>Ga0326727_10007463_pt1 | contig 28880 bp, 12 predicted proteins | sample MB2enrmetagenome_FD_207643 | JGI IMG/M metagenome (GOLD analysis project Ga0326727, IMG submission 207643) | Lab enriched peat soil microbial communities from McLean, Ithaca, NY, United States - MB29MY | ecosystem: Environmental > Terrestrial > Soil > Wetlands > Peat | place: USA: New York... | reverse complement strand
CTGGTCACCCTGCTGCGCAAGGAAATGGCGGAACATCCCAAACTCCTGACGCAATTTGAAGCCAAAATCACGGATACTCAGCTCGTTCGCGCTGCCGCCGCTTGAGAAAATGTAGAAACTCCAGGGGCAGGCGCTTTCGCCTGCCAATTCGTCCGCCTCGCGCTACCTGCTCTTCAACCCCGCCAGCCATTGCTGGGCCACGCGGCGAACCTGCGGATCTTCGGCTTCCAGGGGGAAACGCTCTTCCTCGCGGGCTTCGGCCAACCCCTGCTCGGTCCACGCCTTGAGGTCGGCGGCCCGCAGCTTGCGCGCGCCCAGCACCCTCGCCACCGCGAGCGGCGCGGGCACCGGCTGGTTCAGGTCCGGGTAGAGTTTCGCGACCTGCAGGTAGAATGCCGCGGCGCCCTCCAATTCATCGCCGGGCGTTCCCGGCATGGCCGAGAGAGCGTTCCAGCGCTCGAAAACGACTTGCGGCAACTGCGGCCACTGGAAGGCCCATTCTTCGACGGCGCGGGCGAGTTCGGCGGCGTAGCCCGAGTCGGAGACGGGGTGTTGCGCAGCCCAACGGGCGCGCGCGATTTCGAAGGCCAACTGGCTGGTTGGGTTCCTGGCCAGGACCTGCTCCACCAGATCGGCGGCGGACTTCTCGTCGCCCGCCAGCCGGTAGCCATCGGTGAGCACCGCCAGCCAAACCCGGTCCGCGCCGCGATCGAGGGCGCGGATGGCGAACAGTTGGCCGGCCAGCGGGCCGGGCTCGCCGGTCTTCCGGTGGATGTGCCAGACGTGCGATTCGGCCTCCAGAGCGGCATCGTCCTGCCGCGCGCCGATGGCCCCGCGCAGCGCCGCGGCAGCCTCGCGTAACAATCCGATGTCCTGCGCCTTCTCGAAGAGCGCGGCGGCGGCCAGGCTGGACGGGCAGGCCTTGAGGAACTGGCGCAGTTCAGGCTCGGCTTCGCGGGCGTTGCGGGCCAGTTCGGCCAGTCCCAGGTGTGCCCAGGGGTAATCGGGCTCCCGTTTGAGCGCGGCCTGCAGCAGGGTGCGCGCCCTGGCGGGCTGCAGGCCGCCGATCAGCCGGGCTTCGAGGAACGCGCCGGCCAGGGAGTCCGGCAGCTTGCGGTACTGGGCCAGCGCCCAATCCCAATCGGCGGCGAGGTAGGGCTTGTCGCGTATGGCGTCCCCCGCGGCCATGCCGGCGAAAACGCCGCCCGACTCCTCCATCAGCTTGCGGCGCTGAGCCATGCGGGCTTCCCAGGATCGCGACAGATCTCCCGCGTCCGGGAGAGCCTCGATCGCGGACGCCATCGAGGACGCCGGCTGGCAGGGGTAGCTGGACGCCGGAGCGGCCTCGGGCTGCAGGCCGCCGTTGATCGCCAGGAATTTGATATCGCGGGTTTCACTCGTCAGCTCGAGCCCGTTCTCCAGCAGCGCGCGTGCCAGGCCGCCGCTGTCTCCCACAGTCCAGCGCGCGGTAATGCGGTAGCGCGCGTCGCCGGGGCTGGTCTCGTCCACCACCATGGCCTTGAGAAAAAACTGCAAAAGATGCGTGAGGTTCCCGATGGTATACGTTCCATTGAGCTCGCCGGGGGAAAACGGGTTGCCGCCGGCGGCGCCGCCCGCGTCCTCGCCGGCCGTCTGCGGTTGGTCGTCGCGCTTGACGTTGCGAAGCACCCAGACCTCGGTGGGCCGCGACACCCATTGCGCGGTGAAAGCGAATTTCTGTTCGATGGCGGCGCGCAGGGCCGGACGCGGGTCGTCGCCGCCGCCGTCGGCCACGAAATCGAAACGCGAGGTCTCGATCCACGCGGGCACGATGACATGGTCGCGGTCGGTGTCCCAGGCGTAGAGCATCGCGTTGAGCAGCGCGGCGTTGTATTCGGTGTAGCGGGTGGGGGTGCGGGGCTGGGGCTTGACGCCGGGGTCGGGCGCGGTGATGGAGACCTGCGGCTGCGCCATAACCAGGGCGCAGAGGGCGAAGGCGAGAGCGAAACGGGTCATCACGCAGAGGATATCAGGGCGCGGCCGATGGCTGCACGCGCGCGCCGTCCGCTACTTCGCCGTGCAGCCCAAACCCAGGGCGGCGTTGATCACGATCTGCACATCCACCACGTTCACCACGCCATCCCCGTTCAAATCGTGGACGGCCGGGGACACGCCCAGGGCCTCGTTGATCTCGCGCTGCACGTCCACCACGTTGACGATTCCGTCCTGGTTGATATCGCACTTCGAGGCATTCAGCAGAGCGAAGCTGGCTGCGAGCGGCCCGGCGGTCGCGGTGACGGTGTAACTGCCCGCCACGCCATTGGCAGTGGCCGTGACGCTGGCGATGCCGCTCGAGTTGGTGATGGCCGACGCGCTCGAGAGCGTGGCGCCGGCGCCGCTGGTGGGCGCTGAAAAACTCACCGTGACGCCCGCGACCGGGTTGCCGTTGGCGTCGGTCACGGTCACCTGCAAGGGGCTCGAGAATCCCGTGTTCACCGTGGCGCTTTGCGTTCCGCCGCCCGAAACCACGATGGCGGCCGCGTTGGTGTAGGCCGCCGTGAACGTGATGGAGCCGCCGGCGGCCAGCGTTTGGGTTTGCGGGGCCGGAGTGGTGTAGCCGGACACCGCGCTGTAGGTAATGGTGTAAGCGCCGGTGGGCGCCCCCGTTCGAAACCACCACGTGCCGGAGCCGGAGTAAGCCGCCGGCCCGGAAAGCGTGAAGCCGGCGGCCGCGATGTTGTTGGACACGTTGATGGCGCCCAGGGCCGGTGGCACGGCGAAACTGGCGGTGACGCTGCGGGGCACGGTCATCACCACGCTCTGCGGGCTGGTCTGGCCGCCCAGGTCGCCGCTGAACGACGAGAACGCCAGGGGCGCGATGCCCTGCGCCAGAATCTCGACGCTGGTTCCGGAGTTGTAATAGCCGTCCGCGGAAGCCGGGTCGGCGGCCACCGTCCCGCCGCCCGTGGGCGTGCCCGTCAGCGTCAACTGGTATTGCGTAGTGAAACCGGCGATGTAGCTGGTAGCCGCCGCCGGCGCGACGATGGTGTGCGACGGCGCTTGCCCGTCGCTCCAGTCGGCGAAGGCGTAGCGCGAACCGGTGCCGATGGGCTGCTGGGCCGCGACCGAGACGGTGTGCGAAGTCCCCGGCACCCAGCTCAGGGTTTGCGGTACAACCAGCGCCGCGCCATCGATGGTGACGGGCAAACCCGTGGGAGACGTGTCGATGGTGACCAGCGTGGTGGGCGCCCAGGAAACTTTACGGATCCGGTTGTTCATCACGTCAGTGATGTACAGGTTCCCGGCGGCGTCGGTGGCCAGGTAGCCGGGGCTATCCATCTTGGCCATGACGGCGTAACCGCCGTCTCCGCTGTACCCCACGGTTCCGTTCCCGGCCACGGTGCTGATGGTCCCAGCCGGGGTGATTTTCCGAATCACGCCCTCGGTGGGCTGGAGAAAGAAGAGATCCCCGCCCGGGTCGATGGCCAGGTTGCCGGGATAGTGCAGCAGCGCGGCCGAAGCCGGGCCGCCGTCGCCGGTGTAGCCGGGCTGCCCGTTCCCGGCGATGGTGGTGATGATCCGGGTGACGGCGTCCACCCTGCGGATGACGTTGTTGTTGGTGTCGGCGATGTACAGGTTGCCCTTCGAATCCACCGCTACGCCGCCCGGCGAGTTCAACTGGGCGACCGCGGCCCCGTTGCCATCGCCCGAGTAGCCCGGCGAGCCGGTGCCCACGATAGAGCTGGTGAGTCCGTTGCTGGCCAGGGTCTCATAAACGCGCTGGCCCATCCAATCCGCGGTATAGAGATTGCCCGCCGAGTCGGTGGTCAAGACGCCGCCGCCGTACACCTGCAAGGGCAGCGTGCTGATGATGCCGGCCGGGGTCACCTTACGGATGCAATCGCCGGAACCGGTCACGCCTTCGGACTCGCCGAAATACACGTTGCCGAAGGGGTCCGCGGCGATCGAGATGGGAAAACTGATCTCCGCTGCGGTAGCCGGTCCGCCATTGCCGGTGTCCGCGCCGGCGGATTGGCCGATCCCCGCCAGCGTGGTGATCACTCCCGATGGCGAGACCTTGCGGACCATGTTGTGGTTCTGGTCGGCAATATACAGGTTTCCGGCGGTGTCGGTGGCGACGCCCGCGGGAGAATTCAGTTGGGCCTGCGTAGCCGGGCCGCCCTCGCCCACGTGGAACGGGGTCCCGTTGCCCATAACCGTGAGGATGGTGCCGCCGGGCGTCACCTTGCGAATGCGGTTGTTCTGATTGTCGCCGATGTAAAGATTGCCGAACCCATCCACCACCACGGCGCACGGTTGCTGGAGCTGAGCCGCGGTGGCCGGTCCGCCGTCTCCGCTGAATCCGGATGTTCCGTTGCCGGCGACGGTCGAAATGATGCCCGTGACCGCGTCGACCCTCCGGATGCTGTTATGAAACTCATCGGCAATGAACAGGTTGCCGGAGCTATCGAGGGCGATGCCCATGGGAAAGAAAAGCTGCGCCCCCACCGCCGGAGTGCCATCGCCGGTGCCTTCGATGCAGGCTGAAATCCCGCCCTGAGCGCCGGCCACGGTGTTGATAATGCCGGACGAGTGGTCGATCTTGCGTATGCGGCAGTTGTTGCCGTCGCTGATGTACAGGTTATCGGAGCTGTCGATGGCCAATCCTCTGATCGTGTATAGCCCGGCCGCGCTCGCCGGACCGCCATCGCCGCAAGTGCCGGTGCAAATCGAGCCGGTGCCGGCGATGGTGGTGATGATGCCGGTCACCGCGTCCACCCGGCGGACGCGGTAGTTGCCGGTGTCGCCGATGTACACGTTGCCGGCGCTATCCACGGCCAGACCCGCGGGCTCGTAGACCTGCGCCTGGGTAGCAGGCCCGTTGTCGCCGCCGTAACCCGGTTGCCCCGTGCCGGCGAATGTGGAGACGATGCCGCCCGGCGTGACTTGCCGGATTGCGCCTCGGGTCGCAATACACAGGTTGCCCGACTTGTCCATCGCCACCGCGGTCGGCACCACCGCGGCCGCAATGGCCGCGCCGCCGTCGCCGTATCCGACTTGATCCTGTGAGCCGTTCCCGGCGACTACCGTCACCAGTCCCCCGGGCGTCCACTTCATAACCACCGGGTTCAGCCAGTCGCCTCCGAAATAGAGACTGCCGGCCGGGTCCACCATCATCGGGGTAGTGTCGTAAACGCCGCCATAGATTGAAATGGCCGTCGGCTCGTAGCCCCCGCCCGTGTACCCGCCGGCCACGGTGGAGATGATGCCGCTCAGATCCAGCGTATCGGTGGCGGCGTTGTTGGCCGGGTTGAGATCCCCGCCGCCGCTCACGCTGACCGTGTTCGAGATCTCGAGCGGCACGCCCGCGGCCATGCTCAGGTTGATGGCGATGGGCGGATACGCCGCGCCCGCCGCCAGCGTGTTGCTGCATGTGCAGGTCACCGTCTGGCCGGAGATGCCGCAGCTCCAGCCGGTTCCCGTGGCGCTGGTCACGGTGATGCCGGTAGGAATGGTGTCGGTCACGGTCACCTGCCCCGACGTAGCGGTGTTGGTGGAGATGTTCGAAACCGTGACGGTGTAAACGCCGCTTCCAAACGGCGCGAAAGTGCCGGAGTGAGTCACCGAGATGGTCAGATCCGGCGCGCCGAAGGTGATGGTATCGCTGGCCGTGTCGTTTCCGGGGGTGGTGTCGCCGCCGCCGCTCACGGTCGCGGTGTTGATCGCCGTGGCGGGCGCGTTGGCCGTCACGTTCACGCCGATGATGATGACCGGGAACGACAGCCCCGAGGCCAGGCCATCGCTGCGCGTGCAGGTCACTATCTGCCCGGCTGTGCCGCAGGTCCACGCGCTGCCGTTGACCGAGGCGATGGCGAGCCCCGCGGGAACCGTATCGGTCACCGTCACCAGCCCCGTGGCGGGATCCCAGAATCCGATGTTGCTCGCCGTCACCGTGAGCGTGCCCGTGCCGCCCAGGTTAAAACTGCCTGAGTGCGAAAGATACACCGTCATGTCGGGCAGCCCAAAGGAGAACATGGAAAACGTGGCCGTCGCCACGTAGGCGTCATCCATGGCGAAAGAGATTGGATTGGCGTTGGCCGTGGGATTCTGGCCCCAGTTTGAAAAGTAGTAGCCGGAGACCGGCTGGGCCGTCACTTTCACCAACTCCCCGGCGTCGTAATAGCCGTCGGCCGAAGGCGGGTAGACCGTTGTCGTGCCGCCAGTTGTGGGCGATGCCACGGTCTCCAGCAGATACTGAATGTCGAACGTAGCCGTGTAAGTGGTGGGGCTGGTGGGCACGGTGACGGTGTGCGCGAGCGCGCCGCCATCGCTCCAGTTCAGAAACTCGTAGCGAACGCCCGGCGTGCCGGGTTGCGGCGAGGCGGCCGCGATGGTGTGCTGCGATCCCGGCGTCCAATCGAACCACAGCGGCGCCGCCACGGGGCTGGCGCCGTCCACGCTGACGAGCAAACCGGCCGGCGAGGTCTGGAGCGCCACCGGCGGCGTGAACACCTTGCGGATGTGGCCGCTCATGCCGGTGATGTAGAGATTGCCGGACTGGTCTAAAGCCACCCCTGTTGGAGCGGTGAGCTGAGCCAGCGCGGCCGGGCCGTTGTCGCCCGAATCGCCTTGGGCGCCAGTTCCGGCCACGGTGGTGATGAAGCTTGAAGCGTGGTCCACTTCGCGGACGCGATTGTTGTCCTGATCGGCGATGTAGAGATTCCCCAAGCTGTCGAACGCCAGGCCCGCCGGGTTGTTCAGTTGGGCCGCCGTGGCCGGGCCGCCATCGCCGCTGTAGCCGGCCGTCCCGGTGCCCGCGACCGTGGAAATCACTCCGCCCGGCGTCACCATGCGGACGACGTTGGCGCCCTGGTCCGCGATGTAGAGATTGCCCGCGCCGTCGAGCGCCACGCCGTAGGGTGCGCTTAGAGAGGCCGCTGTGGCCGGCCCGCCATCGTCGCTGTAAGCCTGGATGCCGTTGCCGGCGACGGTCGAGATGGTGCCGCCGGTGTCGATTTTGCGCACGCGATGTTCCAGGAAGTCGGCGAAATACAGGTTGCCGGCGCTGTCGAACACCATGTCCATGGGACAGTAGAGCCGGGCGAACGGGGCCGGGCCGTTGTCGCCCGAAAAGCCGGTGACGCCGGTTCCCGCCACCTCCGTCAGGCTGCCCGGGTCCAGCCGGCGGATGCGGGAGTTCAGGGTATCCGAGATGAACAGCGTGCCGGAGGGGTTGAAGGCGATGCCGATTGGGGCGAAGAGTTCCGATGCGGTGGGCAATCCGCCGCTGGTGAAGCCCGCGATGCCGTTCCCCGCCACGGTGGTGACCGTTCCGTCGGGCAGCACTTCGCGGATGCGGTTGTCGAAGGTATCGGCGATGAAGAGATCCCCGAAGCTGTCCACGGCAACCGAAGCGGGCTCGTTGAATTGCGCCTTGGTGGCCGGGCCGCCATCGCCCAGGAACGACGTGTTGCCGTTGCCGGCCGCGGTGGATACCAATCCCGTGGTGGTCACCTCGCGGATGCGGTTGTTGCCGTCGTCGCTGACATACAGGTTCCCCTGGCCGTCGAAGGCCATGTTCGTCGGCTCGTACAACAGCGCCCCGGCCAGTTGGCCGCCGTCGCCCGCGAATCCGTAGATATCCGGCTTGCCCATGTAGGTCGAGATCTTGCCGTCGGTGGTGATTCTGCGGATGGTGGAGTTGAAGATGTCGGCGATGTAGAGATTGCCCGCCGAGTCGAAGGCCAGGCCGCGCGGGTGGTAGATCTGGGCGGCGCTCGCCATGCCGCCATCGCCGCAGGTTCCGTAGCAGATCGTTCCGTTCCCGGTGACGGTGGCGATTTTGCCGTCGGTCGTAACCTTGCGGACGCGGTAGTTGTTGGAATCGGAAATGTACAGGACGCCGGCCGGATCGACCGCGAGGCCAGTGGGCAGAGAGAGTTGCGCCGCCACCGCCGGTCCGCCATCCCCGCTGAAACCCACCGTGCCGTTGCCGGCCACGGTCGAGATCTTGCCGTCCAGCGTCAGCTTGCGCACCACGTTGCCGGAACTGCATGCGATATAGAGGTTGCCGGCACTGTCGAGGACCACATTCTCGGGGTCGAACAACATCGCCTGGTTGGCCGGCCCGCCATCCCCGTTGTAGCCGCCGGCGCCCGTGCCCGCCACGGTGATGATGGTGCCGTCGGGCAGGAGCTTGCGGACCACGTTGTTGGCGGAGTCGGCGATGTAAAGGTCGCCCCCGGCATCCAGCGCGATTCCGCCCGGCATGTTGAGCTGCGCCTGGGTGGCCGGGCCGTTATCGCCGCTGTAGCCGGGGACGGTGGTGCCGGCTACGGTGATGAGGATTCCGCCCGCCGTCACCTCCCGGATGCGGTTGTTGGCGCGCTCGGCGACGTACATGACGCCGCTGGGGCCGACCGCCAGTCCGACGAGGCTGTTGGGAGCCGACAAACTCAGCGAGGAGGCTCCCGCGGCGCCGCCGTCTCCCGATCCGTTTCCGGCCACGGTGACAATGATCCGGCTGGGCTGGGGGTGGGCGGCTGGGAGGGTCAGCAGGGCCAGAAGGGAAGCAGAGAACCAGCCGTTTCGCACGATCTCCTCCGGGCCGGTTGCCGAGACGTCATTTCAGAACAAAAAGCCTTAATATCCTGTTCTCTTTCCCGGCCATGGAGAAGTGTAGCACCGGCCTCGCGGGCCGGTCAAACCGAAGAGAACTCAACGAACATCGCGTGGCAGAGGGGCGAGACGGTCTGTGCGGCGGGCCCCTAAGTCAGCGGTCCTGCCTGGCGCGATATTGCAGCGCGAAGTTCAAACGCTTGATCGCTTCGCCGGCTTCAACGCGGCCATGGCTGTTGCGATGCGCGGGTGCATGGCGCGCTCGTTATGCGCCAACAGCGCGATTCCGGCGCTCAGGACCACCCCCGGAACGATGCCGGAAATGAACTTCCCCACCGCCGGCGCGCCCCCGTTATTCGATCACCAGCAGCAGGTCCTTGGCTTCCACATGCTGGCCGGGCTGCACCAGCAGTTCCTTCACCTTGCCTCCCACCGGCGCGTAGACGGTGCTCTGCATCTTCATGGCTTCCATGACCAGCAGCCGGTCGTCCTTCTGGACGGTCTGCTGCAACCCCACCGCCACAATGGAGACCACCCCCGGCATGGGCGCGCCGATCTCGCCGGGCTTGGCGGGGTCGGCCTTGCGCCTGGGCTTCTCCTTGGCCTCCAGGCTGCGGTCGCGCACGGACACTTCCCGCGGCTGGCCGTTTAGCTCGAAGAAAACCGTGCGCGTGCCGTCGGGGCGCGGCTCGCCCACCGTCTGGAACTTGACCATCAGCGTCTTGCCGGGTTCGAGCGTCACCGCTATGTCCTGGCTGCGCTCCATGCCGAAAAAGAACTGCGGCGTAGGGAGCACGTCGACGTCGCCGAACGCCTGCCTCGCCTTGGCGAATTTGAGGAAAACTTCCGGGTACATCAGGTAGCTGAGGACTTCGTCGTTGGCCGGGCGCCGTCCGATTTTCTTTTCGATGCCCGCGGCCGTCTCTTCCAGATCGGCCTTCGGCAAGTGGGCGCCGGGGCGTCCGCGATTCGGTTTCGCGCCGCGCAGAACGAGTTCGGACATCTTCTTCGGCCAGCCGCCCTCGGGCTCGCCGAGAGCGCCCATGAACATCTCGATCACCGACGCGGGCAGTGTGAGCGTGTGGTCGGGATCCAGGCGCGCGAACTGCTCCATGGTCATGTCGTGGGTGAGCAGGAAAATGGCCATGTCGCCCACTACTTTGCTGGATGGCGTCACCTTCACGATGTCTCCGAAAGCCATGTTGACATCGGCGTAGGTGCGGGCCAACTCGTGCCAACGCTCGCCCAGGCCCATGGAATCGGCCTGCTCCTTGAAATTGGTGTACTGGCCGCCGGGCATCTCGTGAAGGTAGACCTCGGCGGTGCCGCTCTTGGGAGCGGTGTCGAAGGGGGCATAGAACTCGCGCACCACTTCCCAGTAATTGGCGCACTCGTTCAGCGCGTCCAGCGAGAGGCCGCTCGACCGCCTGGTGTGGGCCAGCGCCGCCACAATCGAGTTGAGGTTGGGCTGGCTGGTCTGCCCGCTCATGGAGGCCACCGCGCCGTCGGCCACGTGGACGCCGGCGTCGCACGCCTTCAGCACGCTGGCGGAGTTGATGCCGCTGGTGTCGTGGGTGTGGAAGTGAATCGGGATGCCCACCTCCCGGCGCAGGGCGCGCACCAGCTTTTCGGCGGCGTAGGGCTTGCACAGGCCCGCCATGTCCTTGATGGCCAGAATGTGGGCGCCCATGCGCTCCAGCTCCTTGGCCATGCGCACGTAGTACTGGAGCGGGTACTTGTCGCGCCGCGGATCCAGGATGTCGCCGGTGTAGCAGACGGCGGCCTCGCACACGCTGCCGGTGCGGCGCACGGCCTCCATCGAAGCCTTCATGTTGGGCAGCCAGTTGAGGGAATCGAAGATGCGGAAAATGTCGATGCCCTGCGCGGAAGCCTCCTGGATGAAGGCCGCCACCACGTTGTCGGGATACGCCGTGTAGCCCACCGCGTTGGACGCGCGCAGCAGCATCTGGAAGCAGATGTTGGGGATGGCCTGGCGCAGTTGGCGCAGCCGCGCGAAGGGATCCTCGTGCAGGAAGCGCATCATGGTGTCGAAGGTCGCCCCGCCCCACATCTCCAGGCTGAACAGATTGTGCAGGCGGTGCGAGACGAAGTTGGCGATCGCCAGCATGTCGTAGGTGCGGACGCGCGTGGCCAGCAGAGACTGGTGGGCGTCGCGGAAGGTGGTGTCGGTGAGCAGCAGGCCCTTGTGCCGGAGGGCCCACTGGGCGAAGCCTTCCGGGCCCACTCGCTGCAGCAGTTGGCGGGTGCCGTCGGGCGGCGCCGAGGAATCGTGCGGCGGCGCCGGCGGAGGCGCGGTGCGGCGCGGCTTGGGCTTGCCGGCGACCGTGGGGTTGCCGTTGACGATCACGTCGGACAGGTAGCTGAGCAGGCGCGTGGCGCGGTCGCGCCGCGGGGCGAAGCGGAAAAGCGCCGGAGTTTCCTCCAGCCAGCCGGTGGTCACCCGGCCTTGCTGAAAATCGGCGTGGTTGATCACGTTTTCCAGGAACGGAATGTTGGTCTTGACGCCGCGGATGCGAAACTCGCGCAGGCTGCGGTCCATGCGCTGGCAGGCGTGGCGGAACTCGCGGCCCCAGGCCGTGGCTTTCACCAGCAGCGAGTCGTAGTAGGGCGTAATGACCGCGCCCGAATAAGCCGAGCCGCCGTCCAGCCGGATGCCGAAACCGGCGGCGGAGCGGTAGTTGGAGAGCTTGCCGTAATCCGGCACGAAGCCGTTGGACGGGTCCTCGGTGGTGATGCGGCATTGCAGGGCGTAGCCGTACAGCGGGATGCGGTCCTGCTCCGGCAGGTTCATTTCGGGGCCGTGCAGCGCCAGGCCCTGGGCTACCTGGATCTGGCAGCGCACCAGGTCGATGCCGGTCACCATCTCGGTGACGGTGTGCTCCACCTGGATGCGCGGGTTGACCTCGATGAAGTACCACGCGCCGCTGGCGGCGTCCACCAGGAACTCGACCGTGCCGGCGTTATAGTAGCCGGCCGCGCGGGCGAGCGCGACGGCGGCCTCGGCGAGCGCGGCGCGCGTGGCCGGATCGAGCCCGGCGGCGGGCGCCACTTCGACCACCTTCTGGTGGCGCCGCTGCACCGAGCAATCGCGCTCGTGAAGGTGCAGGATTTCACCGTGACAGTCGCCCAGGATCTGCACTTCGATGTGGCGGGCGCGGCGCACGAAGCGCTCGATGAAAACCGCGTCGTTGCCGAACGATGCGGCGGCTTCGCGGCGGGCTTCCTCCAGCAGTTCCGGAAACCCGGCGGCGTTCTCCACCACGCGCATGCCCCGTCCGCCGCCGCCGAAGGCCGCCTTGACGATCAGGGGAAAGCCGATCTCGCGCGCGATCTTCTCCGCCTCGCGGGCGCTGGCGACGGGCTGTTCCGAGCCGGGCACGACCGGGATTCCGGCCTGCTGGGCGAGATGCCGCGCGGCGGTCTTGTCGCCCAGGAGTCTCAACAGCCGGGCGGAGGGTCCGATAAACACGATCCCGGCGCGTTCGCAGGCTTCCGGCAGCGCGGGGTTCTCGGCGAGGAAGCCGTAGCCGGGATGGATGGCGTCGACGCCTTTTTCCTGCGCCAACGCGACAATGCCCTCCACGTCCAGATAGGCCTCCACCGGGCCCTTGCCTTCGCCCACCAGGTAGGCTTCGTCGGCCTTGAACCGGTGGAGGGACAGGCGGTCTTCCTGGGAATAGACGGCCACCGTGCGGAGGCCCAGCTCATCGGCCGCGCGCAGAATTCGAATGGCGATTTCACTGCGATTCAAAGCTAGGAGTTTTTTCATGGATGGACAGCGAAGCGCTGATTCTCAGGATATCAAGCCCGCCGGGCCCGCAGAAGCCGTGCAGTAGCCGTGAAAGGAACTGCGTCCAGTGCGCGGGGCAGAGCGGCTTGGCCCGCTTCACTCCCCGGGGATGGGAAACTTTCTGGCGGCGTCGTCCACCACCAGGACCCAATCGTTGTTCTCCCCGCTGGAGGGCGGTTCGAACAGGTGGGTTGCGGTTTTTGGAAAACTCCCGATCGGCTTTGAAGCGCCGCTCCGCGGGTCGTACCAACTGGCCCGGATGGTCTTGCCCGCCATGGTGTCCAACCGGACCTCGATGGGGCGGCCGGAGGCGCTGTAAACAAACGCGTAGCTCCCATCCGAGGCGCGCGTCGCCTGGATGCGGGCGGTGGTGGCCATGGGGTCGCTCACCAGCATGGACTGATCCGGGATGCGAACCAGCATCGGTCGGGACTCGATCAGAGTCCTCACGTGCTTCATTTGAGACGCGCCGGGAAGCTGCATGGAATCCTGCCAGGGCAGTCCCGCCATCCAGCGTGTCTGCTGCATCCCGGGCGTCCAGAATTCGTAGACTTCGCCGCAGCCGTAAGCGAATCCCGCCGCCCCGGCGAAAACGCTCAGGTACCCATATCGCCGGACATCCCAGGCCCCCAGTCGCTTGGCGTCGGGCGTGGCCTGCCGCAGTCCATCGGTGATGTTCTCGTAACCCGATTCGGCGTCGATCACCGGCTTGGCCGGCTTCAACTGGTAGTCGTTGGCGACCAGCTCGTAATTCCGATTTTGCGATGAGTGGCCGGATTGAATCGAGTTGAAATCCAGCCAGGGCTCGTTGTGAAACCACATGGACGAACTCTGGCGGCCGGTTGGATGGTACGACACCAGTTGCGCTCCGCCATCGCCGTCCGCCAGGCCGCGGGCCATGGCGCGCGTGATCTCCTCCACGCCCAACCCCGCCCGGTCGCCGCCCAGCATCCACAGCACGGGCTTATTGCGATAGCGCGCGCCGATGAATTTGCAGTAGTTGTAGGCGGTGGTCTGATCAAACAGGGAACGCTCCCCGCCGAGCATGCCCTTGGCCCAGACAGGCAGGATCAGGACATAGAGGCCAAGGGACTCCGCCTTGTTGACAATGTAATCGGCGTTCTCGAAAAAGGCCTCGTTGATCCGGGCGGCATTGCCGTCGATCAGCAGAGTCTGGCCGAGTGGATTGGGCCGCCTGAGACCGTCCCAGATCAGGAACACGCCCTGAATCGCGGTGAAGCCCTTCGACGCCCTGTCCTGGAGGTACCGGTCGACTTCCTCGTGGGTGGGCCGCGTGAACAGGCACCAGGCCGTATCGCCGAGATAGAAGAACGGAGCGCCGCCCTCCTTGACGAAGAAGCGGCCACCCTCGGCTACCCGCAGCCGGGGCAGCGGCTTGCTCTGGGCCGCGAGCCCGGTCGCTGCCATCAAAGCCAACAGGCATGCCGATCCGGCCTTACGCCAATGCATGAGAGACTCCTTTCGGCGCTTCACCCTTGCCGCCTCTACGGCTTCCGAACCGGCGGCCCTGGCGCGCGCACCCAACCTCAATCCATCACCAGGCCCCCGTTTACATGCAGGTTCGCGCCGGTGATGTAGCCCGCCGCGGGGGAAGCCAGGAAGACAATGGCGCTGGCGATCTCCTCGGGTTCGCCGAAGCGCCGCAAGGGCGTCTGCCGCATCCACTCTTCCTCGCGGCCGGAGGAACGCTCCAGCAGCATGCCGGTGCGGATGCGCCCGGGGGCCACCAGGTTCACCGTGATTCCGTGTTCGCCGACCTCCTTGGCAAGCGAGAACGAGAAGCCCAGCAGACCCGCCTTGGCGGCCGCATAGTGCGCGTGGTTCTTCGATCCGGTGTAGAGCGCCTGCGTGGAAACGTTCACGATGCGTCCCCAGCGGCGCGTCTTCATCATCGGGATCACAGCCCTCGAGCAGCGGAACGTGGCGGTCAGGTGCAGCGTGAGCGCCGCCTCCCAGGTTTCGTCCGGCATGGCTTCGACGGCCACATCCGTCATCTGGCCGGCGTTGTTGACGAGAATGTCGATGGGGCCGAGCGACGCGAAAGCCTCGGCGATCGCGCGCCCCGGAGCATCGGCTTCCCGCAGATCGCCCCGCATGGCAACCGCCCGGCCGCCGCCTCGGCGGATCTCCTCGACCACCTCGGCGGCTTGCGCCTCGCTGGTCGAGTAATGAACGCCAACCGCGGCGCCGTGGGCCGCCAGGGCCAGGCAGGCCGCCCGCCCGATGCCTTTCGATCCGCCGGTGACCACGGCCGCGTGGCCCGAAAGGTTCAGGTCGACGAGATGCCGATCAAGATTCATGGCCGCTGGGGATCCTCGCTCAAACCTCGACCTCGAGTGATGCGCGAGGCGCCGGCCGGGACGGCTGGGGCGCGCGGCGCGGCATGCCAGCGTTGAAGTTCGGTCATCGGGCTCGTCTCATTAGAGTATCAGGCCCCGCGGGTTCCGGCCACCGGTATCGGGCGCGGTCCGGAAGTGCGGCGATGCGCCCTTCAGCAGCGCTCCAGCACGACGGCGCCAATGTACGGGAGATTGAGAATCTGCCCGCTGTAAATCTGCGCGGCGTCGCCGCCGTTGTCCTGCTCCGGCTCGCCCTCGACCTGAAAATCCGGCCATGACGAGTTGAAGATTTCCTTGTAGGGAACGCCGGCGGGCAGGCCGAGCCATGAGCTGTCCTGCTGCTGGTTGGGCGTGCCGAAGGTGACCACCGCGAAGAGACGCTGGGCGAAACCGCACGCCAGCGCGACGGTTCGATCCCCGGTAGTGACCACCTGGTAATCTGCGTCGCCTTGCAGGCCTTTGGAGGGATCGTTGCGCAAGCCCATCAATTGCCGGAACCAGGCGAGTACCAGGGTGTTGCCGGTGGCGGCCGACGGGGGAAGATCGTGGAGTTGGGGATTGATCCACTGGTCGTTGTTATCGAAGGAGAAGGTCGCGGTTTCGCCCACCTCCTGGCCCATGAACAGCATGGGAACGCCGTTGGAAAGGAGCGTAAGCGCACCCAGCGCCTTGGCCATCCGCAGGCCCTGGCCAAACGGAGGCCGCGCGGCAATGCGTATATTCTGGGGATTGGTCGAGCTGTCCTGGCCGCTCACCATGTCGTGCGACTCGCCAAAGCGGACGGCCTGGAAAAACGGCCGTCCCCAATACTCGGGCTTGTCCATTTCGGCTTTGAGCGGCACAGCGTCGTCCCAACCGGGGTGCCCGCAGTCGTAGCTGGCATCTCTGATCCTGTAGACTTCGTCGATGCCCCATTGCCCGTCCATGACGCCGGTGGAGGGATCGGATATATCCCACGGATTGGTGGCGGAGTTCTCGGCCACGCAGTAGGGCCACTGCCGCCCCTCAGCCGAGGCTGCCGCGCGCAGGGCTGCGCGAATCGCTCCCAGGAATCCCCAACCGCCCTGGCACGCCGTAACGATCGTCTGCGTGTCGTCGAAGCGAAACCCATCCAGGTTGAACGTCCGGAACAGATACACGGAGGCCTGGCGGAAATACTCCAGGACCATGGGATGGCCGCAGTTCATGCGGTCGCCATCGTAGTCTCCGTTGCGGTACACGTCGGGGGCGATGCTCATCAGCGACGAGCCGAGCGAGTGATTGAAAACCAGGTCCAGCGTGACCCCGCGGCCGGCGGCATGCGCGGCGTTGACGAAACGGGCCAGCGCCGGCGCCCCGCCGTAGAAGCCGTCGATGGCAAAGTAGAACGACGGGTCGTAGCCCCATGAGACCACGGAGCTGAATTCGTTCACCGGCATGAGACCGAAAACCGTGACCGGGAGCCGGTTCAGGTATCCGGGCTGCCCGAGCCGGCTGGTGGGGTTCAGCTCGTCCACCAGCAGATCGAACGGCGTGAGAGTGCCCGCTTGCAGGTTGGTGAACCGCCGGGCGTGGATCTCATAAATCAGGAACTCCTGCCAACCCATGGTCTGCCATGGCTGGACGTGCGCCGCCGCGTTGACCGCCGCGGCATCCAGCACCAACGACCAGGACGTGGACGGATCGGCGGGGTCTTCGCCGAACGAGGTCTTCAGGCTGCCTCCGTCCTGAACTTCACGCGCGGCGGGATCGATGACTTCCACGTCGTCGTTCAGCAGGAAGCGGTATCTCGTCCCGGGCGGCGCCTGCGCGGCGGGAACGCCGCACCACCAGTAAAAGGTGTCGTTCGTCAAACTCATGGGGAGTTCCTGGCGTGAGGGCCCGCCGGGCGAGGATTCATCGACCAGGATGAGGGTGGCGCGGACGGCGTGGGGCGCGTGAACGGCAAAGCATACTTCGCCGCCCAGGGGCGTGGCGCCATGGGGCATTTCCCGTGCGGCGAAGACTCCCGCGCCCACGACGGCGCTTCCAAACGCGGCCTGCATCAGGGCAGCGCGATCGGGCGGATCTGCAAACTGCGTCGCGCCGAGCGCGCAAACTCCGAAAACGCCTTCGGTGGTGTACAGTGCGGGCGTCGAGGCCGCCGGGGTGAAATACCGGCGGGTGTCGATCCAGTCGTAGGGTCTGGGCTCGGGGGCGGCGGGCAGCAGGTCGATGGAGGTGGTGGTGTCCGTTGCCAGGTCCAGCGTCGCCTGCCACGTCCCATCAAATTGCTGCGTGGCGGGTACGGTTTCGTAACTGGGACCGTTGCCGACGGAAACCCGGACCGAAAGCCCGCCGGCGAAACTGGTCGCCCGATTCTGCGCCGCGTGGGGTTGGATGCAAAGCGGGATGGGTGCGATGGCGGGAAAGCCGTCCAGCCAATCGCCGGCGCCCAGAGCGAATCGCGACACCGCATCCAGCGCCGAAGGATCCGCGGGAAATGGCCTCTGAATGGCCGGGCTCTCGACGTTTTGCTGGCTGGTGACGGCGTAAGCCGCCTCCGGATAAATCGGCACACTATAACTGGCGACTCTGAAGACGGAACTTCCACTGTAAGGTTGATCGCCCGAACATATCGCCGGAAATTCCGAATTCTCAACCAGATCGGTCAGTTGCAACTGCGGAGGGGCGCTCAATAGGGCGCTGTACAGCACTTCCAGCGAAACCGGAGTCAGCGCCAGGGGTTGGCTGCGGACATCGCACTGGCCGCTCTTCAGCCACAGCAGGCCGCCATCGCACGGACGCCACACGCGATTGGCGGCATTCGGTTCCCAAACGGCCGCCTGGTTGCTGGCGGCCGGCTGCATCAGCTTGAGGTTGAAGCCCGCGGTCATCCATGGCAACAGGGTCACGCGAAACGTGGATATGCCAGCTTGGTCGTCGCGCGCCGACTCTCCGAAGTAAGCCGCCGGGACACTGGAATCGTAAGCGTTCCAGACATACAATTGGCCCCCGCGGAACGCATTCCGGGTGATGACCTGAAACGTGAGCACATCGCCCGGATCGAAAACAGCACCGGCAGGAAAGGGATTCTGGTAGAGAATTCTCGGCGTGGACTCGAAGGTCCACACTTCGACGGGCGAAGTAAGAAAGAGCCGCCGCGTAAAATCGTCCGCTTCCCAGACGTCCTGGCCCGTCGCGGGATCCGTGGAGTGAAACTTGAATTGCAGTTTGCGTGGGTCGGGCGTGCCGGGCAATTGAAAATCCACGACATCTCCATTGGATGTCCCCTTCACGTCCCACACGTTGTTCCCGTCCCAGGCAGATTGCCAGACGCGCATGTTCCACAAGACTGCCGTATTCGCTGGTTTGTGATGCACGATAATTCCCATGGCGACCTTCTTTCCAGATCATTCTACATGAGCCCCCGATGCATTCCTATACCTGCATCGAAGCCGGGAAGCCAGGTTTCTTCAGAGGAGATCGTGGCTGTGGATGAAATGTAACAGCCCTACCGGAAGTTACGCGGTGCAGCCACTCCCAGCGCCGGCAGGTTACTTGAAACGCCTGTAACACACCAGCAGTGAAAGCCAGGTAAACCCCCCATTGAGATAGTTGGTTGTACGTTTCAGGACATCGTCTCCGGTGTCGCAGCCGCTCACGCGCCGCAGCGGTCCAGCCAGCCGGGGTTGTCGCGTACGTGGCGGGCGATTTCTTCGAGTATCGACTCGAGCGATGACTCCGGCTTCCAGCCGAATTCCTCGCGCACCACGCGGCTGTCCATCACCAGCCAGGGGATGTCGAAACGGCGCGGCGTGTGATCGGCGGCCGGGGCGAACTCGCCGAAGCGGCGGTCGCACCAGGCGGTCAGTTGCGCCAGCGACATGCAGTTTGCGATTCCCCCGCCGGCGTTGTGGATGGCGCGGGCCGCGGGCGCGCCGCGGCGGATCTGCAGGGCCAGGAGCGCCGCCAGATCGTCGGGGTGGAAGGCGTCCCGCACCTGCCAGCCGCGGCCTCCGAAGCCGATGTAGCGCAGCGGGCGGCGGGCGGCGTGGGCGTGCAGCCAGTAGGAGAAAATCCCCTGTTCCGCAGTGCCGAACTGGCCTGCGCCGGCCAGCACGCCGCAGCGGTTCACCCAGACCGGGAAGCCGAATGTGGCGCCGTATTCCAGCGCCAGTGTCTCCGACGCCAGCTTGGTAGCCCCGTAGAGCGAAACCGGCGCGGCGGTGGAGAACTCCTCGGAAACGCCCTGCTCGCCGGCCCCGGCGGGGATGGGCCGGGAAGTGTCCACGGCAAACGCGCCATCGCGCTCACGCACCGGTATCGACGCCAGGGCCGGGATGGAATACACGCGGCTGGTGCTGAGCAGCATGAAGCCGGCGCCCCAGCGGCGCGCGTATTCCAGCGTATTGACGGTGCCCAGGAGGTTGTGCTCCAGCAACTGGCGGCTGCTGGAGCGGCCATCCACGCCGGCCAGCACGCTGGGATTGGCGGCGGCTTCGATCACCCAGTCGGCCCCCGGCAGCGCTTCCAGGTCGCTGGGCTGGCGGACGTCTCCGTGGAAGAAGCGCACGCCCGAGCGGCGCAGGCGCTCGACATTGGTTTCCGATCCGCTCCGCGAAAGGTTGTCGAGGCCGATGACTTCCAGGCCCTCGATGCGCTCGCGGAGGGCGCGCGCCAGGCGCTCGCCGGTGAAGCCGCAAATGCCCGTGATGAGAAGTTTCATGAGAGTGGACTAACCTTGTTATCGCACAAGTGCCGAGGGATGCGGGCTGCGCCGGACCGCGCCCCGGACTTTTCAGCCAGAGGCTATAATTCAGGTTGCTCCGTGACGGCCACGCTACGAAAGCCCGCGCACCAGCGATGAAGACGCAGCCATCCACAGCAGTTACGGTTTTCGCCTGTTTTGCCGCCCTGTTGGTTCTGGTGGGGGCATACTGCACCGCGCGGAACGGTGCGGTCGACGAACCCGGATTCCTCAACCCGCCGTACATGCTGGCGCATTACGGGCACATCGCGTTTCCGACATATCCCCACAACAACTTCTTCGATCTTCCGGTGATCACCCATCCGCCCGTGCACGTAATGTGGATCGGCCTGTTGTGGCGCTTGGGGTTTTCCGTCTATTACGCCGAAGCCACTCCCACGGTCCTGCTCCTGCTGCTGGCGATTGCGATTATCCTGCACAGCCCGTTCCCGGAGCCTGTCAAGCTGGGCTGGCTGTTCTCCATCGGTTTTCTGGCCGCCAGCGTGGAGACGATCACCCTGTGCTTCGGCTCGCGGCCCGAGGGCGAGATCCACGCCGCGTGGTTCTGCGGACTGCTGCTGCTGGAGGCCGGCCGGCTCGCCGCCTGGGACCGCCGCTGGCTCTGTGCCGGCGCCATGTTTCTCACCTGGGCCTCCGGAGCCCACTACTACGCCGGACCCGCGGCCGCCGGAGTAGCGGTGTATGGGGTCTGGGCGGTGCGCAGCCTGGGCTGGAAGCAAGCCAAGCCCCGCGTAGTCGCACTACTTGCGGGCGTGTGCCTGTTCGCAGTCCCTTATCTCGCGCTCTACGTCATCCCTTATTTTCACGAAATCCGCGATACCATCCGGAACACCGTAGGCCATGGCGGGGTGGGCCTGTCGGTGCACCGGCACCTGGATCTCTACCGGCAATGGGCGCGGGAGTCGAACCATCCCCCGCTGGTCCGCGAAGGCATGGCGCTGGGAATCCCGCTTCTGGTATTCTCCACGGCTATCCTGGCGGCCATCCCGTCCACCCGCGGCATCGCCATGGCGGCACTGCCCCTCGAACTCGGCATCTTCCTGCTGGTGTGGCGCAAGATGCCCTACTACATCGTCCACGAATCGGTTCTGTTTGCCGCCGCCGTGGCGATCGGGCTGCTGGTGGGATGCCGGTTTCTGTTGACCCGGCTGTGGAAGGGATTCGAGCGATGGTTTACGCCGCTGGCCGCGGCGGCCCTGTCCATTTACCTGGTGATGGCCAGCCCCGCGCTGCGGGACGTGCGTGTTACGTTCCACCCCATGGTTCACGAGATGGAAGTGGCGCATGCGGCGGGGCGCCGGATGCTGGGCCCGCACGCCCGCGTGGGGGGCCGCTGGTGGGGCTGGTACGCGTCCGGAGCCGAGCACTGGTACGACGTGGAACGCGACCTGGTGGCCGGGTTCCTGAGCTTCGATCCCGGCACCTATCTCTCCAATGTGGACGCTTTCGAATTGTGCCCGTCCGCCGACGGTCCCGGCCGTCTTCCGGGCTGGTATGCCGACGGCACGGTCAAGCTGCGCGGCTTTTACTTTGCCCAGACCGATCCCGCGCTGCGCTGCGTTCAGTTGAGCTCGAGCCGCACCGCGCCGCTGGTTGGCTACGCCGCGGCGAACGGGAATCTGTACCGTTTCGAGGAAGCCGATGGCGGCGGCTACGAAGCGCTCTCGGCAGTTTGTGAGCCGGGCGGGGAAGACTGGAACCAGCCGTGGACCGGCGTGTTCGCAACCGGTCTGGACATCGTGGATGGGCCCGAGGCAGGGCGCAGGATGGTCACGGTGCTCGCGCCGCGATCCAAGCTGGCGCCGGCCGGCGCCATCGGCCGGCGCTGCCGCGAGGTCTCGCGGGTCCGCGGAACCCTGTCCATCGAGGACTGGAGATCCCTGGTGGGGCGTTCCCGCCGGGACGACCCGGTCATGCATTTCTACCGCAACTTGGACAACATGCCCGGCTATCGGGGAACCGGCATATCCCCGGAGGACGTTCCGCCTCGCGATGCGGTGCGGCTGGAAAACGGCGAGGCCGATCTGGCCGGCATACTCCCGATGGGCGGCGCGGGGCTGGAGCGCGTGCCTCTGGTGCGGGTGACCACCAACCCGGTTCTGGGAGGTTTCTCCGCGTATATTCCCGTGAACTACAGCGGGGACGTCCCCTCGGCGGGCTGGATCGTTCTCAAGCTGCACGTGCACAGCGGCCGGATGGGTTTCGCGGCTTGCCCGAAGGACTGGTCGATCCTCAGCCGGACGAAGTCTTTCGCCCCTTCGGACGCGCCCCAGACAGTTGCGCTGCGCACGCCCGATTTGCCCCGCACAGCCCATGTGGTGATATTCAATGAGGGCCAGACCTCATGCCAGGTGGATATCCTGGAAGCCTCCATCCGGGTGCAGAAGGCGGAAACGGAACGCAAACCATGAAACTGGAGCGGCCGGTGGTCTGGTTTGCGGTCTTCGCGGGATTGCTGGTCCTGCTGTCGGCCTACAGCACGGCCCGCGATGGAGGCAGTTTCGGCGTGGACTTCGGCGACTTGGACGAGTTGCTGATGCAGAACCCGCCTTACATGCTCGCCCATTTCGGCAGCATGACTTTTCCCGTCTTTTGGTTCAACCGGGGTTTCGATCGCTCCATGGTGGCAAATCCGCCCATCCACACCGGGGGGATCGGGTTGCTCATGAGCCTGGGATTCCCGATCTATTACGCGGAAGCCACGGTCGTGTGCCTGATGCTGATGCTTTGCCTGGTTGCCATTGTACGGAGCGTTTTCCCGGCTCCGGTCAAACTGGGCCTCCTGTTCGCCGTAGGTTTCCTGGCGGCGGCCGGCGATACGCTCACGCTGTGCTTCGGCACCCGGCCTGAAGGTGAGGTGCATGCGGCCTGGTTTCTGGGGCTCGTTCTGCTGGAGTCCGGCCGGCTGGACAACTGGAACCGTCTCCGGCTTTTCGCGGGGGCACTGTTTCTCACCTGGGCTTCGGGCGTCCACTATTACGCCGGCTTTGCTTTTGCGGGCGTAGGGGTCTACCTGGTTTGGGCGGTTCGCAGCCTGGGCTGGCGCGACGGCCGCGGGCGCGCGATCGCGCTGTGCGCGGGCGGCTGCGCATTCGGCTTACCCTATCTGGCGTTCTTCCTGATTCCCTGCCGGCGTTTCATTGCGGTGGAACTGCATGCGGTTTACGGGCCGGGGAGCGTCGGCATGGCCATCTCACGCCATCTGGATCTGTATCGTGGGTGGTCTCAAAGCCTCTACCGGCCGGGCGTGTTGCGCTTCGCCATGCGCGCCGGAATCCCGCTCGTGGTGTTCTCCTCGGCCATTCTGGCGGCGGTGCGTTCCACGCGCGGCCTGGCGCTGGCCGCTCTGCCCTTGCAGCTCTTCGTGCTCCTGTTCGCGTGGCACAAGCCGGAATTCTACCTGTTGCACGAATCGGTCCTCTTCGCGACAGCCCTGGCCGTGGGAGCCCTGGTTTGCGCCGACTTCGCTCTCAGGCGGTGCGGCCCCGCCCTGCAGCGGGCTTTTCCTCCAGCCGCCGCTCTGGCGCTGGGCATCTGTCTGGTGTGGGGCAGCCCCATGCTCGCCCGGGCTGCCGTGTCTTTCCATCCCAGGGTGCATGAGGTTGAGGTGGCGCGCGCGGCCTCCCGGCAGATTCTGGGACCGAACGCCCGCGTATCCGGCCGGGTGGGGGCATGGTATGCGTCGGGCGCGGCGCATTGGGCCGACCTCCAGACCGACCTTGCCCCTGGCCGGTTGTGGTTCGATCCGCCGGTGTATTTCTCAAACCTGGATGCCGCGGCCGACTACCTCGAAGACAGCAGCTCGGGACCGCTCAGCTCGTGGTATGCCGATGGCACGCTCAAGCTGCGCGGCTTTTTCTTTGGCGAAACCAACAACCAGCTCCGCCAGGTCTATCTGAGCGCCCGCCGCGTGCCCCAGGTGGTGGGATACGCGGCGCGCAACGGCCAGCTCTTCCGTTTTCAAGAGGACCCCGAAGGCGACTACCAGGTGCTTTCCGCGGCGTGCCCGCAAGGGCAGACCCCCTGGCTCCGGCCATGGAGAAAGACGTTCTCCTCCATTCTGCAATTCGCCGAAGGCTCGCCGGACGCCGGACGTTTGCTGGTGACCATTCTCGCGCCGCGATCCGCCATGACTCCACAAGGCGAGATCGGCCGGGGATGCCGTGAGATTTCGAGGATCGCCGGAACCCTCGAATTCGCCGACAAGCAGGCCCTGCTCGCCGGCTTGCGGCAGAACGACCCGCCCATGCATTTCTACCGGATGCTGGAGGATATGCCCGGGTACACCGATATGGGACTGCCCGCCGGCGCGGCGCCTCCGCCGGATACGATTCGCCTGGACGGCGTCCTCGACCTGTCGAAGGCGATCGCTCAGAACTTTGGACGGCTGGAGTACCGGCCCAGCCTGCGCGTCACCACTGCCGGCGGGCTGGGGACGTTTTCCGCGGTCATTCCGGTGAACCACGCGGAAACGATTACCACGCCGTGTTGGGTGATGCTCCGCGTCCAAATGCTTTCCGGCCGCGCAGGGTTCGCCGCGTTCGACAACCGTAAGGGGATCATCGCCCGCACACCGGCCATCGCCAGGAGTTCCAAGCCCCAGACAATCGCGTTGCGCGTGGCGGATTTCCGGTCGGCCACCCACATTGTGGTTTTCAACGACAGCACGCTGCCGGCCGGAGGGCTGGTGGACATCCTGGACGCCGCCGTCCTGGTACCGAAGAGCGCCCCTCGCCGGTGAGCTGAGGGTCTCCGCAATCGCGCCGGGGAGCGGTCGGTTTCGAGAACGGCGCGCGCCCTCCGGGGCGGGTTGCTAAGCTGTGTGATGGCGATGCGATGGCACACCTGGAACCGGCACTGACACACCCCGCGCCTCCGATTCCCTTCAACCGGCCGTACACCACGGGCAGGGAGTTCGAGTACATCCGGCAGGCGATCGAAAGCGGACATATCTCCGGAGACGGCGCGTTTACCCGGAAGTGCCAGTCGCTGCTCGAAGAGATCTCCGGCTGCCGCCGCGCCCTGCTGACCACGTCGTGCACCGACGCGCTGGAGATGACCGCCCTGCTGCTGAACATCCGGCCGGGAGACGAGGTGATCGTGCCCTCGTTCACGTTCGTTTCGGGGGCCAATGCCTACGCGCTGCGCGGCGCCTCGATCGTGTTCTCGGACATTCGCGCCGACACTCTGAACCTGGACGAAACCCGGCTGGAGGCGCTGATCACGCCGCGCACCCGCGCCATCCTGGCGGTCCACTACGCCGGCGTGGGATGCGAAATGGAGAGCATCCTGGCCACCGCCGAGCGGCATAACGTGGCAGTGGTGGAAGACAACGCGCATGGGCTGTTCGGGCGGTACCGGGGGCGCAACCTGGGCTCCTTCGGAGCGATGGCCACCTTGAGCTTCCACGAAACCAAGAACGTCAGTTGCGGCGAGGGTGGCGCATTGCTGCTGAACGACGCCGCTTACGTGGAGCGGGCCGAGATTCTGCGGGAAAAAGGAACGGACCGCAGCCGCTTCTTCCGCGGCCTGGTGGACAAGTACACGTGGGTGGACGTGGGGTCGAGCTTTCTGCCGTCGGATGTGCTGGCGGCTTTCCTGTACGCGCAACTGGAGGCGCGCGAGGCGATCCAGGCGTCGCGCCAGCGCGTGTGGAGCTTCTACGACGAGCGCCTGCGCGATTGGGCGGCGGCCAACGGCGTGCGGCGCCCGTCGGCGCCGGAAGGCTGCGAGCAGCCCTACCACATGTTCTACCTGATTCTGCCGGCGCCGGAGGCGCGCGACGCGCTCATCGCGCACCTCAAGAGCCGCGGCGCCATGGCGGTCTTCCACTACCTGCCGCTGCACCTCTCCGCCATGGGCTTGCGCGGCGGCGGATACGCGGGGCAATGTCCCGTGACCGAGCAGCTCAGCGCGCGGCTGATCCGCCTGCCGTTCTACAACGGGCTGGCAGAGGCCGACCAGGCGCGGGTGGTGGAAGCGGTGCTGGAGTTCCGGGTGTAAGCGGGAGCCGGGATGCCGGCGCGCCGCCCTTCGGCCGGTGACGGGGACGCGGCCGGGGGATTTCCGACCCGCACGGCATTGACGCCCTTCATGAGGAACGACGCGGGCAGCCGGACCGATCCGTTGTGGTTGTCGATGGCCAGTTGAAACTCCTGTCCGGCCGCCAGGTCGACCCAGAAGATCAGGTTGGGATCGGGTGCGGCCCAGAACGGCCGGGTGGCGTAGGCCAGCCACTGGCCGGGGTGGTCCGACTGGCACGCGCCGAAGCGAATAGCGCCCGCAATCCGCCAGTAGCGCATGGCGAAGCGGTACCGGCCGGCCACCGGCGCGCGCAGCACCGGGTAGAGGGCCGCCAGCGAACCGGGGATGGCATGCGTTTGAACCCGGAAGCCGCCGGGCACGGGGCGCAGCCAGGCGCGGGAATCGCCGCCGGGTTGGAGGGTCCAGTACCGCAGCGGGAATTCGGGCGCGGGCGAGGCCGCCGCATCCTGCAGAACGCCGTGGCTGGCGGAGTCGAACACGGGAGCCACCGGGACCCAGGCTCCGGGCACCGCCTCCACGCGCAGCAGGTCGAGGGTGGAGCGGTAGGAGCCGCGGTCGAAGACGCCGGTCCCGGCGGGCGCCAGACGCACCTGGGTTCCCTCCAGGCATCCGGCCAGCGCGGATGCGGCGCGGCTGGCTTGCGGGCCGTCCGCCGAGAGGACGGCGATCAGAGTGGACGGCGGCAGTTCCACGCCGCAGGGAGGATCGGGATCGGCGCCTGGAGCGGCGGGAGTCTCCTCCAACAGGCTGCCCGGCCAAAGGTAGGTGGAACCGAGCGCGATGGCATCCGGCGTGGCGCGGTCATGGCGGTCGCGCCAGAAGCGGACATCCGCGCCGTGGCGGACGGATTCGATGAGCCAGCGGGCGTCCATCGTGGCTTCATACTGGCGGCGGAGCGCGTGCGGCTCCAGCGCCGAAAACCGCGAGCCCACGCCGATGGCCACCAGCAGGGCGCTTCCGGCGAGCGCGAGGATCACGCCGGCGGCGCGCCGGCGCAGGGCGAGCGACAGCGTCATGGCGGCGATGCCCACCAGCGCGGCGTGCGGGATGACGGCCAGCCAACGGATCACGCCGTCCAGCCAGACCAGTCCGAAAAGCGCGGCGGCGGCGACGCACACCAGCGCCCAGGCACGCCGGGACAGGGACTCGACCGAGGGCCAGAACCACGCGCCGATCGCCAGGTACGTGAAGGGCAGCAGATCGCTGGCGTAGTAGTAAAGGCCCAGCACCGGGTTGCCCACCATCTGGGTGAAGGCCATCCAAGCCAGGGCGCAGAGGAACTGGGCGGAGAACACCACCGCGGCGACGTTGCCGGGACGCGCCCAGGAACGGCATCGCGAAGCCAGAATCGCCATCGCCGCCACGGCTGCCACGGCTGCAAACAGCAGCCACGGGACGGGCGCTCCGTTCTTCCACGGCCCGGCGAACTGGTTCAGGCGGTCGCCGCGGATGGCCAGCGCCTCCAGCACCGACGGCGCGTAGAAAAAGAAATGGCCGTCCAGGAATTTGTTGACGGCGCCCAGCGCCACCGTCACCACGGCGCAACCGGCGCCGAACCAGAGGCAAAGCGCCAGGAACGACCGCAGGGGCGGGGTGCGATGCCAGGCCCACGCCATGGCGATGTAGCCGAGCGGCAGAAGCCACGCCATGGTCACCCAGTACAGGTTGACGTAGACCAGGCCCGCCAGCGCCATGCCCGCGCCCGCCAGCGCCCAGCGGCGTCCCGGCCGCAAGGCCGCCCAGGTGAGCAGCGCCACGGTGAGAAGGCAGTAGGCGATGGCGGCGCCGTCCACGTAGTCCCAGCCCGTGGCCGTCCACAGCCACGGGTTGACGGAGAACAGCATGGCCCCGAGCAGCGCCCGCCGCGCTCCGGCCACCCACTTGAGTGTCAGGAACAGCGAGAGGGTGGCGGCGGTGTGGACGCCCAGGTGCAACAAGTCGTTGGCCACCACCGGCGGAAACAGCCAATGCACGGCGGCGCCCGGCAGGATCCACGAGAGGCGGCTGCCGTAGTAGGTGGCGGGAAACAGGTTGCGTTTGAATTCCACCAGGTTTCGAAAGAAGCCCAGGTAGAACCAGGGGTCCAGGTAGCCGTACCCCGTAAACAGGGTATTGTCCTGGCGCCAGAGGACAATGACCGGAAGCAGCAGAACGGCGGCCAGGTAGCGCATCGTTGAGGCGCGCGTCCCGGCCGCTACGTCAGGGGCGCTAGACATCGAAATTGATCGTTTCCCTGACGATATACAGCGGCCGCTCCTTGACCTCGTTGAACACCTTGCCCAGGTACAGGCCGAGCACGCCCATGTTCGCCAGGATCAGGCCCCCGATGAAATACACGGAGACGATCAGGCTGGTGAAGCCGCTCACCGTGATGCCGTGCCGCAAGTACTTGTAGATGTAAAACAGGGCGACCAGCAGCGCCGATCCGGACATCGCGAACCCGGCGCGGATCGCCAGGATGAGGGGCTTGTTGGACTGCGAGGTAATCGACTCGATGGCGAGCTGGAAGCCGCGCCTGAGACTGTAAGCGCTGGGGCCCGCGAACCGCGAGGCGTGCTCCACCGGCAGGTACGCGCTCCGGTAGCCCAGCCATCGCAGATTCAAATGGTACGACCGGTTCGTCTCCTTCAGCTTGCAGTAGCTGTCGATCACCGGACGGGCGGCGATGGAGAAGTTGGCCACCCGCGGATCGGTGGGGATGTCGCTCAGCAGGTTGTACACCATCGAGAAACCGCGCGACAGGGCGCGCTTGAACCAGGAGTCCTGCCGTTCCTGGCGCTGCGCATAGACGATGTCATAGCCCTCCAGCGCCTTGCGGTACAGGTTGGGGATCTCGGCGGGACGGTCCTGCAGGTCGCAATCCATCACCACCACCCAGTTGCCGGAGCAATGGTGCAGCCCGGCGGCGATGGCGTAGTGCTGGCCGAAGTTGCGGGAAAGGCCGATGGCTTTGACGCGCGCATCGGCGGCCGCCACCGCCTGGATGGCGCTCCAGGAGCCGGCCGGGCAGCCGTCGTCTACCAGCACGATTTCGAAAGACGGCGCCATGGGCTCGAGCGCCGCCACCAGTTGCCGGTGAAGCTCGGGAATGCACTCCCGGCACTTATAGACCGGTGCGATCACGGAGATCTCCACGGGCCTCCGGATTGTCGGGCCGCCGGCTGCGGCGGATTGCATGGCGTCGTTTCTCAAAATCAGTATAGAACGGAAGAACGATTGTACCGAACTGTGCGCGGGCCGTAATCCGTCCGTAGCGCGGGCGGACTTTTCGAGGAGGCGATGCAGGTTGTAGCCTGGTCGGCGCTTATGGCTTTTGGGACGGCGCGCTGGCACTGCG
>Ga0326727_10007461_pt1 | contig 28890 bp, 16 predicted proteins | sample MB2enrmetagenome_FD_207643 | JGI IMG/M metagenome (GOLD analysis project Ga0326727, IMG submission 207643) | Lab enriched peat soil microbial communities from McLean, Ithaca, NY, United States - MB29MY | ecosystem: Environmental > Terrestrial > Soil > Wetlands > Peat | place: USA: New York... | reverse complement strand
CCGGTGACGAACCTTTATCGCGACGAGATTCTGGACGAGGCGCGGCTGCCGATCCGGTTGACGGCGTATACGCCGTGCTTTCGCGCCGAGGCTGGAGCAGCCGGCAAGGACACGCGCGGCATCATCCGCCAGCACCAGTTCCAGAAAGTGGAGCTGGTGAAGTTCACGCGGCCCGAAGAATCCGATGTCGAACACGAGTGCCTGACGCGCGACGCGGAGGAGATTCTGGAGGCGCTGGAGTTGCCTTACCGCCGGGTGCTCTTGTGCGCGGGCGATACCGGCTTCTCTTCGGCGAAGACTTTCGATTTGGAGGTCTGGCTGCCGGGGCAGGGGCTGTACCGGGAGATTTCGTCCTGCTCGAACTTTGAGGCGTTCCAGGCGCGGCGGGCCAACATCCGCTACCGGCCCGGCGGCAAGGGGAAGACCGAGTTTGTTCACACGTTGAACGGCAGCGGGCTGGCGGTAGGCCGCACCTGGCTGGCAATCCTGGAGAATTATCAGCAGGCCGACGGGTCAGTGCTGATCCCGGAGGCGCTCCGGCCCTATATGGGAGGCCTGGAGCGCATTGTGAAGGAGTGTTGATGGAGCCCTTGAGCCCCAGCGTGGCGGTTCCGCGACGCACCGTATCCGAGGTTCTGAAGAGCTATTTCTACTGGACCTATCAGCGCGGCAGCTTCCATTACGACGTGATGGTGACGCTGATTCTGCTGTTTATTTTCGTCACGCCCCACCTCTGGAACTACGGAGACAAGCCGTCGCAGGCGGCGGGGCCACCGCATCCGATCCAGGTGATCGGGGACGGGGATCACGGGCTGATCATCACGGTGATGGCCGTGGATGTGAATATGCCCGCGTCCGCATCGGACCCGGTGGCGAAGAAGGTGCTGCGCAAGGCCATTGAGCCGGTCACCGGCGATGCGGTATCGATACAGCGCTGGGAACTGGCTAGGGACGCACATGGAAACCCAGTGGCGTGGAGGGTCTGGGCGCACCGGTGAAGGTGGGTCCTTACGGGACCCATCTTGGGGTCTTTGGTTTCCCAGGTTCTGTGGCGAGTCCGAAAGAGGCTGATTGAGAGTTGTGGTTTCCCCGGTCTCAAAATCGAGACCGGGGGCACCCGCAACCGCAGGTCCTTCGACTTCGCTCAGGATGACAGGTCTTGTGGAAGCCCATGACGATTGCGTGCGGTTATCAGGGCGCGGATGAAGTCCGGGTTTGAGCCGCAGCAGCCGCCGACGAACGATGCGCCAGCCTGGCGCAACGCCGCATAGTGGGAAGCGAAGAACTCCGCCGTGGTGGCGTAGCGAATGGCTGTTCCCTCGATGGTGGGCAGGCCCGCGTTGGGCTTGATCCAGAGGGGCAGATCGCAAGCTGCGCGCAGCCGCCGGCAGATGAGCACAGCCTGCTCGACGCCCACTCCGCAGTTGGCGCCCACCGCGTCGGCCCTGGCTTCAGTCATGGCGACGGCCACGGCCTCGGGGGTTGCGCCCATCAGGGTGCGGTCCTTGTTCCTGCCGGTGTCGAAGGCGAATGAAGCAATGACCGGCAAGCCTGTGGCTCTGGCGGCTTCGACTGCCAGGCGCGCCTCTTCGATGTCGCTCATGGTCTCGATCAGGAGAGCGTCCGCGCCGGCAGCGGCCAGAGATCGAGCCTGGGCGGCAAAGGCTGCGGATACCTGCGCGCTGTCTACTTCGCCGGCAGCAAGCATTTTTCCTGTCGGGCCGATGGAGGCAAAGACCAGCGCCTGGCCAGCGGCATGCTTTGACAGGGCAACGCCGGCGCGATTGATGGCATCCAGATCGGCTTCGCTCATGTCCTTCATGGCGACTGCGTTGGCGCGAAAGGTGTTGGTCAGGATGACCTGGCTGCCGGCTTCGACATAAGCGCGGGCCACGGCTTCAACTTGCTTCGGACGGTCCAGGTTCCAGGTATCCGGCTGGGCGCCCGGGGGCAGGCCGCGGGCCTGCAACTCAGTTCCCCAGGCGCCGTCGGTAATCAGCGGACCAGCCGCCAGCCACTCGCTCAGGCCGCTCATGCGCGCACCTGCTTCAGCAAGGGGCGATTGGAGGCTTTCAAAGCGGCCTGGATCGGGATTGCCTTTTGTCTATCCAATGCGTCGATTCCTCGAGCAACGAGCAAGTATACGCCCAGCGCGCCGATCACGACCCTGGGGCTGTCCCACCGCGAAATGGGAGACCGGAGGAAAAACGCGCAAAGATTGAGCGCCCTGCGGGAGGGGCCGCGCGTCCAATTAAGATGAGAAAAGCTATGGATATGGGAAAAAGGCTCGTGTATGCCAGGCTGATTGGGGCCGGATTGACTGTGCTGGTGGGCGGCTGCATCGCCCCGCCCACGAAAGCCCTAGCGGCCGACGATTCCCAGGCAGTTCTGCGCAAGCTGGACGCCGCTGCAGCCAGGTTCCGCTCCACCACGGCGGATTTCGAGTTCGACTCGGTGCAGACAGCGCCGGTGCCAGACACCGAGGTTCAAAAAGGCATTGTTTACTACGAGCGCAAGGGCACGGACTTCAGAATGGCGGCGCACATCAGCCAGGAAAACGGCAGGCCGGTGCCCAAGACGTATGTCTATTCCGGCGGTACCGTGAAGCTGTACGAAAAGCTGATCAACCAGGTCACCACGCTCAGCAAAGCCGCTCAGTACGAAAGTTGGTTCATGCTTGGCTTCGGCGCCAGCGGCAAGGATCTTGAGCAGAAATGGGAGATCAAGGAACTGGGACCGGAGACGATCGATGGAGTGAAGACCGAGAAGCTGGAACTGGTGCCGAAAGACCCGGCCGTCAAGAAGAACGTTCTCAAGGTGACGGTCTGGATGGACACGGACCGGGCCGTCAGCCTGAAGCAGGAGATCGACCTGGGATCGGGCGCCTCGCGCATCTGCACGTACTCCAACATCAAGGTGAATCAGTCTCTGCCGGGCGACGCTTTCACGTTCAAGACCGACCGCCAGACGACCTTTGTGAACCACTGAAGCGCGATGCCCGCAAGCACGAAGAGGATGGGGAAGAACTCGAGCGTGTAGCGGGCCTCGGGCGCTTCGATGGTGGTGAGAAGCGCGCTGCGCAGCAGCAGGTAGGCCAGCATGGAGCGCCAGAAGCGCGGACGCAGGCACAGGCCGGCGATGCCCAGCAGCAGGTAGAAGGCATTCAACGCCGCGTAGAACCAGCTGAAGCGGGTTTCGTCGTTGTGATGGGCGTAGACCCACCAATCGAGATCGATGGGCAGGTTTTCAACGCGAGGCCGCAAACCCATGTCAGCCAGGCGGCCCAGCGGCAGCAGCACGTAATAGCGCCATGGGTGCGCGGCAATGCGTTCGTTGGCCAGTTGGGCGAAGCGCGCATCGAGGGCGGGTGAAAGATCCTGGCCGTTGTCGTCGTAGGCTGCGACGATCGCGGCGGTTTCAGCGTATTGCGCGGGGGAATCGAAGGCGCGGCTGGGAAGCTTGGTCAGGTCAAGGGCGCTGCCGGGAACATTCCAGTAGATTTCGTAGGTGGAGACAAAATCGAGGCACCAGGTTTTTACCCAGCGTTGCCAGCCGGGATAGACCTCTTCGCCAGGATCGGTGGCATAGCGCGGAGCCAGCGGTTCAAAGACGTGAAAGACCCGCCAGTTGCGGAGAGTCCACGCGGCGAAGGGGAGGATGGCGAGGAGCATGCAAACGAGCGCCATACGGATGATGGAGGCGCGATTCCCTCGGGGGCTAGAGCCCAGCGAGTTTTGGTTCTCAGTGGCGGCACGGCTAAATATTTCGCCGAAAAAAGGGAGGATCTTGAGTGAATCCAGGGGGAATATTCTTCCGGGGCTAAAGCCCACTCTAATTCTGGTAGCTTTGTGCGGGGGTTGAAACCCCCGCCACCCTCCGGATTGGGTTCTTGCGCGGTCCGTAAAGTCCTGCCCTTTCAATGCAGACAAAAGCGCCGGAGCGAGCGCTACCGCGACGAGTGCGCCGTCTGGACGCAGCAGGGCGGCGAAGGTGACGGCGGCGGTAAAGCTGAGCGCGGACGGCCATCCTGGGCGGGCATGGAAGCGGGCCAGCGACCACAAAGCCAGCGCCAAGGCAAAGAGCGTGGGTGTCTCAGTGAGCGGAGCGGCGGCGTAGACGGCCGTGAAGGGGCAGAGCACGCCGAGCCAAAGCGTGCATTGAGCAGCGGCGGGCGAGGCGATGCGGCGGACAAACGCTGCCAGCAGCAGGCATCCGGCCAGATCGAGAGCGATCTGGACGTAAGCCGCGGCGAAATAGTTTTCCATGCCGAAGAGGCGGAAGCAGATGGCCAGGAAAAACGGGTAACCCGGCAGGCGAATGAGCGTGGAGTGGAGCGCGCCGCTCGAGTCGGTAATCGCGTATTGGCAGTGCAGGAGCAGGTTTTTGGCAAGGCCGCCGTAGATGAGCGTGTCGCCGGAGATCTGCGGAAACTGGTTGAGCATCCAGAGGCGCAACGCCAGGCCGGCAGCAACCGCGATGGCAGCGGAGACTGCGCCCGGCACGCCGCCAAAGAGCGCTGCAATGGAGGCGCGCGGGGATGCGAATTGACTCCGGGAAGCGGGTTCCATACGATTCGTACTGTATAGCGTAGACCGTTTCCGCGGTTTTCGCGCGTGGGTAAACAAGACGGGCTATGCCAGACCGGCAAATATTCTTCGATCCGCAACGGAAACGCTGGAAGCGTCTGCGCCGCATTCTGGACGCATCGGCGGTCCTCTTTACGCTGGTGCTTTCGGCCTTTATCTTCAACGTGCTGCGCTATCAAAAGCTGCCCGACCTGCTGCTGCCCACTCCCAAGCACAACTACAAGGCGCTGCCCGACCATGCGCTTCTGCTGCATGGCGCCAAGGGGCAGCGGCCCGCGCGCCGCAAGACGAGCCGCAGACCCTCCGAAATTCCTTTCAACACGGGTGAAGGTCTGCGCGCGGCCTATTATGTGCCCTACGACGAGGCCAGCTACTCTTCGTTCAAGGAGCACGTCCACCAGATCGATCTGCTGTTTCCGGAGTGGCTGCATGTGGATGCGCCTCAGGCAACGCTGCTGGCCATCAACAACGACAGTCATCGCGAGTATCCGGTGGTCGACGGCGCCACTGTCCACGACCCAGACGACATGGACAGGATCAAGCGCGTGATCCAGGCTGCCAAGGAAGACACCGAAGTTTTCCCGCACCTGAACAACTTCAACCCCAACACACAGAACTGGGAGCCCGGATACGGCGATGTCCTGAGGGATGCGGCGAAACGCGCCGATCTGCGCCGACAAATCATCCGTTTTTTTGCTGCCTATCCGGGGTATCGCGGCCTCTCGCTGGATTTTGAGAGCCTGCCGGACGACGCCAACGGGGCCTACCTGACCTTTATCCAGGAGCTCTACGCCGACATGCACCCGCGCAATCTGCGGCTGTATGTCAACAGCGCAGTGGCCACTCCCGACGCCGATCTGAAGCAGATCGCGGCCAACTCCGACGGCATTATCCTGATGAACTACGACCAGCACCAGGTGACCAGCGATCCGGGACCCGTCGCGAGCCAGGAGTGGTTCGTGGGCAACCTGACGCGGGTGCTCAAGATCGTGCCCAAAGACAGACTGATCTGCGCCGTGGGCAACTACGGCTATGACTGGTCGCTCTCGATTCCCGATCCGAAAGACCGCAAGCATCCCAAGCCCAGGGTGCTGGATACGGTGGACCTATCGGTAGCCGATGCATGGCAGCGCGCTTCCGACGCGGACGCCGATCTCGATCTCGACTACGATACGCTCAATCCGCACTTCGAGTACATCGACGAGGACAGCAATCAGCGCCACGTGGTGTGGTTTCTGGATGGAGTGACGCTGCTGAACGAGTTGCGCGCCGCCCGCCAGCTTGGCCTGCAGACCTTCGCTCTCTGGCGCCTGGGTTCGGAAGACAGCTCGCTGTGGAGTGTCTGGGACAAGCCCAGCGCTCCCGAATCTCTGCAGGCTCTGGGGCCTGTCCAACCCGGTCACGGCCTGGACATTGAGGGCGAAGGCGACATTATGCGCGTCACCGGCCTGCCGCAGCCGGGCAAGCGCACCGTCGAACTGGATACCGACGAGACCGACCCGCGCAAGAAGCTCATCGTCGATGAGCACATGGACGTGTACCCGCGCACCTACACGGTCGAGTACTACGGCTATCATCCCAACGAAGTCGCCATCTCGTTCGATGACGGCCCCGATCCGAAGTGGACGCCGAAGATCCTCGACATCCTGAAGGAGAAGAACGTCAAGGGAACCTTCATGCTGATCGGCGACGAGGCGGCGGAGAACATCGGCGTGATGAAGCGGGTGGCGCGCGAAGGCAACGAGATCGGCAACCACACGTACACGCATCCCGACATCAGCGAAATCTCGACGCGGCAACTGGACCTGGAGGTGAAGCTCACGGAGCGCCTGTTCGCGAGCAAGCTGGGCGTGCAGCCGCTTTACTTCCGGCCGCCGTACGATATCGACGAAGAGCCGGACACAGACGACCAGGCCGCGCCGGTGGTGCACATCCAGAACGAGGGTTACATCATCATCGGCAACAAGATCGATACGGACGACTGGAACGAGCATCCGCACAAAAGCCCCGCGGAGATTACGCAGTCGGTGCTGGCGCAACTGGAGAGAATGAAGACCAAGCCGCAGTTCCGCGGCTCGGTGATCCTGATGCACGACGGCGGCGGCGACCGCTCGGCTACGGTGGCCGCGCTGCCGGTGCTGATCGACGCGCTGCGCGCTCATGGATACACCATCGTGCCGGTCTCCGCGCTGATGGGCAAGACAACGGCCGAGGTGATGCCGAAACTCACATGGCGCGGGTACATTCGCGCGCTGCCCGATTCGGTCGCCTTCAGCGGATTGTCGATCATCGGCAACTTCATTGTGATGGTCTTCTACGTGGGCGATATTCTGATGGGCGGCCGGCTGGTGCTGGTTGGCCTGCTGGCCTTTATCGACCGGCTGCGCAAGCCGCACAGCCAGGCCTCGCCAGGCTTCAACCCGCGCGTGGCGGTGTTGATTCCCGCCTATAACGAAGAGAAGGTCATTGTGCGCACCATCCGGTCGGTACTCAACTCCGACTACAAGAACCTGCACGTGATTGTGATCGACGATGGATCGAAGGACCGCACCGCCGAGGTGGCGCGCGAAGCATACGCGGCTGAGATCGCCGCGGGCCGCGTGATGGTGCTGTCCAAGCCCAATGGAGGAAAGGCCGCGGCGCTGAACTACGCGCTGGAGTTTATGGATGAAGAGGTCTACGTGGGCATCGACGCCGACACGGTGATCGCGCCCGACGCCATCAGCAAGCTGATTCCGCACTTTGAGGATGCGGCGATCGGGGCGGTGGCCGGCAATGCCAAGGTGGGCAACCGGGTGAACCTGTGGACACGCTGGCAGGCGCTTGAGTACATCACCAGCCAGAACTTCGAGCGGCGGGCTTTGGATTTATTTCATGTGGTCACGGTGGTGCCGGGAGCCATCGGCGCATGGCGGACCGCACCGGTGAAGGCGGCGGGCGGCTATCCGCTGAACACCGTGGCCGAAGATGCCGACCTGACCATGAACCTGCTTGAGCAGAGATTCAAGGTGGATTACGAGGACAGGTCGCTGGCGTTCACGGAGGCGCCCATCGACGCCAAGGGGCTGATGCGGCAGCGCTTCCGCTGGTCTTTCGGGATGCTGCAGGCGGTGTGGAAGCATCGCGCCGCGTTTATCCGCAACAAGGCCATGGGGCTGTTTGCGCTGCCTAACATCCTGATCTTCCAGATGCTGCTGCCGCTGGTTTCGCCGTTCATCGACCTGATGTTTCTCTGGGGCATAGGCGCTTATTTCGTTAACCGTTACTACCACCCCGAGGCAGCCTCGGCGGCAGACTTTCAAAAGCTGCTGGTCTACTTCGTCGGCTTCCTGATCATCGACTTCATCACCTCGTCGGTGGCCTTTTCGCTGGAGCGCCGCCACCCGGCCAACAAGGGCGACGGCTGGCTGCTGTTCCACATCTGGCTGCAGCGGTTTGCTTATCGCCAGGTGTTCTCGATCGTGCTGTTCAAGACACTGAAGCGCGCCATCGACGGCAAGCCATTCAACTGGGACAAGATCGAGCGGACGGCGAAGATGAGCAGGCATACGGAGGCGCTGACGGAGACGCGGTAGCGCGCCACGGTCCTTTCACTTGCGGCGCTGCGAGATTACGCGGCGGCGATGCGGTCGATGAGGTCTTTCTGCTCGTCCTTGCTGGCGGCGCCTATGGTGAAGGCGTCGAGCAGGCCGAGCGAGAGCGCGTAGTGGATGGCTTCGGCCTGGCGATGGCGCATGGCGCCCTGGCCCAGAATCTTCATGCCGACGATGCCCTTGCCGGAGGCGCGCATCTGCTTGATGACTTCGACTACTGTGTCGGGTTCGGCATCCATGTAGGCGCCGACGGGATTGATGCGGACCAGGTCGACCTCGACCCAGGGCGAGGCGGCGGCCGCGCGCAGCGCCTCAATGGAGTGGCAGGAGACGCCATGGCTGCGGATGACGCCCTTCTCCTTGGCTTCGGAGAGAACATCCATGACGCCGCGGTAGCGCGTGGTCCAGTCGGCCTCGGTGACGCAGTGGACGAGGCAGATATCGATGTAGTCGGTGCCCAGTTCGCGGCGGAAACGGTCAAGATCGGCGGGCAGGGTTTTGGGGTTGCGGTTGTCGGTCTTGGTCATGACCGTGACCTTGTCGCGAGGAAGCTGCTTGAGCGCGGAGGCGACATAGGGGTGACTGCCGTAGCTGTCGGCGGTATCGAAGAAGCGCAGGCCGTTTTCATACCCCTGAAGGAACAGCGCCGTCAGCGGGTCCATGCCCAGGCGGGTCTGATCGGAGTGGCTGCCTCCGCCGTGGGTGCCGGTGCCCATGGCCAGGCGGCTGGTGCGGATGCCAGTCTTGCCGATGGTCACGGTGTCATGGGCGTTGAATTTGTCGGGCAGCTTGGGCACGTCGGCGGCAAACGCAGCACCGCGCGTGGATAGCTTTGAGGCAATCCACGCGGACGAAAGACCGCGCGCGGCATTGACGAGGAATTGTCTGCGTTTCATGGGGCCTCCGGGGAAGGGGGATTCGAGCCAGAATTGAATTCTATTCCCGAATCCCGAGGTTGGGCCAGTGGACAAAACTGGGGCGGAAAGGCCGGGTCGGGGTGGATTCCTGCGCAGTCGGGCAGCCTGGGTGCTTTCTCTTTGAATCGAGGGGAGATAGTGTGATCCTCGTCAAGGGATCGCGATTTCAGAGGCTGACACTTGCGGCTTGCGGAAAGATTGGAGAATCTGGGCTGAAGCCAGAGATAGCATGTTTCCGGGGCTAAAGCCCGCTCATTCTGCTGGCTTTATGCGGGGGTTGAAGCCCCCGCTTCCCTCCGTGTTTGGCTTTTCAGCAAGCTGCGAGGCCGACCCCTGACACATCTTGCGACCCGAAGTAAGGTCTTCTGCAGGCGGCCAGGCGCGGCTACACGCTGGTAATCAGAATTCAGGAGGAATTTCGCCATAAAAACGCCCACAAAAGGGGGATTTCCGCATCGGCTGCGCGCTGGTAGGTTTTGGGGATGCGGCTCCTCTCCGGATTGACGATTGTTCTGCAGGGCGCTTTGCTGTCCCCGCTTTTTGCTCAGAAAGCCTGCCCGACGGATCAAAAACTCGCGACGTCCTGCATTGCGCCCGGCGAACCAGCCGCTGCTTCAAAACAGGCCCATACCGGCGTCGCGACTGCCCGTCCCAAACCCATGGCGGTATCACCGGCTTCAGGAAATTATCCACGCATCGCCAATCTCTTCTGGGGCGGGGATCTGTATCTGAAGAGTCCGGCAGAAGCGGATCAGGTGCAGCTCTATCTCGGCCCCAACTTCAGCGCCGGCATGGCGCAGAGCATCCGCAGCGCGGCGCCGAATACGCCGATGCTTCCCACCATTAACTCCCAGGAATCCGTCGATGGCGTGCCGCTGGTGACGGACAACAGTTTTTACCTGAGAGACGTCAACGGCAACATGATTCAGACCTGGCCGGGAACGCCGGGCAATTTCGTGTTGAATCTGACCATGCCCGCGGTGCAGCAGTTTCTGGCGCAATATGCCTATCAGCAACTGTCGCAGGGCGGCTTCAACTACGATGGCGTCTTCTTCGACAACTTCGAGACGACGATTTCCAACCTGACAAACTACGAGGGACAACTGGTCCAGATCTCATCGAAGAACAATGGCATTGCCGACGATCCGGGAACGCTGAATGCAGCGTGGAGCGCCGGGCTTTATAACGAGATTGCCTATTTCAAGGCGCTGGCGCCGAATGCCTACGTGGTGATCCACGCGAATCAGCTGCCTTCCGATCCGCGCTCGCTGGCGGCCGTCAACGGCGATGCATTCGTCTTCGATGTGGCGGATGTGCGCGAGGGGGAGCTGGGCTTCGGCACGCTCTGGGACAGCTATCAGAAGTGGTTCACGCGGGGACAACAGCCGGTGCTGGCAACCGTGCAGTCCTCGCCGCCGAACCAGATCGCCTATGGATATGGATTCACGCCTCTGGCCGCGATTCTTCCGCAGACCGCGACCTTCGGGCAGACCTTCTATCCGAACATGCGCTTCGGGCTGACGATGGCGCTGATGAACGACGGATATTTCCTTCACGATTTCGGCGATTCGACGACGGCCGTGGCCTGGTGGTACGACGAGTACAATTTCAACCTCGGAGCGCCGGCAACGCCCGCCATGGAAATCGGAGCCGGACCATCGCCCAATGAGTTAGCAAACAGCGGATTTGAGAATGGCCTGACTGGCTGGTCGTTGGACTTGACCAGCGATGGCTCGGACGCCGCCACAGTGACCGTGGATACGACCAACCCCGCGGATGGAAAGGCGTCGGCACATGTCAGCGTGATTTCGGCGGCCACGGCGGATTGGCACATCGACTTCGAGCAACACAACCTGGCTTTGACGGCCGGCACGGAGTACGAGGTGCAGTTCTGGGCGCGCGCCGATCGGCCGCACTCGTTCATTGTTTATACCCAGGGCGGAGCACCCGATTACCCGGCTTACGGACTGGATCAGACCATATCGATCGGGACAACCTGGAACTTGTATTCCGTCTCCTTTGTGGCTCCGGTGACCGCAAGCGATGGGAGGCTGGAGTTTTTCCTTGGAAACGAAGTGGGCAATGTCTGGCTGGACGATGTGGAGCTCTACAAGGCGCCGGAACGCCTTTACCGGCGGGACTTCGCTGACGGCGTGGTGCTATTGAATGGAACAAGCAGTCCGCAGACCATCGATGTGGGTTCCGGGCTGCAGAGGTTTACGGGAACGCAGGCACCGCTTTACCAGTACATTGTGGACGATACCGATGCGGGGTTTTCGGCGACGGGGGACTGGAAGGTCGACACTTTCGATTCGGGTTTCCGCACGGCGAGCGGACCTTACTACCACGCCTGGAAGAAGACGCTGCACGAATTGGATGCAGCGACGGGCAGCGCGCAATGGGACCTGGGTATTCCCGCGGACGGTCAGTACACCATTCAGGTATGGCTTCCGGCCGCGCCGCCGGCCAGCACATGGACGCAGGACGCGGTATACAAGGTGCTGGCGGGTTCGCAGGTGCTGGCTGCGGTTGACCTGAACCAGAGCCAGGCCAGCGGCGGAGACCAGTGGTACACCATCGCCAATCTGAATCTAACGGCCGCCAGCAATCCGGTGCTGCAGGTGACGAACGGCGGATCGGGACCGTTGATTGCCGATGCGGTTTATGTCTACTCCACGACAGCCCTCTATAACAATGGTTCTGGCGCGTCGCAGGTGACACTGGCGCCGATGGACGGCATCCTGCTGCAGCGCCTGACGCCGACCCAGACCGTTACGTTCGCTCCGCTGAGCAACAAGGACCTGGCAACGAAGAGCTTTATGCTCTCGGCCAGCGCGAGTTCTGGCCTTCAAGTCAGTTTCATTTCCAACACGCCGGCGGTTTGCACCGTATCGGGAAGCACGGTCACGCTGGCATCCACGGGCACCTGTTCCATCACGGCAAGCCAGCCTGGCAATGGGAGCCAGACTGCGGCCATCCCAGTGACGCAGAGCTTTATTGTGTTTCAATCCATCTCGTTCGCGGCGCTGAGCAACAGGGCATTGAACTCCGGCCCGTTCTCAGTGACGGCGACGGCAAGCTCAGGCCTGCCGGTCAGCTTTGCTTCCACCACGCCCTCGTACTGCAGCGTGTCGGGCAGCACGGTCACGCTGGTGAGCGCGGGCACGTGCAGCATCCGGGCTACGCAGCCCGGTAACGCAGTGATCTCGGCGGCGGCACCGGTGACGCAGAGCTTCACGATCGGGCCGAGGGGTCCCAGGACCACGCCAGCGATTACCTGGGCTACGCCTGCGCCGATCCACTGCTGCAACCCGCTGACCGGGACAGAGCTCGATGCCGCCTCCAACGTGGCCGGGACATTTGCCTATAACTGGCCGCTGGGATCGGTTCTGCCGGCGGGATTATGGAAGCTGACGACCACATTCACTCCCACCGATACAGCCGATTACACGAGGGCTACAGCCAGCGTGACTTTGATTATCGACAAAGGCGATCCGGCGATTGTCTGGCCTGCTCCGGCAGCCATTACGTATGGAACGGCCCTGGGGGCGGGCCAACTCGATGCCAAGTCAGGCGTGCACGGAACGTTTACTTATTCCCCGGCTGCGGGAACGGTTTTGGCTGCAGGCACGCATACCTTGTCAACTACTCTGACCCCATCCGCGGCCAACGACTACAACGCTGCGACCACGACGGCGCCCTTGACGGTGAACAAGGCGGTGCTGACAGTGACTGCGAAGCACCTGAGCGTTGAGTACGGCGCTGCTCTTCCGGCGCTGACTTACGCGGTGACCGGCTTCGTGCACGGCGACACGGCGGCTAGTGCCATCACGGGTGCGCCACACCTTTCGACCACCGCAACAGCGGCTTCGATGCCGGGGACGTACACCATCACCCCATCGACCGGCACGCTGGCGTCGGCAAACTACAGCTTCAAGTTCGAAACCGGCACCCTGACGATTACTGCCACCGGAGTGGCGGCGATGCCGAAGTTCAAGCTTGCGCCGGGCACTTACGATGCGCCGCAGACCGTGACCATCACCGATGCAACCCCCGGCGCCACTATTCACTACACGACCAACGGAGCCACGCCGACGGCCGCATCGGCGAAGTACGCGGGGCCGATCAAGGTATCCGCGACGGAGACGATCAAGGCCATTGGTGTGGCCGTCGGGCGCATGCCAAGCCCGGCTGCCCTGGCGACTTACACCATCAAATAGGCCGACGGGGGGTGCGGTTGTAGTTGATTCGGGCCGGGCCGGGCTGGGCCGGGCCTGAAGGCCCCGCAGTTTGGGCCTGTTTTCAGGGGCCTGAAGGCGCCTGCTCCCTCCGCAGGCTGACGCGATCATGAGGAAGGGGCAACCAGGCACAAAATTCAACAGGGAACAGGAATCCTCGGATTGCTCTAAACTAGTTGGGTTATGGCTACTGCTACGCTTCCTACCGCAATTCAGCCGCGCTCGCCCCAGGGCGGGTTTGCGAATGAGCCTTTTGTCGATTTCAAGGCGCCCGAAAACGCACGCGCGATGCAGTCCGCGCTGGACCTGGTGGCCGCGCAACTGGGCCGCGAATACGAACTGATCATTGGCGGCCACCGGCACAAGACCGAAGGCAAGATCCGCTCGCTAAACCCGGCACGGCCGGCGCAGGTGGTGGGGATTCACCAGAAGGCTGGCGCCGAACATGCCGAAGACGCCATGCAGGCGGCTCTCCGGGCTTTCGAGCTTTGGAGTCGAACATCGACCCATGAGCGGGTTTCCCTGCTGCTGGGCGCTGCCGACATTATCCGCAAGCGCAAGCTGGAGTTCTGCGCCTGGCTCACCTACGAGGTGGGCAAGAATTGGGCCGAGGCCGACGCCGACGTATCCGAAACCATCGACTTCCTTGAGTTCTACGCGCGCGAGGCCTTGCGGCTGGCCGCGGCCACGACGCCCATCCAACTCCCTGGCGAGCGCGACGAGCTGCTCTATATTCCGCTGGGCGTGGGGGCGGTGATTCCGCCGTGGAACTTTCCCTTCGCGATCATGGCGGGGATGACGGCGGCCTCGATCGTCACCGGAAACACGGTGATTCTGAAGCCCTCCAGCGATTCGCCGACGATTGCGGCCAAGTTTGTCGAGGTGCTTGAAGAGGCGGGCATGCCGGGCGGCGTAGTGAACTTCTGCCCCGGCTCGGGCGCCACCTTCGGCAATGCTCTTGTCGAGCATCCCAAGACACGCTTCATTGCTTTCACCGGCTCGAAAGCCGTGGGCCTGGACATTCACGAGCGAGCGGCCAAGGCCAGGCCCGGCCAGGTGTGGATCAAGCGGACCATTCTGGAGATGGGCGGCAAGGATTCGATTCTGGTGTGCGCGGACGCCGATTTGGATGCGGCGGTGGAGGGGGTGGTGGCTTCGGCCTTCGGGTTCAGCGGGCAAAAGTGCTCGGCCTGTTCGCGCGCGATCATCGAGGCGCCCGTTTACGACGTGTTTGTTGAGCGGATGCGGGAGCGGGTGGCGCAACTGACCGTTGGCGATCCCACCGCGAATCCGAATATGGGGCCGGTAGTGAATAAGGCGGCGCTCGACACCATGCTTGGTTATATCGAGACGGGCAGGAAGGAGGGCCGGCTGGTGTCCGGCGGTCATGCGCCTGAAATTGCGGAGGGCGGTTACTTCCTGGAGCCGACCGTGTTCGCGGACATCGCGCCGGATGCGGTGATTGCCCAGGAGGAGATCTTTGGGCCGGTGCTGGCGCTGATCCGCGTAGAGAGCTACGAGGAGGGCCTGGCGGTGGCGAACAACACCGAATACGGCCTGACCGGGGCGCTGTATACGGCCGACCGCGAACGGATGAATCACGCGCGGCGCGAGTTTCATGTGGGCAATCTCTACTTCAACCGCAAATGCACGGGGGCAATGGTGGGCGCGCATCCCTTCGGCGGGTTCAACATGAGCGGAACGGATTCGAAGGCGGGGGGGCCGGATTATCTGTATCTGTTTACGCAGGCCAAGAGCGTGGCGGAGAAACTGTAAGGGGCGTCCGAGGTTCTTGGTTTCCCAGGTCCCAGAATCGGGACGTGGGGTACCCGCGCCCGCGGTCAAGGATTGTGCTTTCCCAGGTCTGAAGGTCCAGACCTGGGGCACCCATGTTTTGTGGATGAGGGAGCCGGAGTCCGCTAGGCGACGGCGGGCGGGGCGGACTGCTCTTCCTGGTCGAGTTTGCTGCCGACTTCGGCGGCGGCGGCGGCTAAAACCCGGTGGTGAATCGTGAATAGCGCCAATTCCAGGCGGTCGCTGACGCCGGTCTTGTCGTAGATGGAGCGGAGATAGTTCTTGATCACCTGCTCGGTGGTCTTAAGGCGCTGGGCGATCTCACGGTTCTTGCAGCCCTGGACGATGAGGGCGACGATGCGCATCTCTTTGGGCGTGAGGCGATCGCGAACGCGGGTGCCGACCATGTCCTCTTCGGGCGAGTCGGGCTGCATCAGGTGCGGCGGAAGCCAAGTTTCTCCGGCGGCCACGCGGCGGACGCACTCGACCAGTGCCGGCCCGGTGACGTTGCGGAAGACTACGCCGCGGAAACCGTGCTGGAGGTAGGTGTTGGCACTTTCGTTGTGTTCGGCGATGGCGATGCCCCGGCTGCCCGTGGAGTCCAGCAGCACGCGCAGGCGGCTGAGTTCGGGTCGCAGCGAAGCGGCAAAGAGCACAATGGATCCGGGGAACGTGGTGATGGCATGGTACATGCGCTCAACGTCAGTGCATTGAGCGATGATGCGCAACTCCTCGTCCATTGCCAGCACCTTGGCGGTGCCGGCGCGGAAGATTGCCTGCGAATCGGCCAGGATGATTTTGTTCATTTCGGACGCCTCGTCTACTGCAAAACCCTGGATTCAAAAGGTTTCAACCGGCTTAAAGCCATTTGGTGCAGAAAAAAAGAAAACGCCGGTTCGAACTCAGGCAGCGGTCTTCCCCTTGCAGCGTTATCGGCGGAACGGCAACGTACCCGGGAATTGTCTCCATTTGCTACACTGGGCGGCGGCCCCGGCTCCTTTGTAAGCTCAATTGTAAGGAAAGGGTACTACAACCAGGTTGATTTTGGATGAGAAGAAGGACCTCCAGAGGGATGGGGAACCACGGAAGGTTACAGGCGGATTTCCGCGTCCCTCTCGGCCGGGTCCCCTTCCGGGCCGTGAGGCCCTAAACTAAGGAGCATATGGGAAGGCCGATTCTGCTGGCGATCGACGACGACGTAAGCGTGCTGGAGGCGGTGGTGCAGGATCTGCGCCGCCAGTATGGCGCCGAATACCGGGTGATGCGCGCGGCCAGCGGACAAGCGGCGCTGGACACGCTGGCGCAACTGAAGACCCGCCAGGAATCGGTGGGGCTGCTGCTGAGCGACCAGCGCATGCCGGGGATGACCGGCGTGGAGTTCCTGGAGCGGGCGCGGGACCTGTATCCGGAAGCGCGGCGGGTTCTGCTGACGGCGTATGCCGACACTGAGGCGGCTATCCGGGCCATCAACACGGCGCGCATTCACTACTACCTGAACAAGCCCTGGGATCCGCCGGAAGAGAAGCTGTATCCGGTGTTGACCGACTTGCTGGATGACTGGAAAGCGGGCTATCAGCCGCCCTTTGAGGGGCTGCGCGTGATCGGGCACCGCTGGTCGCTCAACGATCACAAGGTGCGCAACTTCCTGTCGCGAAACCATGTGCCCTATCGCTGGTTTGACATTGCCGACAACGAAGAGGCCTTGAAGCTGCTGACGGATCGGGCATTGGACCCGGAGAAGCTGCCCGTGGTGCTGTTTGCCGATGGCGCCTCGCTGGCGAACCCGGATCTGGAGGAGTTGGCGGCGCGTGTGGGCCTAAGCACGCAGGCGGCGCAGGAATTCTATGACATGGTGGTGGTGGGGGCCGGCCCGGCGGGCCTGGCGGCTGCCGTTTATGGGGCCAGCGAGGGGCTGAAGACGCTTGTTGTGGAGCCGGTGGCGCCGGGAGGGCAGGCGGGATCTACTTCCAGGATCGAGAACTACCTCGGATTCCCTTCCGGCATCTCCGGGGCGGACCTGGGGCGGCGGGCGCATGTGCAGGCGCAGCGGTTTGGCGCGGAGTTCCTGACCCAGCGGGTGACGGGGTTGCGAATCGATGGGCAGTACCGGTTCGTGCAACTGGCGGACGGGGGAGAGATTTCGGCCCACGTGGTGCTGCTGGCCACTGGGGTTCACTACCGCAAGCTGGATATCCCGGGCGCGGACCGGCTGGCCGGGTGCGGCATCTACTACGGCGCCGCGCTGGTCGAGGCTGCGGCCTGCAAGGACGAGGACGTATTTGTGGTGGGCGGCGCCAATTCCGCCGGCCAGGCGGCTCTCTACTTTGCCAAGTACGCCTGCAAGGTAACGATGCTGGTGCGCGGCGAGGGATTGTCGGCGAGCATGTCGAAATACTTGATCGATGAGATCGAGAAAACATCCAATATTGTATTGCGGCCGCGGACCGAGGTGCTTGAGGCGATCGGCGCTGAGCGGCTGGAAGCGGTGAGGCTGCGCGGGCCGAAGGGAGAATCCACGGAGCCGGCGGCTTCGTTGTTTGTGTTTATCGGTGCGGAGCCGGGAGTGGAGTGGCTGCCGCCGAGCATCCTCCGGGACAACCGGGGTTTCGTGCTTGCCGGACCAGATTTGCGGACCGATGGGAAGATGCCCGAAAGCTGGCATGAGAAGCGCGAACCGTTCCTGCTGGAGACCAGCGTGCCAGGGGTCTTTGTGGCCGGGGATTTGCGGCACGGCTCGGTGAAGCGCGTGGCCTCTGCGGTGGGCGAGGGGTCGATCGCGGTGCAGTTTGCGCACCAATACTTGGCGGGGTTCTAAGTGACGAGCCGGGAAGCGGAGATGAGCCAGGAAGGACAGCCGTTGGCGATTGAACCGATCGCCCTCAAGGAAGTTGCCGACGCGCTACGCCACACCAAGCCTTTTGCCGAAGCGGAGTTCGACAGCCTGGAGGGCCTAGACCCCGTGGAGCGGGTCGCGGTGAGGGCCGGCGTTACGCTGATGGAGCCTGAGGATCCGCTGCGCTGCTATTGGGTGGTGCTGGAGGGCGAGATTCGCGCGGATCGTCCCGAACCGGATGGGCTTCCCACCCCGGTGGGATTCGCGGCGGCCGGGGAAGGTTTTGGGGAAGCGTCCCTGCTTACCGGCAAGAACCAATCGATGTTCCTGGTGACGGCCACCAAGGACTCGCTGCTATTGCGCTTCAGCGAAGAAAGCTTCTGGGTCATTCTCTGCCGTTCTGCCGCGGTGCGCAAAGTGGTGCTGGCCGATATGGCGCATCGGCTGAAGATGCACCAGGTGGAGGCGGTGCACCGCGAGAAGCTGGTCTCTCTGGGCACGATGGCGGCCGGGCTGATGCACGAGTTGAATAACCCCGGCTCGGCGGCCAAGCGCGCCGCCACGCAGTTGCGGGCGAATCTGATGCGGCTGCAGGAGATGAGCCTGCGCGCGGCCGCCAACCCCAAGACTCCCATCCAGCTGCAGTGCATGCATAGCCTGCTGCAGCACGCGATGGGGGGCTGCCATGGGCCGGTTATGAGCTCTCTGGATCAGTGCGACGCTGAAGAGGCCTTGTCGGAGTGGCTGGAGTCGGCCGGAGTTGAAAACGCATTCACCATCGGCCCGGCTTTGGTGGCGATCGGCTTTGACCGGCACGAACTGGAATGCGCCCGCAGAGAGTTTGCGAGAGAAGGCTTCTCGGATGCGTTGAACTGGCTGGAGGCGCTGGTCTCAAGCGTTTCGCTGGTGTGCGCCATCGAGGAGAGCATTTCGCGCGTCTCGGAACTGGTGATGGCGGTGAAGAAGTTTGCTTACGACGACCGTGCCGCGGCGCGCAGCCTGGACGTTCACGACAGCCTGCAGAGCACACTGACCATCCTGGGGCACAAGCTGCGCTTGAAGCAGATCACGGTGGAGAAGCGGTTCGATGCCTCGCCGTCTACGATTTACACGCGCGGCTCGGGGCTCAGCCAGGTGTGGACCAATCTGATCGACAACGCGATGGACGCCTCGCCCGACAACTCCCGCATTGAGGTTGCCACCTGGTCGGAGCCCGACGCGCTGGCGGTGAGCATTGTGGATCATGGGGCCGGGATTCCGGCGGAGGTGAGGCCGCACCTCTTTGAGGCGTTCTTTACCACCAAGCCGCAAGGCGAGGGCACGGGGCTGGGCCTGGAGATTGTCAATCGCATCGTCACGCAGAAATTCGGCGGGACGATCGAGGTGGAGTCGGAGCCGGGCAACACGCGTTTTACCGTGCGCTTGCCCTTGAATGGACCGGCGCCGACGGAGAAGCCGGCAAGCGCTTCCACGTCATCCAACTGAAGCTCGCACTTGCAATGCCTTGCAGCCCCTTTGAGCAGATTCCATTTCTACCCGATTGCCTTGGGACGGTGAAGTTCGCCTGTGCCATGCCGATGAATGGCATGTAGAGGCTCGGATGACCGATCGCACGGATCTGCTTGAGGCCGCGCTGGACAGCCTGCCGGACGGCGTTGGCCTCGTGGATGAGGACGGCCAGATTGCATTCTGGAACCGGGCTGCCGCGGCGATCACCGGCTATGCCGGCCCCGAACTGGTGGGTCGGCCGGTCCATGAGGCGCTGGAGACGCTGATTGTCGGGGGCGCGCGGCAGTGGACCAGCCAGACGGACAAGGAAAGCGCGCCGGGGCGTGGGTCGCTGGTGCATGTGCGCCACCGGCTGGGACACGAGGTGCCGGCGATGACGCGGGTGCTGGTGCTGCGCGACGGACTGGGCGGGCGCATCGGCACGGCGGCGGTTTTTCATTCCACAGAGCGGCTGGACGCGCTGCCGCATGGAGACGCCGGCGACACCGCCGGCATGGAAGCAAGTCAATCGGAATTTGAGGATCGGCTAGAGGCCGAATTTGAGGATTTCGCGCAGGGGCGCCTGCCCTTCGGGGTGTTATGGATTACAGTCGACCAGGCGCATGAGTTGCGCAAGACCCACGGCGCGCGGGCCTGCGAGGCAATGCTCGAAAAAGTGGAGCGCACGCTGGCCAACGGGCTGCGGCCGGGCGAGCAAGTGGGACGCTGGGGAGAGGACGAGTTTCTGGTGATCTCGCACGAGCGCACGCCGGAGATGCTGGCAGCTCATGGGCAGGTGCTGGCGGGGCTGTCGAGGACGGCGGACTTCCGCTGGTGGGGCGACCGTGTCTCGCTTACCGTGAGCGTGGGGGCGGCGCAGGCGGAGCCGGCCGGCACGCTGGCGGAATTGCTGCACCGGGCACAGGCGGCCATGCTGGCCAGTATTCATGCGGGCGGAAACCACGTGACACACGCGCCGGGGGGACAATCATGTTCGCCATCGTAGGCATCCTGCTGGTGTTTGGAGCCGTGATCGGCGGCTTCCTCATGGAGAAGGGGCACATCGAGGTGCTGATCCAACCGGCGGAATTGCTGATCATTGCCGGCGCAGCCACCGGCACGCTGCTGGTGGCCAATCCGGTGCACATCCTGAAGGGAATCGGCGGCGGCCTGATGGGCGTGCTGGGCGGCTCCAAGCTAGGCATGGAGCGCTACCTGAATACGCTCAAGATGATGTACCAGTTTCTGAACAAGGTGCGCAAGGAAGGGCTGCTGAGCGTGGAAATGGACGTGGAGGCGCCGGAGAAGAGCTCGATCTTCAAGAACTATCCGGACTTTCTCAAAGACCATCACGCGCGGGATTTTGTGTGCGACACGCTGCGCATGGCTATCACCGGCGGCGTGGAGCCATTCGATATGGACCAGATGATGGAGCTGGACATGGAGGTGAGCCATCACGAGGCAAGCCAACCCATCAATGCGCTATCGACCGTGGCGGATGCGCTGCCGGGGCTGGGGATTGTGGCCGCGGTGCTGGGCGTGGTGATCACGATGGGCGCGCTGGGCGGTCCGCCGGAGGAGATCGGGCACAAGGTGGCGGCGGCTCTGGTGGGCACCTTCCTGGGCATCCTATTGTGTTATGGCGTGGCCGGGCCGCTGAGCTCGAACATGGCCAAGTCAGCCGACGAGCACAACTGCTATCTGCACGTGCTGAGGGTGCTGCTGCTGTCGTTTCTCAAGGGCTCTGCGCCGATGATTGCCATTGAAATGGCGCGGCGGGCGATTCCGGCGCATGTGCGGCCAAGCTTCGACAAGATGGAAAAGCACTGCAAGAGCAGCTCAGCCGCAGCGGCCGAGCCGGCAGCGGCCGCATAGAGGCCGGGCCCCCTGGGAGGGCTGCATCATGGCAGGGAAGGCTCAACCAATCGTCATCATCCGGAAAAAGGGCGGCCATGGCGGCCATCACGGCGGCGCCTGGAAGGTGGCGTACGCCGACTTTGTGACCGCCATGATGGCGCTGTTTATCGTGCTGTGGCTGATGAACTCCAGCGAGAAGATCAAGAAGGCCGTGGCCGGCTACTTCAACGATCCCAAGGGAACCGCCAGCCTGCTCGGCACCACCATGGCCTCCGATGGGATGGCGGTCACCACCAAGATCAACGACAACATGAAGAAGCTGAAAGAAAAGCTCGAGGAGGAGATCAAGGCCAAAAAGGAATTGGAAAAGCTCATCAAGCAGATCGAGATCACGATCACGCCCGAGGGCTTGAGGATCGAGCTGCTGGAGGGCAAGAACGGGACCTTTTACCAGAGCGGCAGCGCGCGCCTGAGCGACAGCGGGCAGGAGCTGCTGGCGCTGCTGGCCGGGGAGCTGAAGACCCTGCCCAATCCCCTGCTGATCGAGGGGCACACCGACGCGACGCCCTATTCGACGGATACGAGCTATAGCAACTGGGAGCTTTCGGCAGACCGGGCCAACTCAGCGCGGCGATTGCTGCAGCAGGATGGCGTACGCCAAGACCAGGTGACGCAGGTGCGCGCGTACGCCGACCAGCTGTTGCGGGTCAAGAACAATCCCACCGACCCATCGAATCGAAGGATCTCGATTCTGGTGAAGAATGACCTGGGGCCGACGCCGAGCCTCCCCGAGGCGAGGGGCGCGGGTGGAATGCCGGAGAACCTTGGCAAGGCGCTCGCAACGCCGGGCGCCGGGTCTCGGCCAGGGGGCGCGACGATCCCTGTGCCAGCCGCAGCCAAACCCTCGCCTCCCACGCCTGCAGCCCGGCCGGGGTTGATGGACAAGGTCAAGAGCATGCTGCCGGAATCGAGGAAGTAGCCGGGTGGGCTGCCGCCGCATGGGCGCAGAAAAAAGCCGCCGCATCGGGTTGCGAATGCGGCGGCCTGAGATCCTGCAAAATGGCCGTCACTGGTGGGACAGATAAGACAGTCCAGGGTATTCGGATTGGTCGCTGCCGATATTCATCAGCAAAGCATGATCTGCGTTGAAGAAGTAAATTGCAAGGCTTGGGTTGGAATCCCCGGTTGCCGTGTAGAGGAATACTCCCGGTGTTGACGTTGCGGCGATCTTGCCTGACTGCATAAGCCCTGTCAGGATGGCGCCAGCGTTGTCTACATCGTAGGTCCCTGTTACGCCTCCGCTGCCGGCAAGCGTTACCGCTCCAGTCTGGGTTGGCTGGTATTTGAACGATACATTCTGCGATCCGATGGCGAAGCGCCCCGCCAGGTCTGCCAAATTGAAGCCGCCCGTGGGCGCAACCTGGCCCGAGAATTCATAGGCATCCACTGAAATGCTGTCATCCACGCCGAATCCCTGGTTGGGGCCAACGAGATAGAAGGCCGGCACACTGCCGCCGCCGGGAACAGTAATGGTCACGCGGCCCACCGAATCCACAGAATAGGAGAGCTTGGTCGAACCCGAGGAGATGCTCCCACCCTTGTTGGAGTATCCCGCAACTGTCGCAGAGCCTTTTCCATCGAAGTCGAGAGTGCCAAGCTCCAGGTAGGGAGCCTGGTCCGGCTTTCCCACGTTGACGTACCCGAAGGAGGAGAAGATGCCGGTTCCTTTCAGCGTGGCATCGGTAAAACTGGTGGCAGTTCGCAAAAGAGCTTTGCCGTTGAGCACGGAATTGTTACCAGCTGGAGACACTCCTGGATCCGTGGTCAGCAGTAACAGCTGACCGGCGCCGGCGGGATAAAACACGAAATTCGCCGGGCCCTTGGGTACGTCGAGAGTGATGGTTCCACGCCCATCGCTCGCGGGCGTGTAGGTCCCGGTGACCGGGACCTGTGCTTCGTACTTGTTGTAGGGCATTCCGGGCGAACTGTACTTGTCCTGGCTGGAATCGAATTCCCCAGCAGTCACATTGCCCTTCCCATCGAAGTTCAGATAGCCGGCAACGGATTGATAATCGTTATTTCCTTCACCGTCAATCTTGCGGCCAACCAGGGTTATCGTCCAACTGCCTTTGGTGGACTCAAGTGTGTAGCTGCTGCTTGTCTGGAGGTAGAATGCGCCTTCCGAAATGTGATCGGTGGTGTCGGCTTCGATCACCGTTGCTCCGCCAGCCACATTATTGGTGACGGCGTCGATGGTAAAACAAAACGCGAAGGTTGCACCCTCGCTTGTCTTCATCGAGAAGCCGCCGCGGCCATCGGCGCCTATGGAATAGGTGCCCGTAAATGTGTCCAGGATCTCGGCGGGATAAGGAGGGCCATTGGTGTCTTTGATGCCGCCCGTGATGTGACCGGCGCCATCGGCCTTGAAGCTGCCAACGGACCAGGCACGATCCGCGTTGACAAGGTCAAACTCCTCGAGGAACAGCGAGTAGGTGCCTTTGAGCTTGGAGTTGCCGCTGATGCCGCTGGCGCAGGCGGATGGCGCGGGATAGATGGGGAGTGTAATCCTGGCGTTTCCGGTGCGCGGGGGGTTGCTGCTGTCATGCACTTTGACGGAGAAGCTGTAAAGGAGATCGTCCGTTTTGGGTGTTCCGGTGATGGCGCCGTCGCTGGCGAGTTCAAGTTCCGAGGGCAAGGAGGCTCCGCTGGGTAGGCTCCAGGTGTAGGGCGCGATGCCGCCGGTAGCGCTGAGCTGGTTGGAGTAGGCCGCGTCCACATAGGCCGGCGCCAGAATCGTGGTAGCGACTTTCAGGGGTGTATTGACGAAGAACTGCTGTGGAGCGGAAGTGCCTCCCGAGTCGGTCACCGTGATGTTGGCAGTGCCCGGAGTCACGATCAGGCTGGCCGGGACAGCCGCCGTCAAGCCGCTCGCGTTCACGAACCTGGTCGTCAACCTGGTCGAATTCCATTTGACCACCGCGCCAGAGAGGAAGTTCTTACCTGCCACGTCGAGCGTAAACGCAGGGCCACCAGCATTGACGCCGCCCATGGGGCCCAGGCCGGTGATCACGGGGACGGCCGCCGCGGCCGGAAAGGCGAATGCCATAACCAGGCTCATCGGCAGACACGCCCCGAGCCCCTTTGCCAGAGAACGCACACTATGCATGGTTCATCTACCTCCAAATTCGGATTCCATGGGTTGCCACGCTCATCGGAACCGTCTCAAAGGCATCAGGGATGCAGCAGGCAATCCAGGGGGGAGGCTGATTTATGGTCGGACTGCGCGAAGAGAATTGTCAAGAGTCATGTGGCTGTGAGTATGCACGAAGGCGGATCTCTGCCTTCAAATCCTTGCTGCGCCAACGGGCGAAAGCAGGCGCGAAATGCCGGCGACGCTTTATTGCACACCAACCAAACGGAACCGCCGCTTCCCGGTGGGGAAGCGGCGGCCTAGTTGTGAACATGCGAAAGACGCTTACTGGTGGTTGTACTCGAGCAGAGTGTCCCACGCGTGGCTCGGATCGATGGAAACCGTATAGGCCTTGGTGGGCGAGACGAGGTAGAGCGCGCCGTTAATTGAGTTCTCCTTGAGCAGGAATCGGCCCGTGGCCGCGGGGGTAAAGGTCAACCTGAATGTCTGATCCACGGCGATGTCGCCACCCTGGTTCAGATCCATGATTCCAGTGAGGCTTTCGGTCGCACCGTCCACTGCTATCTCAGCGCTTGCGGCAGTCTCCTGGATGAAGCTGTACCAGAGCGAGCCGACCGAGTAGCCTCCGTTGAAGCTGCCTTCCTTGAATCCGCCCGCGGGCACGGTCTGATTTTCCATTTGGTAGAAACCGACGCCGGTATTCGGATCAACGCCGAAGCCCTGGTTGGGGCCGGACAGGTAGAAGCTGGGCGCGCCTCCGCCTCCCCCTCCCGAGAGGGTAGCGCGGCCTTCCGCATCCACGGCATAGGCAGCGCTAAGAGTGTTGTTCGGAGCCAGAGTGATGGTACCAGCACCGTTGTCGTCGAAGGAGGCCTTCACCGATCCCGCGCCGTTCCATTCGAGAATACCGGCACTGATCTTGCGTTCAACCGCAGATGAGCTTCCGTTGAAAGTAATGCCCTGGGACACAATGACGCTGTTTCCGTCGAGGGTTTTGTCATCGAAGGTGGAGGTGGTACGCAGCCATGCCTTGCCGGCGGCGATGGTGCCGTTTTTGTCGCCATTGGCTGAAGAGACGTAACCGGTGTCGGAATCCAGCAGCAGGAGTTGGTTGGCTCCCGCCACATAGAACACCTCGTGAAAGGTCTCGGTTTGGCCGCCTTGCGTGGCGGTGAGTGTAACCGTTCCACGGCCGCTGGGAGCCAGTGTGTAAGTACCCTTCACGGGCACTTGCGGAAGGTATTGGTTTTCGAGATCGCCGCTGGAGTTATACGAGTCGCCGCTCACGTCGATTTCACCCACGGTCAGGTTGCCCTTGCCATCGAGCGTCAGATAGCCGACCGATGCATGGCGGGTCTCATAGCCGCCGCCGGAGATCTTGCCGCCCTGCGTCCCGAAGGCCCAACTACCCTTCACGGAACTCTCAGTAAAGTCCTTGCCGCCCTGGGCATAAAACCGGCCGTGACCTACAGTTTCGGTGGCATCGTCTTCGACCATCTGCCCTGCGCCGGCAACATCGCCGGAGAACGAGTCGAGAGCCATGCAGTAAGTAAGCGGCACGCTTTGTCCGGCAATCGTCAGAGTAAGCATGCCGCGATCGTCGGTTCCCACCGAGTAAGTTCCAGTAAAGGTCCCGTTGTATTCCTTGTCGAAAGAGGGGCCATTGGAATCGTAGAGGCCGCCGGTGAGATTGCCCTTTCCGTCGGCAGTGAAAGCACCCAGCGTCCAGTTTGCGACGCCGCTCCCGGTCAAGTCGATCTCTTCAACCTGGAAGGCGTATTCGCCCTTGATCCGTGCATTGGTGGTGGCGCTGGGATTGGTGGGCTTGCAGTGGGCCAGCGCATAAACCGGCAGATCGATGGTGGCGGTCGCGGTTTGCTTCGGACTGCTGGAGTCAGTGACCTTGACGTTGAAGCTGAAGGACGGAGATGCGTCCGTGGGCTTGCCGGTAATGGCGCCCGTCGAGGAGAACTTCAGTCCCGCGGGAAAGGTAACTGGCGTGGGCAGGCTCCATGTATAAGGACCGGTGCCATTGTTGGCGCTGAGCTGGGCGGTATATTGGCTGCCCACATAGGCGGGAGGCACACTCATGCCGATGCTCAGCGAACCGCCGCCGCCCTGCTGGCTGTCGACCGGCAGGCTGACGTTGGCGGTTGCAGTGAGGGCTGGTGAACTGGAGTCGGTCACCGTAACGCTGAAGCGGAACGGCGGGTCGGCAGAGGTGGGCGTTCCACTGATGGCGCCCGAGGTTGCGAGTTTGAGCCCCGGGGGCAAGATCGCTCCGCTCGGGAAGCTCCACTTGTACGGCGTTTTGCCGCCGGTGGCCGTAAGCTGCGCGGAGTATGGCGTGCCCACGTAGCTTGGCGATAGAGACAGGCTGGTAATGGTCAGGCTCGCTCCCTGCGCTTGATTCACGACCAGCAGCAGGAATGCATCCACCGTCCTGGGCGTGACCGATGAGTCCTTCGCCTGCAACCATAAGTACGTTGCGCCGGTAGACGAGGGCCCTGGGCCAGCGATGTAGCCGCTCGGCGACATGCCCAGCCCTCCGGGCAAGCTCGTGCCATTGATGAACGAAAAGGTCACCGAGCCCGTGCCGCCCGTGGTGGCAAGCTGAAACGAATAGCTCTGGTTGAGCGTGGCCGCAGGCAGATTGGTAGTAGTTACCTTGAAGCCGCCGTTCGATGGGTTGATGACATAGGAGATTTCACCGGTCGCCGTGTGACCGGCCGAGTCAGTGGCTACGACGCTGAAGTTGCCCGGGCCATTGGTGGAAGTTGTGGGAGTGCCGGAGACCGCACCGGTGACGCTCAGGGTGAGCCCCCTGACCAGCGAACTGCCACTGGCAAGCTTCCAGGTGACTGTGCCGGTGCCACCGGTGGCGAGCAAATCGACGAAGAACGGGTTGCCATCCACCGAGGTGCCAATTGAATTTGTGGCGACCATGAACGTCGCCGAGTTCACAATCAGGCCGAGAAAAGCCGTGACCGTTTTCGGCGTCGCGGACGAGTCTTTTGCCTGGACCCAGAAGTTGAATTCGCCGAGGTTCTGGGGTGTGCCACTGAGGACACCATTCGAAGCCAGGCTCAGGCCCGGGGAAAGGCCGTTGGCGCCATTGCCGCCGATGAGCGACCAGGTGACCGTGCCCGTCCCACCCGCCGCGACAAGCTGGAAGGAGTACGCCTTGTTTTGATTGGCATTGGTGAGGCTGGTGGTGGTGACCCTGAAGCCGGCGTTGGACGGATTGACAATGTAGGGTATCTGCGCCGTGGCTGTATGCGCAGGCGAGGCCGAATCGGTGGCGACCACACTGAAGTTGCCTGGACCGTTGGTCGATCCTGTGGGTGTCCCTGCAACCAGACCTGCCGTGCTCAGTTTCAATCCTGCCACCAGGGAGCTGCCGCTAGCCAGCTTCCAGGTCACGGCGCCTGTTCCGCCCGTGGAAGTCAATTGCTGCGAGAAGGCAGTGCCATCCACGCTGTTGGCCAGCGAGCCGGTGGTGATGGTGAACGAGGCCGCGGACGCAAGCGGAGCCGCGATCGCTAGAAGGCTCGCTGGTAAAGCCGCAATCATCCGAATTATCAGGGGGCGCAGATTACGCAAGGCACACTTCCTTTCAAGAAAAGCTCGTTCCTGTTGCGCTGCCCGCCCTGAACCGGAGGCGAAGGAAGGCGGGCCACTTAGAGGATAGTAGACAAATACTCTGCCTATGCTTAGTAGATCGTCAAGTACTTTTATGCAGCCTTCTCTATATCTACTGCTATAAATGCAGCATAATTTACAGAATTAACTCCAAAGTTGCAGGACGTATCCCACTTAGGTACGTATGCGTGGTTTGTCAGGCCGCTGCGCACTTATTGGGACGAATCATTCCGCCTCTTGATTCAATGTTGAAACAGTTTCCCGTTTCGGTACAGCTGGGGCAAATTGCGATAGCCGGTCGACTGAAGCGGCCAAGCCGGTGGCGCGTTTCGGCCTTCTAGGGTTGATAGCTTGCCTGGGTCTGCGCGGAATTCCCGCTGGCATCCTGGGCCTGAATTGACCAGGTGTAAGTCATCCCACTGGTCAGACTGATTACCGATGGCGGGTTGTCTGCGCCTGTCGGATCGGCTCCCCACGGGATTGAAGTAATCGAAGCCGGAAATCCAGCTAATCCGGAGTTAGCGCCGGGTATCTGCCATATCTGGTTCCCCTCCGCATCCCACAGCGAGAACTGCCAGGTGAAAGCGCTGGCGCCGGCGGGAGGGGTCCAGGTGAAGGTAGGAGTTGTGCCGGCGCTGTTTCCGATGCTGGGCGACAGATCGGAGGCGAAGGCGTTCAACACGGCGCTCACCTGGGCGCTCAAGACGTCTGAGTTCCAGCTCGTATAGACGAGCTCAATGCTATAGGCATCGCCGGGGGTTGGGGCGGCATCACCGATGGCGATCCAGAAG
>Ga0326727_10007460_pt1 | contig 28892 bp, 25 predicted proteins | sample MB2enrmetagenome_FD_207643 | JGI IMG/M metagenome (GOLD analysis project Ga0326727, IMG submission 207643) | Lab enriched peat soil microbial communities from McLean, Ithaca, NY, United States - MB29MY | ecosystem: Environmental > Terrestrial > Soil > Wetlands > Peat | place: USA: New York... | reverse complement strand
TCTCCGCGGCGGATTCCACACCGCATGAATCCGTTGACCATCTTCCCGCGCGTGCGACGGTGAATTTTGTGTTCGCGCCCCACGAACACGGCCGTTTGTGCCACAGGACGCCCGGATACTGGTGTCATTTGAACAATACGGGCGTCCCAGACCACACGTCATTCCCGCGAAGGCGGGAATCCACTCCGCAGTCCTTGCAGAGCTAGCCCTTACGGACTCGATTCCCGCCTTCGCGGGAATGACGTGTGGCGCGGGAATAACCTGTGGTCTGGAGCGACTGAGTCGCGCAAATGACACCGACGCCCGAAAGAGCTTGACAGCTTGGACGCGCACGCTATAAGAAGCATGGATGCGTACGGTCTCTCGTCCCCGCCGGCATCATCGAGGGCGAGCGTGAGCCATGGCACGAAGACGTGACCGTTCGCATAGGGGAGCTTGCAGATGCCTATACTCCAGGGACTTAAAGCGAAATGGTTTTGGTACTCCACGCTCTGTGTCCTCTGTTGGGGAGCGTGGGTGCTATGTTCGAAGCTGGGGTCTAACGAGATCTCGGCGAGCGCCATGCAGTTTATCTTCGCGTTCGGGTTTATCCCCGTGGCGCTTCTGGTTCTGGTGCTGAAGCCTGTCAAGTTCGAGAAGAGCGTGAAGGGCATCTCTTACAGCCTTGGCAATGGGATTCTGGCGGGAATCGGCGGCCTTACCCTATTTGCAGCCTATAGGAGCGGGGGGAACACATCCGTCATTACCGCCGCCACGGCCCTTTACCCCCTCATTACCGTTGTGCTTGCGGTTCTGGTTCTGCGCGAGCGGCTGAATTGGCTGCAGGTAGTTGGCTTGGGATTTGCGGTTGCGGCTATTATCATCTTCTCTCTGTAAGAATCCGGTCTTATGCATTTGCCTCCTTGGTTCTGGTTTGGTCTGATTACCCTGGTCTCCTGGGGGATCGTGGGTTTACTTCAGAAGCTTTCTACTAACCATCTCTCTGCCGAATGGGCGCTCGTCTGGCTGGCCGTCGGTTTTTTCTTTCTCGAGCCGTGGCTCTACCCGGGGCGAATACTCTTCACCTATTCGGCTCACGCTCTCGCATGGGCGTTATTAAGCGGGTTCTTCAACGCTTTGGGGGCATGGGCGCTGCTGGCGGCTTTGAAGAGCGGCGGCAAGGCTTCGATCGTGGCGCCATTTACGGCGCTTTATCCTATCGTCGTGGTCTTCCTGGCCCCCTTCATCCTTCACGAATCCATTAGCGCTCTCCAGGGAGTAGGGATCGTGTGTGCATTGATTGCGGTGGTCCTGCTGTCAACAGAAAGTTCGACGTCGTAGCGTTCTTGGTGCTTACTCAGCGACGAATGGGAGGGCCCGCCTTCCCGGCAGTACGATTACGCGGATATCTTTCCGGAATCGCCGTTCGACGAAGAATTCATCAAGAAATATGGTAACGATCAGGTGCGCGTGGATGGCGTGGGAAACGAAGGCGACCTTAAACACGTAGACAACTTCTTCGATTGTGTGCGGTTGCGGCAGCAGCCGCACGGGACAACCAATCAAAATGTAGAAACTCTTCCCCAGTTTGTGGGAGAGGGGCGTCCCATCGGAAGAAGTAAAGTCTAAAGGAGACTAGTACCTTGCCTCGGTTACGCGTCCCTCAGATTCGCCGCGCAACCAGACGTAAAGCGGCGCGCGCGGGGAGGGTGGCGGCCACGGCAGCACGATTTGCAAGGTCTGTTCCTGAGTGTCACCCGCAGCGGGGACGGGGATTCCCTGCACGGGATATCCAGCCTGGCCATCCCAGCCTGTCTTCTCGATGGTTTGCAACTCCTGCCCCGTGAGGCTGCCGAGGAAAAGATCGCTGCCTTTCTTCTGGTTGCTGAGCACAAATTTCTCAATATGCGGAAGGCGAATGACTCGGCCCAACGTGTAAGGTTCGGACGCGCCGGTCTCATCTACAGTTACCGTGGCCTCCAATTGGCAACCGGAGCGGCCTACCGATCCCGGATCAACGGATAAGAAGAGGATGCCTTCACCGGCAAAGTCTAACTGCGCATTTCCGATTCGGTCGCCGGGATGGAGTGAGAGGGATTTTTTTACGTCCCCCTGGTTGGCACAGCTCACGCCAAAGGTGGGATGCGATCCGGCATTTTCAGTTTGGATGGCGAAACTCAGCGGCCCGCCGGCGGCGATTTCGCCCTGGCGCAGGGCTACGTCCGTCGTTTGAGAGGTGGATTCGCTGGCGCCGGTGATTTTCGGCCGTGGCCCAACCACTTGCACGACATCGAAGATTTTCAGAGGAGTGTGAAGCTCCGAGACCGTCAAGCCGGCGTCAAGCGTCTCCCCTTTTTTCACTTTCGGAAGTAACTTGATGGTGGCCTTTCGCTCGCGCACATTCTGCGTATCCGACGCAACGGGCGCCACAGCCCACGTTGCACCCTCGCTGGAAATCCCCTCGACCCGTTCCAATCCGGTCCCCTCGAGTGCAAACGTCTGCTGCGTCTCCCCAAGGTTCACGTGCAAGGGAAGATTGGACAAGGTGGGGTTGGGCGGGTGGACCACAATTCGAAAGTCATGGATCGATCCGTTGGTCTGGGTCAGCTTCAGAAGATAGGAGCCGGCGGGCAAGCCGGCGGTGTCGATTCCCACTTCCAGGCTCGTTTGCTCTTCCGCGCCGTCGGCCTTTGGAAGAGTGAAGGACAGCTCCTTGGGGAATCCCTCAGTCTTGATCGTAGCGTCATCCTTCAGAGCGGCGGACGTTGGGCTAAAGCTTGTCGCTCCGCTTGAAGGAACGAGTGTTACCTTGTTGACAAACTCGAAATCCGCGCCCGTCAGTCGAATCCTCACCAAACCTGTTCCTTCCACCAAGCGGTCCTCGGAATCAGGGCTAAGCTTGGCGTAGGAAAAATCTGCGAAGGGACGCAAGTTGATGTCGCCCTGTACTTCCACCGGGTCCCAATCCCATTTGGCGACAAGGCGGTATTGCCCTTCAGGAAGTTTGGTCTTGCTGAGGTCCAACTCGAGAGCGTCATCCGGTTCACCCAGCTTGACCGTTACGGGAACTTCCGACGAGTGGCCCGGGGAGACTAATTCCCAGTCCCGAACGCGCGGGAGGTTCTTGAGCTGGCTGGGGTTCGCACACGCAATCTTAAGGGTAGATTTCCAACCCAGCGGCAGGCACCGGGTCTCAGGCAACGAGGCCGCAGGCGCTCCGACATCCGGAACCCGCAGCATCCACAGGTATGCCGGCCGGGTCCGAGGCTTAAGCTTCTGGTCCTTGCTGCACAGCGCCAGTTCGTTGCTCGGGGCGGACTGCGTGAACGCCGCATGAAAATCGGTATCTGGAAAAACCATGATGCGAAGATTTTCAAAAAGCGCCGCGCCCCCGGCGGCCAGGCCGACCGGTGTACCGAAGAAAAGGGCTGCCACAGATGAGGCCAACCCCATCGACTGCGCAACCACCGCCGAGCGCTCCGAGGTAAGCGGGTCGTAGGCAGAAAGTGAGGGAAGAACTGCCTGAAGCAACTGGGCCGCCTGCTGGTCCGTGGGAGCGGCGGTATCAAGCTTGGGAACTGCCAGACCATAGGCCGCGGAGAAGCCGCGCAAGGCCGCATTGAGGTCGTTTCCCGGAGTTGGCGACTGCTCGACTTGAGAGAGCGTCTGCACCAACGCTTCGACAGTGGCCGTCTGCTGTGCATAATCGGCGAGTTGCGGGATTAGCTCCTCGTTCTTCTCAACCATGGAACTCACCTTTTTCACATCCAGCCCTCGAGGACCGAAAACCACGCCCACGATGGACGCCCTGGTCGGAATCACCCACTCCGCAGGGCTCTTCGCCGGCCGCACTTCCAACACCACGAGGTCCTTTTGCTTTTCTTTGCCTTTGTCTTTGCCCTCGTCTTTGGCTTTCTCCGTGCCGTTGTCTTTGCCCTTTACCTCGTTCGCTTCCTCGACGGATCGCGTGGAGGCAGGCACAAGCAGAATTGCGATCTGCGCCTTGTCCCTGATGGGAGCAGGCACGTGGATCGGTTCATATTTCAGCTTCTCGCCCGGCCGGATGATGTTCACGGTGTTTAGTGGTAAGGCCGGGCCCTTGCCCTCAGGTTGGAGTAAGAGACGAAAGGTGCTGACCGAGACGCCACCGAGACAAGGGGGTGGGGCGACCGAGACAACCTCTGATGGGGTGAGCGCGATGACAGCAAACACGAAGAAAAGTGGTTTCATTCCAGATTTACCCTCTTAAGCGTTTTGTAGATGGGTGCATGTGATCCGAGTCCAAACTCGAGTTAGGGTTCCGTTGCAGGAATCCTGTGGCAACAAGAATCCAATCCTTTTAATTCGATGTGAGCAGCCCATGAGGGGTTTTCCATTCCATCACCGCCGATCTGCCCGTTCCGGCAGACTGCGCCTACATGGCACAATGCCCGAAACCGCGCTCGCCTTGTAGGGGCGGCCCTTGGGGCAACCACAAGGGTTGCCCCTACAATGCTGGTGTTGGTGTTAGTATATGCGCCTTGAAGAAACCTACGTGGAGGTGCCTGGTGAAAACCAACCGAAGAAGATTCTTGCAGGCGAGCGCGGCTACTGCCGCCGCCGGAATGCTACCCGCCGACGCTCACACCATTTCTACCGGCGCCGACCTTGACGGATTCAAAATCGCGAAGCGTCATCAGATCGTTCGCGACCTGCCCACGCCGAATTTCTTCGAGGGGATGTTGCTGGGGAACGGGGACATTGGGCTTTGCGTCACGGTGCGCCCGGACGCGCTGGGCCTCCACCTGGGCAAGGAAGATTCCTGGGACATTCGGGTGAGCGAAGACCACTATCAATACGTCCTGCCTTTCAATGAACTGCTAAAGCTTTGGGAGCGGGCCAGCGAAGAAGCTAAGCGCCAGGGCAAGCCTGACATGCTCGATCTGGAATACAACATCGACTTTTTTCGCGAGTACACCATGAAGGTGAGTTCCTCATACTCGAAGTCCTGGCCGCGTCCCTGGCCCTGCGGCATTGTGTGGATTCACTGGGATCCGCGCAAGGTCCGAATCTTGCGGCAGGCGCTTGATCCCTCGAACGGCCTGTTCACTCTCGACCTCGAGCATGATGATCTCAGTGGTCAGCATCGCAAGGTGACTGTACGCTGCTTCGTAGGCTGGGATACCGGGCACGTCTCAGTTTCGAGCGCTGAACCCGCCCCGTTCGTGTCGGTTTCCTACTGCCCGAACCTCGACGCGAAAGCCCAACTGCCGCCGCCGCAGCTCGAGGGCAGAGCGGGCGAGGGGTTCGCAGAGTTCTCAGGCTATCAGCACTTCCCGGCCACCGTGCCCACGCCTGGGAACCCCATCCCTCCTCGCACGGCCAAAGACCGTAACTTTGCTTTGTGCGGCCGCCTGCAAGGCTCCTGGGCGGTAGAAGGTCTGGCGGAGACCCAGGAACGCGTCTTCCTGCGCAGCCAGAAAGAGCAGGTCTTCCGCCTTGACCTCACGCTTTTCACCCCACGCGACCACGAAGATAACGTGGCCTTTGCGCGGAGCGAGGTGGCGCGCTTGGCGCAACTCCCTGTGAACCAGCTCGAGCGGGAGACAGAAAAGGGCTGGAGGGATTTCTGGTCGCGCTCCGCCGTCGAGTTCGAGGATCAAGAACTGGAGAGGATTTGGTACCACAACCAATATTTTCTGGCCTGCTGCCTGCGTGCGGGAAAGGTCGCCCCGGGCCTGTTTGGCAACTGGACTAGCGGCAAGATCGGCACCGCCTGGCACGGCGATTACCACATGAACTACAACACCCAGCAGGTTTTCTGGGGAGTTTTTGCAAGCAATCATGTGGACCAGAATCTTCTCTATGTGGAACTTGTCGAAAGCCTGCTGCCCATGGCGCAGAACTACGCGCGGGAAAAATTCGGCTTGCCCGGGGCGTTTTTCCCCCACTCCGCGTACCCGGTGCCAAGCCAGGTGGTGCCTTACCCCGCGCCACCTTGGGGCTACGAAGTCTGCGAAACACCCTGGACCGTGCAAAGCCTCTGGTGGCAATACCTCTACACGCTCGACGAGCAGTTCCTGAAAAGGGTTTATCCGCTTTTCCGGGCGGCCACCGATTTTGTAGTTGCGTTCGTCCAAAAGGAATCCGATGGAAAGTACCATATCGTTCCCACGGCCTCGCCCGAGAATTGGGGCTGCACGGTGGACTTCCGCCTGAACAAGGATTGCATCATGGATTTGGCGCTGGTGGCGTTCCTGCTGGACGCAATCCTCGAAGCCTCCAAAGTCCTGAACCTCGATGCCGGCGAGCGTCCTCGGTGGGCGGAAGTCCGCAATAACCTCGCTTCCTATCCGAAAATTCAGGGGCCTTATGGTGAAGTCTGGTTGGACGTGCTCAATGCTCCGGCCGAACACGTCTATAACGTTCCCGTAACGCTTGCCCCAGTCTTTCCCGGAGACCAAGTGGGAATGGGACGCAACGAAGAGCAGCTTGAGATCGCCCGTCGCACGGCTCGCACAATTCGCCTGGAAGGTGGCAACGACTTGGTCTATCAGCCCCTGATCCGCGCGCGGCTCGGAATGCTGGACCTCGAATGGTTCAAGAATGAGGTGCGCTACTGCACGTTACCCAACGGCATCGCCAACGACCGCGTCCGGCAGATCGATGGCCGCTATGACGATGATACGGATTTTGATTTCATGATGCGTATGGGAGTTTGGACGGAAAACCTCTCGCTGCCCGCCGTGCTGAACGAATGCATGCTGCAAAGCTACACGGGCGTCATCCGGTTGTTCCCAAATATTCAGGGATTGGGACGCGCCAGCTTCACAAATCTTCGCGCCATGGGGGCTTTCCTGCTCAGTGCTTCCCATGACGGAAATGCGGTCTCACGGGTGACGCTCTTCAGCGAAAAAGGGGCGACAGCAAAGTTGGTTAATCCCTGGCCCGAAGCGCACCTCCAGGTGACGCGCGTAAAGGATGGCCAGCCGGTTGCCGTTTCAGTGAAAGGCGAAATCGCGAAGTTCCCCACGCAGGCGGGCGAACGGTACCGGATCGAGCCAGCGTGAATGCCCCAAGAGGGAATTCTGTGCTACGGGTGAGCCACAGGCCCATGACCACTCAGCATGACACTCTTTGATTTCTTCACACCATGCTCCCGTTTCCGGGAGGCCTCAACCTCAAGCCCACGGCTCGTCGGCGGACGGCCCATAGATGGCGGGTACGGGCACGCCGTTCAGCCGCAAGTAGACGCCAAGCTGGGCGCGATGATGGACCAGGTGGTTGAGGAACATCTCGCGGTAAGCCAGGAACCGAGGTCCCTCAAAAATGGCCTTGCCCTGGAAAGCGAGTCTCCAGTTCGCTTTCCAAGCTTCATCCGTGGTATCGATGAGGGCTTGGCGGACTTTGGCTGCGCCTTCGTCAAATACCTTGACGAGCTGTGCCGCAGATTCGAAAGGCAGGGGCTTGTAGCTGCCCGCAGAAAAGTCCAACTGCTCGGTACTCAGCACGCTGAAACCGAAGCCGGCAAGTTGCGCGATATGGGGCGCCAGCTTGCCGAGAGGCATCGACTTGGGATGCGGGGAAAAGTCCGGTTTGTCCGGAACTCGCTCCAGGGTTTTGCGTGTATTGGTCATCTCCTGATCGAACTCAGTCAAAAGCGCTTCAGTGATCGTCATGGAATCCTCCGTTTGTCAGTTTGACTGCCCAGGGTTCATATGATAGGCGAACGGAAAGCGAAAGTCAAGCTTGGGGGAGGGAACAGGGAATAGGGAACAGGGAATAGGGAACAGGGAATAAGGAACTGTGGGCGAAGTGTGAAGGTCAGAGGGTAAAGGGTAAAGGGTAAAAGTTGAGCGACCAAAGAGGAGAAGTTCACTTAGACTTTAACCTTTAGCCTTCACACTTTACACTTATTCCCTGTTCCCTATTCCCTCCCTACGGTCTGCCCAGCCCCGTATGGTAGTCCCACAAAGCGTGGTAATAACTCATGAAGCGTAGCGGCTCGCAGCTCGGCTGGGCAATCTCGGCAAACGTGTAACGCTGGAAATCGATGGATCGCAACAACGCAAAGAGCTCGTGCCAGGGATAAGCTCTATCGTCGAGGTTGTTGATGTGGCAACTGCGAATCCAAGGTTTCAGCAGCTCGAAGCTTTTCTGGACGGAGCCGTTCTCCACATCCGTAGGATTGGAGTTCCAGCAGGCGCCCACCGAGGGGTGATTGGCGACCGAGAGAATTTGGTGAGCGTTGGCCGGAAGCTGCGTGCCCTCTCCGTGAACTTCCATCCAGATTTCCACGCCGTGGTCCCGCGCCACGTCTCCACACTTTGCCAAGGCGCGGCCGATCTGATCGAGAGTTTGCTCGTGCGGAACGTCATGCGGAAATCCGTTGGGGCGCACTTTCACGCCCAGGCAGCCCAGGTCCTGCGCCAGTTCGCACCAGCGGCGTGTTTCCTCGATGTTCTTTTGCACGGTGGCGGCCTCCGGCGACTCGTACTCGCAAGTCGTTCCCAGGCTCACCAGCCGCACACTCGAATCGGCAAAGCGCTTTTTCACTTCTTCCCGTTTGTCTTTGCTGATGGATGGCTCCACGCCGTGCTTGTGTGTGGTGCGCAGTTCCGCGCCTGCAAACCCGGTTTTCACGCAGTTCTCGATGATGGTCTCGATGTCCCAATCGAAGGCCAAGTTGTAAGAAACCAGGCCAAGATGAAATGGAGGCGGCGTTCCGTGTGCTTCGCTCATTGCCGAGGCGGCAGGATTAGCGAGGGTGTCCCCGCCCTTGGCCCATGCGAGGGAAGTTACTCCCGCTGCTGAAACAATACCCGACTTCAGAAATTCGCGTCGCTTTGTTGGCGCCATTTTATCCTCCCTAAACCCACCATCCAAAATCCAAGATATTCCTCTATAATAGCTTTGAAAGGGCGCAGAGCAGTGATACTCATTATCGACAACTACGATTCATTCACGTACAACCTGGTCCAATACCTGGGAGAATTGGGCGCCCAGATGCGCGTCGTCCGAAACGACCAAACCACGGTGGCGGAAATCGAAAAGGAACTGCCCAGCGCTATAGTTATCTCACCCGGACCCAAGACTCCGGACGAAGCAGGGATCTGCCTGGAGGTGATCGACAAGTTGGCCGATCGTGTTCCTATTTTGGGAGTGTGCCTCGGCCATCAGGCCATCGGACAAGCGTTCGGCGGCAAAGTCATCCGCGCGCCGGAGTTGATGCACGGCAAGACCAGTCAAGTTCATCACGATGGCAGAACCATTTTCGAAGGCTTGCCCGATCCATTCCAGGCCACACGCTACCATTCGTTGATCGTGGAACGCGAGAGCTTGCCCGCTTGCCTCGAAATCTCCGCTACCTCGCCCGACGGCCTGATCATGGGCTTGCGGCACCGCCAATTGAAGGTCGAAGGAGTCCAATTTCATCCCGAATCCATCCTGACTCATTCCGGGAAACAGTTACTGGCGAATTTTCTTAAGATGTAGCGCGGGCGTCCCGGTCACGCTACATGCCGGGGACTCAACGGAACCGTTGGGTGAAATCCGCCAACTTTTTGAGCGTCGCGAGTGCGCGTCCGGAGTCGATGACTTCTGCCGCCGTGGCGACTCCCTCGATAAAGCCTCCAGCTTTGCCCGCCACCACAAACGCGGCCGCAGCATTGGCGAGCACTACATTGCGGTGAGGCCTGCTGTGCCCCTCGAGGACGCGCAGTGACAATCGCGCGTTGGTCTGTGCATCTCCGCCCCGCAATTCGAGAAGCGAAGTCCGCGCGAGGCCGAATTCTTCCGGTGTCACGTCGCGCGTGCGTACCTCGCCGCGCTCGTTCGAGGAGAGGCGCGTGGGTCCGGACAGAGTGATCTCGTCCATGCCGTCTGATCCAGTCACCACAAAGGCCCTCTCCGTGCCGACCGCTCCGAGGGCTCGCGCCATCATCTCGGTTCGTGAAGCATCGTAAATCCCGACCAGTTGGACCGAAGCTCGAAGAGGATTCGTCAGCGGACCCAGCAGGTTAAAAACGGATTTTGTCTTCAAACTTCGACGGGCATTCATCACATGTTTCATGGCGAGGTGCAGGCTTGGGGCAAAGAGAAAAACCATCCCCACTTCTTCCAGGCAGGCGGGAATGCGGCTGTGCGGCAGGTCCAGGGCGACGCCGAGCGCTTCCAGGACGTCCGCGCTGCCGCAGCGGCTTGATATGGAGCGGTTCCCATGCTTGGCCACACGGATTCCGCCTGCAGCAGCCACCAGCGCCACGGCTGTGGACACGTTGAAGGTGGCATGGCCGTCACCGCCGGTGCCGCAGGTATCCAGCAGGGGATCATCACCTCTCAACGCCTCCACATCTACTCCTGACTGTCGCAACCCTTCAGCGGCGTGGGCGCGCATCACCTCCGCAAATCCCACGAGTTCCTCGGGCTGCTCGCCCTTGTCCCGAAGCGCCGCCAGGAACGCGACAATCTCCGCGTCCGGCACGGAGCCGGACAATAGGCGCTCCATCGCCGCCCGCGCCTCGGCGCGGCTGAGGTGCTGGCGGGATTCGAGTTTTTGAATAGTCTCGAGAAGTTGCATGGCTTCAAAAGTCCGTCGTCCGTTGTCCGTCGTCAGTTGCCTCATGCCCGCGGACGATGTCCGTTGCAATTGCGATGCGCATTTCTTATACTGCCAGATTACAGGGTAATTGCAATCCCGCACTGTCGCAAGGCAGCTATGTCAAGGAATTCCGTCAAACCGGAGGTTGACGTGGCCCTTATGGCGACGAAGGACAACTGACGACGGGCGACTGACCACGGACAACTGACTACCGACAACTTTTGCAATGAAAATCCACGAATACCAAGCCAAGCAAACACTGGCGAAGTTCGGTGTGACTACGCCTCGCGGTGAGGTCGCGCAGAGCCCTGACGAAGCGCGCGCCGTGGCGGAGCGTTTGGGCGGAACCGTGGTGGTCAAGGCGCAGATTCACGCCGGGGGACGGGGCAAGGCGGGCGGCGTGAAGCTGGCCCACGACCCGAATGAAGCCGAGCGCATCGCCAACCAGATGCTGGGTAAAAAGCTGGTCACGATCCAGACGGGGCCTGAGGGGCGGGTAGTGAAACGCGTTTTGATCGAGGAAGGACTGCAGGTGGTCCGCGAGCTTTACCTGGGCCTGGTGATTGACCGCGCCAGCGCCCGCCCGGTGCTCATGGCTTCGACCGAGGGCGGTGTGGAAATCGAAGTTGTGGCCGCCGAGCATCCGGAACGGATTCTGAAAGAGTTCATTGATCCGGCCCTCGGCTTGCAGCCATTCCAGGCGCGTAAACTGGCCTTCGGGCTCGAGCTGGGCGCGAAACTGGTGAATGAGTCAGTGCGCTTCTTTTCCAGCCTGTACCAGGCAATGATAGCCACGGATGCTTCACTCGTGGAGATCAATCCCTTCGTCGTTACCGCCGACGGCCGCTTGCTGGCGCTCGACGCCAAGATGAGCTTTGATGACAACGCGCTTTACCGGCACAAGGATATCCGCGACCTGCGCGATTTGGACGAGGAAGACCCGCTCGAGGTAAAGGCTTCCAACTACAGCTTGAATTACATCCGGCTGGACGGCAACGTGGGCTGCATGGTGAACGGCGCGGGCCTGGCGATGGCCACCATGGACATCATCCAGTATGCCGGTGGACGCCCAGCCAATTTCCTGGACGTAGGCGGCGGCGCCAATGAAGAACAGGTTCGCCACGGTTTCGAAATTATCCTTAGCGATGCGAACGTGCGCGCCGTGCTGATCAACATCTTCGGCGGCATTATGCGCTGCGACATCGTAGCCAACGGTGTAATTGCGGCGGTGAAATCCCTCGGCACCCAAGTGCCTGTCGTCGTCCGCCTGAAGGGCACGAATGTCGAACTGGGGCAGCGAATCCTCCGCGAGTCCGGCTTGAACTTTGTCGTCGCGGACGACATGAAAGACGCGGCGGAAAAGGTCGTGGCACTGGCAAAGAATCGAACCATTGACTCATCGTTTCGTTGAACCATTCAAGCAAAGCGGATCGCCTGAGAAGTGAGGGATCATCGAAGGTCAGTAGCGATGCTAAAGTTGCTCCATCCACAAGTAGACTCAGATCCTGGGCGACCGCTGAGAGCGGCAGGGACGCCCACGGTTCTTCCCTGGAGCCTTCTTGACACCGAGGCACGGTCAATCGTCAGGGGCTTCGTGACTTCGTGGAGAAGGCTCCTTGAAGACACGGGCTCGACCGAACACGACTTACATAAGGTGATTGCAGAGCACCCGGCATTCTTCTTTCTGGAAGAGTACCAGGTTGTGTCCAAGCCCGAATTTGGTTCGGAGCACCAAGCGGATTTTGTGATCGCCAGCGATCAAATGAGCGCCGGAATTCACTATCGCTTCATTGAGCTGGAGAGTCCGCACGAGGCAGCATACACGGCACGTGGTAATCCTTCAGCCAGACTAACGCATGCCGTCCAGCAGATGATCGACTGGAAAAGGTGGATCAAAAGCAATCGTGGTCAGTACAAGAAGCTTTTCCCGTCAAACTACCTGGGCGTGCACGAATTCGACAACCTTTCTTTCTGTATCTATATAGGACGTCGCGATCAAAGTCCCAGATTGACCGCGCTTCGCAACGAGTTTGCCAGCGAGGTGCGCATTGACATACGCAGCTTCGATTCCCTATTGGAGCGGCTTAGGGATTTGGGGTTTCGGGATCTGGTCTCTGAGTATTGCGGCGACTCGATTGAAGTTCGGAACATGCTTGCCAATCCGTTCTTGAGAGCTTACAAATGGGGGGCGTGGAAGGACATGGTGTTGAAAGGAGATTTCATCTGCGCCCACTTTCTCGCCAAGAACGCGGCGGCCTTGCTCAGGCATCGCAGCGAAAACACGGACCTGGGTCGGTTCCGCGCAATCTGGAAAAGGCTACCTGAGGTCAAGAGGAAGTTTTACCTCAAACGACTTCTCGACTCCCGTTGAACCAGATAGTGTTCCCGCTGAGGGGTCACCAATCACAGGTCAGCGATCATTAAGAGCCCGGTGAGTCAATGCATTAATGGATTAATTGTATGGCCATTCTAGTTGACGGAAACACTCGGTTGCTTGTGCAGGGCATTACAGGGCGTGAAGGCGGATTCCACGCCCAGCAGGCCATCGCTTACGGCACCAAAGTGGTCGCCGGCGTGACCCCAGGGAAAGGCGGAACAAAGGCGCTTGCGGAGATTGGCCTCGGCGTACCGGTGTTCAATACGGTGCGGGAAGCTGTGGACAGCACCGCCGCAAATGCTTCTGTGATTTTCGTGCCGCCGGCTTTCGCTGCGGACGCAATCCTGGAGGCCGCTGATGCGGGGTTGTCGCTGGTGGTTTGTATCACGGAAGGCATCCCCACGCTCGACATGGTGCGCGTCATGCGCTATCTCTCAGGAACCAAGACGCGGCTGATCGGTCCCAACTGTCCGGGTATTATCTCGCCTGGAAAATGCAAGATAGGCATCATGCCGGCACACATCCACCGGCAAGGACATGTGGGAGTGGTTTCGCGAAGCGGCACCCTCACCTATGAGGCGGTTGGCCAGCTTTCCGCTCTTGGCATCGGCCAGTCCACCTGCATCGGTATCGGCGGCGACCCCATTATCGGTACTACCTTTGTCGATGCCCTGAAGCTCTTCAATCAAGATGAGGAAACGCACGGGATCGTCATGATTGGTGAGATCGGCGGTACAGCCGAAGAAGAAGCCGCTACTTTTATCAAGGCGAATGTCAAGAAGCCCGTAGTGGGATTCATTGCCGGACGCACCGCGCCCCCGGGCCGCCGTATGGGTCATGCCGGGGCCATTATTTCAGGCGGCAAGGGCACTGCGGCAGACAAGATCGCAGCGCTCCAGGCGGCAGGCATCGCGGTGGCGGAGAGCCCGGCACTAATTGGCGAAAGGCTCAAAAGAATTATGAATTATGAATAGTAAGTAGTGAATTCAGGGCTCGTCCCGAGTGCTCTGGAGTCCGCAGCTCTGAGTTTGTCTTCGGATATATCATTCATAATTTACTATTCACCATTTACTATTCGCACTTTAGGATTTGGACGGAGGGACATGACAACAGAACGCACCCTTACTATTATTAAGCCGGACGCCGTGGCGGCAGGCCACGCCGGCGACATCATTAAGGTTTTCGAAGCGAATGATTTCAAAATCATTGCGGCGCGCCTGGTGAATCTTTCCAAGAGCCAGGCTGAGGGTTTCTACGCGGTGCATCGTGGCAAGCCTTTCTTTGAGAGGCTTACGGCATTCATGAGCTCGGGCCGCGCCCTGGTGATGGTTCTGGAGGGCCAAAACATCATCGCGCGCCTGCGTGAGGTAATGGGCGCCACCAATCCAGCCCATGCCGCCCCAGGCACCATCCGCAAGCTTTACGCCACGAGCATTGAACACAACGCCGTCCACGGCTCAGACGCCCCTGAGACCGCTGCGTACGAAATCAGCTATTTCTTCCCGGGAGTGGACCTGGCTGGGTGAGCGTATGGTTTCTTACCAGCTTGGCAAGTTTCTGGTTATCGTCGGTGTCCTGCTGGTCGTGGCTGGGTTGCTGCTGATGGCCGGGGCGAAGTTTTCGTTCCTCGGCCTGGGGCGGCTGCCGGGCGACATCGCCTATAAAGGCAAGAACTGGCAATTTTATTTCCCCATCGTCACGTGTCTGGTGTTAAGTGTGGTGTTGACGCTGGTGTTATGGATCATTTCGCATTTTACGAAACGGTAGAGAAGCCCTCAGCGATCTGCGAGCTAGTGTAGCGTCCACTGATTGAGCGGACAATGTAGCGCTGCCGTCCCGGCGGCATCTGCCGGCAGGATGCCGGCGCTACGAGAACGAGCGGCGTCCAGCTATTTCCTGGACACTACACTAGCTCAGCGTTGACCGCTTCACAGGATTCGTGTGGAACAGGTACCCCTTAATTTCGGCCCGGTCAGGAAGACGTACAGCGTCTCCGAGCTGAGCCAGGAAATCAAGAACCTGCTGGAGCGCCAATTCCCGGACGTCTGGGTGACGGGGGAGGTATCGAATTTCCGCGCCGCCGGCTCTGGCCATCTCTATTTCACGCTCAAGGATGCAACCGCTCAACTTCGCGCCGTGTGCTTTCGCAACCAGGCGCGGTATCTGAAATTCAAACCGCAGGACGGCATCTCCGTGATCGCGCGCGGGCACCTGGGCGTTTACGAAGCGCGGGGCGAGTATCAGCTTTACGTTGAATACCTCGAGCCGGCCGGCTTGGGTGCGCTTCAACTGGCCTTCGAGCAACTCAAGCAGAAACTCGCCGCGGAGGGATTGTTCGAGACGGCCCGCAAAAAGCCTCTGCCGTTGCTTCCCCAGGCCATCGGCGTAGTGACATCCCCTAGCGGCGCGGCGGTCCGCGACATCCTTCGCGTTCTGCGCCGCCGCTTCCGTAATATGAACGTGCTGATCTACCCCGTCAAGGTGCAGGGCGAGGGGGCCGCAGAAGAGATCGTTGAGGGCATTCAGTACTTTAACCGAGAGCAGAAGGTCGATGTGATGATTGTGGGGCGGGGCGGAGGATCGCTCGAAGATCTGTGGGCATTCAACGAAGAAATCGTGGCGCGCGCCATCGCGGCTTCGGGGATTCCGGTGATATCCGCTGTGGGCCATGAAATCGATTTCACTATCGCGGATTTTGTGGCTGATCTTCGCGCGCCCACTCCGTCTGCAGCCGCGGAGCTGGTGGTGCACCGCAAGCAAGACTTCGTCAGCGAGCTGGAAAATCGCGCCCGCCACATGGCCCAGGTTGTCCGGTTGCAACTTTCCCAAGCGCGGCACCGCCTCACGGAACTGCGCATGCACCACGTCTTTCAGACCATCGTGACCAGGCTGGCGGAAAGGGCCCAGCGGGTGGATGACGCCGTTGCCGCAATCGAGCGTTCGATGCGCACCCGGTTGAATGACGCCAGGCAGGAGTGGCTGCGGGCTTCGGCAGGGGTTGTGCGATACGACTTCCGCCGGCTCCTGGGTTTGAAGCGTGCTGCGCTGGACGACCGCGGGGGGCGATTTGATGCCGCGCTCCGTCGCTTTCTGGTGGAGAGAAAGAACCGCCTGGCGCAGGTGGAAGCTATACTGAAGGAGCGCAACCCGTTGACTATCCTTAAGCGGGGATATTCGATCACTCGCGACGCCACCGGCAGGATCATTCGTGACGCGAAGACGGTCGCGGTGGGCAGCAATATTACGGTGCGGCTCGCGCGGGGAGAAATCGACGCTACTGTTAACGACAGAAAGGTCTAGTGTCGTTGACGACGCAGTTGATGCTTCAGAAGCAGAGCCTACTCATACCGGAGGGCGACGATGGGGTCGAGGCGGGCAGCCTTTATGGCCGGCCACAGACCGAAAAACAGGCCAATGCTCGTCGCCACGGCGAAACCCGCCACGACTGACCAGAGGGGGACGGTTGAAGGCAGCCCGGGCACAAAAACTCGGATCATAAAACTCAGCAACCAACCCAGAGCAATTCCCAAAAGGCCGCCCGAGCCCGTGAGCACAATGGCTTCCAGAAGGAACTGCCAAACAATGTCGCGCCGGCGCGCTCCAATAGCCTTGCGCACCCCAATCTCCCGCGTGCGCTCCGTAACCGAGACCAGCATGATATTCATCACCCCGATGCCCCCCACCAGCAGGCCAATCGAGGAGATCACCACCATGACCAGCGCCACAGTACCGATGATGGCGCGAAAGTCGGAGATGAGCGACTCTGCGGTCGAGATCCCGAAGTTGTCAGGATCGGACAATTTCACGTGGCGGCGGCGACGAAGTAGGCCGCGAACTTCATCCTCCGCCTCGTCCATTCTTCCGCGGTACGCTAGAACGCTGAGGAAGTGGTCTTTGGCGTCGGGATAAAGCTTCTTGTAAGTCCAGTAGGGTATGAAGATGTCACTATCATCGGGATTGTCTCCCAGAAATCCTTTGTATTTCTTAAGCGTGCCGATGACTTCAAAGGTGTGCCCATCCACTACCACTTCCTTGCCCACCGGGTCTCCGGGCTTGAACAGGCGTTCCACTACGTTGGCGGCCAGAACGACTACGTCTCGGCGATGAAGGTCGTCCGCCTGGGTGATGAAGCGGCCGTCCGCGAGCTCCGAGTTCGACAGAGCCATATAGTTGGCATCCACGCCCATGAACTGCGCGCCCGACATCTCGTGGTCTTTGTAGCGGGCCGTGGAGGGAGGCAGGCCAAAGTCGCTCATCCCCTTGAATAGGGCTACTGACACCTCCTCGACGTCCGCGCATTGCTCCTTGATGGCCTTGGCGTCTTCGTAGCTGAGCGGCTTGCGTAGCCGCTCCTCGCGCGTCAGTCGGTGTGGCGTGCCCATCTGCAGCTTGTAGATCCAAAGAACATTTGTGCCATACTGCTCCGCCATCTGCACCAACTGCGCATCCAGACCCTGAATGATGGAGGCCACGGCGATTACCGTGGTGGTGCCGATCAGTACGCCCAACACGGTGAGGAAGGCCCGGAACTTGTGGGTGCGCAGGGTGTCGAGCGCTAGTCCCAAGTTCTCGCCGACGGCATGCCAGTAGGTCATCACGCTATTTCTCCACCCGCAGCGCCTGGATGGGATCGAGAGCAGCCGCCCGCATCGCGGGGTAGATCCCGAAGAAGAGCCCAACCAGCGTGGAAAGCGTAATCCCCACAATCACCGCGCTCAGGGGCACGGCGGCGGTGAAGACCAGCGCTACCAGCCAGGCGATGAGATAGGCAAGGAGCACTCCCGCGGTTCCCCCGGCAAAGGCTAGGGCCGCGGCCTCAATGACGAACTGCCAGAGAATGTCGCGACGCCGCGCCCCCACCGATTTGCGAATTCCTATCTCGTGCGTGCGCTCGGTGACCGTAGCCAGCATGATGTTCATGATCACTATGCCGCCCACCACCATGAACACAGCCACCACGCCGATGGTGACGGCAAAGATGCTGCCGGTAAGGTTTTGCCACGCGCTCATCAGCGTCTCGGAGGCGTTGATGCCAAAGGTGTCGTCTTCGTGGTAGGGGATGTGGCGGCGCGCCCGCATGAGGACGCGAACTTCGTCTTCGAGCTCCATCATGTGTTTGGAGTCGGGCGCCTTGACAAAAACTATGAGCTCCAGGCGCGGCATGTAGAGGTTGCGGAAGGTGCCGAGGGGGACAAAAACGAAATTATCCTGGCTCACGCCGAAAGCGGATCCCACCTTGTCTGCCACGCCGACGATGCGAAAGCTCTGTCCTCCCACCAGTAGTTCCTTGTCAATCGGATCGACCGCCGGGAAAAGCTTGTCCACAACATCCTGGCCAATAAAACAGATGCGCTCGTTGTGACGGTAGTCCTGGTCCGAAATGTAGCGGCCGTAGAGCGGCTTTTCCCGGCCGATGTCAGCGTGGCTGGGGGTGATTCCAGTCAGCGTGACCTCATCGATCGAGTGGCCCTGGTACCGCGCCTCGGGACCGGTCTGGAGCTGGGCGATAGCACTCATCGCCTGGTAGCCAACCAGCGCCTCCCGCAGATACTCGTATTCTTCGATGCGAATGGGCTTGTTGTGCCGCAACGCCTTCAAATAGCTATCGTAACCTTGTGCCCACTTGAACTGATGCAGCACGAAGGTGTTGGCGCCGAGATTGGCGATCTTGGTCGCGATGTAGAGATTCATGCCGTTCACGACCGACATAACGACAATCAGCGTGGTGGTGGCGATGACGACGCCCAGCAGGGTGAGAAAAGATCGCAGCTTGTGAGTGCGGAGTTCGCCAAGAGCATTCCAGAAGGCTTCGCGAACCGCCACCCAGAAACTGGTCTGCGAGCGCAGTGGCGCTCGCGGCTCGGCAATGGCGGTCCGGGCTTGAGTGAAGGTGGCCACGTTGGCAACTTCCCTTTTGCTCTTTGGCAAGAGGCTGCTTACTGCAATAACGGGGCTTGTCCGCCGTCTTCGCAAGGCCCCAGAGGCCCATTAATTGACAGTTTACACCAAGTAGGTTGAGCCAGTAAACTCGCTCATACCTACGTAATACATCTAGATTACGCTGCGGTCTTAGCAAAAGTTTCCGGTCAGAAGTATTTCAGGGTTAGCCGGGGATCAGTCGCTTGCTTCTTCACTCTTTGTCGCCTTTCAAACCCAATGCTCAGTGGCGGCCTAAAAATGCCGCTACAGCTTATATCCGATCTTACGCAGGAAATCTTTGCGGACTTTGATGTCGGCTTCGGTCTCGATGCCCTTCGTCTTCACGCCGTCGATGACGCCGAGGATGCCTCGGCCCTGTTCGGTCTCGGCGACGACGACCTCGACGGGATTGGCCGTGGCGCAAAAAATCCGGCACACTTCCGGTACGGTCTTAATGGTGTTCAGGATGTTGACCGGGAATCCGCCGTCCATAAAAATGATGAAGCAATGGCCGCAAGCGAGCGCCATGGCATTCCGTTGCGCAAGTTCGATCAGCCGCTGGTCATTGCCCGAGTAGCGCACCAGTGCAGGGCCGGACGATTCGCAGAATCCGACGCCGAATTTCATTCCGGGAACGGTTTGGACTATAGCCTCATGCAGATCCTCCACAGTCTTGATGAAATGCGACTGGCCGAGGATGAAATTCAAGTCGGCAGGCTTTTCGATAGTGACGGTTCTTAGTTCCATGTGTGACTCCATCCACAGATTCTAATCTTCAGACACTTTCAGGACAGCCAGAAAGGCTTCCTGCGGAATATCGACGCGGCCCACGCGCTTCATGCGTTTCTTACCTTCCTTCTGCTTTTCGAGTAGCTTGCGCTTGCGGGTGATGTCGCCGCCATAACACTTGGCCAGAACATTCTTCCGCATGGGCGGGACGTTTTCGCGGGAGATCACCCGCGATCCGATGGAAGCCTGGAGCGCGACTTCGAAGAGTTGGCGGGGAATGAGCTTGCGCATTTTGCCACAAAGGACACGGCCGCGCGCAAACGCCTGGTCGCGGTGGCTGATGAATGAGAGCGCATCGACCGGCTCGCCGGCCACCAGGAAATCCACCTTCACCAGGTCCGAGACCCAGTAGCCCGCGAAGTGATAATCGAGCGAGGCATAGCCACGCGAGACGGACTTCAGCCGGTCGTAAAAATCCAGCACGATTTCGTTCAAGGGAAGCTCGTAGGTGAGCAGCACGCGCATGGGCGAGACGTATTCGAACCCCTTCTGCACGCCCCGCTTCTCCTCCAGCAGTTTCAGGATGCCGCCCAGGTATTCGTCCTGGGTGAAAATTCGCGCCCGAATAACGGGTTCCTCGACTTTGTCAATGTCACCTGCGGGCGGAAACTTGGTGGGCGTGTGCACGTCCAGGACCTCTCCCGCTTTCGTAGTAACGCGATAGCGGACGCTTGGGGCGGTGGTGATCAAGTCGAGATTGAATTCGCGCTCCAGGCGTTCCTGCACGATTTCCATGTGCAGCAGGCCGAGGAAACCGCAGCGAAAGCCGAAGCCCAAGGCCTCAGAGTTCTCCGGCTCATAGTAAAGCGAGGAGTCATTCAGGCGCAGCTTCTCGAGCGCGTCGCGTAGGGGCTCGTAGCCGCTGGCGTACACGGGATAAAGTCCCGCAAAAACCATGGGCTTGATTTCCTCGAAGCCGGGAAGCGGCGCGGCGGCGGGCCGTGCGGCGTCAGTCAGTGTATCGCCGATGCGCGTATCGGAAATGCGCTTGATATTGGCGATAACGAAACCCACTTCGCCGGCCTCGAGCCGTTCCACGCGGACCGGCTTGGGCGTCAGCACGCCCAGCTCCTCAACCGTATAGACCTGGTCGTTGGACCAGAGGCGAATTCGCATCCCCACCGTCAAAGCGCCGTCGACAATGCGGCTGAGCACAACCACTCCGCGATAGCTATCGAACCAGGAATCGAAGATCAGCGCCCGCAGGGGTTCTTCGGGCGAACCACGCGGGGCCGGAACGCGCGCCACGATCGCTTCCAGCACCTCATCCACTCCAGTGCCTTGTTTGGCGCTGATCATCAGGGCTTCGCTGGGATCGAGCGCCAGCGCGTGTTCGATTTGCTGCTTGGTGGCCTCGACGTCCGCGCCCGGAAGGTCGATCTTGTTGATGACCGGGATGATCGCCAGGTTGTTATTGAGAGCGAGCTGGGCGTTGGCCAGAGTTTGCGCCTCAACTCCTTGCGAGGCATCAATCACCAGGACTGCTCCCTCGCACGCGGAAAGGCTACGCGAAACCTCGTAGGAGAAATCGACATGGCCCGGAGTATCGATCAGGTTCAACTGGTAGAGGTTGCCATCGCGAGCACGGTAATGAAGGCGGACGGCGTGCGCCTTGATGGTGATGCCGCGCTCGCGCTCCAGGTCCATCGAGTCGAGCACCTGAGCGGACATTTCCCGTTGCGAAAGCGCACCCGTGATCTCCAGCACACGGTCGGCCAGGGTGGACTTGCCGTGGTCAATGTGAGCGACTATTGAAAAGTTGCGAACGTAACGCGCATCGGACATAAGCTATTTTGGATTTTGGATTAGAACCCTTGTGCGCCGCTCGCTGCTCAAGCAATCCATAATCGCAAATGCAAAATCGACAGCCGCTTCGAAATCTAACATTCCGAAATGTTGTCGGTCAATAATGTTGCGCCACGTTTGGCGCTCCGGGCCGGCTGTTATTGCTTATGATATCACGGTTGTTCTTGAACTCCATGGATTGTATACTCCGTGAGAGGGACCTGGCGTCGTTTGTGATACGATTCCGTTCGAAAAGCAGTCATTCCCGGGCAGGCGGGAATCCAGTTCGGGGGGATTTCCGAGCGCCAAGGACGTGAACATGGCTTTCGAGAATTTACTCTATGAGAAGCGCAATGGCATAGGATACGTAACTGTTAATCGTCCCGAGAAGCTGAACGCATTGAACCGGAAAACTATGGAAGAGCTGCATGCGTGTTTTCAGGATATTCTGAGTGACGGTGAGGTGCGAGCCGTCATCCTCACCGGGGCCGGTGAGAGAGCCTTTGTGGGGGGCGCGGACATCAACGAACTGGCGGTTCAGACGCCTGTGGAAGGTAAAGAGATGTCTCGACGCGGCCAGAAGATTCTGGACCTCATCGAGCATCTGGGGAAGCCGGTGATCGCCGCCATTAACGGCTACGCTCTGGGCGGAGGCTGCGAACTGGCTCTGGCATGCACCTTAAGAATCACATCGGAAAATGCGCGCCTGGGACAGCCGGAAGTCAAGCTGGGACTTATCCCGGGTTATGCGGGTACACAACGATTGCCGCGCCTCGTCGGAAAAGGACGCGCCCTCGAGATGCTGCTGAGCGGCGACCCCATCAGCGCCGCCGAGGCCTATCGCATTGGCTTGGTGAACCAAGTGGTCGCGGCGCAAGACCTCATCCCTGCAGCCGAAAAGCTCGCACAAAAAATCATGGCTAATGCGCCCTTGGCCGTGAAGTTCGCGCTCGAAGCTGTGAGCCATGGTCTGGAAATGCCGGAAGCCGAAGGACAGTTCCTGGAAGCAAACCTTTTCGGTCTATGCTGTACGACGGCGGACATGAAGGAAGGCACGCGAGCATTCCTGGAGAAGCGCCCGGCGCGGTTTACGGGCAAGTAGTAGTCGAAAATCGAAAAGCGAAACTCGAAATTCGAAAATCGACGCACTGCGGTTTTCGAGTTTCGAATTTCGACTTTCGAGGCTTGCTCGTCACTCGTCACTGCAAATGGGTTCACGCAGAAAATCACGTGAGTTTGCCATGCAGATGCTCTACCAATGGGAGATCTGCGGATACACTCCTGCCCAGGTGGAGACAACCTTCTTCGGCAACCAACGGGTGGATGCGGAGGTGGAGGGTTTTGCGCGCGAACTCTTCGAAGGCGCGGTCGGCACTATTGACCAACTCGACTGCCTGGTTCGTGAGCACGCTGAAAACTGGCGCTTGGAGCGCATGGCAGCCGTGGATCGCAACATCCTGCGCGTGGCCCTTTACGAACTCCTCCACCACGCGGAGACTCCCGCCGCTGCCGTGATTAACGAGGCCTTGGAAATCGCGCGCCGTTTTTCGACCGGCGATTCTGTCGAGTTCGTCAATGGCGTGCTGGATGGCATCCGCAAGGCCCTGCCATCGCGAGAGCCGCAATCGCAGTGAGAATCAGCTCGTCCGGTGTGCGCAGCTTTGGAGTGCGGCAGCTTGCTGCCGCTTTTGCCCAGGCCAGCTTGCTGGCCGTGGTCCTTCGAAGCTCAGGCTCGCGGGAGGAGAGCGGCAGCAAACTGCCGCACTGCAAGTTGTCGGGCTATAGCTGCTTCCGCGCAAACGCTTCGATCTCGGCGAGCAGAGCTCTGACTTGCTCGGCGGAGCGGGCCTCAGCATACAGCCGCAGTACGTTCTCAGTGCCCGAAGCACGCACCAGCAGCCACGCGGAGTTGCCGAAGAGCATCTTCGCTCCGTCCATGCTGTCTACAGATTTCACCTTCAACCCTGCAATGCGCTTGATCTTGTTCTGGCTCACTTGGCGAACAATACGTTGGGCGACGTCTTTAGCGATCTCCAGGTCGACGCGCCCATAGAAATGGGGACCGAACTCCTGCGTCAGTTCTTCGACCAACTCCCCAAGAGTTCGCCCTCGGTCTGCCATCACCTCGGCGAGGAGAAGAGAGTTCAGGACTCCATCGCGTTCCGGCAAGTGGCCCTTAATGCCGATCCCCCCGCTCTCTTCGCCGCCGATCAGCACATCTCGAGTGAGCATTAACTCGCCGATATACTTGAAGCCGATGGGTGTGACATGCAGAGGAAGACCGTACTTCCGGGCGAGCTTAGTCACCATCTCGGTGGTGGAAAATGACTTGACCACTTCGCCACGCAAGCCCAGATCCTCTGCCAGGTGTTTGAGCAGGATGGAAAATATCTTGTGGGAGTCAACAAAAGCACCAGTGCGATCGATGGCTCCCACTCGGTCGGCATCGCCGTCCGTGGCGAGGCCCGCGTCGTAGCCGTCCTCCACGACCGCTTGGCGAAGCTGTTCCACGTGCGGTTCGATCGGCTCCGGGTTCAGGCCGGGAAAGAGCGGATTGTGCTCGCCATGGATTTCCCGGTAAGGAATTCCTGCTTCGTCAAAAAGCCGGGCCAGGCACCCGCGCGCCGCGCCATACATCGGGTCGATGACAAACCGCCGGCCTGAAGATCGGACTCGATCCAGATGGACCAGGCTCTTGAGCCGCTCCAGGTAAGGGCCGATCAGGTCCACAGTTTGGATGGCGGCCGGTTGACGCTTCCTGGGATATATCGTGGTGCGATCCAGCCGGCGAAGGTGGATTTCGATCCTGCGCAGAATGGAGGGAGGCGCGGAACCTCCGTAGGGCGCCTTGAACTTTACTCCGTTCCAGCGATAGGGATTGTGGCTGGCCGTGAGCATAATGGCCCCGGCCGTTTGTCTCGCCACAACCGCATAGCTCACTGCGGGCGTCGGCGTGGCGCGGTCAGCTAGAAACACGGGAATGCCCGAGGCTGCCACTGTTTCACTTGCGTGCTTCGCAAATTCAGCGGACAGAAAGCGGGTGTCGTAACCTACCACAAGGCCCTTGCCCGGGTCGCCCTCCTCGCGGATATACTGGGCGATGGCTTCAGCGACCCGGCGCACGTTCGCAAAGGTAAAGTCCTCCGCAATCACTCCGCGCCAGCCGTCCGTGCCGAATTTGATCTTATCCACCATGGCCTCTCAATCAACCGGGACGGTGTCGTTTCTAGCGACGCGAGGAATCCGGCTCTGAGTCTTGGGCTTCGATGCGTGTGGACCGGGGCGAGATTCCTCGCTTGGCTCGGAATGACACCTTGCATGGGCTTCCGTGACCATTTCGTGCGCCGCTCTTACAGCAAATCGTGCCGGCCTAGGCGCTCGAGTTCCTGAACGGCTTTCCCGACATCCTGCGACCGCTCGCGCGCGCAAACCAGCAAGGCGTCATCGGTCTCGACCACGATGAGGTCTTGCACGCCGACCATCACCACAAACTTTCTTGGTGAAACCACCATGTTACCCCGCGAATCCAGGCTGAGGCTCGCGGCCGGCCTTATGTTCTTCTCCGGGTCCTGATTGCCCAACTCGTAGGCGACGGCCCAACTTCCTACGTCGTTCCAGCCGATGTCCGCGGGCACCGCATAGATATTCGCGATCTTCTCCATGAGCGCGAAGTCAATGGAGACTTTCTGAAACTTGGGATAAAGGCGGCGGAAAGCGCGCGAGCGGATTCCCCCGGCGGCAGCAATTTGCCTCATCTGACTCGCCATCTCAGGCTGGAAGCGCTCGAAGTTCTCAATCAGCGTGGAAGCCTTCCAAATAAACATCCCGCCGTTCCAGAGATAGCGTTTCGAAGCTATGTACCGGCGCGCTACCGGCAGCGTTGGTTTCTCTGTGAAGCTGTCAACGCGGAACACTTCGTGTCCCTCCACTTTCCCTTCGCGCCCGCCCAGGCGAACATACCCAAAGCCTGTTTCGGGTCGCGTGGGTTTCAGTCCCAGAACTACGGAACGGCCTGGCGTGCAGGCAACGCGGCACGCCGCACTCAGGATCAGCCGGAACAAAACCGGCTTGGCGATGGTCTGATCGGAGGGCAGGACCACCATCAGCCCTTCGGGGTCGCGCCGCGCGATCTCCTGGGCTGCGACTCCCAGCGTGGGGGCAGTATTCCGCGAAGCCGGCTCGCCAAGGATTTGATCGGAAGGAATCCGTGGCAACAGCCGGCGAACCTTTTGCAATATTGGCTCGCTGGTGAAAATATAGATGTGGTCGAATGGGATGACGGGGTGGATGCGGGCTACGGTTTGTTCCAGCAACGAACCCTGACCGAACAAGGTCAACAATTGTTTCGGGTGTCTACGGCGGCTAAGGGGCCAGAAGCGCGTCCCGCTACCCCCTGCCATGATGACGCCATAGGCACGTTTGAACACGGAATCGGTGGCCATGTTTATAAGTCGAAGACAACCTTCTCCACGTCTTCTGGGGGAACGTTGTGAGCCGCTAGCGGCCGCCTGAAGTCCCGCACGAGGTCGGGGACATAAAATTTCAGGAAGCGCGTTCCCTCTTGGGGCACGAAACGATAGGCTCCGGCCGCCGGCGGTATGATCCATGTCTCTCCGGTCCGATAACCCAGCCAGCCACCCGCGTTCTCAACGCGCCCCTCGCCTTTAAGAACGGAATAAACCTCCACGCGCTGCGGCGAGCTCTCGAAGGCGGCCATCTTGCGCAGGAAGATCTCCTCGACCGCGAAGTATCGGCAAGCTGTAATGTAGCGACGTGTGCCGAAGGGCTCTTGAAACTCCCATCGCGGCAAGCGGCAGAGAGGGGGCAGATCCTCCCGGATGACTTCCATGCCTTTCGCCAAATGGAGAGGGCGAGGATTCCCGTCCAGCCCAGCTCTGCCGTAATCATCGAGGCGATAGGTCAGGTCAGAGTTTTGCTCGACTTCGAATAGAACCAGCCCGGGACCCAGCGCATGGACGGTGCCGGGCGGAACGAAAATGGCTTCGTCGGCCTTGGGGTAATGGCGTGCCAGGAGCTGCTTCGAAGTTCCCTTTTCGAACGCTGCCTTGAGCGCCTCGCGGGTGACCCCCGGCTTTACCCCCAGAAGGATTTCCGCGTTGGCGTCGGCCTGAAGGATGTACCACATTTCGCACTTGCCGACATTACCCGGGTCGTGTACGCGCGCGTAGTCGTCGTCGGGGTGAACCTGGACCGATAGCCAGTCGCTGGTGAAGATGTACTTGGCGAGCAGCGGAAAACGCGCACCCTCCCACGCCCGTCCATGGAGTTGGGGCCCGTATTTTTCCGACGCCTCCGCCAACGTAAGGCCCGCCACGGGGCCGTTCAGAAACCGGGAAGTATCGTCGGTGGACCAGACTTCTCCGATCAATTCACCCGCTTGGCTCGCGCCGCGTGAAATCTCCGCTTTTTTGGAGACTGGCAAGTCCGTTTCCCCAGCCGCAGAATATATGGGTGAAAGATCCTCGCGTCCCCAGATTTTGGGTTTGAAGGCAGTGGCAAGCTGAAGAGGAGTGTTCAGTGTGGACATGTTTGCTTCAAAGCTTGGAGAAGAACGCTGCCATGCGTCGTAACCCCTCGTTAATATGTTCAAGAGAGGTTGCGTAGGAGATGCGAATGTGCTCTTGCGTTCCAAAAGCAGTGCCGGGAACTACCGCAACGTGCGCTTCCTCCAGAAGCCGCTCTGCCAGTACGGATGTATTTCCCAACCCGTCTCTCTTAAGATAATACCCGACATTTGGGTAGGCGTAAAAGGCGCCGTGGGGAGGAACGCAACGTATGCCAGGTATGGATTGCAATCCCTCAATCACGCGGTCCCGGCGGTGCCGGTACTCGATACGCATCATATCCACGTGGGTCTGTGGCCCCTCAATGGCCGCCAGGGCCGCCTTCTGGGCGACGGAGTTGGGGTTCGAGGTCGAGTGGCTCTGGAGCTTCAACATGTTGGCCAAAAGTCTTGCCGGACCCAGAGCAAATCCAACTCGCCATCCCGTCATGGCGTAAGTCTTGGAAAAGGAGTCAACAATCAGTAGGTGTTCCCGCTCTCGCGAGGAACCAAGCGAAAAAGGTTTGCGCCCGTCGTACAAGAAATGGCAATAGCATTCGTCAGAAATCAGCAGCAGGTTATGACGGATGGCCAATTCCAGAATCTTCTCCATCTCGCCCGGCGGAACCACCGCCCCGGTGGGGTTGTGCGGTGAGTTAACGATCACCAGCTTGGTCTTGGGAGTGATCAGTTTCTCGATGGCCTTGGCGTGCACCGCGAAATTCTCGCTCTCGCGGGTCTCCAGCAGGACCGGCCGGCCGCCTTCGTACTTGATGATCTCCAGGAAGGTAACCCAGTGGGGGGTAGGCAGGATGACCTCATCGCCCTCGTTCAGCGCAGCGGACATCGCCTCAAAGATGGCCTGCTTTCCTCCCACCGTCACCAGGCACTCTTCGACCGTGTAGTTCGATCCATAGTCCTTCGCGTGCTTCTCCACCAGGGCTTGCCTCAGTTCCCGGATCCCGCCGGTGGCAGTGTACTTGGTGAAATCTTCTTCAATCGCCTTGATGGCGGCTTTCTTGATGTGTTCTGGAGTGGGGAAATCCGGCTCACCGGCGCCAAAGTCCGCCAGCTTCGTATCCCTGACCTTCAGTTTTTCCGCCTTTTGCAGGACGGTCGCGATAGTCGAAACCGAAATCCTAGAAATGCGCTCCGAAAGCTGCAATTCAACCTCCCTTAAACTTTGTTCTGAAAGACCTTCTGATGAAGCCGATCCTCGACCAAGGGGGGAACCAAGTCCTTCACGGACCCCCCGTTCTGGAAAATCTCCCTGACCAAGCGGGAACTGACGTAGTTGTAAGACTCGGCGGGAACCAGAAAAACAGTTTCAAGGCTCGGCTCGAGCTTGCGGTTCATGATGGCCATCTGAAGTTCGTACTCGTAGTCCGTGAAGGCGCGGATACCGCGCAGGATGATCCCTGCCTTCTTTTGCTTGGCGTAATCCACCAGCAGCCCCCCAAACGTCTCCACGGAGACATTGGGCATTTCACGAGTGGCTTCCTGCAGCATCTCGACGCGCTCTCTGACAGTGAAAAGCGGCGTCTTATCCGGGTTCGTCAAAACCGCAACAATCAACCGTCCAAAAATCCGCCGCGCGCGCTCGATGAGATCGAGATGACCGTTGGTGATCGGATCGAAAGACCCGGGATAAATCGCTAGACTTTCCGGCATAAACTGTTTGGTAAACCGCGCCCCCTAGGATTGGGCCGTCGAATGGATATTCTAACGTTCGCTGTGGAAGGTTGTAAACGGGAATCTGCGCTACGGGTTGGCGTCATTCGAGGGGTATATCAACTTCGGCCGGCAATGTGGTTGGTTCTTTGACTGTCAACTGTCGACTGTGGACTGTTTTCTGGCGGAGAGGGTGGGATTCGAACCCACGTGCCCGCTTTTGGCAGGCA
>Ga0326727_10007458_pt1 | contig 28896 bp, 24 predicted proteins | sample MB2enrmetagenome_FD_207643 | JGI IMG/M metagenome (GOLD analysis project Ga0326727, IMG submission 207643) | Lab enriched peat soil microbial communities from McLean, Ithaca, NY, United States - MB29MY | ecosystem: Environmental > Terrestrial > Soil > Wetlands > Peat | place: USA: New York... | reverse complement strand
AGGATGCCTTCGCGTTCGCAGAACTGTACGATATCCCAGACGATGAGGAAGTAACCGGCAAGCCCGAGCCTGGCGATGAGCGCCAACTCGCGCTGCGCCTGCTTTTGCGCACGCAGGAAAAGCTTGTCGTCGTGCTTGGGCAGATAGCGGTTGCGAATGCCTTCAGCCACGCGCTTTTCCAGGAACGGCTGCATGGGCTCGCCCGCGGGCGCGGTGTACTCCGGAAAGCGGTAGCCGAGATCGCTCATCTGGTAGGCGAGGCGCGCGGAAAGCTCGCAGGTGTTGGCGACAGCCTCGGGGAGATCGCGGAACAGTTCCTGCATCTGGCGCGCCGGACGCAGGGAGCGCTCGGCGTTGGGCGCAAGCAGGCGGCCCGCCGTCTCCAAGGTGCAGTGGTGGCGGATGGTGGTGAGCACGTCGAGCAGTTCGCGCTCGGCGGGAGTGGCGTAGTGAACGCCATTGGTGGCAAGCAATGGCAGACGCAAGCTGCGTGCAATACGCACCGCCGCCTGGTTGCGATGTTCTTCCTGGCGGTCGCAGTGGCGCTGTAGTTCGACGAAGACATTGCCGGGGCCAAAGATGTGCGTCAGGCGCTCCACTTCGGTGCGCGCTTCGTCGTATCCGCCGCGGGCCAGAGCGGCCGCCAACGGGCCTTCCTCGCCGCCGGTCAAACACACCAGCCCGGCGGCAAACTCCGCCACATCGGCCAGCTGCGCGGCGCCCTCGGCCTTGCTTTCCTCACGTAGTTTGTAACGCGTGATCAGGCGGCAGAGGTTCTGGTATCCAGGCTGTGACTCGGCCAGCAGCGCCCAGCGCACCGGCTCGGCCGGAACGCGGTGCGGCAGCCAGGGTGCGGGACGCGGACGCTCGCCAGCATCGCATACGGCGATCTCGGCTCCAATGTGCGCCCGCGTGCCAGCCCGTCCGGCGGCGATATGAAAACGCGGTGCGCCGTACAAGCCATTGCGGTCGAGCAGGGCCATAGCGGGCATGTCAAGCTGGGCGCAGCGCGCCATCAGCAATTCGGGCAGCGATGCGCCTTCCAGAAAGCTGAACGCGGAACGGGCGTGAAGTTCTACATACATTGCGCCACTCAGTCGTAAATTCCAATTACGTACCAGCAACCGGCGGCGCCTGCGGCCGGAGCGGCGTCGGTTGCCGCGTAGCCGCCAGCGCCTGCGGCCGGAGCGGCGTCGGTTGCCGCGTAGCCGCCAGCGCCGGGATCGTAGGCCAGGCGCAGACAGCGCCGCGGTTCTTCGGCGATGGCGACGTCCCACTCTTCGCGGCACCAGGCAGGATGCGTCCACCAGGCTCCGCTGCTGCGCCAGGGGCCGGAGACGGCTTGCAGTGGGAGCCGCTGGCCCTCGTCATACATCGCCGAGGGCGTGTTGCCGCGCAGCTGGATGACTACCGCGCGCGGCGGACGCAGCATGCGCATGGCCGGGGCGTGGCCGCCAGGTTGGGTTGCAAACGACTCCCCCAGGGAGGCCGCCGTTGACAAGACGTGCTTGGCGCTGCCGGGCAAAAAAGCCTGGCCAATGTCAAAGCCGGCAACCCGGAATGACTCGGGGGCGCGGGTGTCCAGCAGCTCCGGAGCGCCTACGCGGCCTTCGCCCACCAGCTTGCGCAAGCGCGCCAGCAGAATCTCCATCCGTCCTGCTTCGGGAGCCTGCGCCGCGAAAAGTCCCGGTTGCGCCATCTGCGGCCGCGCGGGATGGGCTGCGATGCGCAAGGCGACGACGGCGCCGGGCGGCGGATGCAGCTCCAGATCAAGCTGCAGGAGTTTGAGCAGCGTCCGGCGATCGCGCTCGGGAAGCGCGGGACGCACGGTGCGGCGATGCTCGGGACGTACGGCATGGTTGGCAGCGTTGCCAGGTGCATTCGAGTCCAGTGCATTTCCGTCTAACATCAGGCAGGTTTCCACCGCGGCGATGGCCAGCGCCCGCTGCGCCGCGCGTTGCAAAACCTGCTCCAGCATGTGGCTGAGCAGAAACAGCAGCGGCTCCAGCAACTCCACCGGATGCTCCAGTTCCATGGCTTCATAGAGCACCGCGTCGGCCGGTTCCTGGGCGGGGAGCAGCAGATGGTTGTACTCTCCGCGCGCTTGCGCCTGCAGACGCAGGCCGCTCTGACCCAGGCGGGCTGCCAGCGCCTGGGTGGGCAAGGCGGCCAACTGTCCCAGGGTGTGAATGCCCCACGCCGCCAGGGTCTGCGCCTGGACGGCGTCTGGCTCCAGCACGCCGAGCGGTAGTGGCGCCAAGGTTTCCGCCTCGCACCCGGCGGCAATCGCCGTCACCCCTGGAATGCCGCGAGCCGCCAGCAGGGCCACGCAGGCATTGTGCGAAGCGGCCACGCTGGCCTCGTAACGGGCCGCGCACTCCAGAGCGCTTGCCGCCCGATGCAGGCTTGCGGCGATCTGGGGTGCGCTGCCCAGCAAGCGCTCCGAGCCGGAAACATCGAGCACCAGAGTGGCTCCGCAGCTTTCTTCCCCCGGTGAGGCAATCGTTTCCATGCGGGGAGAGAACCGCTGGGCGCAACGCGTCAACCGCGCAAATGAAATGTCTTCCAGGCGGCGATCGCGGCGCAGCACCAGCAGCGGAAAAGACTCGGCCTGGAGGCGGCTCATGCCGGGTGCGAGCCCGAGTTGGCGTGCCTGCTGGTTCAGGGCAAAGACGCGCTCCAGCGGCGGGTCGCCACTGAGGACTGCGACTGCCGGTGGGCGCGGCTGAGCAGGAGAAGCAGCCAGCGAGCCGGCCAGAGCCTGCGCCGCGAAGTCGCGCAGATGCAAACAGAGATACAGCGGGGACGGCATGGCTCATCTCGACCAGGAGGTGGCGCTGCTCCAGGCTGCTTCGGCCGAAGCAACTGGCTTTTTGCAGGTGAGATCCAGGGCGCGGCTGCGTTCCAGGTGGACGCGGTAACCCAGGCTGGCAAGCAGCCGGGGGCCGTGCAGCGCCACCTGCCGCCAGTCGATCCCGCCGTGCCGGCAATGGAGGGAAACGGCGGCGCAACTGCCGGCACAGGCCGCACGCGTCAGCAGCAGCAGGAGCGTGCGCGACTTTTCCGCCTGCAGGCGGAAACGATACCAGGTTGCCAGGGGCACGCGGCGCGCCGGCTCCGGCGGCACGTCTCCCATGTCAAGCACAATGATGCGAAAGCCTCCGGCGGCGAGCAGCAGATCAGTGGCGCGCAGGGCATGGTCGAGCCGTGTCCACAATGTTTTTTCCCTGCGCATGTTGCCAGGATGCGGCGCCGCGTCCTGTGCAATTGGCGGCTGGGTGCAGGGCTCTCCGGGGCGAACCCAGAGCAGGCGGCGCAAATCCACGCCCAGAGCCGCGGCCGAGATGGGATCCAGAGCGTCGGAGACATCGACATAAGCACAACACGCACCTTGTCGCGTAACCTTGGCCAGGGTGGCCAGCGCCAGGGTGGTGCGTCCGGAGGAGTGAGCTCCCGTCAGTTCGGTGATTGCGCCCAGCGGCAGGCCGCCGCCGAGCACAGCGTCGATCTCTGTCAGGCCGCAGGAAAGCAACTCGGGCGCGACGGGAGGACGAAAAGATAAAGCTGCGGGAATGCGCCCGGCGAGCGCCGATTCGACCTGCCTTCGAAGTTCCGCTGAATTTCTCATTTTCGCTTTTTATTCGCCTACATAAGGTATCGAAATCGCGGGTGCTTGTCAACTATTTGCCGAAGTCAGGGCGCACGGGCGCTTCGCAGGCACAGAGGTTGTCGTTAAACGGGAGGCAAAGCTAGAATTTGATCTGAGTACTATGAAAATTGAATGTTGTGAAAAGTCTTTCCGGTTTCAGAGGATGCCTGACCGTCCTGTGAGAGACTGACTGAAACGGCCCATCCTCGGATTCGTCTTGGGAAATGAACTAGCAACGGATCTGGGAGAGCGGAGTCATCGTGATGCAATCATTGATCCGTGCATGAGAGTTAGGGATCGGGAAATTTTCCGTGGAGTGGCCCGGTACCCGGCACCTGGCATTGGCTCCTTCCGCAGTTTCAGCGTGGCAACATCAAAAACCTGAGCCAGCCATTCTTCAAGCATGTCGTCATCCGGGATGAATGTGTCGTCGTCAATGAGAGACATTATTCTCCTCTGCACCGGCGCCGGGACAACCTGCCCATCTTTCCAGTGCTCCCTTTCTATTATGATCCACCCGAGCCACATCGTTCAGTGACGGCTGCGCCGGTTTCGCAAAGGATAAAAAGTCAGCTTCCCGTTTCAGGATTTCCCGCGTGAATTCCACAGGCATGCGCATGCTAAACAAAAAAAATGAGTTACATCAATCGTATCACCAGTGAGTCAGTGCTCCATTGCTCACTGGTTAGGCTATGGAGGCCTCAGCGATTCGCTCTTTCCACCACCAGCATGGATGGCAGAACTTGGTCCGAGATCTCCTTGATAGTCGCGGGTGAGCCGCTCAAAGCACGAGGAGGCTCGGACTCTCAGAGGTGAAACGCTGGCAGAGATCTTGCCCGGGCTGACCCTTAGCTTGCGGAGCAGGATGCAGCCGGGCACGAACTCTTGGTTGTCATGCCCGCGCCTTGGATTCCGCCCGGGCAACCACCGCCGCATGCATCACCTGCTTCACCGGAACGCCGTGCTTTTCTGCGGCCGCGCGGCAATCCTCGTACTCCGGCATGGCATTCATCTCCACGCCATGCCACAGTCCCAGCTTCACGCGGATGGTTCCGAATTCCGTCTGCGTTTCCACAAAGCTGCGTTCCAGTACGACCCGCTTCTCCGGGCGCACTCGAATGCCCAGGGTGCTTGTTTCGCGGAACAGCAGTTCTTCCATGGCCGCGGCAGCCTGGGATTCGCAGAGCACCGTCAGCAGCAGGCCGACCCGGCTCTTTTTCATCGTCACCGGAGTGCACATGGCATCCAGCGCGCCCCGTGCCATTGCCAGTTCCATGGCGCGCGCCACTAACTGCGGACTCAGATCGTCCACGGCGCATTCGAGCACGGTGATGGTTTCTTCAGGAAACTGCGTCGCGGCTTCCGCATCGCCAATGCTGAGCCGCAAGACGTTTGGAAAACGCGCCGGATCCCGCGTCCCGGCTCCATAACCAATGGAACGAGTTCGCATGGCGGGAGCATCTCCAAAGCTGCACCCGAGCGCCCGGAGCAGGGCCGCTCCCGTCGGCGTCACCAGCTCCATCTGCAAGCCCGAGGAATAGGTTGGCATCCCTTTCAGAAGCTCGGCGGTGGCCGGAGCCGGCACCGGAAACCTGCCGTGGGCACACTCCACAAATCCGCCGCCGACATTGATTGCCGAACACACCCACTGGTCCACCGGCAGGGAACAGAGTCCTACCGCGCCGCACACAATATCGGCAATCGTATCCACGGCTCCCACTTCGTGGAAGTGAATGTTTTCCACCGGGACGTTGTGAATTCCCGCCTCCGCGCGCGCCAGCAATTCAAAAGTCCGCAGTGCCAATTCCCTGGCATCTTCCGGTAACGTGGCCTGTCCGATCAAACTTCGGATGCTGGCCCAGTCTCTGCCATGCACATGACTGTGTCCATGCTCTTCATGCGGGTGTTCGTGCTCGGGAGGGTGCTCGTGTTCGTGCTCGTGTTCGTGCTCGTGCCCGTGTTCGTGGCCATGTTCGTGACCGTGGCCGTGCTCGTGCGCCCCGTGAGAATGACTATGACTGTGTTCGTCGTGAGCCTGAGTTGCCGCCTCTGGTGGCGGAGCATCCGCGGGTTGGCCATCCACCAGCACCGCTACCTTGGTGGACTGAATTCCACTTCGGTTGACCCGCTCGACGTGCAACTCTGCTCCCAGATCCAGTGCCCTTACCGATGTCTTTAGAAGCTCCGCGGATACGCCCGCGTCAACCAGCGCTCCCAGCAGCATGTCTCCGCTGATTCCGGCGAAGCATTCCAGGTATCCGATTTTCATTGGTTAGTTTTCCGGCGCAGAAATTTCCACGCCATCCTTCCTCTCATCAAGTCTTGCTTCAGCTTGCGATTCTGATAGCCACCGGGAGAACTGTCAAGGATGGCTCCGTGGCAGCCCTGTTCGCGATGGCATGAAGGGACACCAAGTGTGCAGGCCGACTACCAAATGCACGGTTGCTGGAAAGTTTTCCGCTACGATTCAGAGCCATCGCCCGGCAAATCCGTGCTCCGCGGTCTGCCGGGGATTCCGTTTTTGATCTCTGGCGATGCCTGTAGGTGCGGCTGTGCGTGTCTCACGATGTGTCAATGTGAATCATAATGTGTCAGACAGTGAAACATGACACATCATTGCAGCTCTTGATGTCGCCGAAGTCCCAATCTGTTCAATATTTTCCCGTTGAGAATCGCCTCTGCAGAGTGGCCCGTTTCTTGCACGTACAAAAGCGAATCTCCAGACATTTCATTTGCAGACAGATAGGAATGCTGGGTTTTGAGAAGGGACATAGAGCGGTCGCAGATCCGCATGAAGGAACGAACTGAATCGGGTTTCAGGGGGATGTCCAAGTTGGTGAATCAACAAATATTTATGTTCCGGCAATCAGCCTCCAGATTTTGGGCTGCTTTGCCACGAAGGTGATACCGGTTCCATGCAGAGCATCGGCGAGGTCTTCGGCGGATATCTCCATGGCAAGGAATAACCGGCGCTTTTCCGTGTTGTGCCCTGTAGAGGACGAGGTAACGGTCGAAGTCAGGGCCGAAGCACACGAATCGAAAGAGGCAGTTGGCGTATAAGTTTTTGGAACGTAAGTGTTTTAGCTTGAAATCGATGTTAGATACACGGAGGTCCATAAAATGAGTCAGCCCAAAGTTGCAATCGCGAAATGCGAACGCCCCGAAGGTAACGCTGCTTTCATCGCCGGCAAATATACCCGCCGTGATGACGATGTCGCCAAGATCAAGGCGGCAGTGAAAAAAGCGGTTGAACTGGCCATCGGCTCACTAGACACAATCATCAAGCCCGGACAGAAAGTTCTCATCAAGCCCAATCTGGCTTTCCAGGCCCCACCGGAAAGCTTCGCCGTGGTCGATCCCCGGACGATCGAGGCAGTTGTTTCCTACGTTAAGGAAAACTCGAAGGCTGGAGAAGTCTGGGTTGGCGATAATCCCTCGCTGGGTATGCATGTGGGCCGCGCCAAGCCCGCCTTTGCTGTCTCTGGAATGGAAGAAGCCGCCAGACTTGGTGGCGCCGACAAAGTCATCTATTTCGACGAAACCGACGTGGTCGAAGTGGATATCCCGAATGCGAAGGTATTCAAGAAGGCAGCTATTTTCAAGCCGGTCCTTGATGCCGACGTCATCATCAACCTGCCCAAGATGAAGGTCCACATTGCTGGCGTGGTTACCCTGGGTCTGAAGAACTGGAATGGAATCATCCCCAACGTGCATCCCAGCGCACAGCAGCAGGGCGCTCACCGCATCGATCTGGGTCAGAAGATGTGCGACATCTATCGCGCCGTGCAGGCAGATCTCACCATCGTCGATGCCATTATCGGCATGGAAGGACAGGGACCGCACGCTGGCGTGCCGATCGAGATGAATCTGATCATCGCCGGAGCCGATACGGTGGCTACGGATGCTGTCACCTCCTATGTGATGGGATTTGATCCGATGGAAATTCCCACCGTCCGCTGCGCCGGCAATGAAGGGCTCGGCGAAATCGACGTCAAGAAAATCAACGTGGTCGGCGAAACCGCGGACTCCGTGCGGAAGAACTTCCGCCGTCCCAATGACAATCCCGTGGGCATGTACAACGGCTTGACCGTGCTTGCACAGCAGACCTGTCCTGGTTGTTACGTGAACGTACGCGGCGCCCTGGATTCGTTCCACAATAGCGGCATTTCCATGACGGACTTCTTGAAGGAGCGCGGTGAAGTCCTGGTCGTGGCTGGTGGTTTGCCCGATTTTGATCCGCAGGACGCGAAGGGCAAGCACCTTTTCGTTTGCGGCGATTGCTGGGAGTATTTCCCCACCGCTGACAATATCCGCCAGGCCACCAAGGTTGCCAAATCGGTAACCTACTATCCGGGCTGCGCACCGGTCTACATCTTTGCGCAATTGAACACAGATCTGCAGCAGTTAGCCAAGTCTGGTTCTGTGACTCCTGCGCCGGCCGCCCACTAAGCAAGCTGGATTGGGTTACCCGGAGCTTTTACCTCCATTCTGTCTCCCGAGTGGGAACCGGTCATCCGGCTCCCACTCATGGGAGCGAGGGAAGGACTGCAAGGATTGGTACTGCAAGGCAATAAAAGATAGAAGAATCAACTAGTTCGATGGACTGCGCCGGTCACGGCCATCCGCTGGAATCCGGACTGAAAGATTCCCATTCCGGGACAGCATGGTGCTTCTGCGCATTCAGGGGAATGCCGGACGCCTCGTGTGCCATTATGATGCAGGCGAATTATTGCCGATCGCAACGGACAATCGCCGGCAGGTCACCAGTATGAATCATGACAAACTGATGGATAGCGCGAAAACCAGAGATGCTCAAAACCAGCCTCTCGCCACGGGAGAAAACGTTCGTGGAGTGACTCCTTTGATTGCCGAATCCTGGGCCCGTTGCCGGGCGCTTGGATACGATCCCAAAGTGGCACCCGTCATTGCACTGGTCGATCCCGAGGATCTGGAGCTGCGCGTGGCGCGTAACCGTGACCTGTTGACGGTCGCTTTGCCCATCCTCGATGAACTGCAGGCACTGGTGCAGGATCTGGGTTTTCTGACGTTACTCACCGATAGTGACGGTGTCATTCTGAAGATGCTTTCGGGTCCCATGTTGCGGGACGCCGGCTCGGAGGGAAATCTGCGCCCCGGTGGAATCTGGAGAGAAGAACAAGCGGGAACCGGTGCCATCGGACTTGTCCTCCACACGGGACAGCCGATCCAGGTGGTCGGCACCGAGCACTTCTTCGAACGCGATCACGATTTGACCTGTTCTGCCGCTCCGATCTTCAATCATGACAACCGCCTCCTTGGAATTCTCAACGTCAGTGGCCCCAGGCAAGAGGCTCACCTCCACACCCTCGGCATCGTGGCGGTGGCGAGCATGGCGATCACGAATCAATTGCGGGTCGAGGAGGACCATCGCCAGATCTGGCTGGCCAACGAATACCTGAGGACCGTAATCAACTTGGTTTCGGACGGCATTGTGGCCATTGATTCCAATGGTTTCATCAAGGAAATCAATTCGGAGGCAGCGAATATTCTTGCCACGGACAGTCTGTTCGCCAGGGGAAAAGACATTCAGGTTTTTGTGGGCAAGCAGCCGTTGTTCAAGAAAGTGATTAGCGACGGCAAGCCGGTGACCGACATGGAAACCACCATGGAGACCCGCAGGGGCTATACCCAGTGCCACATCAGTGCCAAGCCCATTCGTCGCGCCGACGGCCAGGTGGTTGGGGTGGTGGCCACCTTGAAAGAGATGAAAAAGTTGCAAAGAGTGGTGAATCAAATCACCGGCGCGGAAGCCAGGTTCAACTTCGCCAACATTCTTGGGGAAAGCTCGTCGATGCAACGGGCAATCCATCTTGCCCAGGTGGCAGCCAGAAACATGCACACAGTGCTGATTCAGGGGGAAAGCGGAACCGGAAAGGAACTGTTCGCGCAGGCGATTCATAACGCCAGCATCACCGGCCAGCCCTTCATCGCGCTGAACTGCGCTGCCATCCCGGAGACCCTGATTGAGAGCGAGTTGTTTGGCTATGAGGGCGGGTCATTTACCGGCGCCAACCGGAATGGACGGCCGGGTAAATTTGAGCTGGCCAACGATGGGACCATCTTTCTCGACGAAATCGGAGAGATGCCACTCAACATCCAGGCAGTGCTGCTGAGGGTATTGCAGGAGCGGTCGGTGGTGAGGATTGGCGGGCATCGCCCCACGCCGATCAATGTCCGGGTGATCGCGGCGACCAGCAAGGACCTGGCCATTGAAGTTCCCAAGGGCAATTTTCGCCAGGATCTTTTTTACCGCCTGAATGTGTTCGAAATCCGCATCCCGCCCTTGCGTGAGAGAAGCGGAGACATTGCGGGATTGGTCGACCATCTTGTACGTACATTTTCCGCGCGCTACGGCAAATCCGTTGCCGGGGTTTCGCTTCCAGTCCTGAAACGCTTGTGCACCTATCACTGGCCCGGCAATGTTCGTCAACTGGAGAATGTTGTGGAACGTGCCATCAGTCTGGTGGATGGAGACATCATCGAGGAACAACACCTGCCCGACTTTCTGTTCGTCGAGCCGCACCGGCCCATCGATGAGTTTTCCTTTGACGGCAGAACCGCAAACATCGAGGGAGTTGAGAAAGAGGCGATTCTGGAGGCCGTCCGCCACTTCGGGGAGCGGCAACAGGCGGCCCGGTCGCTCGGCATATCGCGCAGCACTCTCTACCGGCGCCTCAAGCGGTACAGAGTGGACAGTGCAGATTGAAAAGCCTCGCGAAGTTCGAGTGGATGGATCTTGGCCTCATCGGCTATGACGAAGCGTTTGCCATGCAGACGGCGCTCCACCAGCGATGCAAAGAGAGTGCAGGTCGGGGCACGATTCTGTTCCAGGAGAACTTCCACGTCATCACCTTCGGAAGGTGGGCGTGCGTGGAGAATCTGCTGGTGTCTCAAGAGACGTTGCAGCAGCGCGGGGTGACCCTCCGCAGTGTAAGCCGGGGTGGAGACGTGACCTACCACGGCCCTGGCCAGCTTGTAATCTCACCTATTTTCAAACTGCGGGAGATGGAACTTGGCGTGCATCACTATGTGCGGCTTCTTGAACAAGTGGTGATCAACCTGCTTGCTACCCACGGAATCAATGGCATCCGGGTAGACGGCGCAAGTGGAGTGTGGCTGGGGGACAAAAAGATCGCGGCGGTCGGGATCGCCGTCAGGTCCGGCATCACCCAGCACGGCGTTGCGATTAATGTCTGTCCCGATCTGTCGTATTTCGATTTCATTGTTCCCTGTGGATTGCGGAACAGAGGCGTCACCTCGATGCAGGCGCGGGCTGTCGAGGCAGTGAGTCTGCAATCCATTCGGGATCGTTTCTTGTCTGAGTTCGCAACGGTATTTGAAGTGGAGATTGAGAAAGACCAATTGCTTTTTGAGAGGACTGAACCATGTTATGTGAAGTGAAAGTACCAAAATTTGCCGAGGGAGCAGTGGCAATCATGCTGAAGCAATGGCTCTGTAAGAAGGGAGACCGGCTTGAGGAAGGTGCGGTCATGGCCGAGGCAGCGACCGATAAGATTGCCATCAATATCGAGGCTCCTTCCGCCGGTTACGTTGTTGAGCTGAAAGCCGAAGAAGGCCGGAGGGTGAAAGTGGGACAGGTGATCGCCGTGCTGTCCTCCGAACTCTTGGAGGCAAAGTAACTACGAAAAGGATTTTTGGATGGATCATTCACGATCGGCTCCGGTAACCGGCGTACCCCGGACAGTGAGAACTGAACGCCGTGGCCGCGCGCATCGTGCGGAGCAGGTGTATGGCCGGGAAAGTGAAGCTTAAGGCCGTCCGTGCGCGGGCTGATTGTCGTCCGCCACGCGACTCGCGAGGGAACAGCACAAGGGGATAAAACAAGGGGATAGACAATGGACATGGGATTAAAAGGAAAGGTAGTGGTAATCACCGGCGCCAGCCAGGGCATCGGCAAGACTTGTGCGCAGGCATTGGCAAGAGAAGGATGCAGTGTGGTGATCTGTGCCCGCCGCAAGGAAGCCTTAGAGAAGGCGGTCGAGGAAATCAAGACCGAGGGTACGGAAGTCCTCGGCGTGCAGGCAGATGTTGCCAAGGCGGAAGACATCGCGAACCTGGTTGCGAAGACCATCGAAAAATTTGGCCACATCGATATCCTGGTAAATAATGCCGGTTTTTTCCCTATCAAGATGTTCGAGGAGATGTCTCAGGAGGATTGGCAACGGGTCATCGACATTAATCTGACAGGCACGTTCCTGGTTACCAAGGCAGTCTACGGACACATGGCGGACGAAGGCCATGGAAAAATTATCAACATTACCTCGGCGGCGGGACGCCTCGGCGGGGCCGGCTTAGTCCATTATTCCGCGGCCAAAGCTGGAGTCATCGGGTTCACCCGGGCCCTGGCAAGGGAAGCGGCACAGGCGGGCATACAGGTTAACGCCATGGCTCCGGGAATTATTGAAACCGATACTGCCAAGTCCACGTTTCCGGGCTTTGCCTTGAAGGAGTACATCAAGAGCGTACCTCTCGGGCGATTGGGTAAGGATGAAGACCTTGTCGGCATGCTGGTTTTTCTCTGCTCCGACCATAGCAGCTACATTACGGGACAGACGTTTGCAGTAGACGGCGGATACACAATGGCCTAAAGAGCGAGCTTCGGATGGCTTGGCGCAGGTTGGGTGGAGTGCCAGATCAGCACGGCAAAGAGGGGTTATGGATGTCGCAGTGGAATTGACTCGTGAGCTCCAGGCGAAGTTGGACCAACTGAACCTGGAGCTAAGTTCTTCCGGACGCCTCCTGGTTGCGTACTCGGGAGGGGTAGATTCAGCGTTTCTCGCCTGGGCAGCGCATCAAGCACTGCCCGGGAAAATGCTGGCCGTGATCAGCGACTCGGCCAGCCTGGCGCGGGCGCAACTGCGGGACGCGATTGCGTTCTGCCGGGAAAATGGCATTCCGTGCCAAACCATCGCCACCGGAGAAATGCAGCGGCCCGAGTATGTGCGCAACGATGCCATGCGTTGTTTCCATTGCAAGGATGAGTTGTTCGCCGCGCTCGACGGCTTCCGGAAAGAGCACCATTTCGATGCGATTGCCTATGGTGTGAACAAAGACGACCAGGGCGACTATCGTCCGGGACAACAGGCAGCCAGGGCGCATGGCATCAAGGCTCCGCTACTGGAAGCTGGCCTGTCGAAGCAGGACATCCGCGACTTGGCGCGCGCCGCGGGACTGCGAGTGTGGAATAAGCCTGCTTCCGCGTGTCTGGCTTCGCGCATCGAGTACGGACGGGAGGTCTCGCCGGAAGTTCTCCGCCAGGTTGAGACGGCCGAGGATGCCTTGCGCAACCTGGGATTCCAGCAGTACCGGGTGCGCCATCATGGGGCGATCGCCCGCATTGAGATTGCAAGGCAGGAACTGCCGCGTGCCATGTCACCGGAAGTATCGGAAGAACTGGTACGCACGTTCAAGTCGATCGGATTCACCTATGTGACCCTGGATTTGGAAGGCTTTCGTTCCGGATCCATGAATGCCATGCTGCCGGTTTCTGCTTTGCTCGGCGCTGCCGGCAAACCGTAACTGGCCCGGTGGGATCGTCGAGATGCTGGGCGATCTTCATTGCTCCGGCTCACGAGCGAGGGCGGCGCGCCGCTGTTGATCACGGCCGCCATCGCAAGGCTATTCAGGGCATTACTTCAGTTCTGCACGAGCCTGCCGCACGAAGTTCTTGAAGCGGGCGGCGAGTTCTCGTATCCACGCGCCCTCGCGGAAGCGGAGCGCCTGCGGTGGGATCATATCTTCGCCAACGCCAAGCGCAACGGCTCCCGCAAGAATGAATGCGGACGCGGTGCTCTGGGTTACGCCTCCAGCGGCGATGAGGGGCACGCCGGGAAACGGCGCCTTGAGCGCACGAATATAGCGTTCGCCGCCCACATCGGCACAGGGGAAAACCTTTACGAAATCAGCCCCGGCCCGATGGGCGAGCAGGATCTCAGTGGGCGTCAGTACACCGGGGATCACGACGATCTGATGCTCGACGCAATATCCAGTAACCATCAGGTCGAACCCAGGCCCGGTGAGAAACATGGCTCCGGCGTCGAGTTGGCGGCGTGCCTGCTCTACTCCGGCGACGACCTCGGCTCCGACAATGAGGGCGGGGAAGCGGCGGGTTAGGTCGCGGATTACCTGTTCCGAGTTTGGAATGGTTGCGGTGATCTCCACGATGGGGATACCCCCGGCCGCGACATTCTCGGCGGCAAAGATCGCTGCCTCCGCCGAGTCCACGCGGACGGATGGTATCAAGCCAATCTCACGAATCTGCAATTGAATTTCTTCTCGGGTCAAGTGTCTGTTCCTCCCCGGCTCAGAATCGGTCTTCACCCTGAGCGGCAAGACCGGTTTTCTGGACGCGCTGGCCCCCTGGCCAGGATGCAAGTCTCTTCCTAGTGTTCATACACGCTCTTTGACTCTTCTGGCGTGGGCAGGTGGTCGGTGGGCCGCGCCCACCAGACGTAGAAGGTTGGGAGCAGGAAGATGCTGATCAGCAGGTCTGCCACTAGTCCGCCCACGATGACGATGGCGAAAGGCCGCTGCGAATCCGATCCGATGGCGTGGGAGGTTGCGGCAGGCAACAATCCAAGCGTGGCAACCAGCATGGTCATCATGATGGGACGCAGTCTGCGCGTCGCTCCTTCAATGGCAGCGGTTCTCACCGGCATACCTCGGGTGCGCAACTGGTTAATGTACTCCACCATGATGACGCCAGTCTGCACCGAGACACCGAACAAGGCCAGGAAGCCGACTCCCGACGAGACACTGAAATGGGTTCCCGTGACGAGCAATGCCAGAAGGCCTCCGAAGGGAGCTACCAGTACGTTCATCAGGTTCAACAGGGCCCATTTGAAGGAACCGAATGCGCCGTAAATGATCATGAAGATCAGGAAAATGGTAATCGGAACGATCATCATGAGGCGCGCCGTGGACCTTTTCTGGCTCTCGTACTCGCCTTCCCAGTCAACGTGGTAGCCAACCGACAGCTTGACCTTCTGGCCGACCTTGTTGATGGCCTCCTGGACAGCGCTTCCAAGGTCGCGGCCGCGAACGCTGTACTTGATGGCAATGTAACGCTGGTTGCCTTCGCGGTAGATCTCAGAAGCGCCATCGTGCTCTTCGATCTTGCAGAGTTGCGCTAGCGATACGCGTTCGCCATTCGGCGACAGCAAGCGAATGTTCTGGATCGCTTCCTTCTGGTCGCGGAACTGCTGCTGGTAGCGCAGCACCAGGTCATAGCGCGCTTCACCCTGCAGGACTTGAGTCAGGGCGTTGCCTCCGACGGCGGTCTGGATCGCATCCTGCACGTCGGCCACGTTGATCTGGTAACGGGCAGCCTGCTGGCGATCCACGGTGACGTTCAGGTTAGGCTGGCCGAGCACGCTGAGAACTCCCAGATCCTCAATGCCTTTGACCTGGCGCATCACGGCGGAGATTTCGCTGGCTTTGTCCTCCAGAGTTTGCAGGTCATCGCCATAAATCTTGGTAGCAAGCTGCCCCTTCACGCCACTAACCGCCTCTTCCATGTTGTCGGCAATTGGCTGCGAGAAGCCCCAGACCACGCCGGGCATCTTGTCCAGTTCGCGCTGCATGGCGGCGATCAACCTTTCTTTGTCTTCATGGAAGACGGGACGCCACTCCTCTTTCGGCTTCAGTCCTACAAAGTACTCGGTGTTAAAGAATCCCGTTGTATCGGTGCCATCATCGGGACGCCCGGTTTGACTCGTGCACTCGGTGACCTCGGGGAATGAGCAAAGCACGATTCGGGCCTGGTTCATGACTCGTACACCCTCGGTCGGTCCGGTACTGGGCGCCAGTGTGCCACGCACCCATAGCGCGCCTTCATCCAGGTGCGGCAGGAATTCGGAGCCGATGGTGTCAGTCACCACAAGGAACCCGCTGATGCAGAGGGCCGCTATCGCGACCAAAATCATCACCCAACGATGATCGACCGACCAGGCCAGGTCCCGGCGGTAACGACCCGTCAACCAAACCAGCACGGGATTCTGCCAGTCCCGCGCCTCTTTGCGGAAGAGAAAACTCGCCAGGACTGGGGCGATCGTCATCGAAAAGATCACCGCTCCGAGCAAGGCAAAAGCGACGGTCCAGGCCATGGGACGGAACAAGCGGCCTTCCACCCGCTGCAGAGTGAAGATGGGAAGATAGGCGGTAATGATAATCGTGATAGCGTAAAAGACGGGACGCTGCACCTCGTGCGCGGCAGCGCGAATCCTGTCTGCCACGGGCTTCCTCTCAGGGTCCTGGCCAATATGGCGAATGATGTTTTCCACCATCACCACGGTTCCGTCCACAACCATTCCAAAGTCCAAGGCTCCAAGCGACAGCAGGTTGGCGGGGATCTGCCGGATGTCCAAACAGATTGAGGCGAATAAGAGCGAGAAGGGAATGGTCAGAGCTACGATCAGTGCACCACGGATGTTGCCCAATAATAGCAGCAGCACGAGCGTCACCAGGATGAAGCCTTCGGTGAGGTTGTGCAGGACGGTATGGGTTGTAAAGTGAATCAGGGTGCTGCGGTTGATGAAAGGAACGATCTTCACCCCAGGGGGCAGAATGTAGTCGTTCAGTTGCTTGACCTTTGCTTCCAGTCCTTCCAGTGCCGCCTCGGCATTGGCGCCTTTCCGCATCGGCACCACTCCCGAGACTACGTCATTGTTATCGACGATCTTTCCGTCCTCGCGTCGAATGGCCCGTGCGAACTGGCCGAGCCGAATCTTGGGGCCCTGGGATACGACGGCGATGTCTTTGACGCGAATCGGGGTCCCGGTCTTGGTTAGAAGGACCGTGTTCTCAATATCACTTACGTTTCTGACCAACCCTACTTCCCGAACATTGATCTGCTGCAGACCGGCTTCCACAAAGCTGCCACCGGCATTCGTGTTGTTGTTTGTAAGCTGCTGCTCCACCTGTGCCAGACTGAGGCCGTAGGCGATGAGCTTGTTGGGATCAACCTTTACCTGGTACTCACGCGTGGGGCCGCCGAAAGTGTTGACGTCCACGATATCCGGGACGGCCTTCAGGTTCTTCTCGACAACCCAATCCTCCAGTGATTTGAGCTCCATCACGTCGAATTGCGGATTGCTGCTATGCAGGGTGAAGAAATAAATCTGGCCCGCGGGGCTCCAGTCAGTGCCCATCTGCGGCGTGACTCCGGCCGGCAGAGTGGCCTGGCTCAGCCGTTCGAGAACACGCTCGCGATTCCAGTCGTTGCTGGAGTCGTCGTCAAAAATCAACTTGATGTCAGAGAGGCCGAAGATCGAAAACGAACGCAGGTGTACCACGTGGGGAATGCCGTTTAAAGCGATCTCCAACGGGACCGTGACCTGCTGTTCCACTTGTTCGGCAGAGATTCCGGGCCATTGGGTAATGACCTCGACATAGTTGTCGGCCACATCGGGATAGGCATCGACCGGCAGACGGTGAAACGCAACCATGCCGCCGGCAATCAGCAGCAGGGTAAACGCGAGGACCAGCAGCTTCTGGTCAAGCGCAAAATCAACGATTCGCCGAATCATCTATTGTTCCACCGTGTTCTGCATCACCAGGGCGTTTTGGACCAACTTGGCTCCGGGTTTGATGCCGGAGACGACTGCCTGCATCCCTCCTGGAAGCATGGGCCCGGCGCCGACCTCTTGCCTGGCGAACGATCCATTGCCCAGGGGCGCAAAGACCCAGTTACGGTCGTGCAAATGGAGAATCGCGGTTGCGGGCACGGCGGCAAACGTTTCCAACGCCTGTCCGTGGAAGGTGGCCGAGACAAACATGCCCAGGCGCATCAATCCCGGATTCTCGACCTCGAGGCGAACTTTCGCCGTGCGCAGGGCCGGATCAAGAATCGCCCCGATGTTGCTGACACGGCCGCTGAAAATTCTATCGGGATAAGCGCTCAAATGAATGTCGGCATGATCGCCAAGGTGAACCTGGGGAAGAGAGTTTTCGTACACATCACAGAGAATCCAGACATGAGAGATGTCCGAGATGGTAAACGGATTCGGACCTGACAGCCCTTGCACACCGGCAGAGTTGGTCACCTGCTGGTCGGTGATCATTCCTGACACCGGAGCATAAATGCTCACCAGGCCGGTGGGATGATTCTTGTCCACGCCTAGCAGATTCAGGTGTTCCTGGGCTGTTTCCAGGGTAACTTTTGCGTCCTGCTCCGCGTCCTCAAAGTTCTCCAGGGCGCTCTTGGCGATGGCTCCCTGGGTGAACAGAAGCTGGGCCCGCTCCAGTTGCACTCGCGCCAGCCGTTCGTCATTGACGGCTTTCCTGTAATCGGAAAACGCTCCGGATACATCGCTACTCTGAACCCGCAGCAGCAATTGACCCTTCTTTACAAAATCGCCGAGCCGCGCGTGAATCTCCACCACCCTTCCCGTGGCAAGGGAGATAACGGGCACGGTGCGTGAGACGTCCGGGCTGACCACGCCGGTGACGTTTAACTCTGGCGCTGCTTTGTACTCACCGGCGACGGCCAGCGGAAATTGCTCGGGATGGTCCACCTTGAAGTTGTTGGCATCTGCCTCCGGTATTACGACCGGCTGTGGCGGAAGCTCGGCCTTCAGGTCCGCTTTGCCACCCCGGCAACCAACCAGCGTCACGATGCAAAGCAGGCAGAGAGTTACCATCAGAATATTGCCGGAAAACTTGGCTCTCATTGCATCACCTCGCGGCCCACGGCCAGGTTCAGTTGGGCTGCTGCCGTCAAGTACGAGCCCACCAGGTTTACGTAGGCCAGTTGCACGGCGCGGTAATCGCTCTCGGCGTTTAAAAAGTCAAGCAGGGAAGCCCCGCCGTTGCGATAGGAAAAGAAAATTGTGTCCCGCACCCGCGTTGACTGTTGCAGGTACTTGGCTTTGTATGGCTGCAATAGGGCAATGGTGCTGGCCAGGGTGGCATAGCCGGAGTCCACGTCGCTGAAGACCTGCGCTTCCACGGCATCGCGCAGCCGCTCATTACGCGTAATGTCAAGCTGCGTGCGCAACTTCTCACCCTGGTTGCGGTCGAAGATCCGGAGCGGAAGGCTTACGTTGAAGCCGACATATTGATCGATGGGCGGGTTGCGTCCCGCATCGACAGCGAAAGTCGGGTCCGTGGAACCGTTGGAGATGGCCAGCTTGTGATCGGTGCGGGCCTTGTCCACTGCTTCTAGGGCAGCTTGCAGGTCGGGACGGCTTTCCATGGCAATCCTACGGAACTCATCGCGGGGCAAAAGCTGTTCGTTGAAATCATAAGTTCCGCTGACGTCGTACTGTTCTACCGGGGTGCGGTCGTTGAGAAGCGTGAGCAAGGCAATCTTCGCGGTGCGCAGGCTGACCTCGGCAGTCTGCAGATCGGATTCATACTGCACCCGCTGCAATTCCAGCCGGTCTAAGTCAATCTGCGCGATGTCGCCGGAGTTGAAGCGTACGCGACTGATGCCGAGCACATGGTCGTAATAGGCAAGGTTGTCTTTCGCCAGCTGCAGCACGGCCTCGGACTGGAGAATAGACACAAAAGCGCTGCGCAGACCGAAGAGCAGCGTTCTTTCCAGGTCGGCCTGGGTCGAAACTGCAACTGCCGTACCCTTCTGAGCGCTCTCCAATCGCAGTTCGCGCTTGTGCTCGCGCTCGTGCAGATAGCTAAACTCAGCCACGGTCAGCAGACTGCCGCAACAACTGTGCGACGGACCTCCGCTAAAGGGATTGAACTGATCGGCGGTCAAGGAAGCGCTGGGATTGGGCCGGAGATGAGCGGTAATCTCCTGCGCCTTTGATTCGTCGATGTTCAGCTGGCCAGCCATCAGGGTCGGATTGTTCTGTTCGAAGCGCTGGCGCACCTGGTTCCATGTCATGGGTAACTGTGTCTGAGCCATCACGCCAACACTGCTCAAGAAGATAAGTGTGCGGCACAGCCAACGCAGCTCTTGCATCCTTCACTCCATTGAATGTCACGCATTAAATTGTCCGTGCGTGTTGATCGCGCGCGCGGATGTGAGTGGTCCCGCGCTACCTGTATGATCACCGACTCGAAACGAAATGAAAAGACTATCTTTTGGTTACTTCGAAGTATTATAAGGTTGTAATAATGCCTGTAAGAATAATGGCATTCATGCTGATTGGCAATCAGCCGCCTGCATGCGTACCCAGACACGCAAGAATCAATCGCTGTGAAAATAGCATGGCCAGGGGAAAAGTCGAATTTCCTTGCGGTCGTTCTTTTCTTAACCATGGCCAGGCAGGACCCGGCTGCCCATGCCGGCCCTGCCAACCTTAGCCGACTTTTCGTTTCGGGGGGCGTAAAATGCGACGCGACTCAGTGGCGCGTTTATCGCCTTCTACCCTCCGATGTGTGCGTCGCTCACTTTACCCTTTTCATTGGAGACGGTACGGACCTGAACGCGGCCTCCTGTGACCGTTCCAGTGACAGTTGCCTTTCCGCCGGCGTAATTTTCGAGATTGTGCCTGTCACCTTCGAGAATATAGGGTTGGTCCCCGACCATCAGGACGAACTCTGATCCGCGCTCCACGCAAGCCAGGATGCAGGTTTGCAAAGTCTGATTTCTTTGGCATGTGTACTGATGCACGACTCGCGCGGCACAGGTCACTGTTCCAGTCAAGCTTCGTTCCATGTCTAACACAGGAGCAGTTTGCAGCTCTACTTGCTGTGCGATCGCGAAGATCGCACCGAACACTACGAACGCCGTGATAAGTGTTAGCCGTTTTACTGAAATGTTTCGCATTTCAATATCCTTTCAGCCGCTTGTCCTAGGTAGGCAAAGCTCTCCGATGTCAGGACAGAACCAGTCGCTTGTACGCCACCTGACTAAAGCGGGCTCGATACCGCCAAGACCTTGCTGCAATACTATCGGTGGTTCCCGATAGCACATTCTCTTGTACTCCAGGCAAGCTAAACGGGAACTTAAACGTTCGTAAAAGCTTTCTAAAAAACTAGAAGCTTTTTTCCGAAGTGCGGGGTGTCGCTCCCGGAGCTTTGGGTTTAGAAATATTTTAGGAACGATTTATCCAGCCTTTAGCTTGGCTCGAATCTAATCGACTTTGGCTCATTCGGTAGGGGCACAGAAGAGCGATGCGTAACCGTTGATCCGTCGATGTTTAGTTCTGATCTAGCATCCAAGCTCAAGGAGTAGCGATGAGGACAGTGTTGCGTGACACAATCTGGGAGGGACTCGACTCGGCGCTGGAAACCTACTTGAATGTATCCTCTTCCTTCTTCCGAGGGATCGATCGCATCTGGGAGGCCGAATCCGCTTTGGCGAGACTCCTGGGCGCCTTAACGGAATCTCGGACAACGGGCCTGCCTTGCGAGGATGGCGCCGCAGCCGGCGTTCTTCGTTATCTTGCCCGCATTACGAGCAAGTCGCAAGGGTCGCTGGAATACGTCACGAACATCGCCCACCTGATGTACGCGACGATCTTGCTGGACACGTTCTTGTCAGAAACAACCCTATTTTTGTTTCTCTTGAGTCCGCGCGCAATGGGCGACAACCAGCCGGTGCCATTGCGGGGCCTCATCGATTCGCCGTGGCGGAACGATGCCATCACCCATGCAGCACTGGCGCGCGCAAGTGAAATAGAAAAGCGATCCTTCCCGGAACGGATTCAATTTCTGCAGGAAACTTTTGTTTTGCAGATCACTATTTCAGCCGACGCCCTGGCGGGCGTGGAACACTTTTCGTCTGTCAGCAGCAACATGATGCACGACCAACAGGGTAGCTTTCAGTTGCAGCTTGACGGCAGGGGTGACATTGTGGCGAATGAGCAAACATGTCCGCGTCATGCAAGAAATATAAGCAGGGAAGATGTGCGTTGGGCGATTGATAGCTTTCAACGAGCCGCCCGGCCTTTGGTCGAGGCCATATTTTCACAGGTTCTCAAGCAGGGAGACCATCCGGCGGTGCAACTCTTGCTGAAAGGTTCAACCGTAAAGCTCGAGCTTAGTCAGTCCTAGCGGGCGCCCGAGCGGTACAGCGATCCTGTTCTTTCTGGCCGCGGAGTTTCGATTTCGGCCTGTATGCTCCGGGCACGACAACGGATTCAAAATGAGTGCGCTTACTTTTGCTGCCGGCTTTAGTTCACGTCTTGGTTGTTGGTGTTCGGCGGCTTCACACGCGGACGGCAGCAAACCTGCTATACGAGTACCATCCGTCATCCCACCAGTGCAGGTCGAGATAACGTCCCTCGGAAGCCTCATACAGACACGGGACGCTTCGATAACCTCTGTTGTCGCGGCATTCAGAACCAAGAGCAACGACCGAGAATCTGCGCTGTACCTCGGGGTACTCTGCCCCAAATGCGAGAAACTCGCGCAATTCGACGGGCCGCAGACCTTCCTTGCCGAGTTCACCGATGACTTTTTCGGAGGTCATCCGGATGTCAAAGCGGACAAGAATAATTTCCAGTTGCGCCTGTCCGTGCCGGGTCGGTGGAAAATTCCGGGTGGTGATCGAGGCGTTTACTGCCTGGTAGTTTCCCGCATTCACCGCGTCTTCCACCGGGAGATCGTAGTTGACCAAGAGAGGGAAAGTTTCTCCGGACTTGCTCGCCGCCTGGGCCAATACCTGGGCAAACCTGTCCAGAAGCCCGTCGCCTTGCGCGTCAACCGCTCGAAGAATGTCATCCTCGGACTGTCCGAGCTTTTTCAGCTTGCCAAGCAAACTGTCTACGATTGTGGATAGGTCCTTTGCCATCATTTGTTCCATTGGCGCGCTTGTACCTGGCAGCCTCTCAATAAGCGAATGTCTGCAAAACTTGTTTTTGTCATCGCCTCACGCCCCGGCCAAGACGCTGGCCGGCATCTGCACTGTGCTCAAGTGCCTTGCTACGGTAGCCGGCCAACCTTGATAGCATTTCGAGCGGACCCATCTCGACACGCATGATTGCTTACACTCCTTTGTCTGAGAACTCTTCCTGCGGGACTCCAGCGCACACCGGGAAACCGGGCGCATACACAACCTTCCGTGAGGAATTGGAGTGGATCAGGGTGAACCCAGGGACCGAGGTGCGGAGTCGAGTCCGACCGGACGCCCGAACAGCAGAGATGCGCTCGACGCGCCCCGATGCGGGTTTTGCAGACGGGAAGAGCGCAATTAGGAATCGAAGCAGGAACAGGACGGCCGCCATGGAGACCGATACAAATGCCGCGAGCACGAACATGGGAACCTCGCGCGCGGCTGAGCCATGCACTGGGTCTCAGTCCGCGCTGGGTTCATTGGACATCTTCGCGCCTAAACCACGCATAAACAGTGCCTTAAATGTTTCTAAACGCAGGTGCAAAAAGCCAAGACAGGGCAAGGCCCGGGTTCCCATGGCTACCTGATGCGCCACGGTTCGTAGCTCGCCGGGCAAAGGTGTCACAACGGTTACCAATCGGCGGCACGAACAACCGTGATTTGCATCACACAGTCAAAAACCTAATAGGAGGAAAATCCCCAATGCGCCGGACGCATTGCTCGAAGTCCGGGGGGATTTCAGACGCATGGATCCGGAACCGTTAACGTGGCTTCGAAACCAGCGTTCCTCACCAGGGGCAATCCCCAAAGGATTCGGTGTCCCATGAGAGGCGCACCACGAGAGCGTGGAATCGGCCGGAGCCCAGCCACGGCCATCGTCGCCGCGCCGCAGGTTTCCCCCTTTTTACAGGCACGCGCACACTCCCTTTACCGCCATGTTGATCGGGCAATCGTGGCGGAGAACGCAATGGACTGCACACGATATTGCTGCGCCAGGCGGCGCGGCTGGCAGGGATGGATTTGCATCCTTCATTCTGCCTGCAGCGGTGCACGATATGAAATCATCGGGAAAGCCGTTTGAAGCTGACACCCTTGCCGGTGTCTTCCTGAATGCCGTAGAAAGCAACTCTGACCGGCTCATGCTGTATGAGGAAGCTGGCGAGTGGAAGAGCCTCTCCAGCCGCGAACTGTACCGGCGTGTGTCCGGTGTTGCACGCGCCCTGCTTGCCGGCGGCGTCAAGCGGGGCGATCGCGTTGCGATCCTCGGCGAGAACCGGCCCGAGTGGACGATTGCCGATTTCGCGGCCCTGCTGATTGGCGCGGTCACCGTGCCAATCTACGCAACGCTCACTTCGGAACAATCTGGGTACATCCTGCAGCATTCAGAGGCGAAGATCGTTTTTGTCTCGACTGCCGCACAGGTTGAAAAACTCCTCCGCATTCCCGCGCTGACTCATCTGGAGCGCATCATTGCCATGGATCGTGTTCCCCGATCCGATCAAAACGTGTGTTGGATGGGTGACTTCTACAAGGATGGTTCCGTTGAACGCGATCGGGAATTCGACTCGATGGCCGGACAGATCACCCCGCGAATGCTTGCAACAATCATCTACACCTCGGGTACAACCGGAATTCCCAAGGGTGTGATGATCACCCACGGCAACCTCGCGTCCAATATCGCCGTTTCCTTTGAGCCATTCAGGATCAAGCCTGGCATGATCGCAGTTTCCTTCCTGCCGTTGGCCCACATTGTGGCGCGGCACGTTGATATCGGGTTGCTGAACCGGGGCTGTACCCTGGCGTATTGTCCGGTGATCGAGGACCTGCCGCGCGTCCTGCAACAGATTCGGCCGACCCTGTTCGTCGCCGTTCCGAGGGTCTACGAGAAGATATACAACCGTGCCAGCAGCCTGGCTTCGCAAGGCATCAAGGGCAGCGTTTTCAACTGGGCGATCAAGGTCGGCGGCGAGCACATTCACGAAATCCTGGCGGGAAGACGTCCCAAGGCCCTGAGTTGGAAGGTGGCCGAGAAACTCGTTTTCTCGAAAATTCGCGCGGAAATGGGCGGGCGGGTTCAGATTTTCGTTGCCGGGGGCGCGCCCCTGGGCCGCGAACTCGGCGAGTGGTACGCCAAGCTCGGCATCGAGATATTTGAAGGCTATGGCCTCACGGAAACCTCGCCCCTGGTCGCGATCAACTGTCCAGGCTACAACAAAATTGGGACGGTTGGGCGTCCGCTGTCCAACGTTGAAGTGCGCGTTGCCGATGACGGCGAAATTCTCGTCCGCGGGCCGAGCGTGATCCAGGGCTACTGGCGCCTGCCGGAGGAAACCGAGAACTCCTTTGATGGAGACTGGTTCAAGACCGGCGACATCGGGTACATGGACGACGACGGTTTTCTCTCGGTGACGGACCGTAAGAAAAACCTGATCAAAACGTCGGGTGGTAAGTTCATTGCTCCTCAGCCGATTGAGAACTTACTGAAGAGAAACCCGCTGATTGCCGAAGCCGCCGTGATCGGTGAGCGCCGCAGGTTCCCGGCCGTGCTCATTGCGCCGACGTTTGAGCAACTGGAAGACTGGGCGCGCCAGAACCACGTGGGGTTCTGCAGCCGGGTGGACCTCGTTACCCATCCCCGCGTCCAGGCGCTGTACGAGGAAATTGTTGGTGAGGTAAACCAGAATCTTGCGCGTTACGAGAAGTTGAAGAAGGTACTGCTGCTCCCAGACGATCTCAGTATCGCTGCCGGCACCTTGACCCCAACTCTCAAACTGCGCCGGCACCAACTTGAAGCACAGTACCGAGATTCCATCGAACGCCTGTACGCGGACGGTTCCCCGGTGGATCGAGCAGTGGCCGGCAATTAATTAAATGAGCGCCGCTAAACGGACCCCGCAGCCGGTTCAGGAAGGAACGGCATGGGGCAGCAGGCGTGGAGCACTGCGTACACGTTTCCGTCAAGCTGGTCCCTGCACCTAATCGTGCAAAACTACGCTGACCAGTGAACTATGCACGTGTACGCTGCTGCCATCGTATTCAATGAATCCCAGCTCCCGGAACCGGTTCATGAAGAAACTGACCCGCGAACGGGTTGTACCAATCATTTCAGCAAGTGTTTCCTGACTCACTTTCGCGATGAGGGGGATCGGTCTGGATTCCTGACCGAAGTTGGCCATCAGCAGGAGGAGCCGGGCCAGGCGTTTTTCGCTGGAGTTGAAAAGGTGATCCACCAGGTCAGCTTCCATGCAAACATTCCGGGAAAGAAGATAAGCGAGAAATCGTTCGGCAAACTCTGGTTCCTTATGAAGCAGTGCGATCATGGCACGCTTTTCGATGCGGACAATCGTACTCTGCTCCAAGGCGCTGGCGGTGGACATGCGAATTAGCTGACCGGCAAGACTGCCCTCGCCAAAGAAACTGGCTTCCGGCAGAATGGCAACCACAGCCTCTTTTCCATTCTTGGATACAACCGTGAGCTTTACCTTGCCGCGCTGGATGTAGTAGACGGAGTCCGCCTCGTCGCCTTGCGAAAAGATGAACTCATCGGTCTGGTACGCCTGACTCGTCTTTCCGGCGGAGAGTTTTGTTAGCAGGTGGTGGGGATTGAAAGTGCCGGCGCCTTCCGCCGGCGCCAGTGCCGGACCGAACTCCAACTCGGGAGATAACGCTGGGAGCGAAGACGCGCTCGGTCCGTCCCGAGTCTTCGATCTTCTCTTTGGGGCGACGCTGGGATTGGTGACCATCGAAGCCTCCTCCTTGGTCAGGTCATTCGGAGTCGTTTGCCAAGTGGACACGGTATAGCCCGAAACGGGAAACGCAAATGTGAATGCTTCATGCTGCGCTCCCGATTTGAACCTTGCGGTAAGGATCGGGCGGGACCTGGCTACCGAGAGAGGCCCCCGCTATGCCAGGGAGGTAGAAAGAGTCTGACAAGTACGGGAGTCCACCCGGAAAACTCCAAACGTAAGCCGCCAGGCACTCGCAAAGGAGCAACCGGATGGACGAGCATCGGAGCTTAACTCACTCCAAATGGGAGTGCAAATACCACAGAGCGTTCATTCCGAAATACCGCCGCAAGGCACTGCACGGACCGCTTCGGCAGCACCTTGGCGACCTCATTAAACGTTCCGTGATACCGACATGGCACAGCTCTCCAAGCGCCGTTGGACGGGCTGGCCCGCCGCAAAACATTGATTCCTCTTGCCGGGCCCCCCGAGTCAGGTGAGCGGGAGGAAATCCTGAGAGTTCTCAAGGCAACTAACGGACGCGTCGCTGGAACCAGTGGCGCGGCAGAGAGACTGGGAATACCTCGCACAACTCTGATTTCAGGCGTGAGGAAGCACGGGATCGACGCACGACAACTCTCATAATTGTCAGCATTTGTTGGAAGCGGAGGGTTTCAGGCTCCCCGTCGCAAAAATGTCGAAGATGTCAACCTATACTTCGACGAGTGTCGATGGATTCGACAGTGTCCTATACTCCAGCCTTGCAGAATCATCTCGAAAAGAAGACTTTTTGAAAGGTACTTTTGCCGCAAAGAGTTTCCCATGGGACGCAGAACGAAGTTTGTGCATGCCGGCGTTGCCTCTCTAAGGCCACCTCGGGAATTACTAACCCCCGCGCGCAGGTTGCCTTGTAATCGGCGGTGGAACAGCGGCAGTTCGGGGTTGCGCCGAACTGCCGTGTGAGGGAGGAGGAACATGCATCTAGTTCGTTCTGCATGTTGCGGTTGTCTCTCTGTTAAGCATTCCAGCTGCCAAAACTCATGCAGCACCTATCGAAACTTTCTGCTGCCACAGCCTACCCTGTCTCTCACTGTGAGACAGTGTCGCTTTTCTGCTGGACTGGGTTGACCTCGTAATCCTTGTATTCGATAGTAAGCAGGGTCGTTCCGCCCAATCGTACCCGCGAGGTCGAGCGGTTGCGCACCGGGAGCTGGAAATCTCCAACTTTTTCGTACTGGTACTCAATCTGAGTCTGGCTGATCCAGAAGGATGGAGATTTGGCTGGCTGCGCTTCGATGCGCACGACGGCGCACTCCTGCCCATCCACCCAGATCTTTCCGCGGTACAGGAGTTTATTGTTTCGCACTGGAATAACCTGCAATACATAGCAACTTCTGCCATCCATTTTCTCTGTTCCCAGCAACTCGAATCGATAGTTGGCGCGGCTAAGATCGGAATCGACATGTTCCTTGTTTCCATTTGTATCCAGTTCTGTCTGAATGAGTTTGTGCAAAACATGATCAAGCAGAAGCTTCGATCCATCCTCGCTGACGATGCTCAGTGTCTTCTGGTGGGGAGCTTTGTAGGTCATCGTGACCGTCAGGCAACCTCACGGTAGACGACGATAACGTCCGTCTTGCCATAGCCGTCCAGGGACGCGATACGCAGCAGTTGGTTGAGCTGCTGCTTGGGGTGGCCAGAAAGCACGTGGATGTTCTGCCGACGCCCTTGCCCGAAGCTCTGCTGGTCGGGCTGTCCAAGGATTCTCTCAACCTGTCCTTGCGCTTCTGGACAGTGGTTGGTGCCCGCAACATCGATCGGCTGAAGAGTCAGCTGGGTCTGCAAATCCTTAACGCTCTGAAGCGGCATGAGATCGAGATCGGTGAAAATTCCTGTTCGTGTGTCTCAGCAGCGAAGCCAAAGGGCTAACCACGCGCAAGCGGGGAGCGCGTCAACTTTGCGACGCAGGCGGTTTGGTCAGCGCGGCCTTCCGGGAATCCCGTGCCGCCCGTTGTCTGCGGCGCAGGGTTTCTGGTCGCGGCATCGCCGCATTTGGCGACTGGAGTCAGAATTTCAACCTCCGGTCGAGATGAATCATCATCTTTCTTGAGATAAACTGTCTCGATGATCCGGGTGTTTGGCTTTCCCCGAGGAACGATATGAACGGAGATGTGCATCGGCCGGAAACCAACTCGCGGCGCTACGCCGCCGTGCTTCGCATCAGCGAGGCAATTTCTGCTTGTAACGACCCACAGGAGTTGGCGACGATTCTGGCCGATCAACTGATCGATATCCTTTCCTTCGACCATCTCGATGTGGTCATCTTCAGAGAGAAGTCCAGTGAAATCGAATGGCACGCGTGGGGCAAAGGTCCATTGCCTTTTCCGGATTTGCCAATAGAAGAACTGCCGGAATGGAATGTTTACAACAGCCAGGAAGCGCTCCACATCCGGGATTGGAGTACAGATGAACGTTTTTCGACGCTGAAGAAGTTGGGCGCAGCGTTGGGCGTGGATGCGGGAAGTATCGGCTCGGTAATACGCGTTCCCCTGACGACGCCACACCGCCGATTGGGTGCGTTAGGCATCGCCAGCGCCCCAGGCATTACCTACAGCACCGATGATGTGGCCTTCTTGCAGGTGATCGCACGAGTCGTTGCCTTCGCGATTGATGACGGCCTTAACCTCAGGCGGGCGCAGCAGCAAACCGAGCGGCTTCAG
>Ga0326727_10007457_pt1 | contig 28901 bp, 27 predicted proteins | sample MB2enrmetagenome_FD_207643 | JGI IMG/M metagenome (GOLD analysis project Ga0326727, IMG submission 207643) | Lab enriched peat soil microbial communities from McLean, Ithaca, NY, United States - MB29MY | ecosystem: Environmental > Terrestrial > Soil > Wetlands > Peat | place: USA: New York... | reverse complement strand
GCTGGCTGGCAAAAGTTATCTGGCGCATCGCGATCCCCATCCCTCTTCCATTTTATGAAAGATCGGGGCGGACATGCGACTTGTTCAGAGGTTCCTTAAGCCTCCAGTTGACATTGCCATTCGAAAATCAACTTGAGGCGGAATAATATGCAAATTGAGCGAGTGAGAAGAGGCCCTTTGTATTTGCATTCGCTGAACTACCGGCCGATACACGGGCGGGGACGCCGAAGGCATTTTAGAATAAAGACATGCCTGCACGGTCTTTCTTTGTAAAGAGTTACTCGCGGACCGAGATGGAGATGCAGCAACCGGATGCACCGGTAATAGTCGGTGCGGTACTCCAAGGGGTTGTGTCATCGTATTCGTTTGATTAGAAGACGAGTTCTTCCGATAAACAGATGGGGCGGCGCGATGGCTAAATTGTGGCCGCATGGCTTGCAGCCGAAACACCGCCGGCTCCATCTTCGGTAAGATCGGCAATGTGTCGTTGAGCTTGTACCCCGGCGGTGCCGCAGGTTGGTTTGGCTTTTGCTGAATCGTCTGTGGCTTATACGCCGGCGGCCCCATCTTGGTTAGAATAGGCAGCGTGTTGTTGGGCCGGTAGACGGGCGGCGGCTTGACTGGCATTATCTTTCTCTCGAACTACGTTCTGCGTTCCATTAATGGATTGCCGCGGGGGGTGAGGCCGTTCATGCGGAATCCGTAGCCCTGGTACATGGTGAGCAGCGCGCCAGAGGAGATCTGCGCCGGGCTGTCCGGGCGGGCCTCCAGTTGCGCCACCGGCAGGCCGTGGCAGCGGGCGGTGCGCATGGCGGTGTCAAGAAGCTGGCCGGCGATGCCGTGGCGGCGGTGCTCGGGCGCCACTTTCAGGTCCGAGATCAAGACGCCTTTGCCCTGGCGCGTCATTTGCAGGGAACCGGCGGGCAGGGCCTGTCCGTGCGCGGCTATGCGGATGGCCCATCCGTTGGCCGTTGGCGCCGGGGCCAGCGGCATGTAGCGCGGCGCCGCCATGGGCTTGCAGTTGATGGCGCCCGGAGCGCAGGGCGATGAGGCCGGCGGAGCCGCGGAAGAGGCGGCGTGGGCTGGGTGCATGGATGCGGCCTGATGGCCCAGGCGATCGGCTTCGGCCTCAAGGGCGTGATCCTGTACTACGGCAACGCCGCCGCCGAAGGGATTGCTCACCCGTCCGGCGCGTTGCTGCACAACGTGGGCCAGCTCATGGCCGAGCAGGAATCGCCCATGAGGAGTGTGCGGATTGTATTGGCCGGGGGCGAAGTGGATGTCCGATCCCCAGGTAAAGGCGACGGCCCCGATAGAGGAGGCTTCGGAACCGACATGGACGCGCACGTCGGAGAAGTTGGCGCTAAATGCGGCTTCCATTTTGGCTTGCACATCGCGCGGCAGCGGCCATCCGCCGGACTTGGGCCGCAGATTGACCTGAAAGGCCGAAGAGTTTGGGGAGCGCTGGATGGACTTCTTTTGCTGAACCGTGCCTGCCGCTCCCAAGGCTGGCCCCATGGGGCGGGCCAAGAAGGTTCCCTGGAGCGCAAACCCCCGGCAGCCGGCGTAAGGCTGTATCACCCGCGCAGAAGGCGGGTTCCCAGAAAGAAATCCAGCCTTGGTTTGCACGGGGTAAGTGTATCTCGAAATGAGCCAAAGCTAAACAATTATTTTGTTTGCATAGTGGATAAAGTTAGAATAAATGCAGGATACAGGCAGGTAAGGCGCGAGGCGATGAGTTACCGCGGCATACCGAAGATCTATCCGAACCTCAATCCCCCGGCGGCTATTCCTGTCGACCGAGACCAAATCTTTCATCTCCATAGCTTTTCTGACAATTACCGGCTGATGCGCGGCAAAGAACATGGGCAGTATGTGCCCAACGCACGCTATGTATTTGTAACCATGGCCAGCGGAGAGTTATTGCTGCATCCGCGTTTCCGGCACCCTTCGCTGGCCGGTGGCAAGCCGGTGCTATACGCCGGCGAGGCCAGATTTAACAATGGGAAACTCGATTGGTGGAGCAATGGGAGCGGTAATTACCGTCCCGACGCGGCACACGCGGTGCAGGCCGGCCTGCCGATGGAATGTTTTTATACCTATGACGATATTTTGAAGGGCGTACATAGCCGAAGTGAGCCGGCGAGGATTCGTGGCACGAACAGGGCCGGCAATCGCATCAATCAACCGGTGCAGGCGTTTGCCGCGCCGCGGCGGTTGATGTGAGAGGCGTGGCCTTTTCGATCTGAAGTAAAGGCTGGCAAAGCTGCAAAGATAGTGGGCGTGATCCGTTGTATTTCCAGTACATAGAAAAGGCTGAAAAGACGGCATTTTGCAATTGCCGCGATTCGTAGCAGGAAACCGGCGTACTTGGTTTTCTCTGGGCTGCCGTCTTTTCAAGCCGGATGTAGCCGGTAGCATCCCGGCCACGCTCCATGGTTTCTTGGCGTTTTCTCGCCTAACTTAGGCTTCTTCGCGAATCTTCAATACAAAATTCGTAAAGGTTTTTTCGCTGCTGACCAGCGTCTGGTGCGGCGTGCCGGCGGGAATGTGAATGATGTCTCCGGCGCGAATCTCCTGCCGCGTTCCGCCCTCGATGGCGCTGCCACGAATCTCGCCCGGCTTGGTGGTGCGCGCGTCAACGATGGTTCCACCCGTGATCAGCGTGGCCGCGCCAGCAACCACCACAAACAGGTCGGCATACTTTTCGTGAATCTCCGCCTCGCCGTCGCGATCGCGATACGAGAGCATGGAAAAATGCTGCGGATATTCGCGCAGCTTTTCACCCGCTCCGCCGTTGCTGTTTTTCGCCAGCTTCTGCAGATACGCTCCACGCTCTTGCAGCACGGCGTGTGTCCAGTGGTCCACCGGGCTCTGCGGTTTTTGCGCCTTCGGTTCGATCTTGTCCAGCGCCACATCCTTCAAAATTTCCTTAGCTACGTGATCCATGGTTTCTCCTTGGTCATTCAATAAACTTGTTGGTTCGCGCTCGCCTGTCCGCCGCGGCAGACGATTGCAGCCCGCGCGGCGAATTCACAACTCCGCCAACTCGCGTGCTCTCTTGAAAACTTTGAGCAACATCGCGTGCGTCAACTTGCCGGTGTTGGTGTTTTGCAGCGAGGGATGATAGCTGGCAATCGCCGTCCATCTGCCCGGCAGCACATATTCGGCGCCATGCGCAAAAACATATTTCTTTTTCGCTTCCAAGGTTGCTGTTCGCGCCACATGCGCCAGCAAGCCATCGAAGGCGATCCGCCCTAGGCAGACCACCACGCGCAGATCGCGGAGCAAGCGAATCTCCTCGTCGAGCCAGGGCGCGCAGTTGGCCAGTTCCTTGGCCGTGGGTTTGTTGCCGGGCGGCGCGCAGCGCGCCACGGCGCCGATCCACAGCCCGTGCAATTGCATGCCGTCGTCGCGCGTGGTGGCCTGGGGCTGCGAAGCAAACCCGGCCTCATGCAGCACGGGAAACAAAAAATCTCCCGAGCCGTCGCCGGTAAACATCCGCCCCGTGCGGTTGGAGCCATGCGCTCCCGGCGCCAGTCCCAACGCCATTACCCGCGCCCGCGGGTCGCCGAACGAAGGCACCGGACGGCCCCAATACTCGAAACCGGCATAAGCCCGCCGCCGCATCCGCGCCACCTCGGCGCAGTGCTCGCGCAACCGCTGGCACCGCGCGCATTCCACAATGCGAGCGTTCAATGCGGCGAGGGTTCGCGCTAAGGCCATAAGCAAATTTTACGGCGCGGTGGGCAGCCTGGCCCTGTGCCATACTGAGTTTGTCATTCTATTTCACCAGGTAGGATGTGCCCCCATGACGGCCAAGCCCCATCCGGAGTTTCTTCGCCGCGCCATTGTGCTGGCCACGGAAAACGTGACCAGCGCGCGTGGAGGCCCATTTGGCGCGGTGATTGCCCGCGACGGTAAGATCGTCGCCGAAGCCGCCAACTCCGTGACTTCCACGCTCGACCCCACGGCGCACGCCGAGGTCAACGCCATTCGTCTGGCGTCTCGCGCCCTGGGCAGCTTTTCACTGGCCGGCTGCGAACTCTATACCAGTTGCGAGCCCTGCCCCATGTGTCTGGCCGCCGCCTACTGGGCCCGGCTTGACGCCATCTACTATGGCGCATCGGCTGCCGATGCCGCCCGCGCCGGCTTTGACGACGCATTTCTCTATGGCGAATTCAAGCTCGGCCCGGACCAACGTAAGCTCCGCGCAACGCAGTTGATCGGCGATGAGGCCTGGGCCAGCTTCGCCGCCTGGATCGCCTCGGCCAACAAAATCGCGTACTGAGCCACTTCGCGCTAGAATGCTTCTGAGCCTCGCAAATGTTTTCCGCCGCCCACACGACGCGCGTTCTATTCCTCGGTCTTTACACCGCGGCTGCCGCCCTGGCGCAGCAGTTTGACTCCGGCAACCTCAACACGAGCGGCCGGGTCGCCGTCGACGGACGATCCACGCCCTATCTCATTCGCCATCTGCCCGTGAATGCATTTCCCGATCTGCCCGAGGCCGTGCAGCAAACACTCGCTAGCCGTGGCTGCCTGATTCCGCAGAGCTACGAGGCGCACGGGCCCGAGAATGTGGTGCATGGGAGTTTCGAGCGCGCCGGCTCCTCCGACTGGGCGGTGCTTTGCTCGGCCAACGGCACGGTTTCACTGCTGGTCTTTTTCTCGAACGCTCACGGCGAACCCGCGACCCTCGCGGCTTTTCCTGAGACCGGCCGCCTGCAGTCGTTCGGCGCCGGAGGAGTTCTCGGCTTCAACTGGGCCATCGACCCGGCCTCGCCCGACGCTGTGCGCGAGGCCCAACAAGGCATGCGGCGCCCGCCCGCGGCCCTGGATCACGATGCCCTGGCCGACTCGGTCCTCGATGGCAAAACGATCTATCGCTACTACCGGCCCAGCGGCTGGATGCTCGTCGCCACGCAGGATTGATCGCCAGCGCCTTTTTCACTCTTTCACTTCTTCACGTCCTCACTCTTTCACTAGTTCTTGAAGAACGCGCCCTGTCCGCCATGCGCCCAGGGATTGTAGTGTAGCGCGAAGTTGGCACGGTTTTTCACGCTGGGGTGGTCGTAGAGCCAGAACTCGACGAGCGGGCTGGGATTGGGATCTTCAAGCCAGGCCTCGCCCAGCGCGTTGAAGGCTGCCACGGCGGTCTTTTGCGGGTCGGCGACCAGGCCGTGGATCGCCTCTTGCCCGTAGACATCGGCCTCGTGTTCAAAGTGCCGGCTGAAGGCGTTGCCGACCGGTGACAACAAAAAATTCACGATGGAAATTATGAACAGCAGCACCAGAAATCCCGTTCGCGAGGCCGGTTCGGCCGCGCCCCACCGCGCGCCAAAGTGCTTTGTCATCCATTCCGCAAAGCCGGCGCAGATCCAATAGACAAAGAACAGCCCGACCGCGCTGCCGGCTAGGCCTTTGAGGATATGGTTGAGCACGTAATGGCCGCTTTCGTGGCCAAAGATAAACTGGATCTCATCGTCGGGAATGCGGCCGGCCGTCGTATCCCACACCACGATACGCTTGGTCGCGCCCATGCCGGCGACGAAGGCGTTGAGCCCCGTCGATTTGTCGCTGGCCTTCATCAAAAACATGCGTTCGGGGGGAATGTTGGTTCCCGTTCGCGCCACCACCTTCTCCAGCTTGGCCACCAGCGCGGCGTGGTTTTTTGCCAGCGGTTCTTGTTTGTAAAAGAGCGGAACAATCAGCGGCGAAGCCAGATCGCCCAGCACCAGCAGCGGCAGCGTTGCCACCCAAAGCCCCAGCCAGTAGCGCCGCGGCCAGCGCCGCACAATCCCGTTGAAGAGCAGCAGAATGGGCGATCCGATGGCCAGCACCAGTCCCAGAGACTTGGCCAGATCGGCAAACCAGCTCGCCCAGCCTTGCACGCTGATGCCGTATGCCTGGCTGTAATGGTGGCCTATGAGATTGATCGGCAGGCTGGCCAGCGTCGAGACCGCGAAAAACAACGCGAAAAAGATGAGCCCCTGCAACCATCGCCGGGAAGAGATTCGTTTTGCCCAGCCTTCGATCCGCGCCCAGCCACGCGTGGCCAGCAGCAGCCAGAAAAACACCAGCCCCCAAACCGAATCGGTCATGGCCAAGATATTGCGGATGCGGCTCAACTGGATGGCCTTTTCCAGCTTGTCTTTGGGCAGCGAATAGGCTTGCTGCGTGCCAGCCGGCGCGGCCTGCGCCACGTTCGCGGCGGGAGCGGTGGGCGATTGAGCGGTGAGCGGAGTAACCCATCCGGCAAACCCCATGGCCAGCCCAAGTACCAACATCCATTGACGATAAATGCTCATCGTAAATCTTCCTTCAAAGTTCTGGGTCAACTTTGAGACAATCATCCAGATCATGTTTCAACCTGGACACTTTAGACTAACGCTACCTCTAGCCTCTACGCCGCCGCAGCGTGCAATCAACCATCTTCCGCTGGTGGCTCTAGCCGCTCTGCTGGCGCTGCCCGTGACGGGGCGCGCGCAGGCCACAAAACCACAGGCCGCTACGCCGGTGCTGCTTGATGCGATGACCGCCGAACTCGGCCGCGCGTTTACATCGCTGGGCAAGTCCTCGACGGCTGGCGACAAGCAACTGCCGCCCTACTTTATCAGTTACGCGGTCTCCGATTCGAGCTACGTGAACATCCGCGCGCAATACGGCGCGTTGACCGACAGCTCGACGAACCGCGTGCGCATGGCCGATGTTCAGGTCCGCGTGGGCGACGCCAAGCTCGATAACACGCATGGCAACCATCGTTCCTCGGCCGTCAACACCGCGCAACTGCCTTTGGGCGACGACCGCGAAGCGCTGATGCGCAGCCTGTGGCAGGCCACCAATAGCAGCTACGGCAACGCGCTGGACAATTATCTGCGTGTCAAGACCGAGGCCCAGGTCCGCGCCAAAGAAGAGGACAATTCGCCGGACTTCAGCCACGAAGCGCCGCAGACCTTTATCGGCAAAGTGGCCCCGGACGTTGCCGTCGATCGCGCCGCCTGGGAGCAGCGGGTCCGCGCCCTCTCGAAGATCTTCCGCGAGTATCCTGGCGTCTACCAAAACATGATTGTGTTTTCGGCGCACAACGAGACCGATTACTTTGCCTCCTCCGAGGGCTCGCGTATTGTGGAGCCGCACGGGCAGGCGCGGCTGGTTATCGTTGCCGTAACCCGCGCCGACGACGGCATGGATCTGTTTCGCGATCAGACCTTCGAGGCCGAGACCGCCGATGGCCTGCCTTCGCAGTCCGATCTCGAAGCCGCTGTCCGTGCGCTCGGCCAAAGCCTGGAGGCTTTGCGCAAGGCTCCGGTCACCGAGCCCTTCGACGGCCCGGTGCTTCTCTCTGGCCGCGCCGCCGCCGTCTTCTTCCACGAGGTGCTGGGCCACCGGCTCGAAGGCCAGCGCCAGCGCGGCGACGAAGAAGGCCAGACCTTTACCAAGGATGTGGGCAAGCCGATCCTGCCCGGCTTTCTTTCCGTTGCCGACGATCCCACGGTCGCCACTTTCGGCCACACCTGGCTCAGTGGCAGCTATGCCTATGACGACGAGGGGCAAAAGGCCCAGCGCGTCGAGCTGATCCGCAACGGCGTGCTGGAAACTTTCCTCATGTCGCGGCTGCCCATCGCCAGCTTCGCTGCTTCCAATGGCCACGGCCGCGCAGAAACCGGCCATGTTCCTACTGGCCGCCAAGGCAATCTCATCGTTACCTCGACCAATGCGGTTCCAGAAGAAAAACTGCGCGAGCAGTTGATCGCCGAGGCCAAAAAACAGGGCAAGCCCTATGGACTTTACTTTGAAGACATCTCCTCGGGCTTTGCCGTTACCCAGCGCAGTTCGCCGCAGGCCTTCCAGGTGATTCCTCTGGTGGTATGGCGCGTGTACACCGATGGACGGCCCGACGAACTGGTGCGCGGCGTCAGCATTGTGGGCACGCCGCTGGCCGCCATGAAGCGCATTCTCGCGACCGGCGACAAGAGCGAAGTCTTCAACGGCGAGTGCGGCGCCGAATCGGGCACGGTACCCGTCAGCGCCGTGGCTCCGGCCATGTTGTTGAGCGAGATGGAAACCCAGCGCCAGCCCCAGGGCACGGCCCGCCCGCCGATTCTGCCCATTCCCGGCATGGCCAAGGAGGCGCAATGAATTCTGTTCGCACAACTGCTCGATCTATGCCGAATTTTTTGCGCGTTGTCATCCTGAGCGAAGCTCGCCGGCGGCGAGCGCAGTCGAAGGACCTGCGGTTGCTCTCCGGCCGCCAGGCTACAAGCTGCAAATTTGCCGCATCGCTCGCGGTTCTTTTGCCGGCTGTACTTCTCGCGCTCCTTTTTTGCGCGCCGCTGGCCGCCGCTTCCGCCGATAGCGCAACGCCGGTCGCGCAGCCAACCCGCGCCGATGCGGAAAAAGATCCTGTACTCAATGCCATGCTCGCCGAGATGGATCGCAGCATGAGCCAGTTGCAACTGAAAGGGTTTGCAAAACCGTTTTTCATTCAGTACACGATTGAAGAGATCGACGAGTTCAGCACCCAGGCCACCTTCGGCGCCAGCCAAAATTCGGTGCATAACCATCAGCGCGTGGCGCGGGTGACGGTCCGCGTTGGCGATTACAAGACGGACAGCTCCAACGCCCGCGGCGACGGATTTCTCGAACTGGCCTCGCTCGACGACGATCCCATCGCGCTGCGCTCCTCGCTCTGGCAGGCTACCGACCAGGCTTATAAAAACGCTCTCGCCGCCTACGCGCAAAAACAGGCCGAGCTCAAAGAGGTGCAAACACCGCCGCAGGCCGACGACTTCAGCCACGAAAAGCCCATCGTTTCGCTGGCCGATCCCATGGCCTTTGCGATCGACGAGCCGGCATGGACCAGCCGCGTGGCGCGCGCCAGCGGCCTCTATCGCAGCGACGCTACAGTCAGCGCTGGCCAGCGCGATGTGGAATACTCGTCGGCCAGCTTCCGCGCCCGCGCCGTCACCACGCGCATCGTCACCAGCGAGGGCGCCATCGTTCGCAAATCTTCCCGCCAGTTGCAGGAGTCCTTTGCCGTGGGCACGCAGGCAGCCGACGGCATGAATATAGACCGCTCCTACGCCACCACCGGTACTTCGCTGGCCGATCTCGACGCCGAGGACGCATTCAATCGCCACGCCGTCGAAGAGATTGCCTCGCTCGCGGTGTTGCGCCAGGCGCCGCTCGTTGAAGAGGAGTATCACGGTCCGCTGCTGTTGAGTGCCGACGCGGCCACCGACACGTTGCATTCGTTGCTGGCCAACGCCGTCGTCGCCGCGCGGCCGCCGCTGGGAACCGAGGCCCGCACCACCGGCGCCTTCGCCTCCAGCTTCCATGCCCGCGTGCTTCCCGATTTCATCAACGTCGTGGACGATCCCACGCTGAAGAGCTTCAACGGTAAAGGCCTGGTCGGCAGCTACGAAGTAGATGACGAAGCTGTTCCCGCCCGGCCCGTCTCGCTGGTCGAATCCGGCCGTCTGGTGAATTACCTTATCGGCCGCCAGCCGGTGCGCGATTTCCCGCAGTCCAACGGCCACGGCCGCGCCAGCCTCGCCGGCGCTCCCCGCCCGGCCGTCGGCGTGCTCAAAATCTCGGCGGAAAACGGCCTCTCCATGGACGAGCTCAACCAGAAGCTTCTCGATCTGGTGAAGGATCGCGGTCTGCACGCCGCCTATTATGTCGAGACGCTCGGCGGCGAGCGTTATCCCCGCCTTCTCTACCGCATCGGCTCCGACGGCAAACGCCAACTGGTGCGCGGCGCAATTCTCGACGATCTCGACCAGCGCGCTTTGCGCTCCAGCATCGAGGCGGCCGGCAAAGATCTCTGGCTGGCCAACAACTTCAGCGATCCGCCGCAGACGGTTCTCGCCCCAGCTTTGCTCTTCAACGACGCGACGGTCCGCCGCGCCAATCAGAAAAACGAAAAGCTGCCCTTTTACCCGCCGCCGCAGTAAAGGCAGGGACGAGTGACCAAGAGGACAAGGGAACAAGGGATCTAGGGAACAAGAATGCAGTCAGCCGCGGCTGCTTTCTTGTTTTGCAGGCCGCTTTTCTTCTGCGCTTAACAATGCAGCCGTCTTGCGGCTGTCACCATAGTAGAGACGAACCCCCAGCGGCAACACGGCCGCCGTGCACAGGTGGCGCCGGCGCTGTAGACTTGCCTCTAGACAAAGCCATGGCCCGAAGCGAGCGCAAATCACAACTATTCAATGGCCGCGACTACTCGTGGATGCAGTTCAACCGGCGCGTTCTTGAAGAGGCCGATGACGCCTCGAACCCGCTGCTGGAGCGGGTAAAGTTCCTCGCCATCACCGGCTCGAACCTCGACGAGTACGTCGAGATCCGCCAGGCCGGCCTGATGCAGCGCATGGAAGACGGCTCGCGCGAGCCCGGCTACGACGGTTTGCGCCCCGAGGAATCGCTGGCCGTGCTCACCGCCGAAATTCACGGCTTTGTGGACGCGCAGTACCGCTGCTGGAATGAGCATCTGCTGCCCGAGCTGCGCAAGCAGGGCATTCGCTTGCTGGCCTGGAAAGAGTTGAACGAAGAGGCGCGCGAGTTTGCCCGCGGCTACTTTCAGCGCGAGGTCGATCCGCTGCTCACGCCCATCTCCATCGATCCGGCGCATCCTTTTCCCCGCGTGCTCAACAAAGCGCTCTGCCTGGCTTTGTTGCTGCGGCCCAAGCGGCGCAGCTCCGGCCCGCTGGTGCTGGGCGTGGTCACAGTGCCCCGCGCTCTGCCGCGTTTTGTGCGCCTGCCCTCCGAGCCCGGCCGTTACGACTATCTGCTGCTGCAGGATCTGATCGAGCAGCACTTGTCCGGCATGTATCGCGGCTACTCGGTGCTGGCCTCGGCCAGCTTCCGCGTCACGCGCAATTCCAACCTCTACTTCGAGGAAGAAGAGGCGCGCTCGCTGCTGGAGACCATCCGTTTCGAGTTGCATAACCGGCGCAAGGGCGACGCCGTGCGGCTGGAGATTGAAGCCGGCGCCCACGCCGAGATCGTCGAGCGGCTGCGCGTCAACTTCGAGCTCGATGAAAATCAGGTCTATCGCGGCGATGGTCCGGTGAACCTCTCGCGGTTGATGTTTTTCTATAGCGATATAAGCCGCGCGGACCTCAAATTCCCCTCCTTCACGCCCAAGCCGCTGGTGCTCAGCCGCAAGTCGGAGGGCATCTTCGAGGAGCTGCGCCACCGCGATATTCTGCTGCATCACCCCTATGATTCCTACGAGCCGGTCGTCGATTTCATTCAGCGCGGCGCGCAAGACCCGGCCGTGATGACGATGAAGCAGACCCTTTACCGCACCAGCCACGATTCGCCCATGTTCCAGGCGCTGACCGAAGCCGGCGCCAGCAAAGAGGCCACCGTGGTCGTCGAGTTGATGGCCCGCTTCGACGAGGCATCGAATATTCGCTGGGCCCGCTCCATGGAAGACGCCGGCGTGCAGGTCTTTCACGGTGTTGTTGGCCTCAAGACCCACTGCAAATTAGCCATGCTGGTGCGCCACGACGAAGACGGCGTCACCCGCCGCTATTGCCACTTGGGCACGGGCAACTACAATCCGGTCACCGCGCGTTTTTACACCGATCTGAGCCTGCTCACCAGCGATCCCGAGATCTGCGAGCGCGTGCACATGGTCTTCAATTATCTGACCGCCCATGCCGAAATCGACGACTACTCGCCGCTGCTGGTGGCGCCGCTGACCATGGCGGAAAGTTTTCTGCGGTTGATCCGCCGCGAGCAGGAGCACGCCGAGGCTGGCCGGCCGGCGCACATCGTCGCCAAGATGAATTCGCTGCTCGAGCCCTCGATCATTCAGGCGCTCTATCAGGCCTCCCAGGCCGGCGTCGAGATCGACCTGATCATCCGCGGCCTCTCGATCTTGCGCCCCGGCGTCAAAGGCCTCTCGGAACGGATTCGCGTCCGCTCCATCGTCGGCCGCTTTCTCGAGCACTCGCGCATCTTCCACTTTGCCAACGGCGGCAACGACGAAATTTATCTGGGCTCGGCCGACTGGATGCCGCGCAATCTCTTCGAGCGCTGCGAAGTCGTCTTCCCGGTGCGCGATCCCGTGGCGCTGGCCCGGCTCCACGACGAGATTCTGCCCACCTACTTGGCCGATACCGTCAAGGCGCGCCTGCAGCAGCCCGACGGCAATTATCTGCGCGCCAGCAAGATCTTCAAAGACGCGCCCGCCTTTTCGGCCCAGGACTATCTCATGCGGCTGGCCGAGGGCAAGGCCGATCTGGACGTCATTCCTGCAGCCACGGAAAAAAAGCCGGCCCGGAGCAGCAAAAAAGCAGCCAGCAAGCCCGCTAACAGCTAATTGCTCAGCCGGGCTGCACATTCTGCTAGAAAATCAAACGTCTTCCACTTCAGGGGTTTCATTGCTTGTGTCTCGGCGAATTTAATTTTCTATTGACAAGCCAGAGGAGGATATTTAGTATTCCTTCGCGACTGGTCTGACCTCATAAAGACCTTCAGAAATTTTATTCGCACGCTGACGCTAAAGCTTTCTGCTGCCTCAAAACTAGAAACTCTAGCAAGTGCGCTTCTCTTATTCCCCTGCTGCTACCAGTCCAGTCGCATACCCATCTGCTTCCGTTTTCATGCGTTTCCGTTTCATTCCGGATTGAAGCGAAGGAGAAAAATCGATAATGATCAACGTAAGAAAAATTGCAATTGAAGCGGCCGCCGTGGCTGCTTTCGTATTGTGTGCGGTCACGCTACGGGCGACGACGGTCTATGTCGGCGGCTCGGGAACCGGCCACTATTCCACCATCCAGGCAGCGGTGAATGCTCTGCCTTCCACGGGCGGCACAGTCGAGGTGGCTGCGGGAACCTACAAGCAGCAAGTGACCGTGTCGAAGCCCAATGTGAAGATCGTTGGCGAAGGCTCCAGCGCCTCATCCACTGTCCTCTACGACGATCTGTCCAGCTCCGGCTCCTCCGACGAGGCCTCTTCCACGCTGATCGTCACCAACACCGCCACCAATTTCATTCTCGAAGATATGGAGGTGGAAAACACCAATACCATCGAGGGCAACAGCGAGACCCCCGCTCTGGCAGCCTTCATCGTGGCCGATCGCGTGGTCATTCGCAATGCACGCTTCATCGGCCGCCAGGACACGCTCTATCTGGGTAGCGTGGGCTGCGGCTCTAGCACCTGCACGCCGGCCCGGCAGTACATTTACGGCTCCTACATCGAGGGCAACGTCGACTTTATCTTTGGTGACGGTGCGGCGGTTTTCCAAGATTGCACCATCATGATCGATGAGAACGGCAGCACCAGCGGAGAAACCACCATCACTGCCCAGCGCCGCGTCTACACCAACTACCTGAGCGGTTTTGTTTTCTGGAACAGCACCATCGACAGTCAATCCTCAAGGCAGAGCAACGATTACCTGGGCCGGCCCTGGAACGCCAACGCGAAGGTGGTGTTCATCGATACCGATATGGCGGCGCCAATCGCGACCGCCGGTTGGATCGAGTGGACCTCCAGCACCAGTTATCTTTCCACCGCCTACTATGCCGAGTACGGTTCGACGGGTACCGGGGCCAGCGGCTACACCAGCAAAAAACGCGAGTCGCACGCAGTCTATCTGACTTCGTCGCAGACCTCGCAATACGAGCCCGACACCTTCCTGGCCGGCTCCGACGGCTGGGATCCGACCTCGATCAGTTAATCTTTCCTGGCAACATCCAAAGGCGGCGCGAGCTGATGAAGCTTCGCGCCGCCCTTGGATTTCATGATCGAACATTCTCGCGCCGGTCCACTAGGGCAGGCGGAAGTGCAGCACCGCGCCCCAGTTCGATAGCACGGCAAAGTTGGGAATCTGATAATTCTCGACGGAATAGGTGGTGTGGTTCAGCAGATCTTCCCACACGCCATTTTGCGGCAATGGTACGTCTGCATTTTGCTCGGCATCAGAAAAGTTCAGCACTATCATGTACAGATCGCCGTCCAGCCAGCGGTGATAGATGGCCATCTGCTTCGCCTCGTTGATGCCGTAACCGTCAGGCGAAAAATTTGTCCACGAAGAATCGTAAAAATCGGGATAGAAGTTCGGCGAGCTCAGCGCCGGGTGATCGGCGCGCAACTGCATCAGAAAGCTGTAGAGCGGGACCAGCTTCTGGCCAACCTCATCGTCGCGCTCGGCCCAGAGCAACGGTCGCGACTGCACACGCTTGCCGGCGGGCGGCGCCTGCGAGTCATCCTCCCACAGGTCTTCTAACTGCCCCCACTCCTGGCCATTATGCAGCAAGACCGCTCCCGGGCAAGTAGCAAGGGCGATCATGTAGGGCTGGGCCTTGAACCACCGGTCGCGGCTGCCCAGCACGGCGGTGACCGTCGCGTGATCGTGATTTTCCAGATAAATCGCTGGGCAGATCGGAGCATCGAAATCCAGCGCCGCATTCAGCACCCGCATATAGTTTGCCGAGATTGCGCCCTTGACCGCGTAGCCGCCGAAGACATCGAAGGGATAGGAGCGGAAGAGGTCGAACCATGCGCCAGTGGGTTGTATCGAATTGGCATCGGCAATCACGCTGAAATCCCAGGAATCTTCCAGGATCAGTGAGATATTGTCGAGCTGCCGATTGGCCGCATACGACTTGAGGCTGGCGATCAACTTCGGAGCTCCCTTGGTCGGGTACTGAGGGTTATCGTATCCGGTCACTTGATCGAAGCGGAAACCGTCCAGCTTGAAGCGATCCAGCCAGTAGGTGCAAACATCGGTGATGAACTGCTGCGTGCAGGCGTTGTCGTAGTCCATCGGCAACATGCCGTAATTGTTGGTTGCCTCAAACTGGCCGACAAACGGCGAGTCGGCGGGTGTTTGCCAGAGCCAATAATAGGGGAATCCATTGGTTCCCGAGCCCTGATAGGCGTGTTGCAGCACAATATCGAGCAGTACATGGATCTTGCGCCGGTGGCACTCGTCGATCAGCGTGGCTAGCCGCGAGAGCCGGTCCAGCGGGTTGCTGGCATCGGCCACGTACGCCGATTCCACTGAAAAATAATAGGCTGGGTTGTAGCCCCAGCTAAAGCTCACATCGTCGGGCCAGGCAATCCACGGCATAAATTCGATGGCGTTGATGTTGAGCTGCTGCACCGGATTTAGCTTGCCGGTGATGGCGTCGATGGGCGCGCTGTTGCCACGGTATTCTTTGGTGAAGTCGTCGATCATCAGCTCGTAGATGCGCAACTGGCTCGATGGCAGCCGTTCGCCGATCGGCTGCACGGCCACGGGCGCGCCGCCCACCACAAATGCCGAGCGATCTTTCTCTTCGCCGCCGTACTTCGTGCAAGGATCGCCCACCTGCCGCTGGGTGCCGTTATCGAAGTTCACCAGGTATTGATACTGGTACCAGCCGTCGGGCAGTGGCGGGGTGAACCGGTAGACGAACAGAATTCCGTTGGGATGATTCGTGCGCTCCATCGTCAGCGCGCTCGCGGAATCCCAATCGGTGGCGCCGGGAACCACGATGTGCTGGAAGTTGCTGACGATGCTCACCGATGCAATATGGCTGGGGCCACCGCGCGAGTATTGTGTGGCATCGACTGAATTGTCAGGAATAAACAGCGTCAGCGCTTGCTCGCCGGAAGATGACTGATTAAAACCGAAACTTTCGTACACGGTTCACCTCGAGAACATCAGGTGAGCCATTCTAGCGCGGAAAGGGCGCATAGAACAGCGTTCCGTGGTGGATTTTAATGGGGGAGTTTTCTGCGGGTTGCAACACGGGAGAAGTAAAACTTACTGGGCCTGTGCCGCGCCAATCTCGATGCCGCCAGGCGCGAATTGAAAATTCAGAAACCAAAAACGCGAACTGTTGCCCGTCTCGGCTGCTGCGGGCTGGAACTTCCACTGCTGCGCCGCCTCCATTGCTTTGCTGGCAAAGTATTTACTGTGGCCTGTGGAAACAAAATCGGCGGCGGTTACCTCGCCCGCGCTGTCGACGGTCACACGGATCGACACCGTGACCTCGCCGGAGATCGAGGCCAGCGCATCGGGCAATACGTCGGGCTGCACCTGTTTAACGACGCCGCTGTTGGTGGTTTTCAACACCGGAATGTTGGTGTTTGCGGGGGCGCTGCTGTTGGTGTTGGCCGCGGCCGCAGTATTAGTGCCGGCAGGCGGCGCGGCATCGCGGGTGTTTGTTGTGCCGGCCAAGGGTTTGCCCGCCGAAGGTTTGCCCGCTGCGGACGTTTCCGCGGCCGCCGGAGTGTTGCGCTCGTCGCTGCCGGGGTTGGCCGAGGAGTCGCGATGAGAACCCACCAGCCAAATGATGATCACCACCAGCACCACTACGGCAATGGCGATGATGACGCCCAGATTCACCTTGGCGGTTTGTTCTTTTTCCGCCGCGGGCTGGGCGCTTGGCGCCGGTTTCAGCCGGGCCTGCAGCGCGGCAATGGTGGCGCGGCGCGCCGGATCGCTGCGCAAACACTCGCGGACGATACCGCCAAAGGGCTCCGGCAGCGGCTGCTGTGCTTGTGGATCGCTGCCCGGAGCGCCTCCACTAAGTGGCAGCTTCTGCGTTAGTGTTTGGGCCAGAGTGACGCCCAGCGCCCAGATGTCGGCCGCCGGAGTGATAGGCCCCGAGGCCGTCTCTGGCGCGTCGAAGATCGCCGGCTCGGCCGAGGGCTTGCGCACCGTGCCTGCCGTGACCCAATCGCCCACCGAGAGCTTGAGCCGGTCGCCGATGGCCACAATGTTTGCCGGCCGTACGCCGCTGTGCACCAGTCCCTTACCGTGCAGAAAGCCCAGCGCATCCAGCAGCGGTGCCAGCATCTCGCCGGTTTCCTGCGCCGTCAGCGGCCGTTCCGCCAGAATCTCGGCGAGAACCTCCTCAGGCTTCTCGGTGACCAGATACAGCAACGGCTCCGCGTCGATCTCCGTGCGCCCGCAGGCAAAGACCTCCATCAAGTTGGGATGCGAGAACGAGGCCGCGGCCTGCCAGACGGCCATGCGCGCCTCTGCGTCCTCGCCGGCGGCAACCAACTTGATAATGGCCTTGCGCGGCGGCCTGTCTTTTTCGGTCAGCGAGACCCATTCGGTCAAAAAATACGCTGACTGCTGCGAGCTGCTGAGCCGCTCGATCAGGGTGAACCTGTCCTCGATGCAGCGTCCGACCCATTCTCCGCAAATGGTTTCGATATTCATGATCTTTGCTGGGCTGCTCTCCTTGGCCTGGGACGAGCTTGCGGCTGGCGTCCTGTGGGAACCCGAGGATTGAACCTCCGATGGCTGCCTCTGCGGCCTTTCCGCGGCAGAATCAGCAATCTTTAACATTCTATTCGCTTTTTGCTTCTGATTCCTAATTTTTCCCATCTGGCCCTCTGCGCCGGGCGTGCCCATTGCGCGCCATGTGTTCAAAAAACGCTCGATGTGGTTGGTTGCAGCGTCAAGATTGGAATGCTATGGCATGGCCCTGCTTTGTCTCTGGCCAACCGCGCGATGCGGCTCCGCGATGCGCCGGGTTTCGAAATCCAGTTGCAAGCAAAGCGCCTCAATCGATGGAGTCTTTACATTCCAAGATACGATAGTCGGCCGATGCCGCGTGCCTTCAGCACTTCTTTTCGATCGTTTGCAGAACCACATATTGCTTGCGCATTTCGAAGCCCGCCGGCGGCCATGTCGCGGCATATTTGCACAGCGCCACGGTGCCCGGCGCCCAGTCGTCGCCATTGATGCGGCAATCGGCCTGCGGAAGGCCGTTGGCATCGCGCGCCGCCAGCAGACGCAGGCCAAGGAACTCACGGCCACGCAACTGCTCGTTGAACGCGTCGAATGAATTCGTCAGCAGGCAGCAAGGGCAGAACGGATGCTCGTCGCAGGCCTCGCCGCTGCCTGTTTGCGGATTCTCCGGCGATTGCGCCTCGGCAGCCTGGGGATTCTGGATCAGGTGCGAGGGTGGCCCCAGAATGGCGCGCCGCTTATACGCCGGGCGGCCGTCCTTCTCAGGGAATTCCATCTCCAGGAAGGTGCAGGTTTCCGGCTTTGTCCGCTGTGCGTCCAACAGTGTCACCAGATCCATCATGGCCCACGACTCAAAGCCCTTGTGGAAAGAGTCTGCCACATCGCTGCCCGTCGCATGTTGATACTCGAACAAGCCCGCCGGTGCCAGTTGCGGATGGTTGACTTGAATGGTGCTTACCGTCTGCACGCCGCCTTTTTCCAACGGCTGCACCCCGGTGACTTGCGGCTGAAGCATAAATCCGCTTTCCTCGTGCAAGAGCCACTTCTCTGTCGCGTGAATCTTGTGGCCTTGTTCTTTGAACACCGATAACAACAGCGCGACAAGGTCGAATTCCTCAACCCAATCTCGTTCCGGGTTCTTGAAAGCCACTTTGCCCTTGGTTCCTTTTCCGGGGTTCGACGGCAGTATCCGCGGCAGGTTTCCAGAGTATGTATTGTTCATCTGTAAGGGTTCCTATGCGGAAAGCATACAGCAGCGGCCGCGCTGGCCACACCGCCGATTTTCGATCCGCGGAGAAGCAGGAATCCAGCATTCCCAACTCCCGGATGCGGGACGCGGGCCCCCGGCGCATATCTCATAGCTTCAAGATCGCCAGTTCATCAGACTTTGCTCTTGCCAACGACTACAAATCGAGCGAAAGTGTCATCCATGATCCTCTTGCCGATGTTCCATCGCGGCACGCTGCCAACCATGCTCTGCTTGAGGTCACAAATTGTGATCTCAAGCCTGGAGGCGGAATGAATGAAGAAAGCGCTCTTGTGCCAATGCCGATCGAGAATCAAATCTTTCTGGTGCGCGGCCAAAGAATTTTGCTCGACGTCGATTTGGCGGCGCTGTATGGCGTGGAAGTCCGGACGCTCAATCAGGCGGTCAAGCGGAACAAACAGCGTTTTCCTTCCGATTTTGTATTTCAGCTCACGGCGGAAGAAAACGAGATCTTGAAATCACAAGATGTGACCTCAAAGAGCCGTCACGGCGGCCGCCGCTATCTGCCATATGCTTTCACCGAGCACGGAGCCATCATGGCGGCCAGTGTTCTCAATTCTCCGCGCGCGGTGGAGATGAGCATCTTCGTGGTTCGTGCCTTCCTGCGCCTGCAAAAGGCACTCGCCACAAATAAGGCGCTTGCTAACAAACTTGCCGAGTTGGAGCAACGGCTCGCAACACACGACGAGAAAATCAACGAGATTATCCAGGCGATCCGTATGCTCACGGCGCCGCCAGAGAAATCCGGCCGGCAGATCGGCTTTCGTCCCGTCACTGTCTCCAAACCGAAGATGCTAGGAGCCGGCAGATCCATGAATGAACTACACAAAACAGCCAAGTGATCGATGTGTGAGGAACAAGCACAGGACGGAATGATTGAATAGAATAATGAATCCCGTCAATGTTACAAATCTGTTAAAATAAGCAAGTAAGGAGTTCGGCAATCGTTTTTCCCCCTGCCGAAGCAATCCCCCATGATTCTCTTCCTGATGCGCCACGCCGATGCGGGCGCTTTTCGCGCGAACCCTGAACTCGATGTGAAACGCGGCCTGATCAAAGAAGGCAAAGAGCAGTGCATGCTGATGGCGCGTGTGCTCGGCGCGTTGAAGGCGCCCATCGATACCATTGTGTCGAGTCCGCTGAAGCGGGCGCGGCAGACGGCGCAACTGGTGGCTACCGAGCTGGGCTACGAAGAGGAGATCGTGACCAGCGAGGCGCTGGGAATGAACGGCACCTTTGCCGGATTCCAGATGATGCTGGCCGAGTATGCCGATCGCGACGGCGTGCTGGTGGTGGGGCACAATCCCAACGTTTTCCAATTTTTGGGCCGGCTGATCACCGGCAACGGCGGGGCGGCGATCCGCATGCGCAAGGGCTCCATTGCCCGCGTCGATATGGAGCGGCATCCGCCGCGGCTGCAGTGGCTGCTCGATCCGCGCACGGCGCGGGCCATCTACTTGAGCGCGACGAAGAGTTCGCGGCCGAAGACCTCGCGGAAGTAGCCCGCCTCTTTGCGCAACGACCACAACTCCAGCTCGGCGCCGGTGCGGCCCGGCTTCAATTCCAGATACACGCGCTTGGGATAGATGCGCGTGGCCACGCGCAGCACGTCGGAGACGCGGTCCTGATTCAGGGCCACGGCCAGGCGCAACAGCACCACGGCGGAGTGGATGTTTTTGTGCTCCTCGGCGGGAATGTTGCGCATGGCGCGGTCGCCGGGCTGGGGGCTGCTTTTGCCCATGTAGCGGGCAATGGCCGAAACCAGCGTGCGCTGCAGTTGCGTGTAGCCGTAAATCTCCGAGCTGGAAACGATGTATTGCGTGTGGCGATGGTGGCCCTGGTGGTTGATGAACTTGCCGGTGTCGCGCAGCAGGGCGGCGGTGGCCAGCCAGTTTTCGTACTCGGGCGGCAACTGGTGCAGCGCTTTGAGCTCGCGGAAGAGTTGCACGGCGTGGGCGCGAATTGGCTCGGCCTGGCGGGGATCGACGCCGTAGCGGCGGGCCGTGGCCAGCACGCTCTCCCAGCGCTCGTGCTCGAACTCGCGATGCTCGCGGGCGCGGGCGTCCTGCTCGGCCAGCATCTGGGCCAGAATGCCATCGCGCAATCCCAGCGGCGAATAGCGGAAGCCGGGCAGGCCGAAGACATCGAGCAGTTCGGCGTAAACCTCAGCGCCGGGAACAATGATCTCGGCGCGGCGCGGACCGATGCCGGGCACGGCCTCGCGCTCGGGCAGCGGCATCTTGGCCAGCCGCGTGGCCAGCTTGCGCACGGCAGCGGTGGGCACCATGCCGGCCAGAATCTCGGTGCGGTTGCGCGCCGGCTTGGCGGTCTTTTTGCTGGTGGGCTTAGCGTTTTTTGCGCTCAGCATATAGGCGTCGGAGAGCGCGGCAGCGGTGCCCGAGGTGGCGATGACCAGCGCCGCGGGGCCCGGCTGAATCTTGCGGTGGGCGCGGCGCAGCTCGCGGGCGATCAGTTGGCGCATGCGCGCCAGCCCGTCGGCAGGCGCCGGATCGGTGGCGAGAAATTGCTCGCTGAGCCGCACCGCGCCCAGCGGCAGGCTGACCGTCTCTTGAATGCGTTTGTGCTCGGAGACGGTGAGTTCGCAACTGCCGCCGCCCAGATCGAGCAGCAGCACGCGGCCGCCGACGCCGGGCTCGGCGCTCATCACGCCCAGGTGGATCAGCCGTCCCTCTTCGAGGCCAGAGATGATCTCCATGTTCCAGCCGGTTTCGGCCTTCACCCAAGCCTGAAAGGCGGCTGAATTGCGCGCGTCGCGCATGGCCGAGGTGGCGACTACGCGGATGCGGTCCACGCCGTGGGCCTGTACGGCGCGCTGAAAACGTTTGAGTGCGCGCAAGGTGGCAGCCATGGCCTCGGGCGAAATCAATCCGGTGTCGAAAACGCTGCCGCCCAGCCGCGTCACCTCGCGGTCTTCGGCGACGATTTTGAGCCGGTGGGCCTGAACTTTGGCGATCTTCAAGCGGCAGGAGTTGGATCCGATATCGACAGCGGCAAAGGTTGGCATAGCGGCTTGCGGCGATCTCCCCAGAATATTATCGACCCCAAGCCACAATACACGAGTGAGACGGTAGAGCGTCCCGCGAGGGAAGGCAGGGAACCAAACCGGTGCGCCCGCGGTTTTCCGCTCGCTGTGGCGCTCCGTGGCTCACCTGACGGTGAAGAAGTGAAAGAGTGAAACAGCGAATCCACAGGTTGCGGCGTACCCCTTTCACCGATTCACTCCTTCACTCTTTCACTGATTCACGATTGCTTGGCGCTTTTGGGGGGCCAACCGCCGACAATCGCGCCCATCAACGCCATGGACAGCAGCCAGAAGCCGGTGTTCAAGGCGAAGTGCGAGTAGCTGCGGGCCTCAAAGACACTTTGCGTGGCGCGCGTGGTGAGGACGCAGCCCAGCCACAGGGCGAAGGCGATCTTGATGCCGCGCCGGGCCGTCATGGGGCCGGTCAATTGCGTAAAGGCCGAGATGCACAGCGCCAGCAGCAGCGATGCCACCAGCGCGGTGACGCATTGCAGGGGGACGCTTACACCCAACCCGCTCAACCAGGCGCGATCGTGTCCGATGCCCTTCAACCAGGCTTCCAGAAAGATGGAGTACCAGGCAACGAAGAGTAGAAAGCAGGCCAGCGAGGCCACCGCGATGGCTGAATAATTATGCCGGCAACGCTGCGTAATCATAGGCATGTCGTTCTCCCTTTGGCCGATCTTGCACAGACGCGCTCTGGTGCCAGCCCGGCGCCGAGCTGTGAGTCCGGCTCGCGCATCATCAGTCCCGGCTGAATTATAGAGCATCATGATTACCACTCAGCTCGATGACAGCGGCTCCAGCCGCGTTGCCATCGATTTCAAAATATTCCAGCGGATATCTGCATGGTCTGCGCCGTATGCTGGAGCCAGCGATGAATCCGATTGAGCGCAGCGCCATACATCCCTTAGACGCGGGTTTTCTCCGGCTTTGGTACACCGATCCGGTGGCTTTGGACGATCCGGCCGTCGAGCAGGGTTGTGCCTTACTGCTGGACGAGGACGAGTTGGCCCGCGCCGGCCGTTTCCGCTTTGCCCGCCATCGTCACGAGTTTCTGGCCACCCATGCCTTGGCACGTACCGCGCTGTCGCAGGCCCATCCGTTGCCGCAGCGGGCCTGGAGCTATACCTGCAACGAATTCGGCAAGCCCGCGCCAGAGCCGCGCTGCGGGCTGAGCTTCAATCAATCGAACTCTCTGGGGCTGGCCGTTTGCCTCGTTGGCCGGCTTCTCTCAACTCCTGAGGTTGGCGTCGATGTCGAGTCCTTTGCCCGCGCCGAATCGATCTTGCCGCTGGCGAATCGCGTTTTTTCCCCGGCCGAGCAGGCGCAACTGGCCGCTCTGCCCACGGCTGACCGCCCCGCCCGCGCCCTCTCGCTCTGGACCCTCAAAGAGGCTTACATCAAAGCGCGTGGCCAGGGGCTTTCGTTGCCGGTCGAAAACATCTCTTTTCTCTTTGGTGGCGCCGCGGGTCTTGATTTTGAGGCTGGCCCGGAGATCGATGCCAACCCCGGTCGCTGGCGCTTTGCGCAGCTCGACCTTGCCGGCCACCGTATTGCCCTGGCTATCGAGGCTGCCGAACCGTTGCCCACGTTGGAAATCTACTGCGCACAGCCGCCCTATGCCACGCCTGCTGTGCCGGTTCCAGGCCGGGCTTCCTGGTCTCTGTGCTGTCCGGCGTGATGGGATCATTTCAGCTAGGAGTAAAATAAACGCGGTTTGTCATCTCCGGCATATTTTTTGGTAGGTGAAAAATGCGCCTCAAATTCCGGTCTCTCCTGCGTTTTCTGGTGATTCTTCTCCTGGTGCCATCTCTGGCGATCTGCCAGGTGGCGCCACAGCCGCTCGACAAGCATGCACGAAAGATTCAGAGAGTGCTGGCTGGCTTTCCGGCGGGCACGACAATTTTTGTCGAGATGCGCGATCACTCCCAGCGTCTTGGCAGTCTGGGAGCGGTTTCTGCAACCTCGTTCGAACTGCTTTCACGCAAAGGCGATACGCAGCAATTTGCTTACGCCGATGTTGGGCGGGTTCAGAAGGCTGATTCCGATCAAGGGAATACCGTGATTTTTCACCACCATAACAAAATGGTTGTGAGCCTGATTCTGGGCGGAGCACTGGTGGGATTCATTATCTTTGCCGTTGTCGAGGTGAAGAAATCTTAACGGGATTCCGTCGCGCAATTTTCTCGAACCCCGGCGCCCCCACGCGGCATCTATCCTTCTAGATGTCATGTATTTGCCGAAACCGGCAATCTCAATTCGAATCGGCTTGATTCGATCCAATTTCGCGCTTCATGCGCACAGTGCAACCTGAACGAAGGAGATGTTCCCGATGGCTTACGAGTTACCGCCGCTTCCCTACGACTACAACGCGCTCGAGCCCTTTGTCGACGCCGAAACCATGCATCTGCACCACGACAAGCATCATCAGACCTACGTCAACAACCTCAACGCCGCGCTGGCCAACCATCCCGATCTGGCTGCCAAGCCGGTTGAGGATCTGCTGCGCAATCTGGCCGCGGTTCCCGAAGAGATCCGCACCGCGGTGCGCAACAACGGCGGCGGCCACGCCAACCATGCCGGCTTTTGGAAGTTGATGGGCCCGGCCAACGCCTCGGGTATCGGCGGACACCCCACGGGTGAAATCGCCAAGCAGATCACAGCCGACTTTGGCGACTTTGACGCCTTCAAGAAGGCATTCAACGAGGCCACCGCCAAGCAGTTTGGCTCCGGCTGGGGCTGGCTGGTCTTCGAGGGCGGCAAGCTGAAGATCGTCACCACCGCCAACCAAGAGACGCCGCTCTCCCAGGGCCTCTATCCCATCCTCTACAACGATGTGTGGGAGCACGCTTATTACCTCAAGTACCAGAACCGTCGTGCCGATTATCTAGCTGCCTGGTGGAACGTAATCAACTGGGCCGAGGTGAATCAGCGCTTCGCCGTGGCGAAAGGATAACAAACAGCTATCGGTTGTCAGCTTTCAGCGATCAGTTTGTTTATGCTGAATTGAAGGCGTCATCTTTTGCGCGATCGGTTCCGGCACAATGAGCTGAAAGCTGAGGGCTGATAGCTGAAAGCTGTCTTTCGAGGTGAACCCCGCATGGCCACCATGCACATGAGCGTAAGCGCCGACGATCTTTCCCATCTGCCCCAGGGCGGCGAACGCATCCCCGATCCCGGAATCCTGGTTATCTTCGGCGCTTCCGGCGATCTGACCAAGCGCAAATTGTTGCCGGCGCTCTTTCATCTCTATCAATCTGGACTCATGCCGGCGCGTTTTGCCATTGTCGGCGTGGCCCGCCGTGCTTTGGGCGGCGAGTTTGCCCGCGATATGCGCCAGGGCATCATCGAATTTGGCGGCGCCGATCCGGCCGATCCCAAGCTCGACGCCTTTGTGGCCAACATTGGCTATTTCGCCCTCAACTTCGACGATCCGGAGCACTACGCCACGCTCCAAGCCGAGCTGGACCGCATTGCCGAAGAGAAGGGAACCGGCCCCGACCGGATCTACTACCTGGCCACGGCGCCGGAGTTCTTTACCGGAATCATCGCCAATCTGGGCGCGCACAAAATGGCCCAGCCCGAGCGCGGCCGCGCCGCCGTGGTGATCGAAAAACCCTTCGGCCACGATCTGGACACTGCCCGCCAGCTCAACCAGCACGTCAACAGCGTCTTTCACGAAAACCAGGTCTTCCGCATCGATCACTACCTGGGCAAAGAGACGGTGCAGAACCTGTTGGTCTTCCGCTTTGCCAACGGTATCTTCGAGCCCATCTGGAACCGCAATTACGTCGATCATGTGCAGATCACCGTGGCCGAAACCCTGGGCGTGGAGGGCCGCGGTCCGTTTTACGAGAAAGCCGGCGCGCTGCGCGACGTGGTGCAGAACCACATGATGGAGCTGCTGGCCCTGGTCGCCCTCGAGCCGCCGTCGAGCTTTGAAGCTGAGAGCGTGCGCCGCGAAAAGCTCAAGGTCTGGCGCGCCATTCCGCCCATTCCGTTGACCAATGCCGTGCGCGGCCAGTATGGGCCGGGCAACATCAACGGCCAGCGCGTGGTCGGCTACCGCGAAGAGGAGCGTGTCAATCCCGAGTCCGGCACCGAGACCTACGCCGCATTGCGGCTGGCCGTCGACAACTGGCGCTGGGCGGGCGTGCCGTTTTATCTGCGTGCCGGCAAACGCCTTCGCCAGCGCGCCACCGAGATCAATATCGTCTTCAAGCAGCCGCCGCTGCTGATCTTCGACCGCATCGCCAGCGGCCAGATCCAGCCCAATCTGCTCACCATCCGCATCCAACCCGACGAGGGCATCGCGCTGCGCTTCGGCGCCAAGGTGCCCACCAGCCCGCAGATGTCCGTCTGCCCCGTCAACATGGACTTCGACTACGAGTCGGCCTTCGGCAAATCCACCGCCAACGGCTACGAGCGCCTGCTGCTCGACGCCCTGCTCGGCGACCAGACGCTGTTCTCGCACCGCGACGGCGTGGAAACCACCTGGGCTCTCTATACCCCTATCATTGAGGCCTGGAAAAATAAAGCACCGGAGGTGTTCCCCAACTATTTTGCCGGCTCCTGGGGCCCGGACTGCGCCGACCGCCTGCTCGAGCGCGGCGGCCACGTCTGGCGCAACGACCTGGGGCGCAAGTAGCGGCAAGACAGGGAGCGAGGGAGTAAGGGAACGAGGGCGCAGGTGTAGCGCCGGATTCCAGTCCGGGTCTGCGCGGTTCTGTAATCGTCAAAATGTAGCGCCGCTCTCCAGAGCGGCTGTGGCGCGGGTCTCCAGACCAGCGCTTGCTCATCCAATATTGATCCGGCCCAAAAGGCTAAGACAAACTTCGGGCGCCCCATCTTCGCCGCGTTCTTGTTTTTGCGGCAAGGGTGGGGAAGACTTGAACTGCCGGAGAGATGTTCTAGATAAGCCGGAATCCGTGAAGGCGTTTCGCGGCGTTCTGATCGAACGTCAGAGTAGCGGCGCAACCTCTCCAAATGCCGAGGCTACCGATTAATGCATCTTCGAATGTCCCAGTGCCGCTTCTAAGTGCGACAACAGCCTGATAGACTTCCTGCTCGTTTTGCACCTCCAGGGTATCGGCCGCCAGGATCATTTCGATTTGTTGGGCAATCTCCCCGCGCGTGCGCTTGTACAGGCTTCCCAGAACCCAGACAATTTCGAGGATCGAGACAAGGCTGACGAAGCCGGGATTCTGCTTGGTCAGACGGCGTTCGATAATCTCCGTCGCCTGGGGTGACTGCGCGGGATCGTCTTGCGCCATGTAGCGCAAAAGAACGTTCGTGTCGAGTCCGATCATTTCTTCCGCCGGAATCTCTCTGTGGCTCCGGCCTCGAGGGCTTTGTCGATTTCCCCGGCAGATACCGGCCGCGGCAGCTTGGGAATGCTGCCTTTCAATCGCCTCGTCGGAATCTTGGGCAGAATCATCACGCCGTCCGGATGGAAGAAGAACTTGAACCGGTCTCCCGCCTTGATCTGTAGCCGTTCACGAACCGCCTTGGGAATCGTGGCCTGCCCCTTACTGCTGAGTGTGGCTTCCATGATGAGATGCCTCTCTTTACATTTTAGCAAAAGTAAAGGATTCCGGGAGGTTTTCCTGAAACTGTCGGTCGATAAAGCTTCCCTGAAGCCCGGACTGCGGCGACCGCCTCCTCGAACACGGCAGCCACGTCTGGCGTAACGACCTGGGGCGCAATTAGCGGGAAGACAGGGAGCGAGGGAGCAAGGGACCAAGGCCGAAGGCTCGCCGTGGCGAGGAACATGAAAACGCCCGGCGCGGGGTATGTTCCAGGCGGAAAGCCGATTTTTCGTTACGGATCAGACCTCAATGAGTTACTTGGCGATTAGGCATTAGCTGAGAATCATTGGCGTCCACATGGGCGTTTCTCGGGAGCGATCTGCGGGTGGGGTGAGTTCGTGTTTTCCCGGGTTTCAAAATCGAGACCTGGGGCACCCGTAGTTATCGATACGATCAGCAGCCCGAAACCTTGGCCACCCGCCAACATTTTATGTTTGGACAGGCTTTTTCATATGCCCTGCCTCATACAGCGCAAGACGCAAAGTATCCGGAAGCCCATTAAGATAAGCCACATACTCAATGACCGTTTCTTCGTTGATGCCTTTCAAGAATCCACCCATCAGTCCTTCACTAAGAATCAGGCGCAGACTCTTTCGGCGATCTCTTCCTGACTCATGCCTCGTCACTTCTTTCAGATTCTCATAGGCCATGAGATCGGCAACCTGCAAGGGAATCGTAGTCAGAGAGGACATTGAGCCGATTGATGAGAAGCGCTTTCTGCTTGGGAAGCCTGGATCTTCTATAAAAGCGTTGAAAGTGTTCCGAAAAACCGCATCATAACTTCCTCTATCGTGGATGATGCCTATCGTGGCATCACTGCCGTCTCCAAGGACGTTATCTGCGAGACCCTTCAGAATGTATCCCAAGATGATTACGTGTGCCATTGCATCCGGCTTTGAGTCGGCCCCCGGTATGTGCTTCATGACATCGTTTACGTCAATTGAATAGGCAATCACGTTCAAGCGGTGACGGTAGACAACAGCCAATAGTTCCGACACAAAAGGGATCTGCTCTTTCTGTACGTTCCATCCTTCAAACTCTTTTCTGCAATTACTACAGTCTGCCGCATGGTATCTGGAAATCGTCTGGCGTCCAGCAGCGGCCAACACCGCATTCTTCTTTTTCAGAACTCTCTGCCACTCGACCTCGAGCCAAAACCAAACAGAGTGCTCTGCCACAACGCATGATAGGACGAGTGTGCTGTCCTTCCTGCTGTCGTCTATATAGCCCCACAGAACCACGAAAACTTCTCTTTCTTCGACAATGTGGCTACTTCAAAAGTAGCCCAACCACGAGTGCGAAGACCAAGGCAAGGGTTGCCGCCACTACAAGAGCATCCCACTGCGTCAATCGTTGCCATCTGGTCGGCGGGAGGCTGATGAAACGCTCAACACGACCGTCCAAAAACCGAATCTCAGGTTCCACGGGATGCGCTTCGCAGCCCATGAATGCTTCTTCTTGGCAGGAGAACTTTGGAAAAGAAAACCACTCCCACCACTTATAAGGTGAGAGTTCCGTATAGAGGTTGGCGGTGGCAGCAGCCAGTGTATCGCAGCGGTCGCAGAACGGAAGTCGCTGCAGGGCCGCATTTGGGCTCACCAACCGTTGTCCGTTGACGATGATGTATGGCTTTCGGACCCGATAAGGCATATAAGTACCTTGCCTAATCTGAGATATTAAGGAACCTCTGAACAAGCCCCTCAAAATGAGAGCCGCAAAAGGATTTATCCTTTCCGCTTGAAAAGTGGCACTCATCCGGTCGAAAAACGCGAAGCTATTGCATTATG
>Ga0326727_10007456_pt1 | contig 28902 bp, 33 predicted proteins | sample MB2enrmetagenome_FD_207643 | JGI IMG/M metagenome (GOLD analysis project Ga0326727, IMG submission 207643) | Lab enriched peat soil microbial communities from McLean, Ithaca, NY, United States - MB29MY | ecosystem: Environmental > Terrestrial > Soil > Wetlands > Peat | place: USA: New York... | reverse complement strand
GGAACGTTTACCTCCTCGGAGACCCTGCAGCGCACGCATCTGCTCCTCAACGGCGCCGACGCCGAGATCATCCGCGTCAGACTGCACGGCGACGCCGACAAGCCGGAGATGATCGAAGAGGTCGCGCTGATCGAGGGCGAAGAGGAGATGGTTTACACCATCGCCCTGCGCTGCGCGCCCGCGGAGATCGACCGCCTCGATCCGGTCTTTCAGCGCGCCGCCCGTAGCTGGCATATCAAGACCGCTGCGCCCGCTGCCGCAAAGCCCAATCCCAAGCCGTAAGGAAATAAGAAATGAGAGTCATTCGCGAGATCGCAGATATGCAGGCCGCCAGCCGCTCGGCCAAGACCAAGGGACTGACCATCGCCTTGGTTCCCACGATGGGAGCCTTGCATGCGGGCCACCTTTCGCTGGTTCGCCAGGCCCGCACCGAGGCCGATACGGTCGTGGTCTCCATTTTCGTCAACCCGCTGCAGTTCGGTCCCAGTGAGGATTTCGGCAAGTATCCGCGCACGCTGGAAGCCGACTGCGCGCTGCTCGCCGCCGAGGGCGCCGACATCGTCTTTGCCCCCAGCACCGAGCAGATGTATCCGCCGGGAGCTACGACCGTGGTTTTCGTCGAAGGCTTGAGCGAGCGCCTCGATGGCCGTTCGCGTCCCGGGCATTTTCGCGGCGTGAGCACCGTCGTCTCCAAGCTCTTCCACATCGTCAGTCCCGACTGCGCCATCTTCGGCCAGAAGGACGCCGCGCAGGTCGCCGTTCTGCGCCGCATGGTTCGCGACTTGAATATGCCGGTATCGCTCATCGTTGCGCCTATCGTGCGCGAGGCCGACGGGCTGGCGATGTCCTCTCGCAACGCCTACCTCAGCGCCGATGAGCGCCGGCAGGCGCTGGTGCTGCACCGCGCTCTCGAGCGCGTCCGGAGCTTGGCCGCGACGGGTGAGAGCAGCACCGCGAAGCTCCGGCAGGCGGCTCTCGATGAGATTGCCACCGAACCTGCCGCGCAGCTCGACTACTGCGAGATCGTCGATCCCGACACACTGGAAGGCTGCGAAGATGTCAAATCGGGAGCCCTGGTTGCCGTCGCCGCATCTTTCGGCAGCACGCGCCTTATCGATAACCTGCTATTGGCAGCCACGTAGAGCCAACGGTGCTAGAATTCGCCTCAGATGCGAAACCCTGCTCTTTTCCGCCTTTCGAGGATGACAGCATGTGCCGGGCTGCTTCTCTGCCTCTGCGCGCTCGATCTTTCCGCCGCGACCGGGCCGCATAAGGACGCAGCCAAGAGGATCGACGCCATCCTCGCCCGTCCCGAAGTTGCCCGCAGCTTCTGGGGAATTGAGATCGCCGATCTGGATAGCGGGCAGGTGCTCTACTCGCACGACGCCGACCGGCTCTTCGCGCCTGCCTCCAACGCCAAGCTCTTCGTCACCGCGGCGGCGCTGGCGCTGATCGGTCCGGAGTATCGCTTCCGCACCACCGTCGAATCCGGCGCCTTCCCCGATAAATACGGCCGCCTCGGCGGAGACCTTGTGCTGGTGGGCCGCGGCGATCCCAACCTCAGCGGACGTGCGCTTCCCTATTACCTGAAGACCGAGCGCCTGCTCACCCCGGCGCATGTGCTCGAAGAGCTCGCCGACCGGGTTGCCGGCCGCGGAGTGAAGTTCATCGATGGCGATATCGTCGCCGATGACAGCTACTACTCCAACGAGCGCTATGCCGTCGGCTGGAGCGAAGGCGACCTCACCTGGGAGTACGGCGCACCGGTCTCGGCCCTGGCGCTGAATGACAACGTCGTCTACGCCAGCATCCTTCCCGGGCAGCACGTCGGCGACCGCGCCTTCATCAGCCTTTCGCCTTTTTCCGATTACTTCGAGATCGACAATCGCCTCGTCACCACCTCCGCCGGCAGCGGTCCGCGCAAGCTGGCGATCCAGCGCGATCCCGGCTCCAACCGGCTGGCCGTCTGGGGCACCATTCCAATCGACGACGAGGGCGTCAGCGAGTCGCTGGCCATCGAAGAACCCGCCGACTTCTGCGCGCGCATCTTCCGCGATCTGCTCGCCAAGCGCGATGTCATCGTCTATGGCCGCACGCGCGCTCGCCACGCCGCACTCGGCACAGAGCCCAGCGCCTCCATTCCCGGCGGCGGATCTCAGCCGGCGACGCCGCAGCGCGTCGTCCTCGCCGAGCACACCTCGCTGCCCTTCGGCATGGATGTCACCGTCACCAACAAGGTCAGCCAGAATCTGCACGCGGAGATGATGCTGCGCCTGCTCGGGCGCGAGAAAGGCACGGGCGGCTCCATTGCCGGAGGTCTGGAGGTGCTCAACGGCTTCCTTGCCGGCGCAGGCCTGCAGCCGCAGGAGTACGCCTTCTTCGATGGCTCCGGACTCTCACGCCAGAACCTGGTGACGCCCCATGCCGTCGTCAAACTGCTGCGCTACGCCGCTCACCAGAGCTGGGCCTCCGATTACATGAACAGCCTTCCCGTCGCCGGACGGGATGGAACATTGGCGCTTCGCCTGACGACTCTGCCGCCGGGCTCGGTACTGCGCGCCAAGAGCGGCGCACTCGATCACGTCAACGCGCTCTCCGGCTACCTGACCACGGCGGAGGGACACAAGCTCGTCTTTTCGATCATCGCCAACAACCACGCCCTGAGCGGACACCAGGCGATCGAGATCATCGACGAGATTGTGCGCGAGGCCGAGCAGCTTCACAATTGAAAGGCATCTGCAAACAGGAGAGAGAACGAATGCTGCGGATTCGTCCCGCCCTGCCCGCCGACGTGGGCACAATTCTGGAGCTGATTCGAGGATTGGCCGAGTACGAGCGCGAGCCGCAGGCCGCCGAGGCCACCGCTGAAGACCTGCTGCGCGATGGCTTCGGCCCGGAGCCAAAGTTCCGCTGCCTTCTGGCCGAATGCGAGGGCGCAACCGTCGGCTTCGCGCTGTACTTCTATAACTACTCCACCTGGAAGGGCCGCCCCGGAATTTATCTGGAGGACATCTTCGTCTGGCCGCGGTATCGCGGACGCGGCATCGGCAAAGCACTCTTTGTCGAGCTGGCGCGCATCGCCACCCTCGAGGGCTGCGGCCGTTACGAGTGGCAGGTGCTCGACTGGAACACTCCGGCGATCGAGTTCTACCAGTCGCTGGGCGCAAAGCAGATGAAGCAGTGGCTGCCGATGCGCCTGGAGGGCGCGGCACTGGACGCCCTGGCCGCGCAGGAGCGCAAGTAAGTCTCAGTCCGGTCCGGGCTCGCCGAAGCCCTGCTCTTTCACGCGCAGATGCGAATCCAGCAAGACGTAAGCTTGCAGGGGAATCCGCCGCCCTACCGAAGAATCCGGATACAGGAAGCGCGCGTCCATGAAGCGCACAAGTTCCTCTCCGTTCGGTGAGCTCAGATGCTCGACCTCCACCAGCGGAAAGCGCGCCCATTCCAGGTAGGCCCGCCCGAGCTCGCTATCGCGCGCCGCCTCGGTGGCGGGCGTCGGATCGGGCTTGTAATAGCTCTGCGTCCGGCTCGCCGGAGCTGGGCCCATCGTGTTCACCGGCACGGAGACGTAGGCGTTGGAGATCTCCGCTACTCCTGCCCAGCGGAACGGATTTACCATGTACGGAAACGCGGCCACGCGCCGGGCGGCCTCGCCGTTGTACTCGAATGCGTCGACGAGGGCCAGCGCGCGCCGGTGCTCATAGTCGCGCACTCCCCAAAGCACCACGATAAAGACGAGCGCGGCGATCGCCATGCCGCGTCCGCGCGGAGTTCGGCGGCGTTCGCCGATCTCCTGCCCCACCAGCCCAAAGAACCATGGCAGCAGCAGCGCCGCCACCAGCGCCAGCAGCATCAGCGGCTCGATGATGAAGACGATATCCCAGGCGTACCACTGCCGCACAAAGGGATAAAAAGGCCGCAGTCCGTAACTGTTGGTGAAGTCCAGCAGCAGATGTGAGAGCACGGCGATGCAGGCGAACAGATACAGCCGTCCCCAGCGCCGCGGTGAGGCGGCAGGCCAGTGGCGTCGCCGCCGGAAGCGCTGCCAGAGCGCATCTGCCGGCCATACCATGCCCACCACCAGCGCGGCGATACAAGGCACGCCCACCAGCGTGTGCGTGATGCCGCGATGCTGGATGAATCCGTAGGCGGAGCCTTTGAGGCTGGCCAGGATATCGAGATCGGGAGCCTCGGCGGCCAGCGTCATCACCAGCGTAGCCAGCGCGCTCTTGCGGTTGAAGCCCGCGCGGCCAAGGACGGCACCGGTCAGAAGGTGAGTGACAGGCTCCATATCGCGACACTCAGGTTGGCAAGAATGCGCGAGAAAGTCAAAACGCCAGCTTATGCCGCTTCGGCTGGAGTCAGCAGCGTCAGCGCCTCGGGGATGATCGAGATCGTCGCCGGAACCGGTCCCAGCAACTCGCCATCGGCCTGTACGCGAAGCTGCGAGGCGCGCTCCTCGGGCGGATGGCAGACGACCTTTTGCGCGCTCACGAAGGCCAGATTGGCATCCTTCGAATCGAGGCCGTCGTACGGCGCAAGGCCCGTGAGCGCCTGCAGCGTGTAGGCCAGCAGATGAGCGCGGCTTGAACTCCGCAGCAACACCAGCCGCAGATCGGGCGAGAGCAGCGAACTGCCCGGCCTCCAGTTCCGAAGAGGCCCGCCGAAAGAGCGTACCCGCATCGCAACCAGCTCCAGCGCGGTATTCTGCACCAGCTCACCCCCGGCGGTGGTGATCTCCACCGGAAACGGCACGAAGGCATGGCGGAAGAGCAGCCGGGCTCCGTGCGAATAGTACGCAAGAAAGCCGCCGCGCTGCTTGGCTCTGGCGTTGGTACGATAGAGCAGCTCGGCGTGAACGCCGACTCCGGCGGCGACGGTGAAATATCCCGAGCGCCCTCCGGTCTGGATTCGTCCCAGGGCGATCTTGCGCGGCACAAAGTTCAGCACCTGCGCCGCCGCCTTTTCCGCATGATCGGATAATCCCAGATCGTGGGCCAGCACATTGCCCGTTCCCAGCGGGATGAGGCCCATCATCGCGTTGCTCTCGGCCATGCCCTGCAGCACCTCGAAGGCCGTGCCATCGCCGCCGCAGGCAAAGACGGCATCGCAGCCGGCGGCAACAGCAGCGCGAGACTGGCTTCCGGCCGAGCCGCGGGCGTGCGTCGCCTCCACCATCACCTCAACGCCGGCCCGGCGAAAGAGCTCGACGATACAACGCATCGTCGCCGTCCGGTACTCCAGGTGAGCGCCGGCAACCGGATTGAAGAGCAGCAGAGCTTTGTGGAATGCGGGCATGAAGCCGGTATGCGACCTTTCGCGGGACGAGGAGATCCCTGGACGGGCAGTATACCGCAGTGCTGTTACAGCAAAGTTTCCCGCGCGGGATTAAAACTGCGCGGCCAGCGAGGGCCGAAGCTCAGCTCCGCGGTTCGGCTCAGGAGGCCGCTTGGGAGCGTCACGCTGAGCCTCGTCGAAGAGACGTAGCGCCTCCATCAGCACCGACTGCGTACTGTGGGTGATCGTCTGCGGGCAGTTCTCGCCTCCGAAGTCGATCACAAATCCTCCCTCCACCCACCAGATCGCCTGGTAGACGGCAGCCTCGCCGGTGATGGAACCGAGCGCGGCGTGCATCAGTTGGCCGTCATGGAAGTACATCTGGCATTCCTGACCACTATGGCTGATGACCAGCCGACAGCTCTTGCGCCCGATATCGAGGGTCTGCAGCAGGTCGGTCACAGACATCTGCGCCAGCGTTCCGCGCACGCTGCTCGACTCCGGCGCGGGCTGCGGCTGGCGGCTGAGCGAGAGGCGGTCGATGACGCGCTTGATGCGCAGCATCGCCTCGTCGATGAAGAACGGCTTCTCGATGAACTCCTCGACGACCGAACTGGCGCCTGCCAGCAGCTTGCCGATATCCGCACGCGAGGCCAGGAGCACGGCAGCGATCCGCGGGTTGACAGCGCGGAGCTGCACAATCAGCTCCAGTCCATCCATCGAGGGCATGCGGTAGTCGGCGATCACCAGCTCGGGCATCTCCGCCTCGACCATCCGCAGCGCCTCATCCGCGCTGCCGCACGCCTCGACCTTCGCCATCGACGCGAGCGATCCGAGCAGCAACGCACGGATCGACGGATTGTCTTCCACCAGCAGCACCCGAGTACTCACAGCCATCTTCCACTTCCTGTCCCTGGGCGCCCAGCCGCGCTTACGATCTGCGACGATAGTCCCCGCTCTTGCCGCCGCTCTTGCGCTCCAGTTGTATTGAACGGATGACGATGCCCTTGTCTAAAGCCTTGCACATGTCATAAACCGTCAAGGCAGCCACGGACACCGCCGTGAGCGCCTCCATCTCCACTCCCGTTCCTGCAGTCGTGCTGGCGTGGGAGCGAAGTTCGACCCCATCTTCGCATAGCAGGTACGAGATATCCACGAAGCTGAGCGGTAACGGGTGACACATAGGTATCAGGTCACTTGTCCGCTTGGCCGCCTGTATTCCGGCAATTCGGGCTACTTCGAACGGGTCTCCCTTGGGGTTAACCGGAAGCGCAGCCATCACTTCGCGGCTGAGGATCACCTTTGCGCTGGCCTCGGCGCTGCGCACCGTTGCCGCTTTGCTGCTGACGTCAACCATGGTGGCGCGGCCGGCGCCATCGTAGTGCGAGAGCTTCTTGGACTTTGATGAGGACGATGAGGACTTGGTTCTGGGCATGAGTAAGACTCCTATATCTTCCGGATTCGCTCCGCGAACCGGGGCACCGCTTGAAAGGGGATTGTAGACCGGCCAGCCTGCATCTGCGAAAATCAGGGAGTGGAAGATTCAAAATTGCAAGTAGCCGTGGTGGGCGTCGGCTCCTTTGGACGCAATCACGCCCGCGTATACAAGGAGCTGGAAGCCGAAGGCGCAGCTCTCGCCGCGGTGGTGGACGCAAATCTGGAGCGCGCGCAGGCCGTCGCCGCCGAGTACGGTGGCCGCGCCTTTTCTTGTGTCTCCGCCATGCTGGAAGCCTGTCCTCATCTCGCCGCCGCCTCTGTCGCCGTGCCCACTCTCGCCCATCTTGCCACAGCCCGCGAACTGATGGAGCGCGGCGTCGATGTGCTGGTGGAAAAGCCGCTGGCTTTTTCGCTCGATGAGGCCGACGCCATGATCGCACTCGCCCGCCAACACGGGCGAGTGGCGCAGGCCGGCCATCTCGAGCGCTTCAATCCCGCCGTGCGAGCCACCTGGCCTCTGCTCACCCGGCCCATGTTCTTCGAGATTCACCGCCTCAGCGTCTTCACGCCGCGCTCGCTCGATGTCGATGTCGTCCTCGATCTGATGATTCACGATCTGGACATCGTGCTGAAGATGGCCGCCTCGCCGGTGCGCGAGCTTCGAGCCGTGGGCCTGCCCGTGCTCACCGACAAGGTCGATATCGCCAGCGTGCGTCTGGAGTTCGAGAGCGGATGCGTCGCCAACTTCACCGCCAGCCGCATCAGCACAGAGCGTGTGCGCAAGCTGCGCTTCTTCCAGCCCGCGCAATATGTTTCCATCGACTACTCGCGCCGCGATGTTTTCACGCTGACCGTAAAGCCCACCGCCGCCGGAATGCCGGAGATCGCCCCGTACAAGCCGGAGGTTCCTCCCGAGGAGCCGCTCAGGGCCGAGCTTCGCAGCTTTTTGCAGGCGGTGCGCCAGCGCTCGACTCCGGAGGTGACGCTGGAAGATGGCCGCGCCGCCCTGGCCCTGGCGATCGAGATTCAGCGCCAGATGGCCGAGCATCAGCGCCGCGCCGGGCTGGATAAGGTCGCCGCCACCATGCGCGGCGCGACCGATTGAGGTCCGAAGGTTGAGAAAAGTAAAGAAGAGGGCCGCCCGCGATTCCGCGGTTACGAGCTCCGTCCGGATGCGAAAATAGTATTTTGCCCGATTCGCCAGATGAAATCTTCGCCTTGGTGCGACAATGACTCGGCGTTATCTGCGCGGCGCGGAGGCCGGAGCGCAGGCGTGAAAGGGTGGAGAGCTCCCGTTCGTCGCCGGCAGCCGACTCATCTAACAAGAGAGCTTCCAGGAGTATCACGATCGAACTCGAGAGCAACAATCAGGTAGCGCCGCCTCCCTCGCAGCCCGTTCCGCCGCAGATTCCGGCTCCGGGACACCGGCGGACGCTGATCGTCGAAGATGAGCAGGAGTTCGTCCCTCATCTGCTGATGCAGCTTGAGGACGAGTTGGAGCGTTCGCGCAAGCGCGAGGCCTTCTGGATCTCGATCATCGTTCACATCGTCGGGATTCTGGCCATCATCTACTCGCCGCAGTGGCTGCCAAACTGGGCGCAGCCGCATCTCCTGCGCGCCGAAGACCTGGCCAAGTCGCCGACGTACCTTGCTCTCCCTTCGGATTTGCAGAAGCCTCCCGAGCACAGCCACGCCGAGAAGCTGAGCGACAAGAACCGCATCGCCCAGACTCCCCATCCCATCGATCGCAAGACCCTCGAAGAGCTGCGCGAGCAGAGCCTGCGCGGCAATATGATGCCGCCCTCGCCGCCTGCGGCACAGCCCACGCCGCAGCCGTCCGCCGCGCCCTCTGCGCCGCAGCCAGGCCAGCAGCAGATGGCGATGAACACTCCGCCGCCGCGCGTGCAGCCACAGCCCTCGACTGCGCCTGAGAATCCCTTCCGCACTCCCAGCTCAGCCGGAGACCTGATCGCGCAGGCGGCGCGCAACGCCCGCCGCACGAGCACCGGAGGAGGAGGCGGCTACGGCTACGGCACGGGATCGATGGACCGCAACGCTGCGATGGGGCCCTTCGATATCCTCAGCGACACGCAGGGCGTGGACTTCGGCCCTTATCTCTCGCGCGCCCTCGAATCGATCAAGGCAAACTGGTACAACCTCATCCCCGAAGAGGCTCGTGCGCCGCTGCTCAAGCACGGCAAGGTGACCATCCGCTTCCTCATCACTCCCACCGGCAAGGTGGCCGGAATGTATGTCGAAACGCCCTCGGGAGACATTCCGCTCGATCGCGCCGCCTACGGCGGCATCACCGCCTCCGACCCGTTTTCTCCGCTGCCGCGCGACTTCCACGGCCCCTACCTCGCGCTGCGCATTCGCTTCTACTACAACCCCTACAACGGCGAGATCGAATCCGATCGGTAGCCTCCCGAATCCTGCCACTTTCCTTCGCGTACAATAGCTGGCTATGCCCCTGCTCAATCGCGAGCCGGTATCCGCGCAGGCCAGCGGACTGCTGATCGTCCTGGCCGTCGTGCTGCTGGCCGCGGTGCTGCGCTACCTTCCGTTCTTCATGCACGAGGTCTGGGGCCTGCGATAACAATGTCTTCCCCGACTCTGGCGCCGATGCTGGTCATCGCCGGCCCCACCGGTAGCGGTAAATCGGCGCTGGCCATCGAGCTTGCCCTGCGCTTCGCCGGAGAGATCATCAGTTGCGACTCCGTCGCTGTCTATCGCGAGCTGGAGATCGGCACTGCCAAGCCCAGCCACGAAGAGCGCGCCCGCATCCCTCATCACCTGATCGACGTCGCCTCGCCGGACGAGCACTTCACCGCCGGCGAATATGCGCGGCAGGCGCGCGCGGCCGCCCGGCTGATCAGCGCTCGCCGGCGGCTGCCGATCGTCTGCGGCGGGACGGGTCTTTACCTGCGCGCCATGCTCGACGGGCTCTTTTCCGGCCCTGAGCGCGACGAGCAGCTTCGGCAGCGGCTTCGCAGCCGCCAGCGTGCCGGCTCGCTGGCGCGCCTGCTCCGCCGGTTCGATCCCGAGGCCGCTACTCGCATCCATCCCAACGACGAAGCCAAGCTGATTCGCGCCATCGAGGTCTCCGTCGCCGCGCGCCGTCCCATGAGCGAGTTGCTACGCTCGGGACGCGAGCCCCTTACCGGATTCCGCATCCTGCAGCTCGGACTCGCCCCCGAGCGTCAATCGCTCTATCACCGCATTAATCTGCGCTGCGAAGAGATGTTCCGCCGGGGGCTGATCGAGGAGACCCGCCTGCTGCTCGCGCGCTACGGGGCTGATAGCTTCGCCCTGCGCTCGCTCGGCTATCGCCAGGCCGCCGAGTACCTCCGCGGCGAGTGCAGCGCGGCGGAGGCGCTCGCCGCGGCACAGCAGGGACACCGCAACTACGCCAAGCGCCAGCTCACCTGGTTTCGCGCCGAGCGCGAGATGCAGTGGATCGAAGAGTTCGGAGAGAATGCGACAGCGATCGCCGCGGAGATGCTCGAGCGCTTCCTACGCGTAGGCGGCTTGTGAGGAATTGCCGCCATCCACCGGACGCTGCCGCATGTGGAAGAAGAAGACGAGCGCCTGATGCGCCAGACCGGGATCGGCAGCAAGGGTCTTGTAGTCGAAGGAGTCCCGAAAGGGCGTATCCTCCGGCAGGGCATCCAGATCCTCGAAGCCCAGCGACCCTTTGAACTCGCGCCCGGCGATCATGCGGTCGCAGATGATTCGAAGATCCTTGTGGCGCGGGTCACTCTCAATCCGCACCATCATATCGCTGACCACGCTGGAGCGCCCCTCCAGCACCTGGAGAAACGATCCGCCGCGATGCAGCAGCATGCCGGTGATTCCGACATGCCCGTCGAAACTCTTACACTCCTCGCCCAGTGCCGCCAGTTCTTCGCAGCTCATGGCCTTCATTGCGGTGCTGAAAAAGGTAACGGATCGCATCCGGTTTATCTTATGAGCAAATCTCAAAAACGGCTGTGATGAACGAAAAGGAGTCTGCGATGGTCCCGAAACGGCACGAATCTAGCCCCGAGGTGCTATCTGCTGACCGCGACTCGGGCGGCATGAGAGAATCGTTGCGATGGCTCGCATAGCAAAGAAGGCATCCCGCAAACATAACAATCCTCACGGATTGACCGAGGCCCAACGGCTGCGTCGCATCGTCGAATCCTTTCCTAAGGTGAGCGTGCTGGTGATGGCCGACCTCATCGTCGATGAGTTCGTCACCGGCGAGATTGCGCGTGTCTCGCGCGAGGCTCCGGTGCTCATCCTCCGGCATCGCGAGCGCACGCTGGTTCCCGGCGGCGGCGCAAACGCTGTGATGAACCTGGCAGCCCTCGGCGTCACCGCGCTGCCCGTGGGACTGGTGGGCGACGACGAGGCCGGACGCGCGCTGCTGCAGGTCTTCCGCAAGAACAAGATCTCGGTCAGCGGAATCTCGCGTCTGAAGGGCCACGTCACCACCACGAAGACGCGCGTGCTCGCCTACAGTTCGCACTCCACCCGCCAGCAGGTAGTTCGCATCGACCGCGAGTGCGAGCAGCTCGGCGAAAGACATCCGGCGATGGCGGAGCTGGTGACCTCCGCGCGCGAGTACGTTCCCGCCGCCGATGCGGTGCTGATCAGCGACTACGGCTACGGAGCCGTCTCGCCGGCGCTCTTCAACATGGTTCGCGCCAAGGGCCTGATCGGCGAAACCCCGGTGACGCTCGACAGCCGCTACCGCATGACCGACTACCAGGGAGTGACCGCGGCGACTCCCAACGAGCCCGAGGTAGAGGAGTCGCTGCGCATCCGCATCGGCAACGATCAGGCAAAGCTCTTCGAGGCGGGCGCAGCGCTGCTCCGCCAGATGAAGCTGGAGTCGCTGGTGATCACTCGCGGCGGCGAGGGCATGGTCGCCTTCGAGAAGAGGAAAACGCCGCTGCAGATCCCGATCCACGGCCACAACCAGGTGGTGGATGTGACCGGCGCGGGAGATACCGTGATCGCAACCTTCACCGCCGCGCTCGCCGCCGGAGCCGATACCGCCAGTGCAGCCCGGATCGCCAATTACGCCGCCGGCATCGTGGTGATGAAGCGCGGAACCGCTACGGTAAGCCGCGAAGAGTTGCTGGCCGCAATCGGCCACTGACGCTGAGGGGCGAAGAGAGTTCACCTTGGGAATCATCCTTGAGCGCACAAAGCTGGCTGAGGCCGTCACCGCCTGGCGAGCCGCCGGAGAGACGGTGACGCTGGCCAACGGATGCTTCGACCTGCTGCACGTCGGCCATGTGCGCTACCTGCAAGGAGCGCGAGCGCTGGGCGGAAAGCTGCTGGTCGCCATCAACTCCGACCGCAGCGTGCGCCGGATCAAAGGCCCCGGGCGTCCGGCAATGCCCGAGCACGAGCGCGCCGAGATCATCGCCGCCCTCGGCTGCGTCGATGCCGTCGTCCTCTTCGACGAGCCCGATGTGCGCGCGATCATCCGCGAGATTCATCCGGAGATTCAGGTGAAGGGAACCGACTACACCGCCGAGAGCGTTCCTGAGCGCGACGAGGTGCTCGCCTACGGCGGACGCGTCGCCATCGCCGGCGACGCCAAGAATCACTCCACGACGGAATTTCTCGGCAAGCTGGGGAGGTAGATTCCGTCCTGGACCGCAGCCTGCAATTCGATCCCGCGAATCCCAAGCTCAATCCGCGCGTGCTCATCGTGCGCCTGGGCGCGATGGGCGACGTGCTGCACGCGCTTCCCGCCGTTGCCATGCTTCGCCGCGCTCTGCCTGAAGCGCATGTCGGATGGGTGATCGAGCAGCGATGGCGCGAGCTGCTCTGCGCTCCCGGCAGCGTGCTGGCAGGCTCGCGCAGCAGCGGCCGTCCGCTGGTCGACGAGGTGCACCTGGTCGATACGCGACGCTGGCGCAATCAGTTGTTCGGCGCCGCAACGCGCCATGAGTTTCGCGAGGCGATCGACTCTCTGCGCGCAAACCAGTATGCGGCCGCCATCGACCTGCAGGGCGCGGTGAAGTCCGCCGTGCTCGCCCGTCTCTCCGGCGCGGGAATGATCCTCGGCTTCCGCCATCCGCGCGAGGGCGTTGCACGCTGGCTCTACAGCATCTCCGCCGATGGCCGCAGTGCTCACGTCATCGAGCAGAATGTTGAGCTGTTGCAGTGCTGGCTGGAGCAGATCGGGCTGGCTCGCGCCACCAGCGCACTGCAGCCCGGTGCGGCACTGCTGCCCCGCGACCGCCAGAGCGAAGCTGCCATCGGAGAAAAGCTCGAAAGCCTGAGCCTGGCGCATGAGCCGCTTGCGATTCTCAATCCCGGCGCAGGCTGGGGTGCCAAGCAGTGGCCGCCGCCGCGCTACGGAGAACTGGCTGTTGCTCTGGCCGCGCGCGGGCTGCGCTCGCTGGTGAACTACGGCCCCGGCGAGGAAGAGCTTGCGCGCCAGGCCGTCGAGGCCAGCCGCGGCTGCGCCGTTGCGCTCTCCAGCACGCTCAGCGAACTGATGGCGCTGGCCCGCCGCGCACAGCTCTTCATCGGCGGAGACACCGGCCCCATGCATCTGGCCGCACTGCTCGGCGTAAGAACGGTCGCTCTCTTCGGCCCCACCGATCCGGCTCGCAACGGCCCTTATTGGAGCGGCACGCGCGTGCTGCGCGATCCCGCCAGCACCACCAGCTATAGCCATCGCCGCACAACCGATGACGGGCTGGAGAAGATTTCCGTCAAAGCCGTGCTCGACGAGGCGGCCGCGCTGCTGGATTGATCGAAAACGACTATCCTGTTCTCGACACAGCGCAGTCCCGCGAGGAGGAATCATGCAATACGTCAATCTCGGCAGGAGTGGATTGAAGGTCTCTCGCATCTGCCTCGGCTGCATGAGCTACGGCGAGCCCGCCAAAGGCGCGCCCATGCCCGGCCGCCACGCCTGGACGCTCGATGAGGAGCAAAGCCAGCCTTTCTTTCGACAGGCCCTCGAGCTGGGAATCAACTTCTTCGACACCGCTAACGTTTACTCCAGCGGCGCAAGCGAAGTCGTCCTCGGACGCTTCCTCAAGGCCAACGCCCGCCGCGAGGCCGTCGTCATCGCCACCAAGGTTCAGGGCATGATGCGCGCCGAGCCCAACGGCAGGGGACTGTCACGCAAGGCCATCCTCTTCGAGCTCGACGAGAGCCTGCGCCGTCTGCAAACCGATTACGTCGATCTCTACCAGATCCATCGCTGGGATTACGAGACGCCCATCGAGGAGACGCTGGAGGCGCTGCACGACGTTGTGAAGGCGGGCAAGGTGCGCTACATCGGAGCCTCATCGATGTACGCCTGGCAGTTTGCCAAGGCACTCTACCTCGCTGACCTTCACCTCTGGACGCGCTTCGTCTCCATGCAGAATCACTACAACCTGCTCTATCGCGAAGAAGAGCGCGAGATGATCGGCCTCTGCCTTGCGGAAGGCGTCGGCGTCATCCCCTGGAGCCCGCTCGCGCGCGGACGGCTGGCGCGTCCGTGGAAGAGCGAGAGCACGCTGCGCTTTGAGACCGACCGCTTCGGCGAGACGATGTACTCGCAGACGGAAGAGGCCGACCGCAAGGTCGTCGACCAGCTCACACAGCTCTCCAAAGAGCGCGGCATTGCGCAGGCGCAGCTCGCGCTGGCATGGCTGCTGGCAAAGCCCGGCGTCACTGCGCCAATCGTGGGAGCTACCAAGCCGAATCACCTGCAGGATGCCGTGGCAGCGCTTGATGTACATCTGAGCCCGGAAGAGATCAAGGCGCTGGAAGCTCCTTACATTCCGCATCCGGTGCTGGGATTCAGCTAGACCGCTTCGGCATCGGATTACCGGACGAATAAGCCCTTCTGGAACATGGCCCGACTGCTCCGATGCCGTAGAATAAATAGAGCAAATCTGCTCAAGGTTCTTGCCGTATGGAGTGGGGAAAGATCGCCAGGAGAATTCGTGTGCCGCTCGGATTTCTGTTCGCGGCGTTTTTTCTTTGGCGTGCGCGTCCGGAGTGGTGGTCGCTGGCCGCAGGTTCGGCCATCGCCCTGGCCGGAGTCGCCATTCGCGCCCTAGCCAGCGGCCATGTGAAGAAAAACGAGGAGCTGGCCACCAGCGGTCCCTACGCCTACACGCGCAACCCTCTGTATTTTGGATCGATCGTAATCGCAGCGGGCTTCGCCCTTGCATCGCTGCGCTGGGAGATCGCCGCCGGACTCATCCTGCTCTTTGCGGCAATCTACATCCCGGTCATTCGCGGCGAAGAGGAGTATCTCGGCCGGCATTTCGCCGAGTATGCTACCTATTGTGCCCGCGTTCCCCGGCTGCTGCCGCGCCTTTCGGCAGGTCCGGAGGGACGCTCGCACTTCTCTGCCGAGCTCTACCTGAAGCATCGTGAGTACAATTCCCTGCTGGGCACACTGGCGCTGATCGCAGCGCTGGTCGTCCTCAAGATGGCACGCTGACCTTGCTGAACGTTAAACGCTGTCTCATCGCCGCCTTCGTTTTGCTGATTCCGCTGCTCTTCGCCCAGCAGGCGACGATCTCCGCCGTGCCGAAGGCCTCCATCGAGCCGGTTCCGGCGGCGCATCGCTTCCCTAACGCCCAGGTGCTCCACTATGACGGCGAATGGCGGCTCTGGAAGGCCGGCACCGGAACCCTCCGCATCGAGCAGGCCGGCGACGCCGAGCACGTCTCCGGAACCGCCGAGTCCTCCGGGACCGTTGCCCTGCTCTATCGCGTGCAGGATCGCCTGGATTCCTACTTCGACCACCGCAGCTTCTGCTCCGAGCGCATCGTCAAGCACACCGAAGAGGGACTGCACAAGCGCGAAACCGCGCTGAACTTCGATCCCCGCGGCATCAGCGTCCTCGACGAGCGTAACCTGCGCAACGGCGAGACCAAGCACCAGGTCACTGACTCGCCCGCCTGCGTCACCGATGTTCTCTCGGGGATTTATTACGTCGCCGCCCAGAAGCTGGAGCCGGGCATTACCTATCTTTTCCCGCTCAACGACGGCGGAAAGACCGTGGACGTGAAGTCGTATGTCGAAGGGCGCGAGGAGGTCAAGACCGATGCCGGAAGCTTCCACACCGTTCGCGTCGCCATCTCCTCGGACACCGGGCCGCTGAAGGGTCAGGGCCGCGTCTGGATCTGGTACACCGACGACGCCGCTCACATCCCGGTACAGATGCGCTCGCATCTCTTCTGGGGAACCATGACCCTGCGCCTCACCCGCGTGGACAAATAGCCTACTGCAGGCGATAGCGCTCCCGCATCAGCCGCTGCAGCCGCGGCCGGTAGAGCAGATCGAAAGCAAGCTCTTTGCCGGGAAACATCGCCAGTGCCGCCGTGCGCGAGTCCGCCACCATCCGCGACGCCTCATCGAAGCTCAGCGTCGTATCCTGCGCGATCACCTGCATTACCAGGTCCATCATCACCTGCAGGCGGCGAATACGCTGCCCTTCGTCGAGTCCTTCCCTCACGCCGCTGGATTCGCCCTCGTCCCGCCCCATCGAAACCCTCCTCATCCCGCTTGCCTTTCTTATTCGATGATGATTTCTCCCTTCGCAGGATGGAAAAATCTTCGCTCAGCGCCTTCAATTCCTTGACCGCGAGCTTCATCGGTCGGCATCCTACAGGGAAGGAGCCTGTATGCCGGAAGCGGTGCGAAAAGAAGAACCGAACGAGCGGCTGGTGGAAGTCTTTGAAAGCGAGCAGGAATCCGAGGCCATGGTGGTGCAGGCCCTGCTGGAGTCGGCCGGGATCGAGGTGCTGCTCACCAACTTCGATGCCCCTCAGGATGTGCTGCCCGGCGTCGGCGGCGTAAAGCTGCAGGTCCGCGAAGATCAGGCGGAGGAGGCCCGCGAACTGCTCGCCGAATATCGCAGCAAAGGCCTCAGCGAGTCCGAAGCGGAATAAATCGTCAGCGCGCCACCCACGGATGCACGCCCGCGGCATCGATATAAAACGTTACCGGTCCGAAGAGATCGGTGCGGAAGGTCTTTGCCCGGCGCTCGGCTAGCCGTCCGATCACCTCCGGCCGCGGATGATGAAAGGGATTGCGCACTCCGGCCGAGATGATCGCGTACTCAGGCCGCACCGCGTCGAGAAACTCATCGCACGAGGATGTATTCGAGCCGTGGTGCGCCACCTTCAGCAGATCGGCCGTCAGCAACCCGCGCGGCGCGGCATTCTCCACCAGCATCTTTTCCATCCGCTTGTGAATGTCTCCCACCAGCAGCACCGAATGACCCGCATAGCTCAGCCGCAGCACCATGGAAGCATCATCCTGCCCGCGCGGCTTCAGCTCCCAATCGGCAGGAGGCGATAGCACCTCGAAGTGCACGCCATCGAAGTCGAAGCTCTCGCCGCCGTGACGCTCGATGCGCCGCACGTTCATGCGATCGGCCGCCGCCATCAGCGTCTCGACCTCGTGCGAGGGATAATTCGGCCCATACCAGATCTCGCGCGGACGGAAGTTGCGCAGAACCGCCGTCATGCCGCCCATGTGGTCGGCGTGGCTATGACTGAAGGCGACCGCGTCCAGCCGCGCCACTCCGCGCTGCCAGAGATACGGCGATACCACGTCCTCGCCGATATCCAGATCGCTGTGGCTCATCCCGGCCAGCCCGCCGGAGTCGAGCAGCAGCCGGTGACCGCCCGGAGTGACGATGAAGAACGCATCTCCCTGCCCGATGTCGATCGCGGTGATCTCCAACTCCTGCAGCCTGTGCTCAAATGTGCGCGGCAGCGCGTAGACCGTCCATGCCGCAGCGGCCATCAGCGCCAGCGACGCGCAGGCCAGCGCCGCTCGCCGCCGGGCGCAGAGCAGCGCCAGCGCGTAGGCCCCCGCTACCGCCGCAATCGCCGCCACGGAAGGCATGGCCACGCGCAGATCGAAGAGCTGCGCCCCGCCCGAGGCATGTACCGCCGCCAGGATTCCGTGGAGCGACCACTGCGCCGCCAGCGTAAACGGCGCGGCCAGCCACCGTCCCAGGTATGAGAACGCGACTGCCAGCATCGAAGCCGGCATCAGCAGGCTCATCGATGGTCAGCACGGCAAGAAACGTAAGCTGGAAGCTGGCCTCAAAAAGCTGACCGGGATCGGCCGCCAGCAGCGCCAGCGCAGCCAGCGCAACCGTGTTCAGCGGCGCGCGCTGGCGATTGAGCAGCGCCGCAACCTGGTACGCTGCGATCATCAGCACCGAGCGCAGAATCGGCGCAGCCAGATCCGTAAGCCACGCATAGCCGCAGGTGAGCAGCAAGGCCGCAAGGATTCCGCACTCGGCCGGCAGCCGCAGCCGCCGCGCCAGCCACAACAGGAATACAGCAAAGATGGCCACGTTCATCCCGCTGACGACCAGCAGGTGAAAGGTTCCGCTGCGCTGGAACTCCATGCGCTGGCCGCGCTCCACCAATCCGCGCTCGCCAAGAATCATCGCCTGGAAGAGCCCGGCATACGGCGCCGGCCAGAGCTGCTCCATGCGCTGGAGGATCGCGCGCCGCAGGCGCCAGCGCTGCCGCTCGATGGCGCTGCCGCCGGCACCCGGCAGTACATCGATATGTGTCGATGCCGCCGAGCCGAGCACGCTGACGCCCTGCCCGCGCAGCCAGCTCACATAATCCATGTTTCCGGGATTGCGGTAATTCGAGGGCGGACGCAGCTTCGCCCGCACGCGCAGCCGCTCTCCGTAGTCGAAGAGCGGCGGAGCCGCGGCCTCGTCGAGGCCGTCCTCTTCCGTCTCGTAAGAAAAATGCGAGCGCACGCCGGGCACGTAGAGGCTGAGCCGTACCGTGCCCGTCACGGGACGCGCGGCTTCGCCCTCGCGATGCGCCTGCTCCACGGCCATATCCAGCGACTCGCGCAGATCGCGGCCGCTGCGCAGCGAGCCTGAGCGCGCCACGTAGCCGGTCAGCGTAACCTCGTCTCCCTCGGCATAGCTCAGCAGAGCTGGCACGGGAGCCGTCCGCGAGCCGTGAGCCGCGGCGATCAATCCGCCGGCGGGAAAGAACGCCAGCACCGCCGCCGCATAAGCCAGCCGAGCGCGCCATCGCGCGCCGAAGCGCAGCGCAAGCAGCGAGCAGAGGGCCAGCAGCAGCGTGCAGGCAAAGTACAATCCCGCGGGCTTGTACACACGGCTCGCCAGCAGCACGCCGCCGCAGTACGCCAGCAGCGCGGCGAACAACGGCGCCGCGGGCGGACGCCGTCGCGGCGGAGCCTCCCGATTCTCAGGTATATCGCTCATCGCGCAACCCGATACAGTTCGTGATTACAGCTTGTCCAGCTCTTCCTTGCCGATCACCGGCGCCCAGGGAATCATCTCGTAGTGCGCCAGGTTCTTTTGGAAGAACGGATCGCCGTCGCGCAGTTTCGTCAGGCTCTGCTGTACGTCGTGATCCGGCACGCGGACGAGAATCATCCCTCCGGAGCGCGGGTCCATCGGACCGCTGGCGATCAGAATTCCAGCGGCTTTCAACTGGCGCAGATAGGCGCGATGCTCATCGGTGACCTTGGCGACCTCCTCCAGCGGAAGCCGGTAACGAACCAGAATGATTGCGTACATGCACTCTCCTTCCCATGCGCCTGCTCAGCGGGCCAGGTGCAGAATTGTTTCCAGGTGGTACGTCTGCGGGAAGAGGTCGATCATCTGCGCCGCCTCCACGCGATATCCGGCGGCAAGCAGCGCGGCCAGGTCGCGAGCCAAAGTCGCAGGATCGCAGGAGACATACACAATGCGATCGATCTGCAATCCGCCCAGTAATTTCGCCGCCCGCTCGCCCAGTCCCGCGCGCGGAGGATCGACGATCGCGAACTCCCATCGCCCCCGTGCCTTCTTCAGGAACTCCTCTGTCGCGCTCTTCACGCAATGGATGTGCGGCGCGGGTGCATTCGTCTTCAGGTCTGCATAGGAGCTCGGCGCGATCTCTACCGAGGTTACGCGCTCAAAGCTGCGCGCCAGCGGAAGCGTGAACAGACCGGCTCCGGCGTAAAGATCCAGCGCGCCGCGCCCTTCTCGTCCGCCAGTCGCCAGCTCCACGAGCTTCGCAACCAGGAAGCGATTCGTCTGGAAGAACGATCCCGCCGAAACGTGGTAGCTGTGCGCTCCGGCTTTATAGATCAGGCTTGCTTCGCCCTCGACGAAAGGCTCTGCTGCGCTCCCGCGCAACGCCTCCATGCCTCCGTCGTCGGCGTCGCCTGCAAATCCGCCGCTGGCGAAGACCACCACGCCCGCAATCTCCGGCAGCCGCTTGCGCAGCGCGCGCGCAAACGGCCTCAACTCCTTCGGCGAAGCGCTGTGATGAATCGCCAGCTCCACCAGCAGCTCGGAGTCGTCATGATTCGCGAAGAACTGCGCCTCGCGCAGCGTGGGATGCTTCGCCGCCTCTGGAGCAAGCTCCCAGACGGCGGCAATGGCGCGATTGATCAGCGGCGAGCTGATCGGGCAATGCCGCACCGGCTCCAGCTCGTGCGAGCCATGCCGGTAGTATCCCAGCGCGAACTCCGGCTCAATCGCGATCTTCATGCGCGTGCGGTTGCGGAATCCGTAGGGCTCGCCGCAGTGCGCCTCGATCTCGGGCAGTTCCAGCCGCGCTCCGCGCAGGATCGTCTCCCGCAGAATCTCCCGCTTGGCGTCCACCTGCGCCGCGTACTCCGCGTGCTGGTAATCGCAGCCGCCGCAGCGGCCAAAGTGTTCGCAGACTGGAGTCGTGCGCGTCTTCGCGGCCTCGATCACGCGCACCAGCTCCGCGCGCGAGTAGCCCTTGCGCTCCTCGACGATCTCGGCCTCCACCTCTTCGCCCGCGAGCACGTATGGGACAAAGACGGTTTTGCCGCGCTGTTCCTCGCCGCTGGCGGGAATCCGCGCCAGCCCGTCGCCGCCGTAGATCAATTTGTCGATGGTAAGCCGCATCTGATGAGCATAACGGCTGGCGGGCTTCGGCGGGAAGTGACGATCTGATGATCTAAAGATAAAAGAGGCTGAGCCTGGGCAGCTTGTACTGCTCCAGCAGGCGCTTGTTACCGTACTGACGCAGAAGCTGATCGATCTGCGCCCCACTCATCTTTCCGCGATACGGCGCCAGTTCGCGCTCGGCCAGCTCGCGCGTCTGGACCAGCTCTTCGTCCGTGGCTGCGCTCCAGAGCGCTGCGAAGAGCTTTTCCTCCATCACCGTCAGCCGCCGCTCGAGCGATTCCAGATCTGCCGGAGCCGCACCTGCCGCCAGTTCTCCGGCCAGCTTTCGCAGCGACGCAGCAGCCTCCGCGGTAAGTGCGCGCACAGCCTCAGCCGGATGCGTGCAGCCATCCAACTGCTGCGCGTTGCGCTCGAAGTAGCTCGCCAGCTCCGCGTTGGGAATGCTCGTCGCCTCCGGGTCGCGCCGCGAGCCGGTTGCCGCCTCCTGGATCTGTTCGGCGGCGGCCAACACCTCCTGCTGGCAGTAGGCAAGCGAGTTGATCTTGCGCGTCTTCTTCGGCCTGCGCTCGTACTTGTCAAAGGCCGCGTCGATACCGCGCAGCACCGCCTCCAGCGGAACTCCCGACTCCTTCCAGAGCTCCATCAGCGCCCAGTCCAGCGGCGAGCAGATGAGGATCGTCCCCCGCCGCCGCTGGAAGTGCTCTTCGATCTCGGAAAAGTATGCAAAGTGTTCCATCGAGTGGAGAGCGCCTTACTTCCGCCGCCCGTGCAGATTCCGCTCCCAGATGATTCGCAGTCCGCTCATCGTGAGGGCCTCGTCCACCTCGGTCAGGAATCGCGATCCGCTGGCGATGAAGGGAGCCATGCCACCGGTGCCGATCACCCGCGCCGCACCAAACTCAGCCAGCAGCCGCTCCAGAATGCCGTCCACCAGTCCAACATAGCCGTGGAACAATCCCGACTGCAGCGAATGAACGGTGTTGCTGCCGATCACGCGCGGAGGTTTTCGGATATCCACCCGTGGCAGCCGCGAGGTGCGCGCAAAGAGCGCCTCGGCGGAGATGCCGATCCCAGGCGCGATCACGCCGCCCATGTATTCGCCGCGCGCCGAGACCGCATCGAAGGTCGTCGCCGTGCCGAAGTCCACCACCACGCAGCTCTGCTTGCACTTCTCGTAGGCGGCCACGGCGTTGACGATGCGGTCGGCGCCCACCTCGGCGGGATTGTCATAGTGCACCGGCATCCCCGTCTTGATGCCCGGCTCGATGAACAGCGCGCGCGTACTGAAATACCGCTCGAACATCTGCCGAAGCAGCGACTCCATCGGCGGAACCACCGAGGCTACGATGATTCCACGCACCACGCCCAGCTCCAGCTTCCGCATTGCAAACAACTGCCGGATCAGAACGCCGTATTCATCCGCAGTCTGCGTGTGCAGCGTGGAGATACGCCACTGCGCGGCCAGCTCCGGCACGGCCGTTCCATCCTCGCGCAGTGGAAACAACCCCAGCTCGGTCTCCGTATTGCCGATATCCAGCACCAGCAGCATCGAACCATCATAGTACAAGCTGCCCCAACCCTTCGGCGGAGCCGCGCCGTCACCGCACTCCCACGGCTTTCAGCATTCCGCCGAAGCGCGCGTTCGCATTCCGCACCTCGATGGTCAGCACCGGCGCAACCAGCGGCTGCAGCGGCGCCCCCGCCAGTTTCACCAGGTCTTTTTCCGTGGTCAGGAAGCCGTTGGCCTCGTGTTGCCGCGCCAGCCGCTGCAACAGATGGATGTTCCGCGGCGTGTATCGGTGATGGTCGCCGAAAGCGAAGGTGGCGACCGGATAGATTCCGATATCGTTCAGCGACTGCCAGAACTGTCTCGGGTTCGCCAGCCCGCAAAAAGCCAGCGGACGCGTCGGCGCAGGCGCAGGCAAGGTCAGCCGCCGCCGAATGTGCCAGACGTTCGGCTCGCTGAGCAGCGCCGAGAGCTCCTCCGGCGCGGCCACGGCATGAGCCCGCGCCAGCGATGAGAGCGGCTCGCGCAGCCTTCCGAAGGGCAGCAGCCGCGCGCGCAGATCGCCCGCCGCCAGCAGCACAATGTCGAAGTCGCGATGCAGCTGCCGGTGCTGAAAGCCGTCATCCAGAATGTGCAGACGCGCCGGACGCGCGCACTGTTCCGCGTAGGCCTCGGCGGCCAGCCCGGCCTGGTAGCGATCTGCCCCCACGAAGACCGGCACGCCCAGCGAGCGCGCCAGCAGCAGCGGCTCGTCGCCGTACTGCTCCGCCGTTCCCGCCGCATCCACCTGCAGAACGCCGCGCGTGTCGCGGCGGTAGCCGCGAGAGAGAATGTCAAAGGCAATCCCCTGCGCCTTCAACCAGTGCCCCAGGCTCTGCACAAAGGGAGTCTTGCCGCTGCCGCCCACGCTCAGGTTGCCCACGGAGATCACCGGTAGCTTCAGCCTCCGCACCGGCACGCGGCCGCGGTCATATTGCGCATTGCGCGCCCGCACCAGCTGCGCAAAGAGCCATGTCAGCGGATCGGCGAACATCGCGCCTCCTCGGCCACTTGCAGCAGACGCGTCAGCGTGCGCGCCGTCGCTCCGCGCTGCTCGATCAGCACCTGCTGCGCCCGCTCGCCCAGCGCCACGCGCTCAGCCGTCTCGCGCAGCAGCAGAAGACAGGTGATGCCGAGATTTTGCGGCGTGCAGCGTACCACCGCCCGCTTCCGCTCAAAGCAGCTCATGATCTCGCGAAAGTTCTCCGTGTGCTCGCCGGTAAGGATCGGACGCGCAAAATATGCCGGCTCAAGAATGTTGTGCCCGCCGCGCGGAACCAGCGATCCGCCCACGAAGGCGATATCGGCGTAACGATAGACGGCTGCGAGTTCTCCCAGCGTGTCCAGCAGCAGCACCGCGCCGTCGAGCTCGGCCGTCGCCGCCTGCGCCGATGAACGCCGCACATAGCGGAAGCGCCGCATCGACATCATCCGCGCCACCTGGTCGAAGCGCTCTTTGTGCCGCGGAGCCAGCACCAGCCGCGCGCCGGGATACTCGCCCAGGACCATCCGGAAGGCCTGCAGCACGTACTCCTCTTCACCCTCAACCGTACTTCCCGCCACCAGGATCGGATCGCCGGCCTCGCGCAGCCGGGCCCCCAGCTCGGCAACCGCAGCGGACTCCACCGGCGGTGCAACATCAAACTTCAGGTTTCCCGTCACTTCGACTTGGCGCGCGCCCAGCTCGCGCAGCCGCTCGGCGTCGTCCTCGCTCTGCGCCAGGAAGAGCTGCACCGGTTGCAGTGCGCGGCTCAGCAGCCTGCGGCAGCGCAGGTAGCGCGGGTAGGAGCGGTCGCTGATGCGGGCATTCACCACCGCCACGCGCGCGCCGCTCGCGGCCGCCAGCCGCAGAAAGTTCGGCCAGAACTCGGTCTCCGCCAGCACTACCAGCCGCGGTTGCAGCGCCCGCAGATAGGGCCGGATGCACACGCCAAGGTCCAGCGGAAAGTAAAAGACATTCTCTTCACCAAACTTTTGCCGCGCCAGCCGCTGCCCCGTATGCGTCGTGGTGGAGAGCACCACCCGGAGGCCCTGCTCACCGAGCCCCGCCACGAGCGGAGCAATCGCCAGCGCCTCGCCGACGCTCACCGCATGAATCCAGCAGACGGGCCGTGCGTCGTCCTTTGCCGGCCTGATGCGCCCCGGCACGAAGCCCAGCCGCTCGCTCAGTCCCGCGCGATACTTGCCCAGCCGGAGCATCTGCACAAGCCACCACGGCAGCAGCAGCACGAGCGCCAGCGCAAGAAGTAAGCTATAAAGAAAGTACACGCCTGCCATTGTAGATGCAGGCGCCCGGAATCGCACTCCTCATGGCTGCGCCGCCCATCATCGAGATGTGCAACGTCAGCGTCGTCCGCGGCGGCCGCGAAGTTCTGCACCGGCTCAACCTGCGCATCGCCGCCGGCGAGCACGTCGCCATCCTCGGCCCCAACGGATGCGGCAAATCCACGCTCATCAAGACCATCACCCGCGAGCTCTACCCTCGCTTCGATCCCACGACCTCGATGCGCCTCTTTGGCGAGCAGCGCTGGAACGTCGCCCAACTGCGCACCATGCTCGGCATCGTGACCAACGACGACGTTTCGCTTTTTCTCTCGCGCCCCGTCACCGGGCGCGAAGCCGTGCTCTCCGGATTCTTCTCCAGCGTCGGCATCTCGTGGATTCACAAGGTCCAGCCGCAGATGGGGGCAAAGGTCGATGAGTTGATGGCATGGCTTGAGATTCCTCATCTCGCCGAGCGCATCGTCGGCGAGATGTCCTCCGGCGAGCTTCGCCGCGTGATGGCCGCCCGAGCTCTCGTCCACGCGCCGCGCGCTCTGCTCTTCGACGAGCCCAGCAACAGTCTCGACGTATTCGCGCAGATCGAACTTCGCCGCACTATGAGCAAACTCGCGCAATCCGGATTGGCGCTGCTGCTCGTCACCCACCACCTGCCCGACATCGTTCCCGAGATCGAGCGCGTCATCTTCATGCGCGCCGGTCGCATTATCGCTGACGGCCGCAAGGATGAGCTGCTCACCAGCGATCGCATCGGCGAGCTTTTCGGCTGCCCCGTGCAGGTGACGATGCAGGACGGCCACTATCACCTGCTCTCGTAACCAAATCCCCACCCTGCCTCCGAAAAGCGCGGGCAAGGATGGGCCACCCGTTCGCAAAGGTTGTTTTGCGTTTTCTATCCTCCTCCCAGCCCAGAGCACCTATAATCTCGGTCATGAAGCGATTTCTGCCCGTCGCTATGGTCATCGCTCTGGTCCTGGCTGCCATAGCGAAAGAGAAAGACTTTGTGATGCCGCGCCTCGTTCCGGCTGCCTCGATGGCGGCGCACGATAAGCATCCCAACGAAAAGGTCACCCTCGGTGCCGATCCCTATGACACGCACTCGAAGGCCTCGATCTTCCATGAGAAACTGATCGAGCACTCCGTCCTTCCCGTCCTCATCGTCTTTACCAACGATGGCGATCAGCCGGTGCTGCTGAACAATGTCGAGTTTGAGCTCGTCACCCGCGACCGCGCCAAGGCCACACCGTACAGCTTCGACGATCTCCAGCGCGTCCTCACCAGGGTGCGTCCGCCCGAATCGCGCACGCAGGACAAGCTTCCCTTTCCCGTGCCCGGCAAGGAAAAGGTTCACGGCGGACTCTCGCAGAGAGACCGCGACGAGCTCGAACACGCCATGTTCGCCGCCCGCGCCGTCGAGCCCCACGGCTCGCAGCAAGGATTCCTCTTCTTCGACACCGGCGACCTGGAAAACCCCACTCAGGGCGCGCGCCTCTTCGTCACCGGCGTCAACGACTCGAAGGGTCGCGAGCTGATGTACTTCGAGGTGCCGCTGCAGTAAGACTGCGATACCGGAATGTTTCTCTGTTCCCCAGCCGTCATGGACAAAATACAGGCGGCTGGGGAACAGCCGCCCGACTGGCAATAGGACCAGCTATAAAGACATCACACCATCGACTTTGCAACTGCTACGCCAACCACCATCTTCAGCACCTCTGAGGACCCGACTCCCACATCCAGCAGGCGTCCATCGCGAGCGTAGCGCTCGACGGCGTGGCCCTTCATGTAGCCGTGGCCTCCGAAGACCTGGATTGCCTTGTGACAGACGAGGGTGACGGTTTCTGCGACGAACAGCTTTGCGACGGAGCCCTCCAGCGAGTAATCCTTGCCTGCGTCTCGCAACGCCGCCGTCTGATCTACGAGCAGTTCGGCGGCCTTACACTTCACGTACATCTCGGCAAGCATCTCCTGCACCGAATAAAGCGCCGCCAGCGGCTTGCCAAATGCGATGCGGGTGTTCGCATAGTGTCCGGCCTCTTCCATGGCGGCTTCGGCGATGCCCAGTCCCATCGAGGACATGCCGAGCCGGCCGCCGTTGAGTCCGTACATCGCTGCCTTGAAGCCTTCGTTCAGCTTACCAACCAGCGCTCCGGCCGCGACGTTACAGTCGCGGAAGCTGAGGCTGGTCAGCACCGCGCTGCGGCATCCCATCTTCTCCTCGTTCGCGCCGACGGTGAAGCCCGGCGTTCCTTTCTCGATGAGGAACATGCTGATTCCCTTGGCCCCCGCCGCGGGATCGGTCTTGAAGGCGACCAGGTAGATATCTGCCAGGCCGCCGTTGGTGCAGAAGTACTTGTCGCCGTTCAGCACCCATCCTGCCTCGGTCTGCACGGCGCCCGCCTTGATTCCCGCCACATCCGATCCGGCATGAATCTCGCTGATATCGAAGGCGGCGATCTTCTTTCCCTGAATCAGCTGGGGCAGATACTTGCGCTTCTGCTCCTCGCTGCCGAATTTCAGCAGAACGTCGGCCGCCATCCACTGCACGTGGAAGGTCAGGGCCACGCCCGCGCTCGCCTTGGCGAATTCCTTGGCGACCTTGTGCGTGGTGACGGCGTCCAGTCCGCTCCCGCCGTATTCGGCCGGATAATTCAACCCCCAGAAGCCCGCTTCGGCCAGTAACGGCAGAAGCTCGACCGGGAAACGGTTCTCGCGATCTAGCTTCTCCGCCAATGGCTTCAGATGCTCTTCGCAAAACCCGCGGGCCCGGGAGACGACATCAACTGCGTTTGCAGTGCTTGCCATGACTTCTCCTTAGCGGGCCGCGAGGGCGGCCTTGGGCTCATCGAACTGCATCTCGCGGAAAGTATCGGCGACGATGAAGTCGGCGTCGGTGCACTTGCGAATCTCATCCAGCGTGACACCGGGAGCGTGCTCCTTCAGAATGAGCTTGTTGTCGCCCACGTCGAAGACTGCTTTCTCGGTGATGATGGTCTTCAGGCATCCCTTGCCCGTCAGCGGAAGGGTGCACTTCTTCAGCACTTTCGAGTTGCCGGCCTTGTCGGTGTGCATCAGGCAGGCGATCACGGTCTTGGTGCCGTAGCACAGGTCCATTGCGCCGCCGATTCCCGGCCACCACTTGCCATTGCGCTTGACCGCCCAGTTGGCGATGTTGCCGAGCTGATCAACTTCGAGTGCTCCCAGGATGGTGATGTCGAGATATCCCTTGCGCATAATGCCCTGCGAGGTCGCAAGGTCCATGATGGCCGCGCCCGGAACCAGCGTGATCGGTTCGGCGCCGGCATTGGTGACGTCGGCCTGCGCCTTCGAGGCCGTGGGCTTGGGACCGATGCCGATCACTCCGTTTTCGCCGTGGAACATCACTCGCACGCCCGGAGCCAGATAATTGGAAGCCTGCGTCGGCATTCCGAATCCGAGATTCACCAACTGGCCGTCCTTCAACTCCTGCGCTGCCCGCTTCACAATCAGAACTCTTGGATCCATTTCCTTGTTCTCCTCTCGCTGCTCGCGTTTAGACCGTGGCCGGTTCCGGCGAAAGCTTGCCGATCTTGAGCCAGTGCTTGCGGTAGAGATCATCGTGCTCAGCCAGGCTGAGCCCCTGGACCACCGCGCTGACCACCGGCGCCGGAGTTCCAACCCGCTCCGGAGGAATCGTTCCTACCGGCACAATCTCTTCCACTTCAGCGACTGTGTAGTCACAGGCCATGGCCATCATTGCGTTGCAGTTCAGTCCCGTGTAGCGGTATTCGAGGTTTCCGATCTCGTCGGCGCGCCACGCCTTCACCAGTCCGATGGGAGCGGTGAGCGCGCGCTCGAGGAAGTACTTCTTACCATCCAACTCGATGATCTGCTTCGGCTCAGGCAGGTCGAAGAGGCCCTCCTGGTCGAGAATCCCAACGCCGACCGGAACCAGCACTCCGCCCAGCCCCATCGCTCCGGCGCGAATCTTCTCCGCCAGCGTGCCCATGGGGTAGTACTGTTCAACCTTGAGCTTGCCCTCCAGATACTGCTCGGTTGATTCGGAGGTAGTTCCCACGTGGCTGGAGATGATCTCGCGAACTAGCCCGTTCTTGTAAAGCATGGCGCGGCCAAAGCCATCGAGGCCCGGCTCGTTGGTGATCAGCGTGATGTCATGTATGCGGTTCTTGATGAGCCACTCGATGCAGCAAGTTGGCTCAGAGGCACCAACGAACCCGCCCATCATGATTCTGGCGCCGCTCTTAGGAATGACTTTTAGTGCTTCGTCAAGCGACTTCACCTTATTGGACAATTTGGACACAGCTTTCCTCCTTCCCAGAGGGAAATAAGAACCGCTTTGGAGAGTGCACGTCCCGTTCCAATCCGCAGATGGCGCAGGGTGCTCCGCGAAGGATGCCGGAGTGCTCACAAATGGCGCACATTCAAGCAGATTCGCGCATTCCTCCTTGTCCTTCTA
>Ga0326727_10007454_pt1 | contig 28903 bp, 29 predicted proteins | sample MB2enrmetagenome_FD_207643 | JGI IMG/M metagenome (GOLD analysis project Ga0326727, IMG submission 207643) | Lab enriched peat soil microbial communities from McLean, Ithaca, NY, United States - MB29MY | ecosystem: Environmental > Terrestrial > Soil > Wetlands > Peat | place: USA: New York... | reverse complement strand
CCTTGCTGGAGCAGATTGCCAAGTCGGGCAAGCCGCTGCTGATCGTGGCGGAGGAAGTGGAAGGCGAAGCCCTGGCCACCCTGGTGGTCAACAAGCTGCGTGGCACCCTGCACTGCAGCGCCGTCAAGGCCCCTGGCTTTGGCGATCGCCGCAAGGCCATGTTGGAGGATATTGCCATCCTTACGGGCGGCAAAGCCATCACGGAAGACTTGGGCATCAAGCTCGAGAACGTGAGGCTGGAAGACCTTGGCCGTGCGAAGAAGATCACCGTGGACAAGGACAACACCACGATCGTCGAGGGCTATGGGAAGAGCTCCGCGATCGAAGGCCGCGTAAAACAGATTCGCACTCAGATCGAAGACACCACCTCCGACTACGACCGCGAAAAGCTGCAGGAGCGGTTGGCGAAGTTGGTGGGCGGCGTGGCCCAGATTAAGGTAGGGGCTGCGACCGAGTCCGAGATGAAGGAGAAGAAAGCTCGCGTCGAAGATGCGATGCACGCCACCAAGGCTGCCGTCGAAGAGGGCATCGTTCCGGGCGGCGGCGTGGCTCTGATTCGCTCGATTCCGGCGCTCGATAAACTGAAGGCTGCCGGTGATGAGCAGATCGGCATTGACATCGTGAAGCGCGCGCTGGAAGAGCCGCTGCGGCTGATCGTCCAGAACGCGGGCGAGGAAGGCGCGGTGGTGTGCGAGAAAGTGCGTGCCAATTCCAATCCGAACTACGGCTTTGACGCGCAGGCTGAAACCTACGGCGATTTGGTCGAGGCGGGTGTCATCGATCCCACCAAGGTCACTCGCACGGCGCTTCAGAACGCCGCTTCCATCGCTTCACTCATGTTGACCACCGAGGCGTTGATCAGCGAGATCCCGGAGAAGGAAGAGAAGCACCCGATGCCTCCGGGCGGCGGCGGCATGGGCGGCGGGATGTACTGAGGTAGTTGACAGTCAACAGTTCACAGTCGACAGTTCACAGTCAATAGTTGACGGTAAGAACAGAGGGCGGGGCAACATTACCCCGCCCTTGCTTTTTCCAGCCGAAAACTCAAACGATAGCCCTCTCCCCCTTGGGGGAAAGGGTGGACCGCACAGGCGTTATCATCCGCCGGGGCGGGCCGGGTGAGGGGGGCGCTCCCGATTCTTGCCCTTGCATTGTATACACAATCCATATATACTTTTCCCGATGGCGATCACGAGGGTTTTCCAAAGCGGCAACAGCCAAGCGGTGAGGATTCCCAAGAGGTTCCGTTTTCGTTCGCGGGATGTGGAGATCACGAAGCGCGGTGACGAAATTGTGCTGCGCGAGCGGCAACCGAATCTCGCCGCCGCCTACGGGCTTTTGACCGGTTTCTCATCCGACTTCTTTAAGGGTGGCCGCCGCCAACCCAAACTGGATAAACGTTTGGGATTCTGATGCGCTACCTGCTCGACACCGACATCTGTGTTTACCTCGCCCGGCGAAAAGCCCCCGGCGTGCTGGCGCGCTTCCGGGATTTGCGCCCTGGGGACGTGGGAATGTCTGTTATTACCCATCTGGAAATGGTTCATGGCGCCTGGAAGAGCCAGCGCCGGGAGGAGAACCTGGGGCGCATCGAGGAGTTGGAGTCGCTGATCCCTGTGCTACCTCTGGATGCCAGCGCGGGCCTGCATTACGGGCAGGTCCGAGCTGAACTCGAACGGAAGGGTTCGCCCATAGGCGCCTATGACCTGCTGATTGCCGCGCACGCCCTGAGCCTTGGCCTGACGCTGGTTACGAATAATGTTCGGGAGTTTCGACGAATCCCGCAATTGAAGGTGGAGAATTGGGTGGCGGAGTTGCCGTAAGAAAGAAGACGGCATGGAGAAAGCTCAACGGGAAGCACTAATCCCACTGATTACATCTCCGCCGGCGGGGAGCAAGATCGCTGCCGCGAAGGAATTCGGTATCGACCTGACGCTGCTCATCCGCACATTAGAAATGTTACCTACGGAGCGACTTCAGCAACTTACTGTTGCGCAGGCCTTCTTCCAAGAGCTGCGAAGCGCCATGAAGACTGCGACCCGCGGTTAAATTCCAACGAATCCTAGAGGTTCTCTTCGAGGCCGACGTAAGTCAGGGCTTGCGGAAACACAGAGCCACGAAAACGCTCCAGGCAAGCAAGACAACCACGAGGCGAATGATTAAGACCTCGGCAGTGGCTCGATGACGACGGCAGTCCCGTAGCAGAGGACTTCTGTCGCGGACTCTCGTCCTACCACCTCGGAGGCGTCGTAGTGGAGTCCGACGACGGCGTTGGCGCCTACCTGCAGGGCATGCTCGATCATCAAATCGTAAGCCTGCTGGCGAGCCTGCTCGCACATCTCGGTGTAGGAGCCGATGCGTCCTCCGATAAGGCTCTTCAATCCGCCCAGGATGCCCTGGGCGATGGTGGGCGCGCGCACGATGATGCCGCGCACAACTCCCTTGTATTCTCTGATGCGGTAACCGTCAATGTTCAAGGTTGTGGTGACGGGGATGCTCATGGTCGACTCCTAGGTTTGTTGACTGCTCGATTCGTGCCCCCCAGACTCCTCGACTTCCCGACTCCTCGACTGCTCGACTCCCATCAGTGTAGATGTCGCCTTCTCTTTCAAAGTCTTGATGCGGTCGCGGAGCTGAGCGGCCTTCTCGAACTCAAACTGCTTGGCGGCTTCGCGCATTTGCATCTCAAGGCTCTTGGTGAGCTCTTCGAGTTGGTCAGGGGTGACGGGCTCCTCCGGCAGGTCGGCAGGCACCTCGACATAGTCCGCCGCGACGATGGAGGCCAAAACCATATCAACGGGTCTGACAATGCTCTCCGGCGTGATGCCATTATCTTCATTGTAGCGAGTCTGCTTGGCACGCCGGCGGTAGGTTTCCGCGATGGCCCGGTTCATTGACTCTGTCATACGGTCGGCATAGAGGATGGCCTTCCCGTGCAAATTCCGCGCCGCGCGTCCCATCGTCTGGATCAGCGCTCCGGCCGAGCGCAGGTAGCCTTCCTTGTCGGCGTCGAGAATGGCGACCAGCGACACTTCGGGCAGGTCAAGGCCTTCGCGGAGAAGGTTGATTCCGATCAGCACGTCGAACTCGCCACGCCGCAAGTCGCGCAGGATTTTGACACGCTCGAGGGTTTCGATCTCGGAGTGTAGGTAGCGGCAGCGCACGCCGACTTCGGCATAATACTCCGCCAGGTCCTCGGCCATGCGCTTGGTGAGCGTGGTCACCAGAACCCGTTCGTTCACCTCCACCCGGCTGCGGATATCGCCCAGCAGGTCCTCGATCTGGTGGCGCGTGGGACGGACTTCCACCTCGGGGTCAATGAGTCCGGTGGGGCGGATAATTTGCTCGACGACTTCGCCGCCGGATTTGGTCAGCTCGTAAGGGCCGGGAGTGGCGGAGACGTAGATCAACTGCCCCACCCGGTGTTCGAATTCCTCGAAGGAGAGCGGGCGGTTGTCCAGCGCGGACGGCAGACGAAAACCGTAGTCTACAAGCGTTTGCTTGCGGGACCGGTCGCCGTGGTACATGCCGCGCAATTGCGGCACCGTCTGGTGGCTCTCGTCAACAAAGATCAGGGCGTCCTGGGGCAGGTAGTCGAGCAAAGTTGGCGGCGGCTCGCCCGGCAGACGGCCGGCAAGGTGGCGCGAGTAGTTTTCAATGCCGTGGCAATAGCCGATCTCCTTCATCATCTCGAGGTCAAACATGGTGCGCTGCTGGACGCGCTGGGCTTCCACCAGCTTGCCTTGCTTCTCGAGTTCGCCCCGCCACCATTCCAGTTCGCTGAGGATGCGCTGCACCGCGTCCTCTTTTCTTTCGGCAGGCAGCACGTAGTGCGTTCGAGGATAAATCGGCAGGCGGGAATAGGTCTGCTTCACCTGACCGAACAGCGGGTCAATCTGGGACAGGGTCTCCACCTGGTCGCCCCACATTTCGATCCGGTAAGCAACATCCTCATAAGTGGGAAAAAGTTCAATGACGTCGCCGCGCACGCGGAAAGCGCCGCGCCGGAAGTCCGCGTCGTTGCGTTCGTACTGGATCTCGACCAGCCGCCGCAAGATGTCTCGCCGCGCGATCTTCTGCCCCTTTTCCAGCAGCAGGACCATTCCGTAGTAGGCTTCCGGCGACCCCAAGCCGTAAATGCAACTGACGCTGGCCACGATCACGCAATCGCGGCGCTCGAAGAGCGAGCGAGTCGCGGACATGCGAAGCTTGTCCAGTTCGTCGTTGATGGTCGCTTCTTTTTCGATGTAAACGTCGGAGGCGGGGATGTAGGCTTCCGGCTGATAGTAATCGTAGTAGCTCACGAAGTACTCGACGGCGTTGCGCGGAAAGAAGGAGCGGAATTCGTGGTAGAGCTGGGCGGCAAGCGTCTTATTGTGAGCCAGTATCAGGGTGGGACGGTTCACCGCCTCAATGACCTTGGCAACCGTAAAGGTTTTGCCGGAGCCTGTGACTCCAAGCAGAACTTGATGGGGTTTGCCCTCCTCAACCCCCCGCACAAGTTCCTGGATGGCCGTCACCTGGTCGCCGCGCGGCTGGTAGTCGCTGGAAAGATTGAAATTCCTGGAGCCGAGATCGTGTTCCATGGTGATTCAATTATATCAGTTGAGAAAAGAATTCTGTGACGTTACCCGTACCCGAACCCGGTTGCTCTCCGCAGCCTGTCCAGGCCGGCATCTGACGACATGAAGGCCGGCGCTCCATTCGAGATTGAACGCCGCCGATTCCAGCGCTGAGGTCAGCAGGGGACGGCAAGTTGTGTTAAGATAGTGGGTTTCGCGGCAACTAAACAGAATTGTGAGGCGGGGTCAATGGATCAAAACAGGTGGCGTCGAGCATTTGGGTTGACAGAGGGGGCGCTGATCGCGGCGCTGGTTGCGGGTGTTGCGTACGGTCGGGCGGCAGGCGGGCAAGCGCCTGCCGGGACAACCCCGAGTCCGGCTCCCGCTGCCGCGCCGTCTTCGCCTGATAAGGTGGTGTTGAAGGTCGACGATCAATCGATAACTCAAGAGCAAATTGAAAAAGCCATTCATGGCCTTCCTCCGCAGGCTCAGAATTCTCTGGCCCGGCAAGGGAAGAAGCCCTTGGGAGATGAGTATGTTATGATGCTGGTTCTCTCCCGTGAAGCCGTTAGCAATCATCTTGACGAATCTCCCGACTACAAGGAGACGCTCGCCTTGACGCGACTCAAAATCCTGGCGCAGGAGGAGTACCAGCAAATCCAGCAACGGGCAGCCGTGACACCTGAAGAGACGAGCAATTATTTTGCCGCACATCAAAGCGACTTCGATGAACTCCAGGTGCTCCAAGTTACGGTTCGCAAGAGACCGGAAGGAGCCAAGGAAGGGACCCCGGGGTTTCCGCCGGAAGAAGCCAAGGCCCGCGCGGAAGAGATCCGCCAGGCGTTCATTGCCGGGCAAGACCCAAAGCAAGTGGCCGACAAGTTTCAAATGGCCGGTGTCGTGCGGGTGGACAGCCAGCCTTTTCCGATTCGCCGGGGGCAGGGCTCAGCGGACATGGTGAAGGCGGCCTTCGAGCTCAAACCCGGCCAAGTAACTGAAGTGTTTGACTCTGCGACGACGTTGGCATTCCTGAAAGTTGTCTCGCACCAGACAGCGGATTTGAAAAGCGCGACTCCAAAAATCGAAAGCATTCTCCGGCCTCAAAGGATCAACTCGGCGTTGGAGGCGCTCAAAGCAAAATCCAAGATCTGGATGGATGACGCCTATTTTGCCTCGCCTACTGGACCGCAAAGTCCGCCCAAGCCGCCTTCGACGCCAAGTGCACCGACTGTTCCTAAATAGTTCAGCGCCAGAGTAGGTACTGGTACGAGGACCGGTGTAGGTACAGCCAACTTCCACTCACGGACAGGGACGCGCGAAATGTTGACAATCCCTTCCCAAGCCTCTGACATTCGTCAGGCAGCTCATCTAAATTATTTTTCAACAACTCTGTTGAAAACCTTGTGGAAAAGTTGGCTCATGTTACGGGAAGGTTAACGATCGGAAGAGCTTTCAACTCTTTGCACCAACCTGTAGCATCTCTTGAGCTGATCCCATAACCCTCAAGAATTCTCTCCCCTCAATTCTAAATTTGGCATGCCCATCGCGCGCCTTCGATACTAAAGTTGGGGCTGCGGTTTCTTGAGTTTGACTTCAATGCTCTGATTATCCTGCTCAAGCTCGATATCTTTGCCAAAACTCTGATGGCGTTCAGCCGTTACGATCAAATGGACGGTTCCTTTCGGAATATTCGTGAACCGGTATTGTCCCTGTGCATTGGTTTTCGCACCGTACGAGACAACATGATGGAGCTTGCCGGATTTGAATTGGAGAGTCAGACGCGCCTGGCTCATAATTTCACCGGTTTCGGCATCTTTCACCACGACGTTGAAGGTGAACTCGGGAGTTGGCGGCTGTTGCGCAGAATTGCTAACCACTCCAGAAAGTAGAACAACTATACCGACACAAATCCAAACTGCGGGCCGCGAATAATTCGAGCCAAACATGCTATGACCGCTCCTTCCTCGCTCTCTCTTGTCAACACCTCAAATGAATCTTCTCAACAACTTATCTTCGTCTCGTGCCGACCCCTAACCGGTCTCCGCTGCGCCTAACGGCCTCACAGACTCGGATATCCACTGCAAGTACTTCCGGGAACCCTCGACAATTGGGAGGCAGATGATCTCAGGCGTTTGATAACTGTGAAGCCTTACGATCGCAGATTCGATCTCAGCAAACAATGCCCGGGCGCTCTTGATGATCAGCAGACATTCCCTTTCTTCGAGGGTTTGGCCTTGCCAGCGATAAACCGATTCGATGGCCGGAAGGATGTTGACGCAAGCGGCAAGTTGAGCTTCTACCAAATGACGTGCGATCTTCCGGCCTTCATCTTGGTTTGCTGCCGTGACGAGGATGACGATTTTATCCGTCACAATTCCTCCCGCGACGCCGACATTGCCGCGAAGTTCCACAAGTGCCGGCCCCGCCCGGCGTTCAGGCTCACACCCGCACCTCCGGATAACTCGCTTGCTCGAAGCCTCTGCTCAGGATACAATAGCGCGTGCAGGGTCGGCAATGCCAACCGGACTGTTGCCGACCCACAACGCGGACCATTAATTTGCAGGGCGCGATAAAGGCCGCGGCAGGGCGGCCGGTGGTAAGACGCCGTGGCAGCGGGCGATCGGTCAGGTGGGCTTGCACTGCGGACAACTCCGCGCTGGGGCGATGGAAATGCTCCCCTGGGATACGGCGACTCTACGCCGTTACGCGACATACACACTCGTTGTGGTTTGTGTAGTGCTGCTCGTCCATGAGATCTTAGGGGCGCATGGCTTCATGGCTCTGCGCCAGGAACGAAAGGAAATTGAGAGCCTGCGGCAGCAGATTCACCAGCTCGAGGATGAAAACGCGCAACTCGACAAGCGCATCAAGGAGCTTCAGTCCAACCCCAAAGCCATCGAACGGATGGCGCGCGAGGGTATGGGGCTGGCCCGTCCTGGAGAGTTAATCTTTACCGGCGTGCCCGAAAAGGATCCCCGCAAAGAGCAAACTCCGCACGCCGCTCCCGACCACGCGGCGAAGTGAACCTGCCCACCCTCGGACAACACGATTCTCCCCTCGATCCCCTCACAGGCACTGTCGAGTGCGGGAGTGCGGGCGCTCGATTGTGTCGGGCAGAATGCGTCTCTTACCGCACCACACCTTCCAACGGACTGGAAGCTGCGGCGTAGAGTTTTCTGGGCATGCGGCCGGCAAGGTAAGCCTGGCGGCCGGCGATGACAGCGTGCTGCATCGCTTGTGCCATCAGGATGGGGTCTTGAGCGGCGGCTATTCCCGTGTTCATCAGGACCGCATCGGCGCCCAATTCCATAGCTACGGCTGCGTCGGACGCCGTGCCTACCCCGGCATCAACGATCACGGGCACGCTGGTGATCATCTCCCGCAGGATGCGTATATTGGCGGGATTCTGAATGCCCAGGCCGGACCCAATAGGCGCTCCCAGGGGCATCACCGCCGCCGCCCCCGCCGCGATGAGCCGCCGAGCGGATATCAAGTCGTCGTTGGTGTACGGTAAGACGACAAACCCTTCTTTGACCAGCACCTCCGTCGCCCGCACCAACTCGAAATTGTCGGGGAAGAGCGTCTTCTCGTCTCCGATCACTTCCAGTTTAATCCAGTTGGAAAGGCCTACTTCCCGAGCCAAGCGCGCCGTACGAATAGCCTCGTCGCCGCTGAAACACCCGGCTGTATTGGGCAGTATGAAGTACTTCTGGCGGTCCACATAATCGAGCAAAGATTCTTTGCTGCGGTCCGTGAGATTCACGCGCCGGACTGCGACCGTCACCATCTCTGCCCCGGAAGCCTCGTGGGCTCGAGCCATTTCTTGAAAGCTTCGGTATTTCCCGGTGCCGATGATCAGCCGCGAACGAAATTCCCTGCCGGCGATCCGCAGAACGTCATTATCCATGTCTCGCTCCTTTCCTCTTGATTCTAGATGCCGACGCGTGAAATTGCAATGTGGCGAGGTGTGAGGGAGGAAAGCTGTCAGCTTTCAGCCGTCAGCTATCGGCAAACACGCTCTGACTGCTCAGAGCTGAGAGATGACTTTTTAGATCCGGTATCTGAGATCTGAGAGCTGACAGCGGCAGGCTGATAGCTGATAGCTGATAACTTCCACCCAACCCACCTGAATTGGCTTGTCTTGGGACCCAATCACAGGTACAATTAGTCTGGTCAGGGCAAGGACAAAACAGCTTGATTTCGGGCCCTGGAGGACCGATTCTCTCAGGGTGTCGGCCATCGGGGAGTGACTGACTTCGAATCGGCTTCAATGCGGTCTTGCCACCGCAGGGGCGGACAAAATTCTTGAAAAAAACGAGGAGGAATACGATGATCAAGAGAATTGCAATGGTTGGGATGATGTTGTTCGCTTTTGGCTGTCTCGGTTGGGCTCAAAACAAGACGTTCACGGGCACGGTCAGCGACGAGCATTGTGGAATCAAGCACGCCAAGGCCGGCGCAGCGGCTGAGACTTGCGTTGAAAAATGCGTGTCGGGCGGCGCCAAGTACGTTCTCGTCAGCCATGGAAAAGTGTACCAGGTTGATGATCAGGATAAGTTCAAGGGCATGGGTGGGAAGGCTGTGACGGTGACGGGCAGCCTGAGCGATAGTACGATTACGGTTGCTGATGTTTCTCCCGCCGGGGGCAAGTAGACAATTGTAATCCTGGCTACGGACGTCAAAAAGAACCATCGACTGGGGCCAGGGGCAGAGTGCTGGGGAGCGGGGCCGCGGGTAGAGGACTGCGCAGAGAAGCCTGCCGTTCCACGCTTCCATTCCCGCCTCCTTCGCAGTCTGCTCTGAAAGTGACTCCCCTCCTCGTACGGAGGCGGCGGTAGGGGATGGTGGTTGCCTGCTGGTCGACCACCCCTGACCGCTTTCAACGTAAGGAGAGGAATCGTTTTCAGGATTCCGCGGCGGAATGAGCGACTGTCGTGCATTTGCTGTCCTTGCCCGAACGCTAATCACTGGTCCTATATCTTCTTTCTTGTGACTCTTTCTTTTCAGCTACAATAGCTTGGAGGTAACCAAATGCGGAGAATCGCCATTTATGGTGTGCTACTCTCGTTTGTCGCGGGCTTGAGTCTCGCCGGAACGGCGAGAGCTGCGGCAAAGACTTTTGTGGGGAGTATCAGCGATTCCATGTGCGGCGCGAAGCACATGATGCCGGGACAGAGTGACAAGGATTGTACCCTGGCGTGTGTAAAAGCCGGCTCCAAATATGTGCTTGCCGACGCCAGCGGAAAGGTCTATCAGCTCAGCGATCAGAAGAAACCTGAGCAATTTGCTGGACAGAAAGTGAAGGTCACTGGTTCGCTTAAGGGTGACACGATTAACGTCACCTCAATCGAACCGGCGAAGTAGCGGTGATGTCGCCTGTACGGGATCTCCGATGGCGGCATAGAGCCGACTCTAAACAGACAATTGAGAGCATACTATGGATCCAGACAGCAAGGCCCCCGAGGCGGAAGAATGGAAGGTCCGTCGGGTAGGAACGGTTACGTTCGCGATTTCAAAACCCAAGCGCAAAGCCCACAAATTACGCCAATCACGGCTTAAGAACCGGCGCCGGGCGCGCTGAGCGCCCCTGGGTCCAGCACTTGCGGCAAGGTCGCCTGCGAGGGCGGCCGGGCGGCACCTTGCGGAACCCTTACAACGCAGTTCTCTCATACCTTTTCGCCGCCAGTTGACAGTGACGGGCAGGGTGATTTGTCGCCATGTCGCGAAGAAGCAACGGAGCGGCGTCGTGTTACCAAAGAAGGTGAAACAGTTGATGGTTTGTCACCCTGAGTGCAGCGATGGGTCTCTGCAAGTGTTTCTGTCCGCAGACTGCCAGGGTAATTTCACTCCGCATTGAAGCCTCCGCCCGGTGTGTTTCATCTATTTGAGTGACGCGGCGCAGGGCGGCGAGGCATGTACGCAAAAACCCTTCAGCCCCGTGCAGTTGCGCGGCAGGTCGGTATGGTTCATGTTTTAAGACATTACGGGTATCCTATTTTTTTCCTCGTGGTCCTTGCGGAGAGCCTGGGGTTGCCCGTTCCGAGTTTCCCGGTCATCCTGATCGGCGCGGCACTGGCAGCGGAGTTGCACTTCCGTTTGGCGGTCATTGTAGCGCTCAGCGTGCTCCCGGCACTTTGGGGAGATTCCCTCTGGTACTACCTTGGTCGACGGCGCGGCCGATCAATCCTCCGCAAGCTCTGTTCTCTGTCCCTCAACGTTGATTCCTGCGTAGGCCGCACCGAAGATTTCTTTGCGCGTAACGGGCTCAAGACGCTCCTGGTCTCCAAGTTCATACCCGGCCTGAATACGGTGGCCTCTCCACTGGCCGGGATGCTCAAGACCTCTTATGCTCGTTTCCTGTGGTTCGATCTCGCCGGGGTTACTCTCTGGGTGATGTCCGCCGCATTGCTGGGATTAGGTTTCCGGACTGAGGTCGAGTGGTTGGTCGACTGGCTGGCTGCGTTCGGAAAGACGAGCGCTTTGATCCTGTCTGTCCTCCTGGCTGGCTGGTTTCTATGGAAGTGGTTTGAACGTCGACGGTTCTTGCGCCTGCTGGAAAGATCGCGTATTTCCCCGCAACAGTTGAGAGAGCGTCTCGGGCAAGGCGAGAATTTGGTCGTGGTAGATCTGCGGTCTGACCTCGCCTATCAACAGGAAGGCTTCAGAATCCCCGGCGCGATTCATATCCCCCCGGGCGAATTCGATCTACGTCACGACGAAATTCCACAGGGCAAACCGGTCGTAATGTACTGCACTTGACCGAACGAGGCTACGAGCGCCAGGTTGGCGCTCCTTCTCAAGAGCAAAGGATTCAGGAAAGTCTGGCCGCTGCTTGGGGGCCTGGACGCTTGGGTAAAACTCGGCTATCCCACGGAAGGCTTTCGAGCCAGCGAAGGGCTGGCGGATAATGCCCCTGACGCGGGCATGTCGGCTCCGAAAGAGCAAGACAACTCTTGGGCTTGAGGTATAATCTATCTTATAGAAGCGACTGTTGCGGTGTACGGGGAAGCGGGAAGGGCTTTTCAGGGAAGGATCAACCTCCAATGACCAAAAAATCTGCTGGGGTGATATTGACGCTACTATTCGCAGGGCTATTAGCCCTCCTAGCTGCGGCTGCGGATCAGCCCTTGAGCCCCGACGACGTAACCCTGCTTCTGCTTGGGGGGTCCCCGTCCCAAAAGATCATTACGCTCGTTGAACAAAGGGGTATCAGTTTTAAGATGAACCCCGATCTGGCAAAGAAGTTTCACGATGCCGGGGCCAGCGATGATCTGATCGATGCTCTGACCAAGGCAGGCAGGAAAGCGCAGGAAGCTCCTTCTAGTGTCGCAGCACCTGCGCCCGCCCCCGTCCCCCCGCCGCAAACCCAATCCGCCAATCCGCCTGCTGCGAACTCCAATCCTGCGGAGGTGGATAGAAAAGTCGCGGAGACGTTGGGCAGCCTCGAGACCAAGCCGCCTGATAACGAGAGTAGGTCGTCCGACAATGCCCGTCCCTACGCTCCCCGATTCTCACTTGTGGCGTTGACGGGACAGAGGATCGACCTTGCTGACTACAAGGGCAAAGTAGTGATAGTTAATTTTTGGGCCTCTTGGTGCCCGTACTGCCGGAAATGGATTCCGTCGCTGGTTGAATTTCAAAGGGAATACTATGGGGACGGGTTGCGAGTTGTCGGCATTGCCGTAAGAGATCAGAAGACCGCAGTCCGAAGTTATGTCCAGCGTGAGAATGTGACCTATCCTGTTGCCATGGCTGAGTCTGATACGGGAAGACTTTTTGGGGGAATATCGGGTCTGCCCACCACCGTGCTCATCGGGCGGGACGGCCGTATTTACCGTAGATTTTCAGGATCGCCGTCGGACCCCAGCCGATTCGAGGAAAGGATCAAGAGGCTGTTAGCTCGTTCGGCTGGTAGCCCGGGGGCTGGCCAGCAAACTGTTGCCCAAGCCGCGTCCACAACCTCCCCGGCAGCGGATTCTCAGGAAACTGAGGGCGCTACTTCACCTCTGCCTGCGGCTGAGGTCTCCTCGGCAAGTTCTGCCCCTCCGGCTCCCGGACCATCCCAGCAGGCGTCAGTCGCTGCTACACCCGCTCCCGGCTCCAAACCTGCGGACGTGAATCAGAAGGTGGCGGAGACGTTGACCAAACTTACCGCGCCTGAGGCCACGACTGCCAAGCCGGCAGCCTCCAAAGACACAAAGGATCTGACTGATCCCAGCCCCGACCAAATCCAGAGAATCATCCAGGAGTTCGCTGCCAAAGAGAAACTCTTCAGGGAGGCGCGCGACAATTACACCTACCACCAGATCAACAAGGTTGAAGAACTGGGACCCGACAACGAAATTGAGGGCGTTTACGAGCAGGAGTGGGACATCCTCTTTGACGATTCCGGCAAACGCATCGAGCGCGTCACCTATGCCCCGGCGGATACTCTGAAGAAAATCATTCTGACCGAAGAGGATCTTACATCTTTCCGCAACACCCAGCCCTTCGTTCTCACCACGGACGAACTGCCGGAGTACGAGATCAAGTACTTGGGACATGTAAAGGTCGATGAGATTACCGCTTACGTTTTTTCCATCCGTCCCAAAGAAATACAGAAAGGGCACCAGTACTTTCAGGGCGTCGTCTGGGTCGATGACCAGGATTTGCAAATCGTGAAGTCGGAAGGCAAGCCCGTGCCCGAATTACATACCAAGAAGGGCGAGAACCTGTTTCCGCGTTTCACCACCTACCGCGAGCAGATCGACGGGAAATATTGGTTTCCCACTTACACCATGGCCGATGACACACTCTATTTTTCCACCGGCGGCGTGCATATTAAAGAGGTTCTTCGTTACACTGACTACAAACAATTCAAGTCGAAAGTCCGCATCGTGAGCGCCACTCCGACGGATCAACCGAACGCGCCGGCGATCCCGGCGACACCGCATCAGTAGTGGGCTGTCTGCTCCGCGCCATCATGCTCACCACCCCTGCCCCTGCCAAGAGAGGAGGGGAGTTGATGCTCTGGCCCCCCTCCTTTGTAAGGAGGGGGTAGGGGGGTGGTAGTTTTGAGGAGCCCCCCTTTAACTCGGTGACGAATACGATTCCTCAAGACAAGTCGAACGGTTACGAGCAGATTCTACGGGCTCACGGCTTAGCTGTGGTTGGCGAAACAGTCGACGAAGGTGAGAATTGTTACTATTACGCTTCGAAGCCCGACCTCCCGCCCAAGTAGCACAGGTACGGTTGCCTGTACTGCGTCTGCATGCGGGAATCCAGCCTGTTACACCACATGACGCTGTCGTTGGGAGGGCCAAACAACATGGAACAGCGGGTGAGTCTCATTACGCTTGGTGTGGCGGATTTGAATCGCAGCAGGGACTTCTATGAACGGCTCGGATGGCGGCGGTCCATGGCGAAGGCCGAAGGCATCGTATTCTTCCAGCTTGGAGGAATGGCTTTCTCGTTGTATCCCCGAGACAAGCTCGCAGAGGATGCAAACGTTGCCTCTGAAGGCCGCGGTTTCAGCGGAATGACGCTCGCCTATAACACCCGCACACGCGAAGAAGTTGATTCAGTTCTCCTCCAGGCGGTGGCGGCAGGCGCCGAAATCCTCAAGCCTGCCAAGGAGGTTTTCTGGGGCGGCTATTCCGGCTACTTCGCCGATCCGGACGGATTTCTGTGGGAAATCGCCTGGAATCCCTCCTTCCAAATTGCAGAGGACGGAAGCGTTCGAATTCCCGACTAGCCCAAGTAGCACCGGCACTCTTGCCTGTGGATCGTTATCTTTCAAGACAGCACAGGCAAGAGTGCCTGTGCTACTTGGTCAAATCGACTGTCGGGTGAAACTGCGGAGCACGGCGATGCCGGGTGGCCTGCTCGAAAGAATAGGCCAGCTTTATCAAAGTCGCCTCGCTGTAAGCTCTGCCGAAGAATGAGATTCCGATCGGCAGGCCAAAGATAATGCCGGCCGGCACTGTGATGTTCGGATAACCCGCCACGGCCGCGGGCGTCGAACTGCCGCCGGTGTCGTGGTCGCCGTCAACCAGGTCCGTCAGAAAGGCCGGTCCCCCAGTGGGCGCCACCAGCGCATCCAATTGAAACTTCTCCATGACCGCATCGATTCCTTCCTTGCGAGTGAGCCGATGATCCTTCTCGAGTGCGTCCAGGTACGCCTTTTCCGTCAGCGGTCCCTTGGCCTGCGCTTTGATGAATGTGTCCTGTCCGAAGTAAGGCATCTCCTTTTCGCGATTGTGCTCGTTGAACTCGATGATCTCCTCTAAGGTGTGCACCGGTGCGCCGGGGCCCAGTGCCGCGAGGTAAGAGTTCAGGTCTGCCTTGAGTTCGTACAGGAGTACTTGGAATTCGGAGTCTCCGACCTGCTCCATGGATTCGATGTCGGCCGGATCCACAATCACCGCACCCTGCCGTTTCATCTCGTCGATGGCTTGGTTCATCAATGCGTCCACTGCATCGCTTATGCCGAACGATTTGCGCACCACGCCGATCCGCGAACCGCGCAGCCCCTGCGGATCGAGGAATCTGGTGTAATCCATTAGCGCCTTCGCCTGGCTTGACCCTGTGGCCGGATCGTCGGCGTCGACTCCAGTTAGTGCGCCGAGCAAAATCGCCGCATCGGCCACCGTTCGAGCCATGGGCCCGGCCGTGTCCTGGCTATGCGCGATGGGAACGATCCCGGCGCGGCTGACCAGGCCGACGGTGGGTTTGATCCCGACAATCCCGTTGGCGTTTGCGGGGCAGACGATGGAACCATCGGTCTCAGTGCCGATAGCGAGCGCGCAGAAGTTTGCAGAAACGGCGGCGCCCGAACCGGAACTCGATCCGCACGGATTGCGGTCGAGCGCATATGGATTGCGGGTCAGTCCGCCGCGTCCGCTCCAGCCGCTGGTCGAATGATTCGACCGGATATTGGCCCATTCGCTCAGGTTGGTTTTTCCCAAAATGACGGCGCCGGCTTCGCGAAGCTTCTTCGCCACGAAAGAATCTCTTGGCGCCCGTGCTCCCACCAGCGCGAGTGAGCCGGCCGTGGTCATCATTCGGTCGCGGGTGGCAATGTTGTCTTTGATGAGCACCGGAATCCCGTGCAGCGGGCCGCGCGGGCCACGAGCTTTGCGTTCCCTGTCGAGCTCCTCGGCGATGTCGAGCGCATCGGGGTTGGTTTCAATAATGGAGTTTACTCCAGGCCCGTGCTTGTCCGCATCTTCGTTGCGCGCCAGGTATTTCTCCGCGATGGTGCGCGCTGTGAGCCAGCCCGATTGCATCGCCTGCTGAAGCCCCGCAACCGTGATTTCATCCAACTCGAATGCCTTCAAGCGTGCCTGTGCTTCTGGGGGACCGGAGGCCGCGGCCCCGGCGACCAGGGGCAGGGAAGGCAGAGCCGTTGCCACGCCGGCGAGCATTCCGGAAGTTAACAGTCTTCGCCGAGTCAGATTGGAAGGTGTGATCGTCTTATTTGTTTGCTCCAAGGTATGTCACCTCATGACCGACACCCAACAGTGTAGCGCCGACCTTTAGGCCGGCACGTCGGTGCTGACCTGAAGGTCAGCGCTGCGGCCCGAGTCTCTGATGGCCTCAATCAGTCCCTTAAGATCCTCGACTTTGGTGTGTGGATTCATAAGCGTGGTTCGGAGATAGATTCTGTTCCGCAGAGCCGTCTGCACCAGGAAATACCTTCCCGAAGCCACCACTCGTTGGCGCACTTCTGACTGATGCTCATCGAGCCTTTCCGGCGCGTTGCCGGCGTTCCTGATGCGCGGCGGGACATGGCGAAAACAGAGAATGTTGCTTTCCGGCTCCGCGGCCAGTTCGAAGTCGGGATGGGCTTTTAGCAGGGCTGCGAATTCGCGCGCCAAGTCAAACGTCTTGGCTACAAGCCCACCGACGGCCTTGGCGCCGTGGACGCGCAGAGCCAGCCAGAGCTTTATTCCCATGGTTCTCTTTGTGCACTCGAGGGTTCGAAGCGCGAGATCGAAATCCGCTTCCTCGGGACGCCGGGCGAAGAGATAGCTGGCCTCTTGCGAGAAGGCTTCATAGTTGAATCGCCGCTGGGGGAAGAGCACGGCGGTGACCAGGCTGGGAATGAAAAGCATTTTGTGCATGTCCCACACCAGCGAGGATGCCAGCTCGATACCATCCGTTAGGCTACGATACTTTTCTGAAAAAAGAGCCGAGGCGCCGTGCGAGCCGTCGATGTGGAACCACACGGCTTTTTCCCGGCAGAACTCTCCTATCTCGCGCAAGGGATCGAAGCACCCGGTCGCCGTCGTGCCGGCGCTGCCTACGACGGCAACCACCTTCTTCCCTTGCTGGATTGTCTGCCGGTACAGACGGTCGAGTGCCGAAACATCGAGCCGGAAGCAATTGTCGGTGGGAATCGTGACAATCGACTCCTCGCCCAGCCCGAGGACACCCGCCGTGCGGGCCACAGAGTAGTGTGCTTGGTCGGAAACCAGCAGAGCCAGCGGCGGTCCGGCGCGGAGTCCCTGGCGCCACGCCGCACCTTGCGTGGCGTGGTTGCGCGCAGCCAGCAGCGCCGTCAGATTCCCGAGCGATCCGCCGGAGGTCAGGACTCCATCGGCATCGTGGGACCAACCGACCGATGCGGAAAGCCAGCGTATGACTTGTCGCTCGATCTGCGTCCCAGCCTGCGCCATTTCATGGATGGCGGCGCTATTGTTCAACAGGCTCGAGATCAAGTCAGCCAGCGCGGCCACGGGCAAGACGGCGGGAAGTTGATGGCCCATGTAACCAGGATGGTGCAGGTGAATGCTCTGTCCGACGATCTGCGCCAGGCAGCGCGCGATCTCAGCCTCAGGGTCATCGGCGGAGTGCAGCGGAAGTGGGCCCTGGTACTGCTTGGCAAGTTCAATTGGAGCAGAGAGCGGAAGAACCGACAATTGACCCGCTCGAGCGGATTCAAGATAGGCTGCCAATGCCTCGACGACTTGGTGGCCATGGCGTCGGAACAACTCGGGGTCGTAAGGATCGGTGTGCATAGGCCGTAATGGTAACTCAATCCTCAGGGTTTGGAACGGGCCATTTGCTTCGAGTTCCGTCGGGCCACGCGAAAAGATTCACCACAGTGGGCACAGCGCTGCAAGGCCGCAGCCAAATGCAGATTCTTCGCTTCGCTCAGAATGACATGTCATCGCGAGCGAAGCGTATGTCATCCTGAGCGAAGCGAAGGATCTGCTTTTCTTCGCGCGCCGCGAAGAAATTCACCCCTGCCGGCGCCTCCTGGTAGAATTCGGGTTATGAAATCACCTGACCTGGCTTGGCGGTTTGTGCTGGTGCGGCCGCGGAATCCGTTGAACATAGGAGCGGCGGCGCGCGCCATGGCTAATTTTGGCTTTCGCGAATTGGTGGTGGTGTCCCCGTACGGTCCGGTGTGGAAAGAGACGCGGTCGGCGGTGGGAGCGGAGGAGGTCGTCACCTCGGCGCGCGCCGTGGAGAGCTTGGTCGATGGAATCGCGGACGCACCCTTGGTTGTTGGGACCACCGCAGGCTCCCGGCGCAACCTGGACCGGGACCTTATTCCGCTGCCGGATTTCCCTGCCTGGCTCCGGCGACGCCAAGCACAAGGGATTGTCACCTTGCTCTTCGGTTCCGAGAAGACCGGTCTTTCGAACCAGGACCTGAGTTTTTGCCACGCCTTGGTTCGTATCCCTACCGTGGTGGATTGTCCTTCCATGAACTTGGGACAAGCGGTGGCGGTTTGCGCGTACGAATTGTCGCGCGCCGGACTTGTGCCGGCCCGTCCGCTGCGGCCCAATGTCCACTCGTCGGATCCGGCGGGCACGCAGTCTCTCGAGCACCTCTTCGAGCGTGCGGCGCGCGTTCTGGACCAGGTGGGCTATTTGAAACCAAAAAGCCGTGACGCCACATTGCTGAAACTGCGCCGTCTCATGCGGGATCTCGAACTCACCAACCACGACGCCAAAATCCTGGGCGGAATCCTCGCGCAGGTGGAGTGGAAAGTAGGGGCTGGGCACTAGGGGCTGGGGACGAGGGAAAACCAGCGCATTGACCTAAGTTTCGGCCGTTCGACGTTACCTTAGGACCAGGTTCCTTCCCCGCGCGATTATGCCGTAGCACACGCCAGAGTCTCAGTTGCTCTTCCCCAGCCCCTAGCCCCTAGTCCCTAGCCCCCTGCAGTTGCACCAGCGCATCGGCGGGGGTGAAGGCGGGGCGCGTTTGCGGGTCGCGCCAATTGTCGAGCATGGCGACCTGCTGCACGCAGGAAATCGTGCAGCGGGGCGCGCACGACTTTTGGGTGTGATACTCGTGTTCAAGGTGGGCGCGCGTGTATTTCTCGAGTGGGATGGCGGGATACCCGCGCTGCTGGGAGCAGTAGTGCACCAGACCATCCTCACAGACATAAAGGTAGCGGCTGCCGGCGCGGCAGCGCCATTCATTGCCCAGCCCCTGTGAAATGTTCTTCTGGAACTGATTGAAGCGGGAGAAAGACCGCTTGCCCATCTCCATGATCAGGGCAAAGAGCTGTTGCTGGCGTTCGCTGAGGGGCTCAAGCTGTCCGCCGTGGTCATGGAGAATGCCCACGGTACTCGTGAAACCGAGCTCGAGCGCCCGGCGAGCCACTTCCAGAGCGTCGTCCGGGTTACGAACGCAAGTTCCCAGGACGGAATTGATATTCACCTGGAAGATCGCATAGCGCGCCAGTAAGCGCAGCTTGCGGTCCAAAACGCGCAGGCTCTTCTTTGAAATCTCGTCGGGTATTACGTTATCAATGCTGATTTGCAGGTGGTCCAGGCCGGCGCGATTAAGGTGTTCAATGCGCTGGGGGGTCAGCAGGTAACCGTTGGTGATCAAACCGGCAATAATTCCGCGCCTGCGGATATGCTGAACTATCTCTTCCAGTTCAGGGTGCAGGAGCGGCTCGCCTCCGCTGATCGTGATGATGGTTGTCCCCAGCACCGCCAACCGGTCGACGCGGCGAAACATTGTCTCGAGCGGAAGCGGCTTTGAGACTTTGTCGAATTCGTTGCAATATGCGCAGGAGAGATTGCAGCGGCGGATGGGAATCAGATGGGCAAGAACCGGATGATGGGTGGAGATTAACCCGCCGGCGATCATGCGCCACTCTCGCAGGCGCGTGTTCCAAAATCGCACTTTCCGGCGAAGACTAAGCTGGTCCATTCGGGTCAAATCCCTCTGCTACTTTCCGGCAGCCTGTCAAGTAAGGCCCCTGAAAACCTCGCAGGCGCGAGGTGAATTCTAACCGTAACTCATAGTCCAAGAGATGACAATCCGCATAATATGAACGGTCGAAAACGATGATTGAATTGCGTATTCTAGCGGTTCAATGACCCGGAAGAAGCAGCGCCGGCAGAGGCTGTCCTGAGCGGAGCAAAGGAATGCCCGCGCCACAGCGGGCGAGACGGCCGAGCTACCTCGATAAACAGCTTGCCCGTGGTGACTGACCGGAGTATGCTATCGGATGCTCGGAACTTGGCCAGGCGCCAGATTAGAGAACCAGGCCGGAGTCTGGCAGAACCCTCGCACCTTGCACCGAACCCGAATGTGCAATCCAATTTCTTGGAGTAAACATTGAAAGCGATACCTGTTACACGAGCTGCTCGCATGATTGCCCGAGGCACGTGGAGTTTCTGCACCAATCGGCCTTTGGTGGTTTCATTTGAGTTAACTCATTCCTGCACGGCCAATTGTAAGCATTGCGACAAGGGGGGGATGAAACCCGACCCGGCGGGACTGCTTCGCGCGGAGGATTACGCGGAACTCCGCAGCACTCTCAAACCCATGGCGGTGCAACTCTCCGGCGGGGAACCCTTACTGCGTAGGGATCTCGAGGAGATTATCCGAGCCGTGAAGGAACCGAGTGGCCTGCCATACACCATTCTGGTGACGAACGGACGGTTGCTAACGGAAGAGAAGTATCTGGCTTTGCGCCCCCTGGGCATCAACCAGATTTCCATCTCGCTCGATTTCCCCGATTCCAGGCACGATGAATTCCGCCGCTCACCCGGGCTTTACGCTCACCTCGAAAAACTGGTTCCGACGCTTGCCCGCCACGGCTACGACGACGTGGCGCTGAACACGGCTATCACTCGCGAAAACCTTCCCGCACTCGTGGGGATCTATGAACGCGCCAAGGAGTGGGGCGTTTCCATCTCCTATAGCGCTTACACGCCCCTGCGCACCGGGAGCATGGATCATTACATTCAGTCGGCGGAGGACCTGGCGCTGCTGCGCAAGACACTCGATCAGCTCCTGGATCTGAACTCCGGAAATGGCCGCATTGCCAACTCGCCCTGGACGCTTTCGGGCATCCACGATTTCTTCCGCGACGGAACCGTGCCGGGCTGCAATGCGGGGCGAAGGTTTATGGTAGTCACGCCGACGGGCGGGCTGCGTCCGTGTTCGATGTTCGAGAACGAGTATACGTCGCAGAAGGCTATGGTGAGAGAGTTTGTCCCCACCAACCACTGCGGTGGATGCTACGTCTCCATCCGCTCCTACCTCGACGCCTCGTTTTGGACGCTCCTCAAAGATAATGTCAGCACCCGCGTCTTTACGCGCAACGGTCACGCGGACAAGTGCTGAGCTCAGGCCCCGAAGGGGCCTCCCGTGAGTAGCCGCAGGTTTCAACCTGCGGAAACCATTCGAAACGAACTGCATCAACCCCGGAGGGGTTGACCTTCACTTCGGCCCCTTCAGGGCCGAGCGGAGATTTGGTTCATGGGTCCGCGGGTTTCACCCACGGCTACTCATGGTTTGCCCCTACGGGGCAAGGCTCGCGGGCCGGTCGTCCCGCCAACTGCCGAACGCAAATCCCACCGATCTCAGCCGGCCTTTCCCACTTTCGATGCCTCGCTGACTTCGGCAAGTCGGCCCGTGGCGACATCGTAGATATACCCATAGACAGGGATGTGCTTCGGGACCAGAGGATGGACTTTGATCCGCGCCACATCGGCAACCACACTGCGAGCCTGGTCGCGTATCGTTAGCCACTCGATGAAATGGCCTTCGTAGGAACCAGGCCCTTTCCCCACGTCCTTCCATTTGCCTCCCTCGAGCTGCGCGGTCTCGAGGCTGTGTTCCAGCAGGCCGCTCATGATCTGGTTGGTGAAGGCCAACATCCCGCAGTCGGTGTGATGAATTACAGACCACTCCCGCGTGCCAAGAAGCTTGTGGGATATGACCAGCGACCGAATTGCATCATCGCTGGCCCGTCCGCCGGCATTGCGGATCACGTGGGCGTCGCCTTCGCTCAGGCCGGCAAAGCGCGCCGGATCCAGGCGCGCGTCCATGCAGGTCAGGATGGCAAACCGCCGTGCCGGCGGCATGGCCAGCTTGCCTTTATCGCCAAAGGCTTTCGCGTAAGCCTCATTGGCGGCGAGAACTTGCGTCAGAACATCGCTCATATTCTCTCCCCTCGCTATGGAATTATCGAAGCACGGCAGTCCGGGCCCCCTGGTTCTTGGGGTCCGTGGTTCATGCTTAGGTCAGCGAGACAAACTCTTTTGCTCGCCACTCGTCACTGTTTTAGATACTTCTCGATTGCTGCTGCCACCTCGGAAGAATCCGGCTTGACGGGCGATTCGAAGCGCGCCACAACGTTCCCGTTACGATCGACCAGGAACTTGGTGAAATTCCATCTGATATCGCCGGTAAGGCTGGGGTTCGCCTGCTTGGTCAGATATTGATAGAGGGGAGTACAGTCATCGCCTTTCACTGAGACCTTGGCGAACATGGGAAACGAGACGCTGTACTTGGTCGAGCAGAAGTTCTTAATTTCGGCATTCGTGCCCGGTTCCTGGCCGCCGAAATTGTTGGCGGGGAAACCCAGGATCACAAAGCCCTGGTCCTTGTATTTTTCATAGATCGATTCCAGCGCCGAATATTGCGGCGTGAAACCGCAGCGGCTGGCGACGTTCACCAAGAGAACGACCTTGCCCTTGTAATTCGCGAGCGAAGTGGGCTTGCCATCGATGGACGGGAGGGTGAAATTGTAGACGCTTTCGGCCGCAAACAAAGCTGCTGAGATCGACATCATCGCCACCAGAAGTGTGAGAACCGGGCGTACACGTAGACGCCGAATGTCCATAGTGTTTACTCCTTTTGTTGTATTCTGCCCTGACCCCGAGCCAATCATGCGGCCGGGGTGAATCTCTATGATAACCCAGTAAACCAGCCGTGAGCAACGAGGTCGCACGAATAAAAGCAGATCCTTCGCTTCGCTCAGGATGACGTGTCATTCTGAGCGAAGCGAAGGATCTGCTTTTGGTTGCGGCTTAGCCGCGCTGTGCTACTGGATAAGGTACAATCGGAGTATGAAGACTTGGTTTGCTTTCGGAAAGAACGGCCTTAGCCTGGAATTGCCGCGGGGATTTCATTATCAGGTGCTGGAGGCGCGCTCGGCTGTCCCGCTGGCGCATTCGGCAGGGGCGATCGAGAGTGCCCTCGACCATCCTGTTGCGGTCCCTTCCCTCAAAGAACTCGCAGCGGGGAAAAAGTCAGCAGCGATTTCGGTTTGTGACATCACCCGTCCCGCGCCGAACCGGGAAGTCTTGCCACCTCTCCTGGCCAGGTTGGAGGCGGCAGGGATTGCGCGCGAGAGCATAACAATCTTGATCGCCACGGGCCTGCACCGTCCGGCAACTGAGGCGGAGATCAGGGAGATTTGCGGGGAGCAGGTGGCGGGGAAGTATCGCATCGCCAGCCACCGGGCGCGCGAGCTCGACGAGCACGGTTTCCTGGGTGAGACCGCATCGGGAACGCCTGTTTATATTGACGAGCGATTCCTTTCTGCCGACCTCCGCATCACCTTGGGGTTTATCGAACCTCACCTGATGCTGGGTTATTCGGGCGGAAGGAAGCTGGTCGCACCGGGCCTCGCCGGCGAAAGGACGATCAAGGCTCTGCACAGCCCGAAATTCATGCGAGACGCGCGCGCCGTTGAAGGGTCGATTGAAGACAACCCTCTGCACCGCGAGCTTCTGGAAATCGCACGCATGGCACGGCACGACTTCCTGGTGGACGTGGCATTGGCGCGTGGGAACGGCCAGCGCCCCATTGCGGCAGTGTTTGCAGGAGAGCCGGTAGCGGCCCATCGCCAGGGAGTGAAATTCGTTTCGCAGGTGATGCTTGAGACTCTGGACGAGCCGGCAGACGCAGTCATTACCACCTCCGCCGGCTACCCGCTGGATCTTACGTTTTACCAAGCCATCAAGGGAATCACCGCTGCCTCGCACATCGTGAAGCCGGGCGGCAAAATCCTGCTGCTGGCGGAATGCGCGGAAGGGGTCGGCGGCGCTGAATTCGCTCAGATGCTGGCCAGCCAACCCTCCGACCGCGCCTTCATGGCTGAGATTGCTGGCGCGGCCGTGGTTGTGGACCAGTGGCAGCTCGAAAAGCTCGCGCTCGTGACCGCCAAGGCAGAAGTGCTTTTCTACGTCCCTGGACTGCCCGGCCAGTATCATACATCGCTGTGGGGGAAAGCCTACGACACGGCTGAGACTTCCATTGGCGCACTCACTTCATCCCTCCCGCGCGGCGCGCACATCGCGGTGATTCCGGAAGGGCCGTACGTCCTCGCGCAGGTCGGACAGGCAGTGGGCAGGTAGGCAGGAAGGGTAAAGGCTAAAGGTTAAAGGGTAAACCGTCTTCAGCCTTTAACCTTTAGCCTTTACCCTTTACACTTTCCTAGTTCATCTTCACGATCTTTGCCCCTGCGGAAGGCGGAATCTCGAAAGTGGACGGGGGGAATTTCAGGTTCACCTTAATTGAGGTGTAACGGGCAATCATATAGTCGCCGCCCGGCTCGAAGAACTGCTGTTGTGCCGGCATCCAGGAATCTTCGCTGACCCACATCTGGATTTTGCTAAGTTGAGCGGCGATGCTTTGCTTGCGTGGTATCAGTTCGAGCACTGCGGTAGTGTCGCCACCGAGTTCCTCTTCCTTCAAGTACTTCACGTTGTAGCTTCTCGTCAAATCTCCTGATTCCGCTCCGAAGCCCAGCAGCAAGAATTCCTCGACCAGTCCGGTCTTCTGTTCAAGGTTGTATTCCTGAATCTGATTGATGTTCGGAAGGTAGATCTGCGCCCTATTCTTCTTGAACAGGACGACCTTAGACTCGGGTTGCTGCATCTCGATCCGGATCTCCTCCCCCTTTCCCTTGCTGCCCTTACGGAAAAAGAGGCGGCCTTGCTCCGTAGACTTGTCATTGACGAGCACTGTCACCTTGGTGTACTCGAGGTTGGCGGTTAGGCTCCTTAAGCGTTTGCCGGCATCGTCCATGCGCGACAAGATCTCGGAGAGATCGGGGGGGATCTTCCCCTTGCGGGGAAAGGGCGCGTCCGCACCGACGCACAGAGGCGCCAAAAGCACGGCGACGAAGATCAGCGACACGAGAGTCAGTTTGAGACGCAAGAGCATCCTCCCCCTTCCATTGTAGAGGGAGCGGCGCGAAAAGGCTAGTGAGGAGGAAGCAGTGACGAGTGACAAGTGATGAGTGACGAGCGGGAGTTAGAAAACAGACCAAGCGCTGACGAGAAACGAAGGGCGGGATTGCGGGATACCCTTCCGGGCTTTTTGTCCATCCCTCCACCGCCGCCTGGCTTCCCCAGTTCCGGCAGCTAGCCCCCTTTGTCCTCTAGCTCCTGCTCCTCACTCATCACTTGTCACTTCTGTTCACCAGCACCGTGTAGCCGAGCACGACTTTGTTCTTATCGGTGATGGGAACGATCGATTGGACGGTGAAAGGCTCGTGCAATTGCCGGGTGAGGATGATCTGAATGGCGTCCTCAGGCGTAGTTCCGGTGAACGATTCCACCAATCTCGCGTCAACCAGGTAGCGCCATCCCTGCTTTCCGTGCCCCATCTCGACAAACCCTTGTTGGTGCCGAAGGTCCGTCAACTCCAGAGTGGGACGATCGTTAAACCAGCTACGCGGCGAGAGCAAAATAAACGCCAGAATGGCCAGGCACATCAGGTCGTACTGCAAGGTCCCCCGCTCGTACGCCCAGAAGATGGTACGTTTGATGCCGAGCTTGATTTTCTCCACTATCATTCGGCCGCCACCACGGAGCGCATTGTCCTGAGATTGCGGCAAGGAGGGATTCCGGATTTCCGGGCTGTGATCCATGGTTGAAGAGTCAATCGGAAACTATGCGGCCATCCCGCATGTGAATGGTCCGGTCCGCCACCGCGGCGGCCTCGGGGTTATGGGTAATCATCAAAACTGTTTGTCCAAAGGTCTTATTGAGGCCGCGAATCATATTCAGAACCGTCTGCGAGTTCTCTGTGTCCAGATTCCCGGTGGGCTCGTCCGCCAGGAGCAGCTTGGGATCGCAGATGACGGCGCGAGCGATGGCCACGCGTTGTTGTTCACCGCCCGAAAGCGCATAGGGGCGATGATCGAGTTTGTCCTGAATCCCGAGCATCTCCACCACAGTCTGAAAGCGGTGCGGATTAAAACCGTTTCCCTGGATGTACTGCGCGATGGCGATGTTGTTGCGCGCTGACAACGTGGGCAGCAGATTGAAACGCTGGAATACGAAGCCGATTTTATGCCGCCGGAAGCGTGTACGGTCGGCATCCGTCATGTTTTTGAAGTCGTTGCCATCCACCAGCACCTGCCCGCTGGTGGGGTTGGTCAAACCGCCCAGGATGTGAAGAAAGGTGGACTTCCCGCATCCGGAAGGCCCCACCACGGCCACGAACTCGCCTTCATGGACAATGCAATCCACGCCCCGCAGCGCTTCCACCGCGACTTTACCGACGCGGTAGACTTTCTTCAGGTCGTGAGTTTCAATGATCGGTTCCATTTACTCGTACGCCAGAGCGTCCACAGGGTCAAGCTGAGCCGCGCGCATCGCGGGGTAGAACGCCCCAAGCAAGCTTCCAGCTATCGCCAGAACCGCAGCGTATACTGCCCACAGCACGGTCAGTTCGATCACGAGGGTAGGGAAGTTCGCCAGAATGATCTTGCGGATTATGGCCGCGAATCCGTACCCGGCCAAGATCCCGACCGCGCTGAGGAGGCTTGCCTCTCGCAGAATCACTGCAATGATATACGCTTTTGATGCGCCAAGCGATTTCAAAATCCCGATCTCGCGGGTTCGTTCCGTGATGGTTGTGTACATCGAGAGGAATATAACCAGAAATCCGATCCCCACCGCGATGATGATGATGACCGTAGTAAAAACATTCAGGCCCGGTAGATTATTGGATGTCATCAATGACATCCATTCCTTCACGGCAGTGATATTATATTTGGGAAGGAGTTGTCGAATGGCATCAACAACAGCGTTGGTATAGGCGGGCTCGGTGCACTTGACCCAGAAGATTGTGGCTTTGTCCTGGACTTGCAAAAGGTCCTCTGCGGTTTGCAGGGGAATAAAGAGCCGCGCGCCTTTGCCGTGTTCGACGATCCCGCACACGTTGAACTGGTGGTTCAGCAAGGTCACCGTTTGCCCAACCTTGATATGGTTCGACTTGGCATATAAATCGTCCACAAGCAGGTCATTCGGTTTTGTGAACGGTCCACCGTGATGGTAGGCAAAGCCGCCCGAAACACGGTTAAAGCTGTCCACGTCTATGCCGTAGACCATACTCAACGCTCCCGTGTTGAAGAGAATCAGCGTCGGGGCCACGGCCAGCACATGAGGGACTTGCTCGAGCCGGTCTCCCATCTTCAGTGGCATGGGTGACTGCGAAAAAGCGAGAAGGAACGAAGATCCGGAGGGTTGCACCATGACGTCAGCGCCCACCCCTTCCTGCCGCCGGGCTGAGTCATTCACCAAGCCATGCGCGAGCCCCACGAAGAGCATCACCATGGCCACTTCCATGGCCACTGCCAAGGCGCTCAATGCCGTGCGGACGGGCCGGTACAGGATGTTGGAGACGATAAGCTTATTGACCACTCGGCTTCTCCTCCTTCGCGTCCAGATTAATCGTTTCCGTGTCCGGAGGTTGTGTGAGGACGAATTTCTCAGGATCAATTGGCTGGTTGAAAGTGGCCTTCAAAATAGTGATCGCCAAGCGGTAATCTTCGATCGGCCTGACCACCTCGATGTGGGAAGGATAGGTAACACCTTGAAAATCCTGATAATCGGAGTAGCGCACGTCCTCAACATAAAGGCCTTGCGCCTCGTAGAACTGTATGCGCGCCAACTGGAGATCGGCGCGGTCGAACCAGGCCCTACGCTTCAGGTGTAGCTCCCCGCCTTCCATCTCCTCTGCGATTATGACGACATAGTATCGATGCCCGGCCTCCTGCGCCTCCTCCAGCAACCGCTTTTCAGTGGAAGGATCAACGGGGGGGATCAGCAAGGCTTCCAGAATGTGCTGGGGTCGTAGATTCTCCAGGGAGTTTTTGGAAGGACGCCGGAATGCCGTCTTCCCCACGACGAATTTCTGGAGGGGTGGAATGTACAAACGGAACTCCTCCCCGTTGGAAACCATGTCAAAAATGTCGGTCCGTACCACCGGGGCTTGGCCCAGCATGCGAATCATGGCCGGACTTTGGATCAGGATGAAGCCTCTGACGTCGTGGTACTCCTTGATAACGCCGGAATAGATGGAACCGGTCGTCGGCTCGAGGTCCACGGTCATCGTCATACTCCGAACGCTTTGACTCAAAGCATTGAGCTTGGTGACGAGTTCGGCAAGCGACGCTACGCGCGGTGGGGCCACAACTTGCGAACGGGGAATATGCCTCACTCGCCGCACTATGCATCCTGGAATCAGCAAAAGTGCCGCGGCGGTCGCCAGCAGGACCAAGAACTTTCTGGTTGTAATCAGATTTACACTCCGTAAAGCCGGACCCGGTCAATCTAACAAACAGCTTAATGCCTGTCAATGTTCCGGGCCCTTTGCAATGTCTCAATTTCCCGTGGCACGGGCATTCCTTCGCTGTGCTCAGAACAGGCTCTGCCCGTGCACCGTCACGGCCAAGATGGCCGTGCCACCACCACATCACGGCACCTTCAGCGAGCCGACAAGTTCCGAAAGGTGAAGCCGCTTTCTCCGGCAATAGTCACGCAAACCTTGCACGATGCGAATCGAAGCGCCGGGATCGTAGAAATTCGCCGTGCCCACTTGCACAGCCCGAGCGCCGGCGATGAAAAACTCGAGGGCGTCCTCGCTGGTGGAGATACCTCCCAGTCCAATGATGGGGATTTTCACGGCCCGCGCGGCCTGATAGACCATTCGCAAGGCCACCGGTTTGATAGACGGGCCGGATAACCCCCCGGTTACATTCCAGAGCCGAGGCGTGCGCGTCTCGATATCGATAGCCATTCCGACCAGGGTGTTGACCAGGGACAGGGCGTCGGCCCCGGCCGCCTCGGCGG
>Ga0326727_10007451_pt1 | contig 28913 bp, 27 predicted proteins | sample MB2enrmetagenome_FD_207643 | JGI IMG/M metagenome (GOLD analysis project Ga0326727, IMG submission 207643) | Lab enriched peat soil microbial communities from McLean, Ithaca, NY, United States - MB29MY | ecosystem: Environmental > Terrestrial > Soil > Wetlands > Peat | place: USA: New York... | reverse complement strand
CCCACCGACGGAGCATCCGGCGCCGAGAACCCCAACCTTCCGGCGCGCCGACTCCGTCCCAGGGCTCTGGTCAAAGCGCCCAGGCGCTTCAGCACAGGTATGGGAAGCGTAGATGAAATACCCCTGGGTTTCGCGGTTTCGCAGCCCTTTTAGCTTGAGTTTTTTAATCTGGCAGGTTAAAAAACTCAAATGCGCTACCTGCCTCGCGAGCTGACTGGATATTCTGGAAGCCACTGGCCAGATCCTGCTCGTGCTCCCCTATTTCGAGAACGTGGGCAAACGGCTGATCAAGTCTCCTAAGGTTTACATCGCCGATTCCGGGCTCGCCTGCCACTTGCTTGGCATTGAAACCACCGCCCAGTTGGAGAAGTCGCCCTTTCTGGGCCCGATCTTCGAGGGCTTTATTGCGGGCGAAATGGCCAAGGCGCAGTTGAACGCCGGCCGGCGCCGGGAGCTTTACTACTTCCGGGACCAACAGGGTCTGGAAGTGGACTTCATAGTGCCCACCCAGGGTGGCGGGGTGTGCCTGGTCGAAGCCAAAGCGGCCCGGACGGTAACGCCGAGCGACGCCGCGCCGCTGCAGCGATTGGCGGCCGCTTGGCGCGGCCAACCCGGGCCCCGCGGCAGCATAGAGATGATCCTGGTGCATCGGCCAGCGCGGGCCGAGCCGGCTTCTCACGCGGTGGCTCCTGGCGTCCGAGTCACGTTCTGGCAGGAATTTGTCAAAGGGCTGATCTGACAGTCCTGTCGAACCGAGCAGGCGGCCCGGCTTGCGTGAGTTTTGCCTGGAGCTTGGCTACGACTCCAGCAACTGGAGCAAGATCGAGCGCGAAGTCCTCCGGCCGCCGGGCGACAAGGAAACCCCACGCACCTGAGCAAGACAACTCGGCCTTAAGCCCGGCTCGGGCGACTGGCTCAAGATCTTCGAGTACTCCGCCGTGGATGCGGGCCGCATCCCGGACCACATTCTTACGGACACAAAACTGGCCGCCCATCTGCCCGCCTTCTTCCGCACACTCTCCGGCAACGAACCCTCGCGAGTCGAATTGGACGACCTCATCCAAGCGCTTCGGGCGCGCTAACCCACCGGACATGGACCAAAGAAGATTCAAAGCCGCACGGGTCATTACCAGTAGCCGTCTGGTTCCAGTTCCCAGTGCTGGCGGGCGCAGAGCGGGCCTATGAAACCTGCCTGAGCGCTGGCTCGACTGTGGTCCTGGGGGGGCTGGGGTCTGCGCAGCAGACGCTTGACAACATCGCGCCGGCTGCGAGTCTGGCGGCAAGAAAAGCGACCCTTACGAAAAGTGGATATTATTCATCGCGCCCGCGCTGTCTTTGCTTATGATCGCTACCGCCCAAGGAGAATTGCCTCCCCTGATTTCGAGAGACTTGCTGTTTGGGAATCCGGAACGGACCTCCCCAGCGCTGTCGCCGGACGGTAGGCGTTTGGCCTGGCTGGCGCCCGATATCAACAACGTGCTCCAGGTTTGGGTGAAGACCGTCGGCAAGGACGATGACAAGATCGTCACTGCGGACAAGAAACGCGGCATTCGCCAGTATTTCTGGGCCAAAGACAACCGCAACCTGATTTATTTGCAAGACAGTGATGGCGACGAGAATTTCCATGCGTACGGCGTGGACCTGGACTCCGACAACGTGCGGGATTACACCCCCTTCCAGGGTGTGCGCGCGCAGGTCACGGGTTTGAATCCCGACTTCCCGAATGAGGTCCTGGTCGCGCTCAATCTCCGTAACCGCTCACTGTTCGATGTCTATCGGCTCAACTTGAAGAATGGCGCGCTCGAATTGGACACCGAAAACCCCGGCGACGTGGCCGACTGGGGCGCGGATGCGCAATTCCGCGTCCGCTCCGCACAAATCGCCACCCCGGAAGGCGGCACAGAAATCCGCGTTCGGGCCAATGATAACTCGCCCTGGAAAACCTTTCTCAAGGTCGGCCCGGAGGAAATCCTCAATGCGCTGGGCTTCACCAAGGACGGCCAGTCGCTCTATCTGATGTCGTCCATTGGGCGCGACACCGCCGCGGTGGTGAAAAAGAACCTTGGAGATGGCAAGGAGAAAGTGCTTGCGGTCAGCGATGAGGTTGATGCCGGCAACGTAGTGATTCATCCACGCCGGTATGTCGTGGAAGCGGTATCCTTCTCACCGGGGCGCACCCGGTGGCAGGTGGTGGACCCGGCGGTAAAGGAGGATTTCGGCGGCCTGGCGAAGCTAAACGATGGCGATTTCTTTCTTATCAATCGCACCGAGGCTGACGATATCTGGCTGGTCGGCTATACTTCGGATCGCGCGCCGGGCAGATTTTATCGCTGGGATCGGAAGGCGAAGCAGGGCACTTTCCTCTTCACCGCCCAGCCCAAACTCGACGGATTGCGGCTGGCGGAAATGATGCCGGTGGTCATCCCCACCCGTGACGGCCTGAAGATGAACAGCTATCTGACCTTGCCGGTGGGCATAGCACCGAAGAACCTGCCCACGGTCCTTTTTCCCCATGGGGGTCCCTGGGCGCGCGACCAGTGGGGATTCAATCCCCGCGCTCAGTGGCTGGCCAATCGCGGTTATGCGGTGCTGCAACCCAACTTCCGCGGCTCCACCGGATACGGAAAATCATTCCTCAATGCCGGCAACAAACAGTTGGGGCTCAAGATGCACGATGACTTGATTGACGCGGTCAATTGGGCCGTGAAAGAAGGATACGCCGACCCCAAGAAAATCGGCATCATGGGCGGGTCCTACGGCGGCTATTGCGCCCTGGCGGCGATCACCTTCACGCCGGACGTTTTCGCCTGTGCCGTGGACATTGTCGGTCCCTCGAACCTTGAGACCCTCATCCATTCGATCCCGCCCTATTGGAAACCGATGCTCTCGATTTTTAACGTCCGCATAGGCGATGTGAATGATCCGAAGGACGCTGAACTGGTAAGGAAGGCTTCCCCGTTAAACTCGGCTGACCGCATTATCCATCCGCTGCTCATCGGCCAGGGCGCCAACGACCCACGGGTCAAGCAGGCTGAATCCGAGCAGATTGTCGCCGCCATCGAAAGGAACCACGGAAACGTGATTTATGTCGTTTACCCCGACGAAGGCCACGGCTTTGCCCGGCCCGAAAACCGCGCCGACTTCCACGCCCGCGCAGAGGCATTCCTCGGCACCCATCTCGGCGGACGGGTCGAGCCGATGCTGGGGACCAAAGTAGCCGGGTCAACCGCCACGGTGCGCGTAGTGGGTGCAACGCCGTAGCTGCCCTCTTTTTCTTCCGCACACTCTCCGGCCAGATACCCTAGCGGGAGGACATGGAAAAGCTCCTGGGCATCATCAAAGGGACCCGCCGACCGTGATCAATATACCTCAGGCAATACGCGGTTACGCTTTCGTTCGTAGTGGCTTCGTGCGACGCCTTCCGGTTTGGAATTCGACGGTGGCGTGTACATCTTGTCACTAAGGTCAGGCAGGTCCTCCGGGTAGCCCATCCACTCGACAAACCCAGGCCAATTGGTTTCGGCGAGGGAGAGAACGGCACCCATGATCAGTCGGCGACGCTTTCTCGCTGGCGGTTCATCCAGCGCCAAGACGTCAACCAACCATTCTCCATCCGCGGTGCGGGCTTCAATTCGCCCATCGGCGTCGACTTGCAGGCATTCCCCAAGTGCAACCTCACACGGGTTAGGAAGGAGAGAATCCCGCTTAAGGCCGTTACACGCCGGGCACAGATAGAACAGATTGGTGTATTCGCACCTCAGGCCAGGCTGAAGTGCCTGCGGTTGGAAGTGGTCAATGTGAAGTCGCTCCCGCATGTCACGCCAGACTTCGCGGTCGAGGCAATAGACACAACGAAAGGCAAACTCGTCGCGCAGCCAAGGGCGATACTTCTGGTAGTCGGCCCAACCGCTGGGCCCGTGGCAGCGCACATGTGGTGTGGCTGGATACGCATAGGGGTCAGGAATCACGCGCCTCGCCACACGCCCCTCCTTCTCAAATCCGCCTCGACCTCCGCCAACTCTTTCAGGGAGGGGGATGAGAACAGTTCGCGTTTCAGGCCGGCCAGCCTCTGCAAATGTTGCAGCTCCGCTCGTTCCTCCGCCCGGATGGCATTATTCCTTTTCCTTTCAATCAGTTCGAGGCGGCGCGTGTTCGTAGGGTCCCAGTCCGCCGTAATGGCTATGAAATCGGCCAACGAAATCGCCTCATCGAAGCCCTCTGGGAAGTAACGGTCTTGATTGAATGGCACGCCTGCCCGCTCCCAGCCAGAGAAATAGTCGAGCAATTGCCGCTCAACCTCCGTAGGGAGTTGGTAGAGGCGCAGGACTTCCGCGTCAATCCGCCAGTGAAGCTCCCGAAGGACTTTAGCTTCCTCGACCCGAGCGTCATCACTACGCAACGGAAGAGGTGCTTCGTGGCGAGCAACCGATTCCAAGTAATTTCTGACGGCGGTTTCAATCCGCTCGATGCCGGTTGCGTCGAACTTCGGCACCGGAAACCTAAGCCAAGTTCCAGTCAAAATATGCCATTTCGAGGAATGCGCGTAGGCAAAGGCATTCGCGATGGGCGAGCTCAAAACTGCCCAAAGAAGATCGAGAGATATGTGGGTGGTCAGTGGGCGAAAAATCGTAAAGCTACTTCTCGCTGGTCTGCCGACGCGGTCAATCATGGCGCGAAGGCACCAAGGAGCACGCTGAACCGGGGCTTCATTCAGAAGAATCTGTGGAGTACCGCACTCGGTGCCGCTGATCGCGCACCTAACAACATCTGGCGACAAGTTAAGCCATTTCAGCGCCGGCAACTGGTGTGTTTGGATTCTTCGACCTAGGTTCTCAAACCCTTCGACCGCTCCTTCAAACCATTCGTCTGAGACTGTCGTGGCTCCTGCAGGGAAACCAGGTTGGTCTTCACCGATGTGACTGAATCCCTGCCCAACATCAACAGCCTCAGCGAGTTTGGGGAGATGGTTACAATGCTGCCAGACGGATTCCAAATCCGGAACGCGCAAATCAAAGTCCGGCGCTTGCTGGAAACGGCGCTGTCTCACCCCGACTTGGCTCGTTACGCCGTAGGACTCTCTGAAAATCTCCATCTGCCGCTCCCGCACCCGCCGATAGCGAATGGTGGTGGACGAAGGCGAGGCGGGTGGGTGTTTTCGTCCGAGGAGCACCGCCGATTCCTGGTCAGCGAAATTGAAGACCTTGTCCGGGAAGAGGCAGAGTTCCTGAAACTCAAATTGCGCAGCCAGCAGCCTGCGAAGATCGGTGGCGTTCGAATCATGCAGCAACGTCTGAGGAACAACGACGCCAAACACACCACCGTCTGGCATGGCCGACAATGCGCGGTAGAGCATCTCGGCCGTTTTGTTCAGGAACTGCGGCTGGCGGAATTTGCGAGTGTAGGCTGCTCGTTGAGCTGGTTTGAAGTCCTCGAACGGCGGATTGGCAAGGAGAATTGTTGACTCGCGCGCGGCTCGCTCAATGAGGTCTGATTCGAACAGATCAGCAGCCTTGACCGACCAGCCGTTGGGGTTTGGGATGTCGGTAAGCGTCAGGGAGAGGCGGGCAATTTCGACAGCAAAGTCGTCCACATCGTAGCCTCGCACCCTGTCGCGAAGGTATTTCTTCCGCGCGGGCGGCTCGGCCAAGTTCGGCGGCAAGAGGCTGGTCAGCAGCCGGATCGCGGCTATAAGAAATGCCCCAGGGCCGCAAGCCGGTTCAAATACGCCCCGCTTGTCCTTGCCAATCTGCTCGATCCATGGAGCCAGCCGGCCAACGATGTAGTCCACAAGGTAGCTGGGTGTGCTATGTGTGCCGAATTCCGCACGGACCTCATCCGAGATGAGCGTGTTCTCATACACGAAGGCCAGCGCTTCAGTGGTCGCAAGTCGCAGGTCGGCAGAGGAGGAAATCCGCTTGGCTACGGCCTCGAGAGCGCGTCGCTTGGGTTGGCTGGTAACAAGGCCGTCGGCAGATTCGCCGTAGTGAGTTGCGACGCGGGCGAAGACTTCATCCACATTGCTGAAGTTCACGCGGATGAAGCCTTCCGCTTCTTTGTCGTGAAGCATCTTAGCTCCAAGCAACCAGAAGACGGATTTCACGAGCCACTGGCCCTGCTTAAGATCCACGTCTTTGGGCCAGCCCAAGGCATCTCGCACTTCAGCCACACTGTCGAGCAGCAGCCGCTCGATAGTTTGCCCAGCTTCCTTCTCGACCATGGGCATCAGACTAAGGTCAACAAAGCTTCTTTCGCAGGCCTTCTCGAATCTCCCTAAGGTCTTGGCGCGGTAAATGGTCCTCGGGGCAAAGTCCTCCCTGTGTTCGCGGAAGAAGCCCTCAATCCTGTTCACCGGAATCGGCTCCCCGATTTGGTAGGGATCGCGTTCGGTTTGGCTCCACCAAAGTAGGCGACCCTGATGGCAAAGGAATGTGAGCGGTGCCCCAACGTCTCGGCAGGCTCTCGCGTCTTCTTCGGGGCCAGTGACCACATCCATTGCCGTAAAGCAGGCGGATCGAGTATCAAATGGGCGCTGGGCGAATCCCGCGAATGTGGCAGCTCGGTTTCCGGCGAGCGCAACGCCATGAAGAACACTGGATGGCGTGTAGCCGCACCGTTGGAGATGCGGCCAAAGCTCTTTGGCGATAAGATTTCGGTCCGGCACAGGTACTCGCCAGATATTTACGCCGTCAAGGGACGTGTTGGCAACAAATTCCGCATCCGGGCTCCTGCTTCGAGGCGCCTCCCGCTCATGGTTCAGTCGTCCAAATCATTAGCCCCGATCTCAGAAAGGGGCCAATGAGATCGTCAGACTCTCAACAGGCGTTTGCCGTTCGAGCGGGCGGAGCCGCTCTGCCCCGGCGCATACGCGCGGCTGGAGACACTTCCAGTTCCTTGCCGCCCCGGAAGATCGCCCCGAGGCGATTCCACAGATCATGGTGTGGGGCATCGCTTCGCGGACCGATTGAAGCCTTTCCGTGATCGGGCAGCCCGGCTGTTCAGTGGGCCGCCGGCTCAAATGCGCGGGCGTGATGAATTTCCTTGTCTCCGAGGGGACGGATCTGGTTGGCGGAGACCTTCGCCACGGCAACAGTCCTCCCATCAAAGGTAGTGAATTCAACTTGGTAGCTGTGGCCGCCTTCATAGACATGAACGACTGCTCCGACATCGCCAACCGCAAGCCCGTGTTCAGGGAGGTCGGTAGCCAGCGCCACGCAGTCCAGTTCTTTGATCATGCTGACAGAGGATACGCTGTGATGAAGCGCGGTGCAAACTTGCTGGTTTCCACGAGCCAGATCGTCCGAAGGCGGGGTCTTCGACCGGACGGGGTCTCCAAAGGCCCTTCCACGAGATAAGTCGTGCCGTCCACAGCCGTTGAGCACTCCCTGCACAGCACGACGCGGCTGAGATTATTGGTTTTCCGGCAAGGCGCTACGCAGACCTCGCGGCTATCAGTGGGCTGGGTCCGCCCCTGAGAACTGCTGTCACGGCACTGGCCCCCGGCCACTTCGGTGCCTTGTTCGTTGACCTCCGACCAAGCTGGTTCTCCGCCGTTTCCGGCGGAATAGCGACACCCCCCAGACTCTCTCTCACGAGTGGCATGTACCAGCAGGTAATACACGCATTAATGTGTATCCGAAGGAGGTCTGCCAGCGCCGTCATCTCGGAGAGTGACGGGTCACCTTGGGATGCACCTCAGTGCGTGGCGTTAAGAATGATGTCCCCAAGGTCCAGGGGCGACCCACTAGCTCCTGGCGCTTCCGGCACCGTTACTTGCATCCCCGATGACGCGATTTGCGGGTCCACAGGATTGGTAGTCGTCGAATCCGGCCCGGATCCGAGATAGCCTTGCGCCACACTCACGAAGAGCCGGTATTTTCCCGGCAGAACCTCCGGGATGGTGAACGAGCCATCGGCTTCTACATTGAAATCGTACTCGTATTGATCGCGGAACCAGGCCCGGCCGGCGTCGGTGTCCTCGAATTCCAGTTTCCATCGCTCGACGGCGTTCCCGGTCAGCTCTTTGGGGACGTGGTAGTCATCCCATTCGACGTTCAGTCGGGCGAGGGTGACCTGGTTAGTCCAGCTTCGAATCTCGACCCCAGGCGGCGCGACTAGTCTGCCGGTGACGGGACGGCCTATGCCGCCTACCTGCACTTGCACGGTCTGACCCGGGTTGACGTGAACTGAGGGCGAGAGGATGGGGGCTGTGTCGGGGCCGTCGTTAATCGCCACATGGCCATCGCCCGGCGGAACATGCTCGAGCGTGAAGTTCCCGGATGCGTCTGAACGGGCGGAAAAGCCTCCCGCCTTGTAATGGAGCGTCAGCCAACGGGTCAGGTTCCCGGGGTGCTCCCACTGCACTTTCCGATCCGCCCAACGGGCATCACTTGTGCGCACGCTGCCCTCAATTCGCCCCCACGGCTGAAGCCGGATCTCGAGCGGCTGCGAGAAATCAAAACAGCGCGCGCGGCCCAACCCGGCCGGCCCAACCGCCACCACCGTGTGCGCTCCCGGCTTGGGATCGAACGAGAATGACCCTTGCGGGTCAGTTCTCTTGCGATAGTCTGATCCTCGCAGTCCAAATGTGTTTCCAAACGCGCCCGGCTCGAACGCGGTCCCGTTGAGCCTCACACCAACCTTGGCCGTGCAGAGGGCCACTTCGACCCCCATCGCCCGACTGCCGTCGGGCAGCAGGACCGTGCCGCGGATGGAATGGGCCGCACTGGTGCGCCTCAATTGAAAGTCGCAAACGCCTTCGACCCTATTGGTCAACCGGATTTGGGTTTCGGCGGTTTCATAGCCGTCCGCTTCGATCCGCAGATAGGGGACTTGTTCCTCATCAATCACCAATTTGTAGAACCCGTTGGTGCCGGCCTTGCTGCGCAGTTCCCATCGTGGCGTCTCATCAGCAGGGTTCCACGGCTGCGAGTGTCCAGGCGTGAATTGGAAGCTGGCCACCGGGGTGCCGGTTTCAGCGTCAGTCACGCTGCCGGTCACGGTCGCAGCCGGATACAGCACGATGGTGTGCTCCTCGCCGTCCGCGGCGAACCTGTTCGTGCGAGAAAAGCAGTAGCCGGCCTTGCCGAACTGCAGTTCCAACTGGCCCTTGGGAGGGGAAAGCCATTGCAATCGCCCATCCGCGCCGGTCTGCTGTGCGAGATGGTGCCCAAGGGTCCCCCGTTCTCCCCACCATTGTTGCAAAAAGAGACGCACCCCGGCCACTCCCTGAGTGCCTTCGTCCACCAGGCGCACCTTCAGCGGCGGCACCGGGCTCAGCCGAAATACCAAGGGTCCGGGCACGTTGGTCAGACCAAACCCCTGCTGGTCGGCGGCATAGCCACCGGTGGTCACCGTGACGAACGCTGGCGCGGCAATCTTGTCCAGCGCGAACTGCCCGGACTGATCGGTGGTATCCTGGGCATAAGGCTGGCTCTCGAAACCGCCCCATACCGATGCACCTGGGATCGGGTGGCCCTGGTCATCTACGACCGACCCGGTGAGCGCGCCGGTCTTTCGAGAGGCCTGGGTTCGGTTGTTGCCGGTCGGCGGGAACAAGTGCCTCACCGCCTGGGTCTGCGCCACCGCGCCAAGGTCCGCGCCAGGTGAGCCATGCACCCCTACGGATTGCGGCGCTGCATGGCGCGTGAGCAGACCACCAGCAGTCACGGCCACGAAAACCAACGCCAGCGAACCCGCCGCGAGCCCCACCGCCAGCTTGAGTTTGGCCCAATGCCAGGCGCGGAGAGTCTCGCGCGCTAATTGCGGCAACATCGTTGGAGCCGAGGCGGATGCCGCTGCCAGGGAGATCTTGACCACCGCGCCGGCCAGCGCCGCCGAGGCGGTCTGCACTGTTTTCTCGGCCAAAACTGCCGCGAGCGCGACCCCGCTCAGCTTGACCCCGCGCCGGTCCAGAAACTCACGCAGCTTTTCCAGCGCCCGGCTGACCCGCTTCTTCGCCGCTTCCTCGCTGACGCCCAGCTTCTCACCTACCTGGCGCAGCGGCATTCTTTCGTAGAACCGCAACAAGATGGCGGACCGGTCAGCCTCGGAGAGTGCGGCCACGGCTCGATCCAGGTGCGGCGCGAGTTGTTGCCAGACAATCTCGTCGGTGTCGGGGGAGGCGGTATCGAGGCTCATAGTGCAGGCGGTTGCTTCGCGGATTTTGCGCCGTTGTTCTGCGCGCCGGGCGTGGCCCGCGACGAGGCGGGTCGTGCGAAAGAGCCAGCCGCCCACGAGGGTGCCGGGGCCGAGACCGCGGGCCTTGCGGGCCAGGAGCACGAATACCGACTGGACCACATCCTCGGCCAGGTGCGGATCGCCCACATGGCGGATGGCCACGGAGTAAACCCAGTCGAGGTGGAGCCTGACCAGTTCGGCGAACGCCGCCTCGGAGCGGTTTTTGGCGCAAGCCTGAAGCAGTTGCCAGTCATCCATGCTGGTGCGCATTGTCATTCAACTATCAATGCCCGCCAACCGGAAAAGGGGACACCGAAACCGAATAAGCCCCGACGCGGGGCCGTTATCACTTCCGAAAGCGCATGTGGACGCGGCGGAATTGCCCAAAGCACCGGCCATCGGCTTGGCAGGTGGCTTGGACCCTCCGCTCGATGACTTCGGCGCGGCCGGTAACGACGGAGTGGATCATCGGCGAGACCTGCACTTTGCTGGTGGCGCGCAGACGACCGCACCTGGTCGTGCGCTTTCTGGACTACCTGGAGCAGAGCGCCGCTTTGCTGGTGCTCAATCCCGACGAGGACATGCTGGTTGCCGCCAAGCAGTTCATCCTCCGCCAGGCGGAACAGGGCTATTCGTTTGTGAACTGCTTGAGTTTTTGCGTGATAAAGGAGCGGCGAATCGCAATGGCGCTCACGACCGAAGAGCACTTTCGCAAGGCCGGGTTTTCGGCGCTGCTCGTGGATTGATTCGGGCCAACGGGGTGGCATTTACGTTGCCGCCAAAGGAGTTCCGATTATGCTGGAGCCGTGTTTTGGTTCTGGTTCTGGTCAGTGACGGACATCCTGATGGTCCTGTCGGATGTGGTCTGGTGGGTGATGGCCATGTGGCTGACGAAAAAGAGGCTGTGGCGGGTCCTGGTGAGTGTCTTTTTGGCGGGGCAGATGGCGGTCGTGGTTTCGCTCGTTGCCCAGGTTGAGTGGTCTCGCCACATCCCTAAGGCGGTAGTCTCGGCGGTCATCATTTGGCACTACTTCCTGTTTGCCGCGTTGCTGGCGCTCGGGACAGTGGTGGCTTGCGCGCGGCTGGTGCGGGGCCTGGGCCGGATGCTAGGAGCGCAGCGGGATCGTCCCGTTGCCGCTCCTGTCCGGGCCGAACCGCAGACGCGCCGGGAATTCCTCGGCGCCTGCGCCGCCCTGACTCCGCCGTTATTGAGCATTGGTATGACCGGGGTGGCCCAGGCGCAGTTGGACCATTTCCGCGTCCGGCACTTCACGCTTTCGATTCCAGGGCTGCCACGGGCGTTGGACGGCACCACGATTGCGCACATGAGTGACACCCACGTGGGCGGGTTGACGAGCGGCAGGGTTTTGCGGGAGGCGGCCAAGGCAGTCAACGCGCTCCGGGCTGACTTGGTGCTTTTTACCGGCGACCTGATCAACTACGAATTGGCTGATCTTTCGGAGGGGATTGCCCTGGTCAAAGGGATGGAGGGGCATTACGGCCTATGGATGATCGAAGGCAACCATGATACGGCCGTGGATGGCGGGGAGTTCGAGCGGCGCGTCAAGACCGCCGGGCTGCGCCTGCTGCTGGATGAGTCCGATATGGTCGAGGTTCACGGCTATGCGGTTCAACTGTTTGGTTTGAGCTGGATGAGGGGCGGGTCGGGCGATGACCGCCATCGCGACCAGGTGGCGGATTCGCAAGTGCGCAAGCTGATGCAGGTTCGCCAATCGGATGCCTTTCCCGTTTTGCTGACGCATCATCCGCACGCCTTCGACGCGGCCGTTAAGGCGGGCCTGCCGTTGACGCTGGCCGGCCATACGCACGGCGGGCAATGGATGCTCGACAGTCAGCACGGTGTGGGTCCGGTTCTGTTCCGCTACTGGTCGGGACTGTACACACGAGGACGCAGCCAAATGATCGTATCCAACGGAATCGGCAACTGGCTTCCGCTCCGGATCAATGCGCCAGCGGAGATCGTCCACCTCACCCTGCACTGCATGGGAGGGCCCGGCTGACACATGCGACCCTGAAGCCATCTCAAGGCCACCCCAAAGCCAGCGCAAAGCCAGGGGACTGGCAGCGAATGGTTAAGATTTGCCGAGCGGGCGGGAAAAGGGCAGGTTGGAGCAAGCCCGGGGCGCCAGGTTCGAGCAGCCGGCGTCCGGGCGAGCCACCGACACAAACAGAAAGAGACACTATGGCCCAGGCAGTCATGGACCCCGAACAGGTGCGGCGCTTCGCCGAGGAACTCAAGCGATTCAACACCGACCTGAGAGATAAGATCGTGTCGTTGCAGGCGCGCTTTGCGGCGCTGGGCGACACCTGGCAGGACCAGGAGCACGTTAAGTTCGCCGAGGAATTCAAACAGACGATGAAAGCTTTGAAGAAGTTCGTGGAGGTCTCGAATCAGCACACGCCTTACCTGCTGAGAAAAGCCCAGCGCATTGAGGAGTACCTCAACCAACGCTAGCGCTATGCCGGAACGCGCCCATGTCACGTCAGTTGAGGCCCTGGAGTCGTTCCGGGCGCACCTGATTGTTTATCTGACCAAGGCGCGCTCGACGCTGGAGGAGGTCAGCGCCGATGTGCAGCGGCTGCGGAGCTGGCTGGACAACGATCAGCGGACGCATTGGGACAATGAGGTGCGACGCCGGAGTCAGGCCCTGCAGGAGGCGCAGCAGGCGCTGTTCAGCGCCAAGCTTTCCACCTTCCGCGAGGCCGGGTCGGTCGAACAATTGATGGTCCACCGGGCGAAGCGTGCGCTGGAGGAAGCCGACGCCAAGCAGCGGGTGGTGAAGCAGTGGCACCGGGTGTTCGACAACCGGGCGGACCCGCTGGTTAAGCAGATGGAGAAGCTGCATACGGTGCTGACCAGTGACATGGTCCAGGCCGTTGCCTTCCTGGGGCAAGCGGTCAGTACGCTTGAGGCGTATGCCAGGATTGCTCCGCCCACTGCCGCAGGACCAGCCCCGGCGTCGGGCAGCAAGGCGGAGCCGGAGAGGAAAGCATGAAGGCGAGCGGCTCCAGGCTGTCGGGCCTTACCAAGGAACTGCGCGCCCAGTGGCAGGACACGAAGAATTACTGGAAGGACGCCAAGAGCCAGGAGTTCGAGCGCCGGTACATGGAAGAACTCCTGGCCAGCGTGGACCGGGCGGTGACAGTGATCGAACAACTGGACAAGCTCGCAACCAAAATCAGGAAGGACTGTGAGTAACAACCTGGGAGTCGGCAAGACGCTCGAACTGCTGGAGCGGCTTAGGGGCACGGTTCGGGAGTTCACGGCCCGGGCGGAGAAGCTCAACGCGGAATACAACACCCGGACCAGCCGCGAACGGCGCCTCCGTGACACCGCGGCGGAGAAGCAGGCGAAGGAGTTGGCGGCGGCCATCCACGACGCGGAGGCGGCCTTTGCGGCGGCCAGAGAAGCGGCCATAGCGAAACACGAAGCACGGAGGGCCTGGATCGGCAAGGCTTACCAGGCCAGCAAGGAGAAGGGGCTGGCAGACATCGAGAATCAGACCGGCACCCGCAAGTACGAACTTCAGAAGAGGATGCTTCAGGCGGAGCGCGACCGGGACACAGGCCTGGCTAACGCGGCGACCACTATTGAGGAGTGCAGGGCCAACCTGGCGGCGGAGCAAGTAGCGCTGACCTCGCTGGAAGGGGCTGCGCACGGCGCTTTCAGCGGCTACTGGAAATTCGTTCGCGCCCTGTCACAGGCGTACCAGAAGGCTGCCCCACCCGCTCCCGCTCTGGATGAGAATCAACTGCTGGCGGAACTGCGCGACCTCCTGGGCAAGGCCCGGGGCAACGTGCAGCGCTTCAGAGGTTTCTGGTTGCTGGGTGCGTTCAAGTACCTGCCGCTCTGGGTGCTGGTGGCACTGGGAGAGATTCCGCTGGTGCTGCAGCATTTTGGCCGTAATGCGGACGCTTACTGGAAGGCGGGCATTTGCGCGGGCGGGAGCCTGGTCGTCGTCCTGATTCTGCGTTACCTGGCCGGCCGGCAGGCGGGGCGGCTGGCGGCCTCGATCGCCGGCGCACTGGGGAAGGCCCGGCTCCTGCACGACACCTGTCGGGAGCGGGCGGAGGCCCACTACGAGCAGGAACTGGAGCGCATCAAGCGGGAGTTCGAAAGCAACACCCGAACGGCAGATCAGGAGTTAAAGCAGGCGCTGGCCGAGGCCGGGGACTGGCGGGTGGGCTGCCGCATGCGGAGCGATGAGAAAGCCTCCGGGGCTTTGGAGAAGAACGGCCGCCTGCACGCGGCAAAGCTGGACCGCCTCCAGCAGCAACGCTCGGCGAGCCTTGAGCAGTTGAAGCGGACGGGGGAGGCGCGCCGGAAAGCCGAGGTCGAGGCCAGTCAGAAGAGGGAGGCACAGTTTAACGTGGATTACCAGGCTCAGTGGCAGAAGCTGGAGGCCGAGTGGAAGAGCACGATTCAGCCGATCTACGAGGGCCTCGGGTCTGCGAACGAGCTGGCGGGGAGGCTGTTTCCTCCCTGGGAGCCGGCCGTGCTGGAGAGTTGGGCTCCGCCGGCGCAGTTCGCGGCGGCGGCCAAGTTCGCCCAGATGGAAGTGGAGGTCGAGAAGCTGGCGGAGACGACGATCAACGACAAGCGGTTGGCGTTGCCCGGGCCGTCCCGATTCACCGTGCCGCTCTGCCTGGCCTACCCGGAGCAGGGCTCGATCCTGTTCGAGACGGCAGACCAGGGGCATGACGAGGCTATCGGCGCGCTCAATAACATTATGCTGCGGCTGCTGGCGACCGCGCCGCCCGGGCGGCTGAACTTTACCATCCTCGACCCCGTGGGCCTGGGGCAGAATTTCGCGGGCATCATGCACCTGGCCGATTACGAGGAGCAGATCATCAATAGCCGCATCTGGACGCAATCGGGGCAGATCGAGCAGAAACTGGCCCACCTGAACGAGCACATGGAGAAGGTCATCCAGATGTATCTGCGCAACGAGTATGCAACGATCGCCGAATACAATGAGCAAGCGGGTGTGATTGCGGAGAAGTACTACTTCCTGGTCGTGGCCGATTTCCCGGTGAACTTCACGGAGACGGCCGCCAAGCGCCTGCTGAGCATCGCCGCCAGCGGGGCGCGCTGCGGGGTGTATATGCTCATTCATTGGGACCAGCGGCAACCGCTGCCGCCGGAGTTTATCCCCGAAGAGTTGCGGGCCAGCAGCGTGTGCCTGAGCGGCAAAGGAAAGCAGTTCCTGCTGGCCGGGAAACCGATTCCGGGGACCGACCTGGTTCTGGATGCTCCGCCGCCGCCGGAGTTCGCGATCGAGTTCGTCAACCAGGTGGGCCAGAGCAGCCGCGATTCCAGCCGCGTCGAGGTGCCGTTCGCGCACGTGGCCCCGCCGGAGGAGGAGATTTGGAGCGAGGAGACGGCCAGCGAGCTGCGCGTCCCCATTGGCCGCACGGGCGCGACCAAGTTCCAATACCTGGCGATCGGCAAGGGGACGTGCCAGCACGGGCTGATTGCGGGTAAGACCGGCTCGGGTAAATCCACGCTGTTTCACGTGATCATTACCAACCTGGCGTTATGGTGCAGCCCGGAGCAGGTGGAGTTTTACCTCGTGGACTTCAAGAAGGGTGTTGAGTTCAAGTGCTACGCGTCCCACCGGCTTCCCCACGCGCGGGTGGTGGCGATTGAGAGCGACCGGGAGTTCGGCCTGAGCGTCTTGCAGCGGGTGGACGATGAACTGAAGCACCGCGGCGACCTGTTCCGTCAGCTCGGGGTGCAGGACGTCGCGGGCTACAAGCGGGCGGGCGGCACCGAGCCGATCCCGCGCTCCTTGCTGATCATTGACGAGTTCCAGGAGTTCTTTGTGGAGGACGACCGGATTTCGCAGACGGCGTCGCTGCTGCTGGACCGGTTGGTCCGGCAAGGGCGGGCCTTCGGCATCCATGTGCTGCTGGGTTCGCAGACGCTGGGCGGGGCCTACACTGTCGCGCGCACCACGCTTGGCCAGATGGTCATCCGCGTCGCCCTTCAGTGCAACGAGGCCGACGCCTACTTGATCATGGACGAGAACAACCCCGCGCCGCGTCTGCTGTCGCGCCCTGGTGAGGGCATCTACAACGACATGGCCGGCATGATCGAGGGCAACAGCCCGTTCCAGGTGGTCTGGTTGCCGGACCAGGTGAGGGAGACGTATCTGGCGAAGGTCCGGGCCAGGGCGGACCGGGAAGAAGTCCAGAGTCTAAAGTCTAAAGTCCAAAGTCTGGAGCCAGACGGTGGGCGGCGGTATCCGGGGCCGATTGTGTTTGAGGGGAATGCGCCGGCGGACGTGCGGGAGAATGCGCTGCTGCGGGGTTTGCTGGAAGCGCCTTCGATAAAGCTGGCGGCGGCGGGGCGTATCTGGCTCGGCGCGCCCAACTCGATCAAAGGGCCCACGGAGGCGGTGTTCCGGCGGCAGAGCGGGAACAACCTGCTGCTGGTGGGACAACGCGAAGAGACGATGCTGGCCCTGTTGTCGCTTGGCCTGGTCTCCCTGGCCGCACAGTATCCGCTCGGCGCCGCGCGCTTCATTCTGGGCGATGGCACGGCGCCCGGCACCTCCCAACGCGAGTATATCGAGCGCGTCCTCCAGGCCATCCCGCACCCGATCACGCGGGCCAAACCGGGCGACCTGGGCGACATCATGCAGGAGTTGGCCGGAGAGATGAAGCAGCGGAGCGAGGCGGCAGACGCCGAAGCCGCCCCGCCGGTTTTCCTGTTCATCGGTGGCCTCCAGAAATACAGCAAGCTGCGCTATGAAGAGGATTTCGGCTTCGCGGCCACTGACGCCGAAGCGCCACTGAATCCCGCGATCGTGCTCAACAACCTGATCTGTGAAGGCACGCGGCTCGGGTTTCATGTGATCGCCACCTGCGACACCTACAACAACGTGAACCGTTACCTCAGCCGCAAGGCGTTCAGTGAATTCGAGATGCGCGTGCTGTTCCAAATGAGCGCCAACGATTCGGCCAGCCTCATTGACAACCCGAAAGCCAGCATGCTCGGGCTCCACCGGGCGCTGTTCTACAACGCGCAGGAGGGCTACCTTGAGACGTTCCGCCCCTACGCGCCGCCCAGCCGGGAATGGATCGACCAGGCTTCTCGGAACCTGGCCCGCCTCCTCAAGCGCGAGGGGGCGCCTGTGTAGGCAGGCGATGCAGGCGCGCTGCCTGCCCGGGCTTGTGGCGCTTGGTGTTTTCCGCCCACGTCGGTCTCCTTGATGCTGTGCAGACGTGTGCAGAGAAGATCCGCAGAACCCGCATGCGCCAAAGGGTGTGTCAGCGCCTTGACAATGCCCGGTAATTAGATAATCTTGGCTCGAGCTAAAAGAGTATGAAAGGGCTTGGCCGACCATTCTCGTTCGGTAGGAGCCTCGAGCCTCGCGCGAGGTGCCTGCGAAGTCCCGCATTTACCCTGGTTGAACTCCTCGTGACCGTGGCCGTGATCGGGATTCTGGCTGCGCTGCTCTTGCCGGCCCTTTCCGGAGCCAAGGAGGCGGCGAGAAGAACCCAGTGCCTGAATAACGTCAAGCAAATGCAACTCATGTCGCTGCTCTATGTGACTGACCACAACGATTGGTTTGTGCTACCGATCAGCATGGACCCCGCTGAAGTTGACCACGGCGGCTTTCGCGTCGGCAACCCACCCCCAATCCCGGCCTGGGTTGCCGGCGATCTGGATTTCAACGGAGCCAACCTGTGCAACACCGCTACGGTTCTGGTGGTGGACGCCCGCTACGCCGCGTTCGCAGTCTATAATAAAAATCCATCCCTCTATCGGTGCCCTGATAATCCCACGACCATCACCCTGCCCAGTGGGAACAGGGTCCCTCGCATTCGGAGCTATAGTGAAAACTGGATGCTGGGATACCCCGAAAAGAACAACATGAATGGCTATCACAGGGCGATTCGCCAACGGATCACCGAGCTTGTGAACCCGGGGCCGGCGAGCCAATTCTCGTTCCTGGATGAAAACCCCAATAGCCTCTATACGACCACCTTCCTCGTGGACATGGCCCGGTACGGGTTCTGGAACTTGCCGGGCAGTTATCACAGCGGCGCGAGCGCCATCGGCTTCGTGGACGGACATGTTGAAACCCATCGGTGGCTTGACCCTCGGACCAGGCTGCCGTTGAACCCCATTTGGATTGCGTATGGTGGTAATACCTACAGCGCCGAAACGGTCGAACGCGGTGGGCCCGATCCCATTTGGCTCCACTCGAAAAGCACCGCCCCGCCGGAGGGCTGGGATCCATGATCCGAGGGGACCGGGCATCCCCAACTCGATCTCGGGAATGAATTGCTTAAGTCCACGAAGGAACCTCTCTGGCAGCGCCTTGGGCTGAGGCAGTGATTCGAGTCAGTCTGACCAACAGCCTGCCCACGCCCGGCTGACTCCTGCCAAATTTCCATCCCACTTTGTAGTTGACACCCACTCGCTCGCCGTGAAGGTACGGCATACCGTGTGGAACGTGAATAACACCATGAAGCAACTTCCCTCTGGCGGCGCAGCGCGAGGAAGCAGCTTCTTGCCAGGGAATGGAACTCTTGCCCGTCAAAGGGAATGCAACCAAAACGTCGGACCTGGCGCGCAGACAGAGAATACTTGGTCCCGGCATTCGTTCACTTTAATCGAACTGCTGGTGGTGATTGCCATCATCGCCATTCTGGCCGCATTGCTGCTGCCGGCACTGGTCTCGGCCAAGGAAAAGGCCCGGCGCGCTTCCTGCCAGAGCGGGCTGAAGCAGCTTGGTCTGGCAGTGACGATGTATGGGGGCGACAACCAGGACCGGCTGCCGACGGGTGTCCGCGACGATGGGGGCGAACATACGATCTGGATCGGCACCAATACCTTCAACGCGATCAAGCAATATAGCGGCACTAACATGAGCACGTGCCCCAGCCTGGCGGGCACCTTCCAATATTACGAAGCTCCCTACGGGTGGGTGATAGGCTACAGCTACAATGGGGGGCACAAGACGCCGTGGCCGGGGCAGTACGGGCCACTGTGGGTCTCGCCGCAGAAATTCACGGACTACCCACTGTTGGTTCTGGCCTGTGATCTTAACGCGTGGTCCCCACAAGATCTCTGGGTCATCGCACCGCACTGCAACGGCGGCGCGGCCCGGCAGGGCGCCAATCCGTTCCTTTACGTCAAAACGCCGACGACCTCGGCGCAGGTCGGTGCGCGCGGCGGGAACGCGCTGTTCCTGGACGGGTCGGTGCATTGGCGGACCATCAAGCTGATGACCAACTACGCTGCGTCCCCGTGGGGGAACGCTTATATGAATGCCTGGTGAAGCAGCGCCAGCGTTTGGCTGCATCAGGCTCGGGGAATCTAAAGCGGCGCTGGAGAAAACTCACAAAGGGTATTGACGCGCCGGTCACCCCGCCTAATATCCGCCCAACATCAACAACCACGGAAGCGCCATTTATGAGTAACACGAAGAACATCGAAAGAGCCTACCAGCTTGCCAAAGAACGTTATGCCCAGGTGGGCGTGGACACCGACGAAGCCCTTAAACAGCTAGCAGGGATACCCATCTCGATTCACTGTTGGCAGGGAGACGACGTGGGCGGCTTCGAGAACGCCGGCCAGGAATTGGGCGGCGGCCTGGCCGTCACCGGGAATTATCCCGGCAAGGCCCGCACCGCGAATGAGCTGCGTACCGACTTTGAGAAAGCCATCTCCCTCATCCCCGGCAGCCACCGCTTCAACGTCCACGCGTGTTACGCGGAGATGAGCGGCGAGAAGGTGGACCGAGACGCCTTGAGCGCCGACCAGTTCAAGAACTGGATCGCCTGGGCCAAGGCGATCAAGATCGGCATGGACTTCAACCAAACCTATTTCGCGCATCCCAAGGTGGTGGGCGGCATCACGCTCACCAGCGCCGACCCGGCCATCCGCAAGTTTTGGATCGAGCACGGCATCCGCTGCCGTGAGATCGGCGCCGCCATCGGCAAGGCCCTCGGCAAGACCTGCGTTACCAATCTCTGGATTCCCGACGGCATGAAGGACACGCCCGCCGACCGCAAAGGCCCGCGCGAGCGCCTGGTCGAGTCCTTGGACGCGGTCTTCAAGAAGAAGATTGATAAGAAGCACAACCTGGATTCGGTCGAGCCCAAGCTGTTCGGCATCGGCGCGGAAAGCTACACGCCCGGTTCCTCCGAGTTCTATATCGGCTACGCCGTGAGCCGCCAGATCCTGCTCACGCTCGACGCCGGCCATTACCATCCCACCGAAGGCATCGCGGATAAGATTTCCTCCGTGCTCTGCTACCTGCCGGAAATCACCCTGCACGTCAGCCGCGGGGTGCGCTGGGACAGCGACCACGTGGTCACGCTCACCGACGAGCTGCAGGCCATCGCGCAGGAGATCGTCTGGGGCGGCTACACCAACCGCGTGCACATCGGCCTCGACTATTTCGACGCGAGCATCAACCGCATCGCGGCGTGGGTCATCGGCACCCGCAACATGGCCAAGGCGCTCTTGCTGGCGCTCGTGGCGCCCATTGGCAAGCTCAAGGCGTTCGAGGCTGAAGGCGATTACACCTCCCGGCTCGCCCTGATGGAAGACGCCAAGGTGCTGCCCGCGGGAGCGGTTTGGGATTACTATTGCCAGAAGATGAACGTGCCCGTCGGGAATGCCTGGCTCGCCGACGTGAAGCGCTACGAGAAGGACGTTCTCTCGAAACGGCAATAACCCAAAGTGGGACGCGGTGGAACGCGTCCCTACCAACCTTATGAACGAAGCGAACCCCATTGCGGCGATTGCCCTGTACATCTTTGGCGGCCTGGCGGGGGCGGTGTTTTACCTGCCCTTCAAGAAGGTCAAGAACTGGGCGTGGGAGAGCTACTGGCTGGTCTATGCCGTCGTGGGGTTGGTCGTCGTGCCGTGGGCCCTGGCCTTCGTTGTGTCGCCCAAGGTCTGCGGCATTCTCTCCGGCGCAGACCTCAAGACCCTCGCGCTCTGTTACCTCTTCGGCGCCATGTGGGGCGTGGGCGGTCTGACTTGGGGCCTGATGATTCGTTACCTCGGGGTTGGCCTCGGATTGGCTGTGGGGTGCGGCTTGTGTGCGTCGGCGGGGACGTTGATTCCGCCGCTGTTCAAGGGCGAGTTAGGAGGGCTGCTCCAGGTTGCCTCGGGGCAGGCCACGCTGGTCGGCGTGGTGGTGGCGCTGGGGGGCATTGTGATGGTCGGCATGGCCGGCATGTCCAAGGAAAAGGAACTGCCCGAAGAGGAGAAAAAGAAGGCCGTGGGCGAGTTCAACTTCCAGAAAGGGATGTTAGTAGCCATTTTCTCCGGCGTGATGAGCGCGGGCATGGCCTTCGGTCTGGGCAGTGGCGCAACCGTTGAGACCAGCGCTGTGAGCGCGGGTACCTCACCAACCTGGAAAGGCATCCCGGTGTTAGTGGTGGTGCTGCTCGGCGGCTTCACCGTCAACTTCATCTGGTGCCTCTACCTGAACTTCAAGAACAAGACTACCGGGGACTACTTCCGCAAAGACGCGCCGTTAGCCGCGAATCTGGTCTTCGCCGGTTCGGCGGGCCTCATCTGGTGCCTGCAGTTCATTACCTACAAGGTGGCCGACTCCAAGATCGGCGACTTCGCCTTTGCCGGCTGGACGGTCTTTATGTCCAGCATGATCATTTTCAGCACGCTGCTTGGCATCGCCCTGGGCGAGTGGAAAGGGGTGAGCAATCGAACCAAATCACTCCTGGGAGCGAGCCTTGCCGTGCTCGTCGCGTCGTTGCTCATCATCGGTTACGGCAACAAGCTCAAGTCCTCCGAATCCAACCCAGCCTCCGCGCCAGCCGCCCAAGCCACCTGACCGTCTCACGCAACACGCAACACGCAACACGCAACACGCATCACGCATCACGCAACACGCAACACGCATCACGCAACACGCATCACGCATCACACATCACGCATCACACATCACGTTTCACGCTTCCCCCCTCCCTTCTCTCTCAACTCCAAACCATCAACCCTCAACTCCCCATGCCTCGCGTCTATCTTGCCATTGATCTCGGCGCCGAAAGTGGCCGCGTAATGGCGGGCCTCTGGAACGGCAGAACCATCCGCCTCGAAGAAGTCCATCGCTTCCCCAACGGCCCGGTGCACCTGGGCGACTCGCTCCGCTGGGACGTCCTGCGGCTCTGGGCGGAAATCCAAAATGGCCTGGCTTGCGCCGCGAAGAAGTACGGCAAGGCGATCGTGTCCGTGGGCGCGGATACGTGGGGCGTGGACTACGTGCTGCTCGACCGGCGGAATGAAATGCTGGGGCAGCCGTTCGCCTACCGCGACGCCCGCACCAACGGGATGATGGAGAAGACCTTCCAGCAGGTGCCGCGCTCCGAAATCTTCGCCCGGACCGGCCTGCAGTTCATGCAATTCAACACCCTGTTCCAGTTGCTGGCCGCCAGGCAAAACACGCCGGAGTTGCTGGCCGCGACCGATTGCCTGCTCTTTATGCCCGACTTCATCCATTGGGCGCTGTGCGGCTCGCGGGTCGCCGAGTTCACCATCGCTTCCACCTCGCAGTGTCTCAACCCGCTGACACGCAACTGGGCGACCGGCCTGCTGAAAAAGCTGGCCCTGCCCGCGCGCATTTTCCCGAAGGTCGTCCCGCCCGGCACCCGGCTCGGCGCGCTGCGCCCCGGGGTCGCGGATCGGACCGGGCTCCGCAAGGTCAACGTGGTTGCCCCGCCCAGCCATGACACCGCGTCCGCCGTCGCCGGTGTTCCCACCGCCAACACCGGCCAGGCCAACTGGGCTTACCTCAGTTCCGGCACCTGGTCGTTGATGGGCGTCGAGGTCCAAAAGGCCTCCTTGTCGGCTCGTACGCAGGAGCTGAACCTGACCAATGAGGGCGGGTTGGACGGCACCTATCGCCTGCTCAAGAACATCATGGGCCTGTGGCTCGTCCAGCAGTGCAAGCGCGCCTTCGACGCCCGCGGCCGGAAATACGATTACAGCCAGCTCGCGCAGATGGCCGCTAAAGCCCCCGCGCTGCGGTCCATCGTCAACCCCGACGACTCCCGCTTCCTCAATCCGACCGACATGCCCAAGGCCATTCAGGACTTCTGCCGCGAAACCAGGCAGCCCGTGCCCAAGAGCGAAGGCGAGCTGGTGCGGTGCGCCTACGAGAGCCTCGCCCTCAAGTATCGCCAAGTGCTTGGCTGGCTCGAAGAGCTCACCGGCAACCGCATCGAGGTCATTCACATCGTCGGCGGCGGCTCCCAAAGCGCGATCCTTAATCAGTTCACCGCTGACGCCTGCCAGCGGCCCGTGATTACGGGTCCTGTCGAGGCAACCGCGCTGGGCAACCTGCTCGTCCAGGTGCGCGCCAGCGGCGAGTTGGCTTCCCTGCCCGAGATGCGCGAGGTGATCCGCAAATCCAGCGACGTGGCCACCTGCCGGCCCGGTAAAGCCGGCGCCTGGGAAGCCGCCTCCGCCCGATTCGCCGATCTGACCAAGGCGCAGTAGTCAGAGACTATGACAATCTAATTGACCTTTACGGAGCTTTGAACTCTTTGCGATACGAGAAGTGGTTGCGGTCCTGGTCCGCCTTGCCCTTCCAGTAGTTGGCGAGGTCGCTGAGCAGGGCTCCAGTTTCAAAGGCCCGCGCTCGCCCGGGTATTCGCTTTCCGCTTTCCGCGCTCCGGTCCGAGGTACTGCCCACTATCTCGTCCACCGAAGCGCCCGCCTTGGCCATCGCCACCACATCATGCACGCCGATGCGCGTGCCTTCCACGACGGCGTGGCCGGAACGCACCCCGGCCTTCTGCACAATGTAGCGGTAACTCGTCGCAACCACGCCTTAACCCTATCAGTTCCACGCATTGAACTCAAGCGTGTTGTCCGCTGATGGGCTCGCAGGGCAGTTGCATCAACGCAATGGCGCAAAGGTGCCAAGACGCAAGGACTGCGGTTCCTGGACAACTTCACCCGCCGGGTGAGTGATTCGAGCAGGTCTTTCCCTCCCCATCTCCCTGCCCTTTGCGTCCTTGCATCCTAGCGTCTTTGCGTTAACCGTGGCGCTTCTGGCTTCGTGGCACATCCGCCGATCAACATCGCGAATGCGGCGAAGGCTTGGACAGGACATTTCATTTATGCCACATATTCCGCCGGGAGGCGCCAGCACCTGCCATGCTCCACGCGCTCAAGCTATGGGCTGACCCGTTAACTGGCGCATCTATGGCAGAACTCGGTGGGAGCAGCAAGAGGAAGCTGGAGTTGTCGTAATCCTCCCGCAGCCATCGAGCAACGTGCGCTGGGTCTGCTGCCTGCTATTATAATAGTCTCCGGCGGCGGCGTATTCCTCGGCAGCTTCCGGATGGAAATAGTGAGGCTTCAACGCCCGAGAACCTTACGGATTCGAGCGGACACTTCCGGTCCTGGAATGCCTTGCACTTTGCCGGCTTCAATGTCGGCCACGCGCCGGCGTGTTTCGGCTTTCCAGCTTTCCTCAATGCCCGGACTGAGATGAAGCCCTTGGGACAGCCGGTCCACCAACTCCACGACCTGCGCAGTCGGCAAGTGGCCGGCCTCTTCAACAATCTGATCCAGCGTCATCGGCATGCCGTTAATCTACCCACCGCGGGGCCGTAACTCAAGAGGGAAGCCGAAATCCTGCGGGTGTATTCCTCGCGCAAGGCGTGAAGGCCGGCGTAGGAGAGAGGCTGCTTCTTGGCCCCTGGCTTACCCTAGTGGGCGTCAGAACGAAGCGTTTCCATTCAGGGAGCGGCGAACTGTGGAAAACCTTTGTTCTGACCCCGCTACTGACCCCGCTACGGATGCCCTTCACTTACTCTGCTTATCTTGCTTGTCGCGCTTGCCGCCAACAGGTAGATTTGTGCGGGATTCTGATTATGAGCGTCCTGGAATTAACTGACGAGCAGGTACTCTCCCTGATCGGGCAACTGCCTTCCGCCAAGAAGCGCGAGGCGCTGCTGGCGCTCGCGCGAGACGCTGGGGCGCGGCGCGACGCACGTATGGCTCACGCGGAAGAACAATTGCGCCAGCGCGCACGAGAGCGGGGTTTGGATTGGGACACGCTGGATGACGCTGGCCGCGAGACTTTGGTCAACCGCCTCTTGCACGAGGCGTGAGCCATGCCGGTCACGGTCGTTTTCGACACGAACATCCTCTTTTCCGCCTCGGGCTGGCGCGGCAAACCATTTCGGTGCGTGGAACTTGCTCGCTCCGGCCAAATCCGAGCCGTGACATGCGCTGAGATTCTGCGCGAACTCGCGGAAAAGCTGGCCGCCAAGCTCGCCTTCTCCGACCGGCAGGTGGATGAAACGCTCGCTGATTACCTGAGCTTTCACACGCTCGTAGAAATCCCCGGTGTCCTTGAGGTTGTAGAGCGCGACCCGGAAGACAACGCAATTCTTGAATGCGCGCAAGCCGGGCAGGCGCGGTTCGTCATTACCGGTGACGATGACCTACTCAGCCTGCGCAGTTACCAGGGGATTGAAATGATCTCGGCGGCGGAATTCCAGCGACGCTGGCAAGCCGGAACGGTTCCTCAATGACCCGGCTTTTCGAGTCCTTCGCAACGTCACTGCTGGCAGGAGGCGACCTTGGCAAGGCGCCGAACGAAATGGGCCACGACCATATGGGCTGGCGCTTTTTTTTGCGAACAAGCCAGCCTATGGTCTGACCCGCCCGCGGAGCGTGATAAATCGCCCCCGGGATACTGGAAGCAGTTTGCGCGGCACGGCCAGGCATTTTAACGGCCATCCGGGATTCTCCTCTCCAAGCTCTTGCGCAAGGCAGACAGAATCATGCAGAGAGAAATCCAGGGGGGCAGTCCTCAATGATTCTGTCCGGTGATGATTCTGTCGCTTCCGGCTGCGGCTTTGCCGTGTTGTGCTCATTGTGGTTGGCGAATTCCTGTTTATGGGATCAAGCACTCGGGAAGGGGTGGCTGCCGGCGTCTCCACGGCTTCCGCCGCTCTCGGGTTTCAGGGCCGGGTGGCTGTTGGAGTCTCCCCTTGCCAAACGGGTAGAATGTGGCTCAACGAAAAGTGTCGATAGTGAGGACTGTTCTTGTTCCGGAGGCGCTTCACTTTGCTTGGCGTCTTGCGTGGGCTGCGCAATTCTTGTGGATTGCCGCTGTGAGCACGATTTCGGTGAGCGAGCTAAAGAAGCAGCCGGCCAGCCAGTGGTTGAAGTCGGCTGGCAAGGCTGATTTGATCATCACCTCCAAAGGCCGGCCCGTAGCCGTGCTCCGGCGCATTGCGGCAGCGTCGGCAGAATCCACGCGCTCGCTCTTGCGCAGCGCTCGGGCGCTCCAGGTGCAGGTCGCGCTGCAACAAGCCGCCGCCGCCAATGGCACGACCGGTTTGACCCTGTCCGATATTGACGCGGAAATCGCTGCCGCTCGCCGCGCCCGCCGCCGGAAATGAAGGTGGTGCTCAGTCTCGCTCTGGCTGGGCAGGTGGATTATCTCGTCACAGGCAACCTGTCCGACTATCCAGCCGAGTGCCGGCGCGAGTGCGCGGTCGTTAGCCCGGCGCAGTTCATGGAGACCTGGCGAAAGGGAAATCAGTAGCCAGCGCGCTCGCTGGGGCGAACCGCATCCGGTGGAAACATGACATTCTGTTCGAGCGACCCCTTCAAGGAGATGGGGTTCTGCATTCTTTCTTCTGCCTTCCCCCGGATGGTGCGGGTATATTCGTCGCGCAAGACGTGAAGACCGGTGGAGGACACAGGGGTGCTTCTTGCCACGGAGGCGCTTTACTCCACTGCCCCAGGTCACGCACCTTCACTCCGGTGTGACCAGTGGAATCATCTGCCGGTCGAAACGCCGATAGACCTGGAAGTCCCGCCGGTCGAGGGTGAAGACGCGGCAGTCGCGCTTCAACTCCGACATGCGCACCAGGCAGGCGTCCGCCAGTTGCATCCCTTGATCGCGGTATTTCTCCAGCAGATGCGCCACCGGGCCGGCGTGTGCCTCCAGGGAAAAGGGGGCGGTGATGACCTTCCGCTCGAAGAGCGCCAGAAGCTTCTCACTCGGCAACCCCGCGCATTCGCCCAGGAGATAGGCGGCCTCGGCCAGTACGGGCTCGCATGTCAGCATCGGCACCGGCGCCTGCGCCCATTGTTCTTTGGCCCATTCATGGTCGGCGTCGCTGCGGTCGAAGAAGGCGACCAGCGGCCCCGTATCCAGCAGCCAGACGGTCATCGCCCAAAACCTTTCAGGTGCTTCCGGTTGCGGGAAAGGTCCCGGATGCCGCTCCGGACGCAGCCGCACAAGTCCGCCGCCAGATCGAGAGCCGATTGGTGCCGGCGCTGCCGATGTTGCTGCAAAATCTCCCGCACCAGGGCGGATTTCGGCTGTCGCGCGCGCTTGGCCTCATTCTCCAGCCACCCCAGCAGTCCGTCCGGGACCTTCATCGTCAGCGTTTTCATGCCCTGACGGTAACACCCGTGTGTCAGACCTGCAATACCCATGGCGGCGGTTTCCCAGCTCAGGGCGACCTCTGGCGCAGGCTCACTCCGCATTCCGCACTCCGCGCTCCGCATTGAGCGTGTTCGTCGCGCAATGCGTCAAGGCTGGCGGCGGATTAGTGTTAATAGTGACCCTTTCTTGGTTTCTTCGGCGGCAACGCACGAGAAGTGTAGTGGCACCAACAGCCAGCAACTCCAGAACAGAGGGTTCAGGTGTGGGCTGGAAAGCCAGCCCATTAGGTTGACCCATCCCAGAGTCAAACGTGCTTTGCGTTCCATCCGGCGTGAACTCATAGATATGGCCGCCGTTCCCCGGAACCGCCACAAATAGATCGCCCGCGCCGTTGAAGGCTAGTCCCGTAGGACCACCAAAAGGATTAGACAGCCCGGAGGCAAAGGTGCTTCGCACTCCGCCCGGTGTGATTTCGATAATCGTGCCGCTGCCCTCATCCGCCACAAACAGGTCGCCTTCGTTATTAAAGGCCAGTGCAGTGGGATAGGACAATCCTGTGGCGAAGGTGCTTCGCACTCCTCCCGGCGTGTATTCGTAGATGTTGCCGTCTCCTACATTCCCAACAAAAAGATCGTCCGCGCTGTTAAAGGCCACTCCAGTAGGCCAAGACAACCCGGAGGCAAAGGTGCTTCGCACTCCCTCCGGCGTGTATGCGTAGATGTTACCGCCGTTATAATCTGCCCCGAATAGAATGCCCGCGCTGTTAAAGGCCAATCCATAAGGCGCATCGAACGAAAAATAACTTTGCCCTCCGCCCGGCGTAATTTTAATGATGCCGCCGACAACGCCGGCAAACAGATCACCCGTCTTGTTAAAGGTCAAATACCCAGCTTGCCATATACCCGAGGCAAAAGTGCTTTCCAACCCGCTAGGCGCGATTTCAATAATCGTGTTGTTATATTCATCCGCCACAAACAGATTTTGCGCCGGCGCGCTGGAGGCCATCAGCAGGATCGTTCCCGCACAGACCACTCCGGTGAAGGAATGACCTGGAGTTCGTATGTTCATTTGCAAAACATTAGTGACGTGAATTCATAATGCTTATCTGATTCGGGAAAAGGGTCAAACCTTAGCTTGGTTCACGGTTACCGTGGACGATGTCCGATGCTATGCTTTGACCCGAATGGCACTTAGTTAAGGCGTCGATAATTTCGGGGGTTATTTTTCCAGTAACGATTGCGATGGGGGATTTCCTGGAAGCGGCGGCGGGGCCGATTGAGTAGCGGATAGGGTTTGGGCCGG
>Ga0326727_10007450_pt1 | contig 28916 bp, 23 predicted proteins | sample MB2enrmetagenome_FD_207643 | JGI IMG/M metagenome (GOLD analysis project Ga0326727, IMG submission 207643) | Lab enriched peat soil microbial communities from McLean, Ithaca, NY, United States - MB29MY | ecosystem: Environmental > Terrestrial > Soil > Wetlands > Peat | place: USA: New York... | reverse complement strand
GTAGACTTCCCTTGCAATCGGTGCCCGCAGGATGCAGTTCCCGCTCCGCGGTTCGGTAATCCCCTTCGGCCTTGGTGACCCACTCCTTAACGGTGGCGTTCATAGAGAACTTTTCTATGGTCGAGGGCTTCGCGAATCAGGGGATCGCCCTCCGCATAGCGCCGGGCGGTGTCCTGTGGGCGCCGCGCCAGGAGGTCAATGAAGGATTGGAGATTGCAAATTGCCGTGCCCTCCGCCAAAGGGGGTGCGAGGCTTTGGTTTCAAGGGAAGAACCCACGGACAGTAAAGCGCTGTCCGTGGCTACCAATTCTGCACTGGCCGGTGACTGTTAACTGCTGATCGAGGATTGACGAAGTGCAATCGACAATCGTCAATCTCTTTGGGGTTACAACCCTTTTTCCGCGAGTTCGAAGGCGCGGAAGACGGCGCCGCCTGTGAGCCTGGCCTTCAACCGAGCACCGCAATGCCCTCAGCAATCGCCGCCCGCCTAAGAGGGTCATCGGAAGTGGCGAGGACAAGTTTTGTACGCAGCGCCAAATCCAAATAAGCGGCATCATAGGCCGAGAGGTTCTGGCGGCGCGCCAGAGACTCTAAATCTACATTAGCCCACAGGCTCTGCGTTTCGACGCGGATGGGCAGCGCCTTGAGAAGCTCCAAGTATTCGTGAATCTGCTGCTCGGTGATTCTTTTGCGCTTGCTGTAGGCAACGAAGATGCTATTGGCGATCTCAAACGCCCAGATTTCGGGAACAATGGCATCGTTAATGGCGAGCTCACTCAGAACGCGCCGGCTATAAGGGGTATCTTCGGCTGGATCGCCTGGAAAACACCATGAAATTGCAACGGAGGCGTCTAAGACGAAGGCCGCCATCAGAAGCGGTGTCCTTCGTGCAGCAGCTTGCGGGTAATCGGCGCGCCGAGGCTGAGGTGATGTTTCTCCCCGAATTCGACCATGCGCCGAACGGCCTCCACTCGCGTCGGCTGTCCGGCGGCAGCCGCGTTCCGTGCTGGGGGTCGGGCGGCGTTCTCAACGAGGGAGAGGATGTATTGCTCCAGGGGCATGCCGCTGGCCCGTGCCCGCTCCAGGAGATCCGATTCGACTTCCGGCTTGAGATTCAGGGTCACGCTCATTACACCCTCTCGCTTTTTACTATATGTCAGCCTTGACGCTAGCGCAAGCCGATGGGGCTGGTGTCATGATGTGTCTTCGGCGTCACAGCCCTTTTTCCGCGAGTTCGAAAGCGCGGAGGACGGCGCGGGCCTTGTTCTGGCACTCCTCGTATTCGCGGGCGGGGACCGAATCCGCCACGATGCCGGCGCCGGCTTGCAGGTAGGCCATTTTATCTTTGATCAACACTGTCCGGATGACAATGCAGGAATTGAGATTACCGGAAAAGTCGAGATAGAGCACCGCGCCACCGTAAAGCCCGCGGCGGGTAGGCTCGAGCTCGTCGATGATCTCCATGGCCCGGACCTTGGGCGCGCCGGTCAGGGTGCCGGCGGGAAAGCAGGCGGCGAGCGCGGCGTAGCTGTCCGCGTCGGGGCGCAGGCGCCCGGTAATCTGCGAGACCAGGTGCATGACGTGCGAGTAGCGCTCCACAAACATGATTTCCTTGGGGCGCACGCTCCCATACTCGCACACGCGCCCCACGTCGTTGCGGCCGAGATCGACCAGCATGATGTGCTCGGCGCGCTCCTTGGAGTCAGAGCGGAGATCTTCTTCCAAGCGTTTGTCTTCTTCCTCCGACTTGCCGCGCGGCCGCGTGCCGGCGATGGGCCGGTACTCGACGTTGCGGCCCGCCACTTTCACCAGCATTTCCGGCGATGACCCGAGCACCGTCGCGTCGCCCATGCGCAGGTAATACATGTAGGGCGAAGGATTGACGGCGCGCAGGGCGCGATAGACGTCGAAGGCGGGAACACGCACGGGGACTTCCATGCGCTCGGAAAGCACCACCTGGAAGATATCGCCGGCGCGGATGTATTCCTTCGAACGCTCGACCATCGCCTCGTAGCGCTGGCGCGGCATGTTGGAGCGCACGCGCAGCACGCCCTGCGGCCGGCGGACTGGCGCGAGACGCAGCGGACGGCGCAGCAGGCTTTCCAGGTGATCGAGGTGGCGGCACGCCGCGTCGTACTTCGCGCGCAGACTTCCCTTCCCTTCTTCGGTCAGCACATTGGCGATCAGAAAAAGCCGGTGCTGCACGTGGTCAAAGGCCAGCACGTTTGAAAAATACATGAAGACCGCATCGTCTAAATCGACGTCCGGGGCGACGCGCGGGGGCAGGCGCTCCAGCATACGCACGGCTTCGTAGGAAAGATAACCAACCGCGCCGGCGGTGAAGGGCGGCAGGCCGGGAATCTCCACCGAATGGTAGCGCGCGCCCAGGTGGCGCAGGAATTCGAAGACGTTGCCCGTCTCCTCCTGGAGCGGCGGCCGAAGCCTGCCCTGACGCAGGAAGGGACCGCTGGCTTGTAGCGGCGGTCTCCGACCGCCTGGTAGGGGCACGCCATGGCGTGCCCCTACGATGCCGCGGTCGGAGGTCGACGCTATAGCTTCGCCACGCCTGACCATGACGCGGTCGCCACGGCAGGAAACTATTTGAAAAGGGTCGACGCCGAAGAACGTGTAGCGGCCCACACGCTCGCCGCCCTCCACACTCTCCAGCAGGAAACTGTGCGGGTGCAAATTCCGGCCGCGCCCGTGCTGCGGCGAAAGATTGAGGAACGCGGAAACCGGACTCAGCAGGTCCGCAACCACGGTGCGATAGACGGGCACTACATTGCCGTGGGCCGCGAGCCTCTTGAATTCGGAGAAATTGGGACGGGCGTTGCTCATGGAATCAGGAACAGACGAAAAGTCGAAGGCAAAGGACAAAAAGTCAGGAAAAATTCTGACCGCGCGACTGACAAATTGACCGTCGCAAGCAAACCGAATGACGCTACTTTGCCCTGAGTGGTGGGCACTAGCCCTTTATCCACTACTACTCAGGCGTTCGACCTTAAATTTCTTCGCCACTTTCGCCTTTTGCCTTTTGCCTTGCTCTTACGCCCTAGGTGCGCCGATGCAAACAGTTATCCGCCCCCCTTATGCTCCAGCGCCTGACGTACGGCCTGTTCCATCAAAGCGCGTGGTGCGGAGAGGCCGGTCCAGATCTCAAATTGCCGCGCGCCCTGCGCCACAAGCATTTCGAGACCCGAGATCGTGGTCAGGCCGCGCCCTCGTGCTTCATTCAGCAAGCGCGTGGTGAGAGGGTAATAGACCATGTCGAATACCACCCGCACGCGCAGACGGGCGAGGTCAATGGGCGTCGAGGCAACGCGCGGGTACATGCCCACGGGCGTGGCGTTGATGACGGCGTCCACTTCCAGGCCCTCGGCGCTGCCCCACGGAACGACCTGGGCCGCAACGCCTCGCGCCAAATTGCGCGCCGCCTGCTCGCGCCGCGCGGCAATGACCACCTCCGCGCCTTCCGCACGCACGGCGTAAGCTGCCCCCCGCGCCGCCCCCCCCGCTCCCAGAATCAGAATGCGGCTACCCGCCAGGCGCAGACGCTTGGTGAGGACTTCCACCACGGCGGCGGCGTCGGTGTTCCACCCCAGCCAACGGCCGCGCTGCAGAGCTACGGTGTTGCAAGCGCTGATGCGGTTCGCCAGCGGATCGATCCAATCCAGCGCTCGCAGGATGGCGCGCTTGTAGGGCATGGTCACGGCGAACCCCTGAAGCTCCAACTCGCGCGCAACGGTGAGGAAGTCAGATAGTTTTTTCGCTTCGCAGGGCAGGAAAACTGCGTTCACATGCTTGGCTTGAAATGCCGCATTCTGCATGGCCGGCGATAGGGATAGGGAAGCGTGCGACCCCAGCACTCCGTAAAGGCGCGTGCGGCTATCCAGGCGATCCACCCGATAGACCCCGCGCATGACTTCGGCGGGAATTTGGCCTGCCGCCGCCGGGGAATAGTTGAGGGGCGCCGCGTAGGTGAACGCTGAGCCCCAGAGCAGCGCGAGCAGCCGCGAGGGGATTCCCGAGGGGCCCATGGCCAGCGCCACGAGGCGCGGCGAGCGGTGGCGATTCGCCCTGAGCAAGCGGCGGATTTGCAGGTTGTCTTTCAAGTGGCGAGCGTACGTGGCAATCTTGACGACTTGCACCGGCTGCCGCACCAGTCGCCGATACGTCGCGCCCAGCGCGGGAGTCTTGTGGAAGTCGTGGTGAGAAACGATGAGCTTGGCGGGCCGAAGCTGCCGAAGCAAGGCCGCACCGCCCTTCTGCACCGATTCCATCTCGATATCCACCCATTGGCAACCGGCCCGCACGGCGGCCGAAAGAATGGTCACTTGATCGGCAAGCGTACCCCGCATCATGCCTCCCGCAGCCGCCAACCGACAAGTGGCTATGGTCTGTGGGAAATGCAGCCGCATGAGCATCTGGTGAAGCTGGGATTCAAACTGGGTGAAGTTCTGGAGGTAATCCAACCGCAGCTCATAGCCGATCGGAGTTCCCGCCACGTGAACCGCCAGAGCTTCCATGGCGCTCAAGGTGGGCGCGGCTAGACTTACAAAAATGTGCGGCACAGACGGCTTGGCCAAGTATTCGATCCTTAGCGTCGGGCGATTCCGAGGCTCAAACGATTGAATATAAAGGTTTTGATGGAGAAAAGGCAAGAAAATTGCCTAAGCCTTGCACCGGTGCGCTGAAAGGCGAGATCCGCATGGCTGGTTTAACCTTATCCACCCCATTAAGAAGCAATGAGTTATCGGATGGCGGCGACTTCAATTTTCGTGGCATGCAGGGTAATCTGCGTTGGGAAGAAGGGGCCTCTCCGACCCGGGCCTGAAGGGCCTTGGGAGGGACGTCGAATGGCAGAGGTCCGACTTCAAGCGCTTGTCAACCGCCACCCGATCCCAAGAAGTCCTACAATTCAGTCACTGGACTCGGCTAGGCGCGTTGGAGCCTCCAGGTGGTGGAGGTGCAACCATCAGGCCCAGCCCTTGCAACAGCATGACGGTGCGCTGCGCTGCTCCGCGCCAAACCAGTTGGCAACCTTCACCCTGACAGTTCTGGACGTAAACGTCTCCGCCCGAATACTCCAAGCTGCAGTTCTTAAACGTGCAATTTACGAACACCCCCTCATCAAGAATCACGTGCTGATTCTCGAAGACCTTGTTCTCATGTCGATTCATGACGTGACTCAGACCCTCGGTCGCGAGGGACGAGCAGCGGTTTTCGTGATATTGCCGCCTTGGGGCACCGGCAGTGCCTGGTTCGCTTCGAAAACTTGGTGGCGTGAAGAGGCTATCATTCACCTCCCAAGGATGCAAGCGGGCAGGGGAAGCGGTAGTGGGTCAGTTTGCTGCCCGCTGACTTTTTTGTTAGCCCCTGCTGCCAGCGGCCATCGACATCATCGTGGCAGGACGGGATGAGGGGGCGTTCCGCGGACGCATGATGGATCCGACGCATGCCTTGAGCCGCGCCAAAGCGGCGGCGTGGAGCTGTGAGATACGCGATTCGTCCACATTCAGAGCGGCGGCGATCTGCTTCATGGTCAGCTCCTGTTGATAGTAGAGCTTGATGATTCGCCGATCGCGTTCCCGCAGGTGAGACAGCGCGCGATTCAGAATCTCACGTTGCTCGGAGCGATAGCACGTTTCGAAGGGGTCCCGGTGATCATCGGCCAAGAGGGCGGGTTCGGCGGAGAGCCGTTTCGAGGTCGGCCCTGCAGTGACGCTGCGCGCACCGAAATCGAATCCCACGCCCTGTACCTCGCTCAAGGTGCGCTGCCAACGCGACAGGCTCACCCCGAGCGCCCCGGCAATCTCTTCATCCGCAACCGGGCGCCCCAGCTTGACCTCCAGTTCTCGATAGAGCTGCTGGATTTTCTTGTTCTTCCTCCGCATGTCCCGAGAGGCGGGATCAGCGCCTCGCAGGCCGTCCAGAATGCCTCCGCGAATGCGATGGCGGGCATAGCTTTCCAGCTTCACACGCTTCGAGGTGTCGAACTTGGCGACGGCGTCCACCAGCCCCAGCACTCCATTGGCAAGCAGGTCGTCAACCTCCACGTGGGCCGGCAGGTGCTCGCGAATCTTGAAGGCCAGCCGTTTGACTAAGGGAAGCATTTGGATCAGTAGCCGCTGCCTTTCCTGGGCTTGATCGGCTTCCTTCTGCACAGAGGGGCGAATCTTGGGCGGGGCGATAGTCTTGGTCAGGGTAAGCCGGGGGCGAATCGCCGGTATGACCGCCCGATTGTTAGCTTGCTCGTAAGGGGGGACTATTTGGGTTGCCATGGAAACCTCGTTCAATCTCAAATGGCCCGGGCCGCTCGATGGCGTCCGTATGGGGGCCAGCGCTTGTCGATCCCCAGGTGGCTTGCGGCGCGGCTCGCGACAACACTTCACCTGTGGCGTAGAGCCTGCGGCTCTGCGCGCCGTTCGCCGCGTTCGCCTCTGGGTTCGCTGCGCTGTCCTTAGAAATTGCAAAGCTTGTGCCAAGTTACCGGCGGAAGGGCTCTGAACGGAACAAGGGGGCCTCTTGACCTCATGGCCAAAGCAGAGGTGACGAAGGCGAATGGGCCAGAGAAGCTCCAGAGGCATGCGGGGTTCTCTGCGGCGTTGATCGAGGGCAAACGGCAACCAGCAAGAATCCAAGGAGTTACAACGCATGTGCATCGTGGGACCAATGTGGTGAGGCAGGGTTCTGGCGCGTGCACCATGACGGGCCACGCAAGTTTGGAGGCCGACCATGGGCGCTTCATGCGGCACAAATTTTTTGGCGCGGCATCGCCAATCGCAACCTGCTGGCCGGGCGCAGCGTTCCGAAATGGGAGCGTTCAAATCCAATCTGAGGCAGGCTGCGTGAGGAAATAAAGATCACGAAATTCCCACTGGTGTCTCTCAAGATAGAATCCGAAATGGTCGATAGATATGTATGCGAGAGGAAATGTGCGGCGCCAAAGGGTGCGAGCGCTTCAGGCGTGCATAGGCCCCAAGGCTCCAGCATTCGAGACCCGCTCTCTCTCCAAGTGTCGGTGGCAGGACGTGGTGGGAAGTCCCCGGTGCGGTGCGACATCTATAGTTGTTCCGGACCGGGGATAACAAAGTGACGGTTGCCGGGTTGGTATGGGGGAAGCCCGTAGGGAGTGGGCATTTCGCCCTAGAAGTTCGGACTTACGGGCCTTTTCCCAAATTGGCACTATGGTTCCAAACTGGAATCCTTGCTGACCCGTCCGAGGGCGAGCAAGCCGCATTGCGCCGCCGCTTGCCACTTCTCAGAATGATTGCCTCTGGGATTTGTCGGGAAGATCGTCAAACCCAGATTTCTCACTACGGGTTTGGAAAGGCGGGGCAGGCTGCGGAAAAACGCCTAACCGAGGACAGCCACCCCGGCGCCCAAGGCGCCACCTCTCCTGAATCAGGAGAGATTGGGCCAAAGAACTCCCCTCCTCAGATAAGGAGGGGATTGAGAGTGGTGTTGACAAGGGGATAAAGGGGCAGGCTTGTTTATGACAGCGCCAGCGGGGTTTTCGCAGCCTGTTTAGCCCCGCCGCTAAAAGGCCTTCCTGATTATTCCCGTGCCCCGCGCCACCTCCTTAGTGAGACGCGAGTTGAGGTTTATGGGGAAGGCAGGCTCATCAAGCCGTGGGTAAACTGACCAGCAAGCTGCGGAAACCGAGCGGTGCGCCGGCTCGTGAGGCCATGCGCGGGGATTTGAATCCCTCCCAGGCTGCGGGACTTCCCACTGCCGTCAACTTCGTAAATCGATCGTCGCTCGCGGAAATGTTGCCCGGCGACGTCATCTTCCTGGATGAGGACGTTTCCCTGCGTGAATCTTTCGCTCCTAACTTCGTCGCGGTGCTGGCTTGCCCCGTTTGCGGCACACCAAGTTTGATTACCTCTGTGCAATACTCTGGCGCCGCACCGGTGGTGTGCGGATCAAAACGCTGTTCCGGGCTGTTCCGAATCGTGGACGAAGCCCAGATCATCTACCTTCCCCCAAGCTGAAACCTGCCGGAGGCTCGTGATGTGTGCGCAGTCCGGTCGCGTAACACGGAATATGCCCGCGCGCAGCATCATCGCGATAGCAGTGCGAGCAATGCCTGATAATTATCCACCAGGAAGCCCTCATAGCCGTGCGGCGCCCCGTCCCATGACTTCCAATCGTAGGTTTTGCCGTTGGGGCCAAATCCCTGGAAGCCTCCCTTTTCATATCCTTCAAGCAAGGGAAACAGAATGGCGTCGGCGTCGGCGCGCCGGCCCAACTGGTACAGGGCCTGGAGAGTGAAATAAGCATAGTCCCCGGCGGCGCCGCCATTTTGGTAGATTTGGAAGCTATCGGAGCCATCCGCTTTCTTACCCCCACCCGACTCCATTACGTGATGGGCGTAATCCTCCCGGCGAATAGGCACCAGGTTGCCAGGCAGCCCGTACTCAAAATGGGAGTAGCCCACCTCTTTCATTTTGGCGAGCAGGCAGTCCATGATCTGATTCGCTTTATCCTTTGGAACTAAACCATAGGTAATGGCCACGCTATTCACGAACAGGAAGTAGTAATCATGCAGTTTGCCGTCGGCGCTTCGCCAGCCGCCCAGCACTCCGGTAGTGGGATCGTAGAAGGTGTTGAAATAAACACTCCGCAGCTTCTGGGCGCGAGACGCATAAAGTTGCGCGTCTTCCGGCTTATCTGCCCGCCGGGCCATTTCCGCCATTCCCAGTAAGGCATGGTAAGCCAGGGCATTGGAGTAGGCGTCCTGGTGGCCAAAACCGACATCATCCCACCAGTTGGCGGGGCGCACGGTGAGTTCCTCAGGCCACGAGCCGGAATTGCCACTCAAGGGGTATTCCAGCAGCCCCTTTCCATCACGATCCATGGCGAGCATCTTCGTTGCCCAACCTCTTAATCCCGGATAGTTATTCTTCAGCCAGGTATTATCCTTGCTGGCTTGAACGTAATCGGAAGCAGCGATCAGCAACGAGGGATAAGAATCCAGGAAATCGTACGGGACATCCGGTTGGAATCCCGCGATGCCGTACGCCTTCATCCCGCTGAGGTAACGGTCCAATGTCTGGTGTATCAGGTCCAGTGCGGTCACGCCCGGCACGAGCGGCGGCGTGCGCACCGCCACTGAGGAGTACTCATAGAGCGTGAAGGCGCACGGGTCGCTGGCCGCATGGTTGGCCAATACGCGCAGCCGGGGGTTCAGTTGAAAGATATTGAGCCAGTTGCGGCGGAATCCGTCGAAGCGGGAGTCGCGCGCCAGTTCCGGCGGGCCAGGATAAATCGCCACCACTTCCAGCGTGTAATCGATGTCGGGCATACCCGCGGAGGCAGCGGGAAAGGTCACCTTCACGTAATCGCCTTCCGGTTTAGAGGTGGCCCTACTGGGTGACGGATTCACAGCCTGCCGCAAGGCGTCGTACCCCAGCGCCAACCCCTTCGCTGGACTGGCAGCAACTCGGAAGGTCCCCAGATCAGGCAGGTGGAGAAGCGCCGGCAGCCGGACGCTGCCGTCATTGTTCATGAGTCCCAGCAGCGTGGCATGGTTGATTCGAGAATTGAAGTTCAGAACCAACGGCGGAGGCGGATTCCCTCCGGCGAAGTGCGAGCGCAGGTGCATTTGCCGGGCCGAGAACTCGAACGTCCATGCCGGCGGCGTTCCGGGCGGGGCCCCGGAGCGGCGATATTCAAAGGCAGTGCCCGCGTGGCTCACCTCGTACCTTGTCTCCGCTTTGGCGGGCGGTCGAAGCGGGTTCACGCTCAGCTTGTTTTTCCCCAGCGAATCCACGGCCAATGCCACAAAGGCAGGTTGGTCCTGCGCTAATTCGACATGCATGAAAGCGGAATGGTATTGCGGGTTCTGCTGTCCTGCCGCGCCTAATGCCAGGGCAAAAAGCGCAGATATCGAGATTACAACTCTTTTACTCATAGCTTGCTCCTTGAAGGTACGTATCCTAAGTACATCCAAGACCTATCGAATTTTGGAGCCTTCTTTAGAGCCACCCCTTGAGGTCCCCTTGGACAGGGCAAGCCCCGCCCCTACAAGCCGTGTTTGGTACCGGCCACGTTGCGCTACACGGACCTCCGGGCTCGACCAGCCTTGGTCCCGTCCGCCATGTTGAGGAAATCTAGTATGATCGCTCGCAGCCGCGGGCAGCCACCCTATTGCCTGCCGGCATCAAGGCATCTCGAGGTCGATCCAACTGGCAATCCCGTCGCGTCCTCCGTTGTTTCGCGGCCAAACCTTTAAGCGGTTGCGTCCGGCGTGCAATTTCCAGGTGAAGATTGCCGCGACCGGGGACCTTTTGCCACCATCGATTTCGGCCAGAAAAGTTTCGAAACCGGGGGTCTCGGTGTCCAAGTGGACCCGAAATTCTCCCCGTGTCGAAGTTGGTTCGAGAGCGAAGTGGGCCTGGTTGAGTGTCCATTCAAAATTGCCGTGCCGCGTGATGAGGTTCGGATGGATCATTTCGGCGGGCACGTCGGCATCGGTCCAGACCTCGAACCCGGTCCAGGTCCAACCGGCTTTCCCATTGTTCAGCGGCAAGGGCCACTTTTGCTCCAGGAAATTGCTCCTGGGAATGAGCCGCAGTTCCGCGAACGACATGTCAGCATCCAGCCCGCGCCACTGGAGCCTCGGATCCACATCCACGATATGCACGATGCGCGTGGGCTTCACCTCCTGGCCACGCAGCACGCGGAGTTGGCGCTGCCGCACCTCCCACAACGAAAGCGGCACGCCGGTGGCGCTGTCCTCGGGGTAATAGGCGGCCGTTCCATCGATCCAGACCCACTTGCGGAACTGGTTCGACCAAATTTCCATCGGTTCGTGACCAACCATGGTTGGCCGGCCCAAGGTTCCGCTACTGATGGAAATGTCCCGGCCCGCGAATCCGAAACTCTCGCACGCTTGCAAGAACACCACGTCGTATTGTTGACAGAAGCCGCCGACCGGCTTCCCGTCAGGGCCTTTTTTCAGGATTTCGAGTGCGTCCCAAGGGGGATAGAATTGGTCCAGGTGCCACTCCTCCCATTTCCATTGGTGCGATGACCAGGCCGCGAGCCTCGTGATGATGTCGAGTTCCGTCTTCGCGCCGCTGACGACGTCGTCCAGCCGATAACGAGCTCGCAGTTCCTTCAGTTTCGGCTGTGTAAACGGCTCGTAGCGGAAGGGAATGGAAGTGCGCACGATCTCTTCATTGTGAAAATCGACCACTTTGACCGCCTTCGTCCAATCCTTCGCCAGTTGGGGTTCGGTGGTCAGGGTGATCTCGCTCAGCCTGGGCGTAACTAGCGGGTCGGTTGTTGAGAGTGTCACCTTAACCTGAACAAAGCGGCCGCGCGGCGCTTCGAGACGGCCATCGCGGTCTAGGGGCGTCCACTCCGACCACGTTTCCGGGCTCGGGACATACGCCGTTCCGGATCGCACCCGAAGGGTCACGCCGCTTTTGGAGTCTGGGGCGGTGGAAATGGAGACCCGCAGCGGACCGGGCGCGGTAATAGGCGGCGCCAGCGGATTCCCTTCCAGGTTGGCGACATCCATCACCGGCAGCACTATGGAGCCGCTGGACTGAAAGTGCTCCAGATAGACGCGGACGTAATACTCTCCGGCAATGTCGCCTGCCGGGCCCAGGCAATCCACACCCCAGAACTTGCCCCCATCGGCACTGCGCGCGCTTCGGTGCGGCAATTTCACGTAAGAATCATCGGCGCGCGCGATCCAGACCTTCCCGGTGCCCCAGATGGCGATGTCATTCACTCCCGGCTTGAGCGCCGCCGGATCAATGTTGTACGCCTGCCATTCCCCGAAGGATGTCTTTTGGGGCGGTCCGAGTTTCTGGGGGTGACCGTTCACCTCTATCTTCAGGTCGCCGCCGGGGCCCACCATGAGCACCGCCTTACTCGCCCGCGGATCGGGAATCAGGAATTGTTTGCGAATCTCGATGCCGGGAGAAAGCATCTCGATATTTGGCTTATAGGAGAAGCCGGAGGCGGGCCCGTCGTCCTGAAACACCTCGCCTGATTTCAGTTGTAGCGTCGACCCATCCTTCGCGAGTGTGATGTTGCTGCTCACCGCGCGTTCGTAAATCGTGCGGGCGTTCAGGTGCAACGTCGCCGCCTGTGCCGAACCCCATGCCAAGGCCGCGAGCACCGCTGCACCGAGTGACTGTCGAGCTATCCGTAACCATAAGTGCACAGTAATCCTCCAGGAGTACGCCGTAAGTACCAGTTTACCTTGCCCAGGTGATGGGATCATCATCGAATAAATTCCTCCAGGTATTGATTCGCTCAGCGGACAGGAATTTCCATCACCTGGCTTTTTCCCGCCATATCGCCGCCGGGTAATTCGAAGGTCACGCTCCGTTCTTTTCGTGGAGTTGTAATGGTCAGGTGCACCGAGAGGAACTCCCCGCCCGGACTCGACACGGCGATGCGTGTTGAATTCCCGTGTTTCACCAACAGCGCCAGGCACGGATGATCGACTTTTACCGTCAAACCTTCCGTAAGCGCCACACTTCCTGCCCTGTAAAACACGATTTCCGCCACACCGGATTCGTTGTTGATCACGGCCTGCTGAGCGGAGGTGTTGGCGATAACCCGCACCGGCGGACGCGCGGCCCATGTTGCAAGCTTATGCGCGTCAGTCCCCGGCACGACCGCGTAAGCATATTGCGCGTCGTGTGGGCATACGCCATGGTCAATCCAGAGCGTAAACACGGGTTCGGTTGCCGGGTTATTCGCACGCGCGGGGCTGTTGGGCCTCGAATCTTCGGTTTGGGGTCCAACTTTCACGTTGGCGGCAGCCGGTCCGAGGAACGTGTAGCCGACCCCGTCGTGCAGCACCCAAGACGTTTGCGTGACTTTCGATTCGCCCGGCTCCATCGCCTGTCCATCAATCAGCACCGGCCCATTAAGCCGCGTTTGGTTGAGGGTTGTCCCGATAGGCTCGTCGCGCGAAGAGGTAATTCCCGCGCCCAGCGCCACCATCTCCCGGTCAAAGAAAAACCATGCTTTGCGGCCCTGCGTCATGATTTTGAACACGGGAACCAAGGGAAGGGGTTCGCTCTGGTCGAAGATCATGGCGGCGGCGCCATAAGTGCCGTCGGAGACTCCCCCGACGAAGCCTTCCGGCTGCCGGACATATCTGACGGGCATCTCGGACATGTGCGGCGAGGTTACACCGGGCAAGCGTCCCCAATCCAGCACGGGGAGAATATCGTTATATTCGTCGCCGCGCCGGAGTATCCACGTGGCGCCGAAGGGAAGCCAGCATCCTTTGTCGTTCTCGCCGTGAATCGTTTCCGTCCCCACGGTCCGGTAGGAGACCATCTTGACGGAAATGTAATACGCCTCCCGCTGGTGGGTCATAAAATCGGAGTTCCAAAAGTACCGGTTACCAAGAAAGCTGTAGGGGGCGCCCGTTCCGTTAATGTGCTTTTTAAGCGCGATCAACTCGCCGGCACGCTCGGGGAGCAGTGCGGCAAGCTGATCGCACACCGCTTCCAATTCCACCGCCGATTGTCCGGCGTTCTTGCGCAGCAGGGTGCGACCGAAGGCGCTGTAATCGAGCGCCTTGCCGCGGATCATGTGCCCGCTGCCCTCCAACAGGTGATCGGCCAGCAACGAAAGCTTGTCATGGGAGAAGGCGTAGCGGGTTCCTCGAAGGACGGTGGCGTAATTGCACATATCGATCATCAACGTGAGGCCATACCCGCCGTTGTAAAGTTGCGGGCCGTGCTGGTGAAAACTGAAATCCCGCTGAATGCCCTCGTCGGTGCGGATGCGGATGATCCTCTGCATCGCCTCACTGGCGGCGGCAACGTCCTCGGCGGAGCGCGCCAGCGCGCCACGGATCAGTTGTTGCTGTGGGTACGAGAGAGCAGCGCGGGAATAGCTGGGATCGACATCCGTGGGGACGACGTAGTAGGTCAAGCCCTGGCGGAGAAGGTCGGCCGGCAAAACGTCCTCGAGCGGGACCAAGGTGCGCGAAAGTAGTTGCGGCTGGCCAATGGTGTTATCCCACCAGTTGTCCGAGAGAGGGCGCCGCTTATACCAACACTGGAGCGCGTGCTCGATTCCCTCCAGCATCTTCGGCGAGTGATAATCCGGGGTGCCAGGATTGGCGTAGGCGCTCGTCATCTCGGCCAGCCGGCCCAACTGCACATTATTCCAACTAGACTTCGTACTGATGGACTCGATATCAGGCCAATGCCCGTCCGCCGCCAGGGTGGAAAGCCACTCCGGAGCGCGCGACTCGTTGGGTCCGCGTACGTCGTGTGGGTAAGTGGCGTGGGGATTGGCGAGGTCTGCCTTCAAGCGGCGCAGGATCAGCGCCAGATCATCCGCGGCGGAATCCCCCGAACGGGCAGTCACCGGGTTGACCTGTGGAAGTCCACCCGGACGTGAAGCTCTCAAGGTTCCCACGGCCGCCAAAATACACGCCAAGGCCACGACCATCAGCGTTTCCATGTGACGACCTTCACGGTTGGCAACCATGGGTTCGCTCCTTGTTACACGGGAACGGAAATACCGGCCGGATGCCGATTGTATATGGGTGAGCAGCGGCCCCAGGAACGCCGAGAGCAGTATACTATCCATTCATGACGGGAGACCGGAGCTAGTCCGTGGCCCGAGGCCGATCAAGGAGACCTGAACTAACGCCCCGCTTCGAGAATCAACTTCTGTACCCGCCAGTTCAACAATTCGGCGACGTAGAGTTCGGTTTCGGACGGGCACGCGATTTCGTGGATCCAACCGAACTGCTTCAGTTGTTTGCCCGACTCTCCGAGCACGCCCAAAACCTTCCCGTCCAAGCTGAGCTTGTAGATCCGGCCCGGGTAGCCGTCGGAGCTGAACAGCACTTGATGGGGCCCCGGCGTGATGCAAATCGCCCAGGGCGCGCCGGGCGCCATCGTGCCCGTGGTCGCGCTCGGCTTGTTGCCGATCGCCGGACGGGCGTCCGCATCAACTGGCACGTCGATGGAGATCTGGCGCAGAAACGTACCCTCGCCGTCGAACACCTGGATGCGGCGGTTACCGCGGTCCGCGACGTAAACTTTCCCCTGCGCGTCCACCGCAATGCTATGCGGACAGTTGAACTGTCCGGGGCCGTCGCCGGGCTCGCCCCACGACTTCAGCCAGTTGCCGTCTTTATCGACTTTAGCAACGCGAGAGTTGATATAGCCGTCGCTGATATACGTATTCCCGGCGGCATCCCAGGCCATGTCGGTCACTTGCCTGAACATCCCGTCCACCGGAGGCAGCGGGGGCTTGGGATGGCGCAGCGGGGCGGTACCCTCGTCCGAGGCCTCCTGTTTGCGCCCGAAGACCATCATAACGCGGCCTTCCGGGTTGAACTTGATCACCATATCCGAGCCCTTGTCCGCGACCCAAATGTTGTCATCCTTGTCGACTTTCACCGAGTGCGCGAACGACCAGGCATAAAAATGACGGCCGATCTCGCGAAGGAATTTACCGTCGGCGCCGAACTCCAAGAGTTGTGCAGCGCCCGCCCCATAGGCGGGGCCGGTGGTGTTACCGCGCGAGAAGACGAAGACATGTCCCAGGGAGTTCACCGCCACACCCGCGACCTCGCCGAAATAGATGTCGGTCGGGAGTTTCAGAAAATCGGGAACGGATTGGTACCGGATCGTGGGCGGGTGTTGAGCGAAAAGCGAAACACCGAGCAAGAACCATAGAACCAGCATCGAGCGTCTCATCGTAACCTCTGGGAAACGAGCGCAGGCCCGCCTCGTCGTCTTTGCGTCGAAATGTCTTTGACGCTGAGTTGGTATATATCCCTTTGCCGAGACAATCGCAAGTCAAGGCGGAAAAACGCCCGTCGTTCGCTTAATTTCTGCACGGGCTTGAACTTCAACCATGTACCACGGGTTTCTGGAGAGGGGACCGCAGGGGTGAATCTTCTCTCGCCGGGTGAAAAAGCCCCCTTGGTTTTGGTTCCATCCCTTGGGATAATCGACCGGCGAGAAAGGAGGAAGCCATGAAGCAGTTAGGAATGTTCTTTTTGGTATGCGTGCTCTGGGGCCCGGCGACGGGGATGTTCGGGGCCGGTTCCAGCGAGCCGATCGTAGAGTCGCTGGGCCATGTAGGTCTGGAAATTTCCGACCTTCAGCCGGCGCTCCACTTCTACGTCGATCAGCTTGGATTGCAGGAAGCCTTCCGGCTGGCGCGTCCCGATGGCACCCCGGACCTGATTTATTTGCGGGTGGGTGATTCCAACACGTTCGTGGAGCTTTTCCCGGGACGGAAAACCCCCTCTCCCGCCGGGACGACGACCGCCCGTCACCTGGGCTTTTTCGTGAAGGATTTGCAGGCCACTCTCCATGCGCTCAAGGATCGGGGATATCCTCTGCCCGATGATGCCTTTGAGAAGGCGAAGAAAGTTCAGGCGGATAATACCCTGCTGTATTTCATCAAGGATCCGGATGGCAATAAAATTGAACTCAGCCAACTCCGCCCGGACTCGCTCCAAGTCACGTCCCGCCACAAGAGGTAAGACCCTACCGCCGGGATTGAAATCATTGGTCCGCAACCAAACACGCCTTGTAGGGGCTGGGCTTGCCCTGCCCATGGGCACCCCAAGGGTGCCCGTACAAAATGCTTGCGAAAAAAAAGAATTTACGACCTTGCCATGCAGAGTTAGGCGCAGCGTATCAAGTCGGGGAATACCAGCCTCCAGGGGTGGACTCGATTTGCAGATGAGCCTGGAAATCGGCCAAATTGGGTAGTGTCGCAGTTTTGCCGCGGTCTCTGACCGCTGGAATCGATTCAATCAAAACCCGGCGTGGATACCCATGCCGGCGCCGACAAGTCAGCTACACGTCGACAATCCTGGCGGCTGGCTGGATTCAGGCGTGGAAGGGCGTTCGGGCCGAATCCGGAGAAAGACCCACGAATTCGGGAGGATCATCACCCGCCAAGCGCCGAAAAGGCCAGGGGAACAAGTCCACATCGTATCGATCATATTTTCATCCCCCTCGCTTTCATCACGGGTTCCATCAGGCGGCGCATGTTTCCACCCAGGACGAGGCGACGCGTCGAGTCAGGCAGATCAGCGCTGGTCACCTTGCCGATCTGGGAAGCAAAGCTTCGCCCAGAGATGTCGCTGCCGTACAACATGATGATCCCTCCTCGACGATTCGGTCAGGACCGGGCACCGTTTCACACGGACGCCGGGCGTTGCGCTTGTGCCGCTGGTTCCCACCTCAGCTACGGCGGAGTGAAAGACCTCACCCCTGGAGCAGGGCAAGGGCGTTGCCTTCCAGCACCGCCTTGGTCTGAGCCTCCGGTAGAGAAGCTTCCCAGACCTTTAGCAGCGCGGAATCGAAATAGAAGAACGGAACGTGTGAACCGAAGACCACGCGCGAAGGCGAGGTTCTGGCGATGAAGCGCGCGACTCCCCCTACCCCTTCCACGTTGGAAATATCGAAATAGATGTTATCGGCCTGTGCGATTTCCTGGGTCATCTCCGCTGTGCCGGCCGGCGTATTCGCAGTGCGTGGGCCGCCCCAATACCCTCTACCGAGCAGCACCAAGCGCAGGTTTGGGATACGTTTGATAAGGCCGGCAAGGGGGGTGGGGTTTACGGGCGGCACCTGCATCAGCGGGAACTGGACACGAGGGTCCTCCATGGAGAGCGCGATCTGTACGAGCAGTTTGCGACTTGCCGCCAGCGACAGCAACTCAGCAAATACGGGATCATCAAGCGTATAGCCGTGATAGTTCGGATACAGGCGGATGCCCACCATATGATGGTCTTCATGGCAGCGGCGCAAGTCTTCCTGCCAGTCCGGTTGTTGGGGATTGACGGTGCCGAAGGGAACGAGGAAGTTCGGCCCGTGCTGGCGACAGGCGGCAGCCAGGCGCGTGTTTACGCCGGTGACATCGCGCATAAGCAGCGCTTCATTACTGCCCGCCCAGGCCTGCGTCACGCCCTTCTTGCGAAGCCGGGCCACAAGCTCGGCAGGTTCGTCGCCCCCCAAGCGCCGGAACGGCCAGGGAAACAATTCCACGTAGGTATCAATCATGACTTCACTCCTCTCTCCACTCCAGTTGGTCAAAGCCCTTGACGGGGCAGCGTGGACGCACTTTAGCGTGCCTTGCGTCGGGAGAGAATCTATCACCAGTTGTTTCAGTTCCAAAACGGTATCCCACATCCCCCAGTACCATTTATTGAGAGGCCAGAGTCGTCTTGACAATGGGGTATACCGCGCCAGACAATAGCCGCGCGAACGAACTGATGCGGTGGTTATCGTCGTCTGGCTTTAAACTTCCGGCCAACCCCCACCCCGGCAATGTCGAGCTCGCGAGTCCCAACTCCAGGTCGCGAAGAGAGGCACCATGAAAAGAGTTCTCATTCCGCCTCGCATCTTCCTCCCCACGGTTCGAGGTGCGATAATAGTCCTCGCCGTGGCTGCCGCGGTCCTTCCTTCCCTCCAGCATGCGCAAAACCCCGCCGGTCCTCCCAACGAGCAAGATCGTGCCTATTGGGCCGCGATGGAAGATGCCGACGGGAAAATCTATGCGGAAATCAAGGCCCGCTCCGAGCTGATGAAAAATCTTGAATACCTCACCGGCAAGTTTAGCCCGCGGTTGGTCGGCTCGCCGCAAATGCAGAAAGCCAGTGACTGGGCGCTCCAGCGCTTCCGCGACTACGGCCTGGACGCTCACCTGGAAACGACCCAGGTTTCCCATGCCTGGTATCGCGGCGACGAGACCGCGGAAATCCTGAGTCCGATCCAGCGTGCCATCCCCATCCACTCTTATGTTTGGGGGATGGCGACGAAAGGTGACATCGCGGGGCCGGTAGTGTTTCTGGACGAGGCTTCGGCGGAAGAAATCCAGAAGAATCAGGACCGGCTCAAGGGCGCTATTGTGTGCCTGACCAAGCCCTCGTATGTTCCGCCCGCCGGACAACCGGTGGAGAGCGCCTACGATGCGATGATGCTTCAGAGCCCCCCGGCGCCGAAAAGGCCGGGGCATCGCACTTCAGTTCCGATCAATCGCTACCGACTTAATGAGCTGGTGGCCAAGACCGGGGCCCTGGCCATTCTGGCGGACAGCAACAAGCCCGATCGCCTGTTTCACATGTCGCATGGGAGCCCCTGTTGCGACTCCTCCGCGTTACCCATGGCCTTCCTCACGCACGAGGACTACGACCTCATTTACCGCTGGTCCCAGCACGGGCCGGTGCAAATGAAGATCAATCTCCAAGGAACATTCAGCCCGGGTCCCGAGCCCGCGTCGATCATCGTGGCGGAAATCAAGGGCCGCGAGCACCCGGAGGAACGCGTCATTATCGGGGGGCATCCGGACGCCTATGACCTGGCCGAGGGAGCTCTGGACGACGGGACGGGCGCTATGGCCACGCTGGAAGCGGCGCGCGCGCTGAAAGCTCTGGGCTGGCAGCCGAAGCGGACCATCACCTTCGTTCTCTTCACCGGTGAGGAGATCAGTGAGGTGGGTTCGCGGCTGTTTATGAAAAATCACGCGGCGGAAATTTCGAAAATGGACGCCGCGCTGGTTCTTGATGCGGGAACCGGCCGCGTGACCAGCATCGCGCTCGAAAACCTGTGGGGGGCGGTCCCCATGATGTTCAACATCTACCAGCCGCTCCGCGCCGTTTTCGGCCTGAAGCCTCTGGATACCCGCTTCGATAGCGGCTCCGACAACATTGTTTTTATTGAAGCGGGCGTCCCCGGATTTATCTGCGTGCAAGCGCCGGCCGGGTACCGTGAGGTCCATCACAGCCAGTCCGACACCTTCGATAAAGCTATCCCCGAGGAGATTAACCAGGGAGCCGCCGTGCTGGCCAGTTGGGCTTGGAATACCTCGGAGTATCCGCAGGCCATGCCGCATGTGACTCCTTTGAGGAATCCGAATCCTTGACGCGGCGGCGAGCGGTACTTCCACAACGAGCCACCGGTGTAAGACACCTCGCGTGCCACTGAAAAACCTGATGCGGCGGTTTCTGTGGCTGGCATCAGAGCTTTGGCTTGCCCCGGCGGATTCTGTAATAGACGCCAGGCGACGACTCGTTATTAATGCGCGGCCGACGGGAGTCTGCCCCGCGTTCAAAGTACAGTCGTCCCGGTTTCCGAGGTGCTGAAGACACACACCGAAGGAAATGTGAATTATGACTGCGAACGCCGCCCGCCACGAGCCAACCATGCTGGCCATCAGGCGAGCCCAGTTGATCGATGGTCTCCGGCCCGCGCCCGTTCCCTCCGGCGTGGTGCTGATCGGAGGGGACGGCCGGATCGTCGCCGCGGGACCGGCGCAAGAGGTCGCTGTACCCGACGGGGTTCCCACGCTCGATGCGGCGGGAATGACCCTGCTGCCCGGCCTCATCGACGGGCACGTCCACCTGACCTGGGACAAGACGCTGAATACCCTGTCACACCAGGATGGCCTGCAAGGCCATTTGCGGCCACCCAACGCGGAACGCGAACTTGTCCGCGCCGGGCACTTCGCCCAGATGGCGCTGGCCGCCGGGGTCACGACGCTGCGCGATTGCGGGGCGGATGATTATGGCGTTCTGGCCCTCCGCGACGCCATCAACGCGGGCGACTTCGCGGGCCCCCGCATTCTGGCCTCGGGGCGACCGATCACGACCAGGCGCGGCCACCTTTACTCGGGCTGGGCTGCCGAGGGGGCCGAGGCCGTTCGCGAGGCCGTTCAGTTCCTGGCCAACCGGGGGGTAGATTTCATCAAACTGGTGGCCAGCGGCGGAACGACGAGCCCGGGAACAGACATCGGCGGAGCGCAATACACGCTGGAAGAGGTGGCCGCCGCGGCCGACGAAGCGCATCGCCACGGCCTGCAAGTGGCGGCGCACGCCATCTCCACGGCGGGCATTCGCGTGGCCGCAGAGGCCGGTGTGGATACCATCGAGCACTGCTCGTGGATCGGCCCCGACCGGAAGCCGGTCACCGATGAGACCGCGGTCGACTGGATGGTCAAGAACGGCGTGTCGGTGGATCACGCCATCATGCCGGGGCCGACCTTTTTCCCGGATGAGTGGCAAGGCGAGCCGTCTCCGGATGACGAATGGTGGCGGAATCTGCTGAAGGTGCGGTGGCCGTTCCTTCGCCACCTGCGGGAGCGAGGCGTTTGCGTATTCATCGCGACCGATGCCGGCTTCGGTCCCTGGCCCGGCTCCGCGTTCTGGCCGGGGTTTCAAGATCTGGCGCGAGCCATGGAGATCCTGGTGCGGTACGGCGAGTTTCGACCGATGGAGGTCATCAAAATGGCCACGGCTGATTCGGCGAGGGCCCTGCGATTGGACAGCGAAATCGGCACCCTCGAGCCCGGCAAACGCGCCGATCTCATCTTACTCGTTGGCGACCCTCTCAAGGATGTTCGGATCCTCCGCACCGTCGAAAAGGTTTTCCGTGATGGGAAACTGGTGGCTCGGCAGGGCGCGGTTATGCTGCCCGGAACCCAGCCGGCAGGGAGGGAGAACGGATGAAGTCTGACGAACTTTTCGCGCGCGCCCAGAAGCACCTGGTGGGCGGAGTGGGAGCGGGCGGGCGGTTCCACCCCCTGCTCGGCCAGGCGCTCTATTTCTCTCGCGGCCAGGGCTCGCGCCTGTGGGACGTGAATGGCAAGGAGTACATCGATTTTTTCACGGGTAGCGGAGCCAACTTCCTTGGGCACAATCATCCCGCCACCCGGGAAGCCATCCAGCGAGCGTTGGATGTCGGCGTCATCTGCAACGGCGAGACCGAATACCATGCGCGGCTGGCAGAACTCATCGCGGAGGCTGTTCCCTGCGCGGAGATGGTTCGCTTTGCAAACAGTGGCACCGAATCCACGATGGGAGCCATCCGCATTGCCCGCGGTTACACCGGGAAGTCAAAAATTCTCAAGTTCGAGGGCCACTTCCACGGCATGCACGATTACCTCTGGTATAACTGCTCGGCCGGTGTGGGTGAACTCGGCGTGGACGGGACCATCACGCCCCTCGCCGATTCCGCCGGAATGCCGCCGGAATTGGCGCATCTGATCCTCGTGACACCCTTCAATGACATTGAAACTTTCCAGCGCGTCGTGCGGCTGCACCGCGACGAACTGGCGGCAGTCATCATCGAGCCGATTTCCTACAACCAGGGTTGCATTCCGTCCGACCCCCAATTCCTTCGAGAGGTCCGCCGGATTTGTACAGAAACCGGTATTATCCTGATCTTTGACGAGGTCCTGTCCGGATTCCGCATGGGTCGTGGAGGCGCGCAGGAATACTACGGGGTCACACCGGATCTATGTACTCTTGCCAAAGCGTTAGGGGGCGGCGTTCCGATCGCCGCCGTGTGTGGCAATGAGCAGGTCATGTCCGTGCTGAATCCCCTCGGCAAGACGGTCATGAGCGGAACTTATACGGGGCACCTCACGGCTGTGATGGCGGCCATTGCCTGTCAGATGGAACTCGCAAGGCCCGGTTTCTACGCACACATCAACGTGCTGGCCGATCGGCTTTACAAAGGGATTGCTGAAGCGCTGCGGGCGACGGGCGTGCCGGCCGTCATTCAGGGAATCGGCGCGCGCTTCGGGCTCTACTTCGGTGTGGCCGAGCCTGTCACGAACTACCGGCAGGCCGCGCGCAGTAATCGTGAGATGGAAAAGCGCTTCCTCAAGGGCTGCCTCGGCCGGGGACTGTACTTCCACGACTACGGCCACACCATGCACCATGGTTTTTCTTCCCAGCATTCCCTCGCCGACATCGATGAGTCGCTCAACATCATCGAAGACGCGCTGCGGGAAGTCGGAAGCATAAAAGCCCATGAGAACTGTGGATAACGAATGAGCAGCGCCCGCGAGTTCACGCCTGCGAGGGAGGCGGGCAAGGCCGCCAAGCCGACCCGCGTACGTTGGCGGATCCTCACTCTGCTGGTCGGTCTCGCGATGCTGAGTTATGTGCTCAGGATGAACATTTCCATTGCCGGCCAGCCGATCATGCATGAGTTCCACCTGTCGCCGGTCCGGCTGGGATGGGTCTTTTCTGCGTTTCTCTTCAGCTACACAGCCTGCATGACCATGGGCGGCGCCTGGACGGACCGCTTCGGCCCCCGGTTGACCCTGGGCGTGGCCGCCATGAGCTGGTCGTTGCTGACCATTCTGACCGCGGTGCTTCCGGGGAGGGTCGTCACCTCCGCGACCGGGGTCCTCGCGTCCCTGCTGCTCGTGCAGGTGGCGCTGGCAGTCTCACAGGCGCCCATGTTTCCCGGGGCGGCCAACGCGGTTTCGCACTGGCTGGGGAAGTCGGAAAGAGCCTTTGCCTGTGGCGCCCTCGTAACGGGATGCCTGATCGGATCGGCCATCAATGCGCCGTTGGGCTCGTACATGATGGTGCATCTGGGCTGGCGCGGCGGGTTGTTGGCTATCTCCACAATCGGCCCGCCCCTGGCGCTGCTGTGGACGTGGTATGCCACCGACCACCCCCGAGACCACCGGGGCGTGAATCAGCTTGAATTGGAAATCATTGTCGCCGACAGCACGGCAGCGGAACCCTTACCCCCGCCCAAGGGTGCATGGAAGGTGTTATTGAAGGACGGTCAGGTGTGGAAGGTCGTCATCGTGTACGGCCTGGAGTGCTATGTCGAATACATGTTCCTCTGGTGGGGTTTCATCTACCTGGTGGAAGTGCGCAAGTTCAGCATCCTGCGTGGCGGCATGGCAAGCGCCCTCCCTTTCATACTGGGGAGCATCACCACGCCCGCCTTCGGCGCGCTGAGTGATGGGCTGAGCGGGCGGCTGGGCGCCCGGTGGGGACGTCGGATTGTTCCCGTCGTGTGCCTGTCCGCCGCCGCGGTGCTGGTTTACGTGGGTGCGCATGCGCCCGATGCCCGCGTTGCTGTCTTGGTGCTCTCCTTGGGTGCGGCCTTCGCGTGGGGCGCTGAGGGACCGGCATGGACGACCGCCACGGGGTTCGCCCGGCATGCGGCGGGCACGGCGGCAGGCCTGATGAATACTGGTGGAAATTTCGGCGGCGGACTGGCCGCGTTTCTAAGCGCCTGGATCGCCCAGCAGGTTGGCTGGGCGGGAGCCTTCACGGTAGGCAGCGCTCTGGCACTTCTCGGCAGCATCCTTTGGATGACGATTGACGCCACCCACCGCGTGCCGGCGCCAAATCCCACCGCGGCTGTCACTCGCCACAATTCCGTCAGGCTTTGAAATCAGCAACATTGGAGTGCGGGCGAGAACCCCATCTGCAGGTTGATGGCAGCGAGATGGTTGTGATCCAACCCCACTTCACCAGTCAACGACATACAACAATTTGTGACGTGACGGGAAAATTGCCTGCCGGGGAAATTAGGTGTATGGTGTCGGTCGGGCCGGAGTCAATAATGAAAATAATCACAAGGAGGATGAAAATGGCTGACGACGGAATTTCTCGGCGCCAATTCTTGGAGCAGTCCGTGGCGGGCGCCGCGGTTGCGCAGTTGAGCTGGGGAGCGCCGGCGATTGGCCATTCCGTGGCCCCCAATGAGAAAATTACTATGGGCATCATCGGTTTCGGTATTCGTGGGCAGCAACTTATGCAAGCCATTCTGAACATTGGCGGCAGTGTGGCGGTGGTGTGCGACTTGTACGACGGGCATCTCCGCCGCGCCCAGGAGATTCAGCCGAATACCCCCACGACACGCGAATATCGGGAGGTTTTGGACCGGCAGGACATTGACGCCGTGGCCATCGCCACTTCGGACCATTGGCACGCGCCCATCGCCATTGCGGCGATGCAGGCGGGCAAGGACATTTACTGCGAGAAACCGATGACCCACACCATCCCGGAGGCCCTGGAAATGGTGAAGGTGTCCAAGCAGACCGGCCGCCTGGTTCAAGTGGGCAGCCAGAGCCTTAGCCAGGTTTCGACACAGAAGGCCAAAGAGTGGGTCCAGAGCGGCGCGATCGGGAACGTGTACATGGTCGAGGCCTCGATCTTCCGGGCGAGTGCGCAAGGGGCTTGGCGCTATCCCATTCCCTCGGATGCCTCCCCCCAGACCGTGGATTGGGAACGATATCTGGGCGACGCTCCCCAGCGGCCCTTTGACGCGCTGCGCTTCTTCCGCTTCCGCAACTGGTGGGACTACGGCACGGGCATCGTTGGGGATGAGTACGTTCACCTCCTGGCCCGCGTCCATTACGTGTTGGACGTTCAGTTCCCCTTGAACGCCTTTGCCACGGGCGGCATTTACAAATGGACCGGGGACCGCGACGTCCCCGACATCCACAATACCTTATACGATTATGACAAATTCAAAACCGTCGTCATGGCGAACCTGGCTACGAATTGGGATAGGGAGGAGGTCGTACGATTTCTGGGCGACAAGGGAACGATCGAGCTCACGGAAACGTTCGGCGCCACGCTTCTTCCGTACAATCCCGTCGAGGGCTACTATTCCATCAACAGTTGGCCGCATGAGTTGAAAGAGCAGTTCCTCAAGGAACACAAGAACGATCCCCTCGCCAGTATCGGCACAGCAAGCGAACAGCCACAGCGCATGACGGAGAGCTACCCTCAGAAGGCGGAGGGCACCGCAGATCACTTCCGCAATTTCTTCGAGTGCATCAAGTCGCGGAAGCAACCCATCGAAAACGTGGAGTTCGGGTGCGGGACCGCGGTGGCTTGTCACATGGCGAATATCTCCTATCGGGAGAAGCGGCGGGTTTATTGGGACGCCGAAAACTTGAAACTCAAAACCGAAGCATAGCGGGATGTTGAAAAACCCGTTTCGTCCGCCAGCCGACGGATCGTGGCGGGCAGTCCGTCCCCAACCAGCCGGCACAGGCCCCCAAAGGAGGATGATCATGCATCACCGCACTTCACTCGAGGACCGGCGCGAGTTCCTGCGCAAATCCGTCAGCGTGCTGGCGACTGCCTTCGCGGGAGGAGGCGTATCCTCCGCCACCCGCGCACCGGCCGCCCGTACGGGACAAGTACAAGAGATACGCGATCCCAAGACCAAAATCCGCATCGGCGTGTTCGACGCCGCCTTTCATGACCTCTCCACCGAACAATTGATCGAACTCATCAAGGAGTTCAAGATCGAGGCGGTGGAAATTGGGTCGGGTAACGATCCCGGCAACGCGCATTGCGATTTGGAGGGCTTGCTGGCGGACGACGCGAAGCGCAGGGCTTATGCGGCTCTATTCGAAGGGAAGGGCATTTTCATTAGCGCTTTCAGTTGCCACGGCAACCCGGTGCATCCCGATACGGACAAAGCGCGTCGCGAGGATCGCATCTACCGTCAGACGATCGACCTCGCCGCCCGCATGGGTGTGAACCACATGGTTTGCTTTTCGGGTTGCCCCGGCGACGGCACCGGAAAACACCCCAACTGGGTCATGTCGCTCGAGACCGGAGAATTCAAGCGCCTCCTGGAATGGCAGTGGAAGGAAGTGTTGATTCCTTACTGGAAGGATCTCGCTGCTTACGCTCGCGAGCGCAACGTGAAAGTGGCCATCGAAATGGATCTGGGTTATTCAGTTTATAATGTGGCGACGCTGCTGAAGTTACGCCAGGCCGCGGGTGAGAGCATCGGCGCAAATCTGGACCTCAGCGGACTCTTTCCCTTGGGTGTCGACCCCACCGCGGTCGTGAAGAAGTTGGGCGAAGAAGGCGCCATTTTTCACATGCATGGGAAAGACATCTTGATTGATCACGAGAACACCGCGGTGAACGGACTGTTTGATGTCACGCCCTATGAAGACATCGCGCATCGCTCCTGGTCATATGCTGACATTGGATTCGGCCACGACCTGGCGGTTTGGAAAGCCATCGTGGAAAACCTGATGGCGGTCGGTTACGAGCGCGTGATCAGCATTGAACACGAATCACCGTTTACTTCCACCCGGGTGGGTGTGGCCCGCAACGCACAGGCACTCCAACAGGTTTTGCTGGACCGCGCGCAGGTTCTATAGGTGGTAAGAACACGCGCACCCCTCCAACGCGCGCCATGGCCACCGCCCAGCCTGACAACTCGCCGCTTGCCCGGCGATGGCCAGTGCATCCCAACTCGGCTGATTAACCGTGAGCTTGGCAAATTCCTGAGCCATGACCGTCATGCGGCCTTCGCACGTGGAGAGGAGAGACATTGACACTGCTCGGCTGTTGGCGTCGGCCTTCCAATACCGCATGAGCCCTTCGCGGAGCAAGTGCATTTCAGGGCTTTGCTCCCGAAAGGTAAAGTAGAGGGCGGTGGCCAGCGCCAGCCGTGTCCACTCGGGAATTCGCCGGCAGGCGCTGTATTTGCGCAGGGCTTGAGGCACGTTTCCATGGGTCTCCGCGATCGCATCTCGCAGTCGAAGGGCATCGCGCGTACAGGTGGTGAGGCCGGTGGCCGTCAGGGGATGGCAACAACCCGCCGCATCGCCCACCAGGACCACTCGGCGCCGCACCACCATCTGCGGCACCGCCAGGTAACCCGCCGAGACCAATGGGCGCTGGCGCCGGACTTCTTCACGAAGCGCCATCCGCCGCGAGGTCACCGAGATGGTTTCGCAGAAATCCCGCTGCGAAACCGTGCAGGGCCTCAGCAGCCTGCCCCCCGAACGCGCCACCCCCGCCTGCCTGCTGGCGTTGAGCCGCGGCCCTTGGACGATTGAAAACCGCCTCCATTGGGTGCGGGATGTAACCTTCGACGAGGACCGCTCGCGTGTCCGCAAAGGCGCCGGCGCGCAAGGGATGGCCTCGCTCCGCAACTTGGCCATCTCGCTCCTCCGCCTCGCCGGCGCTCGCTACATCGCCCCGGCGCTCCGCCGCTGCGCTCGCTCCGATCCCCAGCCACTCAGCCTCATCGGCCTGCGACTTTGACGGGACCCTGTCCTGAGCACAATATTTCTTGACGAATTAGGAGAAGTAAGTTATACATGGATCGCTATAGTGTGGTAGAAGCCTGCTCAGCCCCGCATGTGGCGAATCCAGTTTTGCCTGGATCAGGTTGAGCGTTAAGCAACCGATAATTCCTTCCTTCGACGGTATGACGAGCGCCCTCCGGCATCGCTGAGGCACTCGACAGCGAAACCCGGCACGACCGTAGCCCGCGGCGAGGGTCAGATGTTGGCTTCGGGTTGACCGGAAACCAGAAATGAGGGAATAAACCCATGAAAAAATTCGCTCTGTCGTTGATCTTGGCGCTGGCGTTTGTTGGAAGTGGAAGTACCGCGCAGGCGACGGTAACTCTCACGCTGGTTTCCTCCGCTTCCACGGTGGCCTTGGGTGGCACCCTGACCCTGACCGCCACCGTAACCGGCACCACCAACCTGGGTCTGACCTGGAGCGTTAACGGAGTTACCAATGGCAACACGGTACAAGGCAAACTGAGCGCCTGCACCACCGTGGCGCCCTTGAAATGCACTTACACGGCACCTCCTGTGAACGTCCCCAATCCGAATCCCGTGACTTTCGAGATTGTGAGCGCGGCGGACACGTCCGTCTCGAAGACGACGACGGCAACGGTGACTGACAGCATTGCGGTTACCCTCACCCCTGCGAGTGCGAGTGTGGCGCTCGGCAAAACGCAAGTGTTCACCGCCACCCTCAGCGGCACTACCAATACCGCCCTCGACTGGTACGTGAATGGAGTGCTGAACGGGAACTCGACGCAAGGAACGTTGACCGGTACGGGCCTGACGCGCACCTACACCGCGCCGCCCGTCGATGTGCCCAGCCCCAACCCGGCGGTCATTAAGGTGGCGAGCGCCGCCGACCCCTCGAAGTTCAAGACGGCCGACGTGACCGTGACCGATACCATTGCGGTTACCCTCACCCCTGCGAGTGCGAGTGTGGCGCTCGGTAAAACGCAAGTATTCACCGCCACCATCAGCAACACTACCAATACCGCCCTGAACTGGTACGTTAACGGGGTTTTGAATGGAAACTCGACGCAAGGAACGTTGACCGGCAGCGGTCT
>Ga0326727_10007449_pt1 | contig 28917 bp, 20 predicted proteins | sample MB2enrmetagenome_FD_207643 | JGI IMG/M metagenome (GOLD analysis project Ga0326727, IMG submission 207643) | Lab enriched peat soil microbial communities from McLean, Ithaca, NY, United States - MB29MY | ecosystem: Environmental > Terrestrial > Soil > Wetlands > Peat | place: USA: New York... | reverse complement strand
GATCGACATGGACTGGCACATGAATCATGAGCAGCTTGCGGCATTCGGTGAGCACGATCAATCAGGCGAATGGACCGGTTGGAGCGGCTACACATGGAACAAAATGCTCTTTCCCGATCCCGATGATTTCCTGAAGAAGATTCACGAGCAGGGGCTGAAGGCCACGCTGAATCTGCACCCGGCCTCGGGAGTCCAGCCATTTGAGGCCGCGTATCCCGCCATGGCGCGCGCCATGGGCGTCGATCCGGCGACGAAAAAGTACATCCCGTTCGACATCACCGACAAGAAATTCGCCACCAGTTACCTGAACCTGCTTCACCACCCGCTCGAGAAACAGGGCATCGACTTCTGGTGGCTCGACTGGCAACAGTGGCAGCACACCAACCTGCCCGGCGTGATGCCAACCTGGTGGCTTAACTACGTGCACTTTACCGATCAGCAGCGCGAGGGCAAACGGCCGCTGCTATTCCACCGCTGGGGCGGCCTCGGCAATCATCGTTACCAGATCGGCTTTTCGGGCGATACCGTTTCAGTGTGGGATTCGCTCGCTTTCCAGCCATGGTTCACTGCAACCGCCGCCAACGTTGGCTACGCATTCTGGAGCCACGATATCGGCGGCCACATGCCGGGCTCGGTCGATCCCGAGCTGTTTACGCGCTGGGTGCAGTTTGGCGCATTCAGTCCAATCCTGCGTACCCACACCACCAAGAATCCTGACTCGGAGCGGCGCATCTGGGCCTATCCCGAGCCGTATTCCGGCGTCCTCCGCACGGCATTCCAACTGCGCTACGCGATGCAGCCCTACCTCTACACCGAGGCGCGGCGCACTTACGACACGGGCGTCGCATTCTTCCGCCCGCTCTACTACGACTGGCCCGAGGAAGACGCCGCGTACACCAGCAGGGGCGAGTACATTTTCGGCAGCCAGATGGTCGCGGCGCCGGTGGTTGCGCCGGTGGACAAAGTCAGCGGTCTGGCCACGGAGCGGGTCTGGATCCCCGATGGCGAGTGGATTGAGCGGCCGACCGGCAAGCACTTCACGGGTCCGGCGCCGGTCGAGCGCAGCTTCTCCATCGAACAGGTTCCCATCTATTTACGCGCCGGCGCCATTGTGCCCATGCAGCCGCCCATGCTTTACACGGGCCAAAAGCCAGTTGACCCGCTTATTGTGAATGTGTGGCCGCTCGCGCCGGGAAAAAGCTCCAATTACTCGGTCTATGAGGATTCCGGCGTCTCGGTCGAGTATCAGCGCGGTGTCTTTACGCGGTTGCCCATCAAGGCGACGCAGGCCGCGGATACGTTGCGAGTTGAGGTTGGCCCTGTTGAAGGCAGTTTCCCGGGAATGCTGAAGAACCGGAGCTATGAGCTGCGCTTGCCCGCGGACTGGCCCCCAGCCTCGGTCACCATCAATGGCAAGCCGGTGCCGCAGGGCGGGGTGAGCAAACCGGGTTGGACCTTCGACGGGAACACGCTCACCACGGTCATCCCCACGCCCAGCTTCAGCGCCTCAACCATGGTGGTTGTCGAGATTCGCCGCGCCGCCGGCCTGACTACGCGCCGTGCGGAACTCGACGGCTTCGCCGGGGCAATGACACGTCTGCGCGCAGCCTTCGATGCCTTGCAAAACACATCGCCGATCTCAATGCCGCCCGATCCGCTTGTCGACGCGATGCAGACCGGCGACCGGCTCAGCTACCACCCCGAGAAGGCTGTGGCCGAGATTGCCCATTTTCACGAGGTTCTGCCCAAGGCACAGGCGGCCGTTCACGCCATTGAGCCCACCTTCCAAAAGGGAATCGACGACTACGTCCAACACGAAGCCACGGATCCGCAAGAGCCTGCGGATTTTGACGCGCGCGTGCAAAAGCGACTCGACCTCATGAAGCGTGCATTGATGGCAGTTGACCAGGCGGCGCAGTAATTCGTGATAGGAGTCAATGCCTGGCTGAGGGCGTCGACGCGAACCTCCGCCAATCAGAACACGGCGAACTTAACTTCGACGTTTCTTCGCTCTGCCACAGGCTTCCCTTTCCTGGTGGCGGGGAGAAATCTGTAGTGCCACACAGCATCGGCGGCCTTTTTATCAAGGCCGAAACCCAGGCCGCGCATAACCCGAACATCTTTCGGCATCCCGTCTACACCGACCAGGACCGTCACAAGTGCCACCTGCACATATGGATGCCGTGAGAATGGATCGTTGAAGTCCGCATCGACGGTGTGAATGGGGAATGGTTCAGTGTAGGAGAGCGGGTTGTGGTTCTTATCCTCAAGCCGGGATAGGTTGGGGAGTGGCAGGTCCCTCTCAGTGATCAGGACCTCCGGATAGACCGGGGTTTGATCGAGCCGGAACACAAATCTGCAGTCGATCCAGACGGGCACCGGTTTGCCATTCAGCGCGCCTGCCGAGAACTTCGCACTCTTCAGCGAAGCGAGTGCCGGCCGGTCATACGCGTCTCCGTTCGAGTGAAGGAGTTCGATGTGCTGAGGAGTGCCCTGGGTATCAATCGCCATTGCAAAGACAGTCATCCCCTCCTTTACTTTCCCAGAGGGGTATGGCGCGGGAGCCGCGGAGAGCAATCTCGGAGCTGAGACCTCCGGCCCCGCATAGTAGATTCCATCGTCATCCGGCGTCTGATGGTATTGCCGCGCCATTTCGATGGCATTCTGCGCCCATGTGCTCGAAGTCAGGAACAAACACCAGGAAAAAAGCAAGTTGCGCATCCGAAACCCCGTGGAGAGACTATGAATCGGGCGACAGATAACCGGTTAATTGATGCCACCAACGCAATCCATGTTAGCCCTCACGATATAAGGAATTCATAACACCGATTGCTCTCCGCCGAAAGTGTAACTCAAGATCATGAAGATAATCCGCCCGAGGACATGGATTCATTTGAATGCTGCTCGCCCGCTGTCTCTTATCATGACTTCTTTATGCAATGCTCACTTATGCTTTATGAGTTTCTGAATAATATACATATGGTTTTTATTGCGGCAGCTGTAAGGTCAGGGTCATCTGCTTCATCCTTCGCTTGCGAAAGAGCAAGCCGCTTCGGTCCAAGCCGATCAGTTGAACCTCGAAACGGCTGCAGTGACCTTGAGAGGTTTTTCAACCGAGGTCCTACTACCTTTCTGTCGCCAGGGAATCTGATGGCTGGTCAGAGGTTACCGGTAAGCGTGGCGGCAGGTGGTCCAAAGGTCGCTGCGTTCTCTTGATTGAATTGATTGCTACACAAATATTCCTGAGAGGTGAGACGCTGAATGAGACTCCATTGCTGGAAGACCTTTCCTGTCGCAGCATTTGCGTGCTCTGTACTTGTCCTGCAGGTCGCAACTGCTCAACAGATCGCTCAAACATCCCCCCCTGTACAGACTGCCATGCTGACGCCGCCGGCCTCCAGCGGGCCCGCGCCCGAGTCTTCAAGCGCCGCTCCGGCCGCAGCTACGGCTGCCCCGGCCGCAGCATCGCCGGCTGCAGCAACCTCTTCCACTCCTCCCGCTGCCGCTGAACCCGGCGCAGGCGCAGCCGGAAATATCGATCTGACAGATCCGGCCACGCGCAGGGCGGTCATCAACGAAATGATGCAAATGAAGGCCCGCATCGCACAGTTGGAGGCTGCCCTGACGGCCAGCACAGAGGCGAGCGAAGAAAAATCAGCCGAACACGACGCCGATGCTCTCCGCGGCGCGGCGTCCGGCGGTTCATCGGGTACAGCTCTCCCGGTGCTCCAGGCGGCTGCTCCGGCGCCGGCTGCAGCGCCACCGCCGCCTGAGATCTCCGCTGAAACCACCACCAGATCCGCACCCATGCCCGGCGATTGGACTTGGCTCAACAGCGGCGGCCACAACGTCGACAGTCCGATGAGCACCAAGTACTTCACGCCGGAAATTCGTTTCGACGCCAACTACATTCTTGACTACAACCATCCTGAAGACGACTCCATGGGGGGGTCAACAGAGATGTTCCGCTCCCAGGAAGTTCAACTCGAACAGGTCAGCGTGGGCGGCGATTTTCGCATTCAAAACGTGCGTGGCCGCATCCTGACCATGAACGGAATGTTTGCTACAACAACGCCGCGCAACGATTCCAGCTACAGCCGCGGCCAGTGGAACCTCCAAAATGCCTACAGATACTTCTCTGAGGCGTGGGGCGGATATCATTGGGATGTAAGTCACGGTCTCAACGTCGATGCCGGCATTTTTGTCTCTTATATCGGACTCTTCAGTTACTACAATTTCGATAACTGGGCATACCAGCCATCGTTTGTATCGTCGAATACGCCGTGGTTCTTCAACGGTGTGCGCATTCAGTGGTGGCCGACTGAAAAACTGAAGATTGAGCCGTGGATTATCAACGGCTGGCAATCGTACGCTCGCTACAACGGCAAGCCGGGACTCGGCGGCCAGATTCTTTACCGCCCCAAGCCATGGCTCGATCTTGTGTGGAACGACTACGGGCTGGGTGAAGATGATGCGGGTTATCCCGGTCGGTCTCGAATCCACGCCGACTACAGCGCGCAGGTCAAGTTCTACGACAAGCCGGCCCAGACTTTGGACAAGATGGCCTTCACAGTTACTGGCGACCTTGGCTGCGAATACGGCGGCGGCCCGGCCTCATTTGCGGTTGCCAGCGGAACGTTCAACCCCGGAGGCTGGTCGCCCGAACGAGGTAGCGGCGTATCCACCTACAACGGCGGCGTAAATTGCCACAACTCCAAAAACGGAAAACCCAAGCAGGATTTCGAAGGCTGGATGAGCTACCTCCGACTCTGGTTCAAAAAGGATCTGTACGCGGTAACTCTCGGCGGCGGCGAAATGAGCAACCCCGGCCGCTATCTCACGCTGCTTCCGCCCATTAACAATGCCACTGCAACCACTGGGACGCCCTACTTCACCGAAAACGGCGGAGACCGGGCGCTGATGCACGATGGCACCATCACCTTCGATTACATGCCAGCGCAGTTCATCACCTTCCGTCTTGAAGAAAGTTACCGCTATTCGGATGTGCCTTACTGGACCGGCCGCCACGGCATCACTCCGCCCGGCGGCAACAACGGAAACCCGGCGGATTATCAATGCGCAGCCGGCGGTGACTCGGGTTACGGATACGTTTACGCCAACTCCAACACCGGCGTCGGTGTCGCCGGGCTCCCGTTGGCAGTCGCATCTTGCCAACAACAGAATCTCTCCAACGGTTACACGGCTCCGGGCGACGCAAGAGCGCTCTGGTGGCCTGACCTTCGAACCAACCAAACAGCCACGATCCTGGCCATTATGGTCCGGTTCTAACATCGCAAATGGGCATCAGGATGACCCCTGGCGCCCATTCACTCAAATACAATCAGCGCGGCGCCGAAGTTATTCATAACTGCGGCGCGCGCATCTAAGCGTACGACTTGTAACACGCAACCGCTTATAACTACTCCGGGTTATAAATAAGCGGCAGTACAACAGCTCATTCGGAGCGCCTGCGCCGAGCATTAACCCGGGAGATTGTGCGCAGACGCCGCAAAACGCGCCCGTAGGGCAGTCTCCACCGACCAGCATGAGCCAGGCGGCAGCGAAAACTCAAGCCTTGGGCTTTGCTCGCGATCTGATTCGGCGCTTTTGAGAGTCTCACCTCCCGTGGAGCGTCAATGTTATATCAATCCTGCAGGGGACCTTTATGAATGCCTTATGCCCGGCCGAAAAAATTGAGCAAATGCGGAGTCAGGCGTTTATGGGACCGCTATTGCGAAACAGGCTCACACCAAGGCCCTGTGCCAGTTATGCAAACTTCAATTCAGACCTGATTGGCCTATGCAGGGTCGGCGGGTTGCGCTCCGAGGGAATGACTGTTCCCTCATGCCACCTTTATGCTTTCCTGATCCCGGGTGGCTATGCTCTGACTATGGCGACGCCCGAGTCGATTGTTCGATTGATCGGCCAGATATGCGGCAAGCCGTTCCAAAGGTCACGCTTTGACCATCCGGCGTGCGGCGAGTTGGTCAAAACGTGAACGCAGTTTTCGCCATTGTCAAAGTGAATAGGTCTATCTCTCCCTTCCTTCAAACACAAAAGGGTGCTGGCGATGATGGAATTACCGGTTTCAGGTGCAGGAACTGTTTTGATTGTTGACGACGACAGCTCGGCGCGGCGCGCGTTGCGGGTTACCCTCGCCGGCATGGGTTTTACAGTTGTTGAAGCAGCTCGTGGCGAAGAGGCTTTGTCGCTGGTGCGGGCTACCTGGTTCGATGCAGTCCTGCTGGACATTGATATGCCCGGAATGGGCGGCATCGAAGCATGCCGGGCGATTCGGCACTCCATGCCGCGGCTGCCGGTGCTCATGTGGACAGTGCTCGACAGCGAAGACGATAAAGTGTCGGCCTTCGAGGCCGGCGCCGACGACTACATCACAAAGCCGTTTCACGTTCGCGAATTGACTGCGCGCTTGCGTTCCGCTGTGCGCCGGAGGAGCGCGCAGGATACCAACAACGACGCGCCGCTCCGCTATGGCGGTTTGGAGCTTGATCCTGTGAAGTACATGGTGATGAAGCACGGCCGGCCGGTTCACCTTACGCCTAAGGAATTCGAGGTTCTTCACTATCTCATGACGCATGCAGGCCAGCCCATTCCCCATGCGCGCCTTCTGAAGTCAGTGTGGGGGCCTCACTACGGAAACGAGCTTGAGTATTTGCGCACGTTCGTAAGACAGCTGCGCAAGAAGATCGAAGACGATCCGCGTCATCCGAAGTATCTTCTTACCCATGCCTATGTGGGCTATCGCTTCGATGGTCAGGAGTACGGCTCCGCGCGCGTGCAAACTTCGCAAATGTCTGCAGTCTAGCTACTGCTTACGCTCCCTCGGGAGTGACAGCCCTCGCAATTTGAATATAGGTTGCGGAGGGTGGCAACAGACTCCGCCGGGGCAGCAGTTCATGGTCCCGGTCGCGTGGGCTGCGTCCAGGACGCTTCGCCTGTGCGCCGCTGTCCAAGCCAATCGGAAGAATGCTTTTCAATCGCGATCCGTACCAGCTGGCTTCGAGTCCTGACTCCGGCTTTCTGGAAGAGCTCCTGGATAACTGCTTTCACAGAAGTCTCAGACGACTTGAGTTTGAACGCGATTTCTTTGTTGGTGAGGCCGTCGAGTATGCCCCGCATCACCTCGCTTTGCCGCGCCGTGAGCGGCCTCGCGGTTTCAGTCCCGCTGGGAACGCCGTGTCTTGAGGTCAGAAGGGCACGCACCGCGCCGTCCCCCAGCCAGCGCTCTCCGGCAGCCACGGTTCGAATTGCGGCGATCAATTGATCCAGGCTGCTGTGCTTGAGCAGGATTCCCTTTACGCCTTCATTGAGCCCGCGAATCGCCTCCTCGCTGGGCATGCCCGCAGTCACAATCAACACAGAAGTGTGGAGTTGCCGCTTGCTGAGCTCGGCGAGCAATGAGGTGCCCTGTTCGTTGCCCAGGTCGTAGTCGAGGAGAATTACATCCGTCTCAACCGATGAAAGGGCCGCAAGAGCCTCAGCCAGGCTTCTGCACTCGCCAACCACGCTAAAGTCAGGCTCCGCCTGCAGCATCCTGCCCAGGCTTTCCCTGAAAAGGCTGTGATCGTCCACGATCAGAATACGGATGTTCATTTGCTAGGCTCCGATCGCGCCGTTTGCCTGTACCGTCCATCATGATAGCAGTTGACTGTGCCCCGCCATTCTGCGACGGAACAAATCCACGGAGCCTAAGCGAATCATATTGAGGAAAAATAAGATGCGTAGTTGATTCGTCAACATTCCCTAAAGCCAAGTGATTATTGACCAAAAGATAGCCTAGGATAGCAAATAGACAGGATGCCGATATCCCCTTCGCAATTATTCTGGAGGAAACCTATCTTTGATGTTTGCTATCGAAGCGCAATGCTTCCAGGCAAGCGTTAGTTCGCATCTGTAACCGGAGAACACTCAAGTGGAAACTCCAAGACTACTGCGTAGATTGGTCATTGCGGCGTGCGCCGCGGGACTGCTCTGCCCGTTCGGAATTCATGCCCAGGCCAAGCAGGCGCTTACGTGGGACGAGGTGCGGACGCGTTTTATCGCGGGCAATCCGGCGTTGAAGGCGGATGCCGACAACGTGGACGAGATGCGGGCCGAGGAGATCACGGCGTATCTCAGGCCCAATCCGCAGTTCACGGCAACCTGGGACGGCAACTCGATTGCGCCCAGCAACGGCGTGTGGCAACCGTTGAAGGGCGCCTTTGTGTCGCCCAACTTCAGCTATCTGCACGAGCGCGATCACAAGCGCGAGCTGCGCCTCGAAAGCGCGCGCGAGGGCACGCAGATCACGCAGTCGCAGCATGAAGACCTCGAGCGCAACATGATCTTCACGCTGCGCGCGGCGTTTGTGTCGACGTTGCAGGCCAAGTTCATCCTCGACCTGGCCAAGGCCGATCTGGAGTACTACGACCACATCATCGAGATCAGCAGCGCCCGGCTGAAGGCCGGCGACATCGCGCAGATCGACTTCGACCGTATCGAGTTGCTGCGGGTGCAGTACGAGTCGGAGATCGAGACGGCGATCGTCAACCTGCGTACGGCCAAGATCCAGCTGCTGCAGCTATTGAACGACCGCACGCCGGTGGACCAGTTCGACGTAACCGGCGTGTTCGACTTCAACGAGTCGCTGGATGCGCTTGACACTTACCAGCAGGCGGCGCTGGCGGCGCGGCCCGACCTGGCGGCGGCGCTTGAGACTTTGCAGCAGACGAACACCAATCACAAGCTGGCCGTCTCAAACGGATCGACGGACCCGACCTTCGGCGGCTGGTACACGTGGAACTCGTCGAACAACAACCCGGACGGGTTGAACACGCTGGGGGTGAGCGTGAGCATTCCACTCAGGGTGTTTGACCGCAATCAGGGCGAGAAGAAGCGGACGCAGATCGACATCGACCGGGCGCAGCAGGCCAGCGACGCGGCCAAGGCGCAGGTGTTCAGCGACGTGGACTCGGCCTACGAGGTGGTGCGCAGCAACATTGCGCTGCTTAAGCCCTACAAGGCCAAGTACAACGACGAGGCGCTGCGGGTGCGTGACACGGTGAGCTACGCGTACATGCACGGCGGCGCGTCGCTGATGGACTTTTTGAACGCGCAGAGCGACTACCGGCAGGTGCAGCTGGCCTATGCGCAACTGATCGGCGCCTACATGACGGCGGCCGCGCAACTGAATCTTGCAGTCGGACGCGAGGTGATTCAATGACCGGATATCGAACCAGCAATCATTTCTTTCCGAATCGGGCGGCAGTGGCTGTGCTGCTGGCCGCAGGTTTGCTGCTGTCTGCCTGCAAGGGCAAGGAAGGCGGCGATACGGGGCCGATGCAGATGCCGGTAGTGCAGGCCGGGGACATGAGTCTGGTGAGCGTGGACAAGCCGGATCAGTTTCCGCTGGTGGCGGCCGAGGCCTATGACGCGCCGTCCGAGCTGGATGTGACCGGCTCGGTATTCCCCGACATCTCGCGGGAGATTCCGGTGATCTCGCTCGCCAGCGGCCGGGTGGTGGACATCAAGGCGCGGCTTGACGACCACGTAGAGAAGGGACAGCTGCTGCTGAAGATTCAGAGTACGGACAGCTCAAGCGCATTCGCCACGTATTTGAAGGCACGCAACGAGGAGGCCTTGAACAACAAGGCGTATGTGCGCGCCAAGGATTTGTATCAGCACGGCGCCATTTCGCAGGCCATGCTGGAAGCAGCGGAAGACGCGGAAAACAATTCGCTGACCGACCTTAAGGCGGCTGAAGAGCAGCTCGATACCCTGGGCATCGACAAGGATCATCCCTCGCCGGTGGTGCCCGTGTACTCGCCCATCGCGGGCGTGATCGTGCAACAGAATGTAACCCAGGCTGCGGCTGCGGGCGTCACGTTTTCAGGCTCGGCGACCGCGTTCACGGTGGCCGATCTTTCCAGCGTGTGGATCGTCTGCGATGTGTACGAAAAAGACATACCGAAGCTGCAGCTGGGCCAGGAAGCGAAGATCACGGTCACGGCCTATCCTGACCGGCCGCTCAAGGGCCGCGTCTCCGACATCGGTCCGGTGCTCGACCCGAACATCCGCACGGCCAAGGTGCGCATCGAGGTGCCGAATCCGGGATTTCTGAAGCTGGGTATGTTCGTGACGGCCAGTTTCCAGAGCCTGAAGAAGGAGCACTACGCGCTGGTGCCCGCGCCGGCGGTGCTGCACCTGCACGATCGCGACTGGGTTTTTGTGCCTGCCGGCGACAACAAGTTCCGCAGGGTCGAGGTGAAGGCCGGCAACATGGTCGGCGACAAGCAGGAGATCCTGGCTGCGGTCGAGAACTCGAAAGAAGTCCCCTTCCAGAGCGGCCAGCAGGTCGTCTCCAACGCGCTCCTCCTCGAAACCGCAGGGAGTCAATAAATGATCGGGAAACTTGTCGACTTTGCGCTCAAGAACCGAGCGATGATGCTGGCGGGAGCATTCGTGCTTACGGCCTGGGGTGTCATTGCATTTCGCGCATTGCCTATCGAGGCTTACCCTGATGTCGCTAACAATTACGTGCAGATTATTACCCAGTGGCCCGGGCGCAGCGCCGAGGAGATTGAGCGCCAGGTCACTGTGCCGGTCGAAATCCAGATGGCTGGCATTCCACACCTCCTGCATCTCCGCTCCACGACCCTGGCCGGCCTTTCGAGCCTTATGCTCATCTTCGACGATGGCTCCACGAGCGACATCAATCGCGAGCATGTGCTCGAGCGGCTAAGCCAAGTCAATCTGCCCGCCAATCTGGTTCCTCAGATGGGAACCGACTGGAGCCCGGTGGGCCAAATCTACTGGTACACCGTTGAGAGCAGCAACCCAGCCTACGACGTTATGGAGGATAAGTCGCTCGAGGACTGGTTTCTGGAGAAATCCTTTAAGGGCGTGAACGGAGTCGTCGATGTGTCGAGCTTTGGCGGGCCGACAAAGGAATATCAGATCAAGCTTGACCCAGATAAGCTTGTCGCCTATGGCCTCTCCATCAGCCAGGTGGAGCAGCAGATCGCCAATAACAACGCCAATGCGGGCGGAAGCTTCATCGAACAGGGCGCCCAGCAAGTGAATGTGCAGGCAGCAGGCCTCTACAACGGCGTTAGAGACATCGAAGACACCGTCGTGAAGACCCAGAACGGTGCTGCCATCTCAATCAAGGATATTGCTACCGTATCGCAGGGGGCCAAGATCCGCCTGGGGCAGATCGGCAGAGCCACTCGCCGCGCCGACGGGGTAATCGTCGACAATCCCGACACCGTCGAGGGCATAGTTTTGCTGCAGAAGGGCGTTGACTCGGATCCGGTCCTGCAGGGCATCCACGGTGAGGTAGACAAGCTGAATGGCGGCATCCTTCCCAAAGGCGTGAAGGTGGTTCCGTTTCTTGACCGCTCGAAACTGGTGGCCTACACGGTGGAGACGGTCGAGCACAACCTGACTGAAGGCATGATCCTGGTGGCGATCATCCTGTTTCTGTTCCTCGGGAATGTGCGAGGCGCCATCATCGTCTCGCTCACCATTCCCTTTGCGCTGATGTTTGCTTCCATCTGCCTCGACCTCACGCACATTCCCGCCAATCTGCTTTCGCTGGGCGCGCTCGACTTTGGCATGTTGGTTGATGGATCGGTGGTGATGATCGAAAACATGATTCGCCACATCGCGCCCGGGAACGACTCGAGCAAAGGCAGCAGTGCCATTAACCCCAAGACACCGAAGGAGTTGATCCGCGACGCAACCCACGAAGTAATCCGCCCGGTATTCTTTGCCCGCGGCATCATCATCACATCCTATTTGCCCATCTTCACGCTGCAGGCCGTCGAGGGCAGGCTCTTCAAGCCCATGGCGTGGACCGTCAGCTTCGCTCTTATCGGCGCTCTGGTGTTCGCGCTCGTTATTGCTCCTGTGATGGCGAGCATCTTCTTCTCAAAAGGCGCCAGGGAATGGCAAAGCCCGTTCATGATCTGGCTGACGCGTCGCTACCGTACCGGCGTCCGCGCAGCCATTGAGCACAGGCGTATCACATTCGGCATCGCTGCAATGCTGTTCGCTTTTGCAGTCTACCTCACCTTCGGAGGGACTATCGGCTCGGAGTTCCTTCCCCATTTGGACGAAGGCTCCATTTGGGTGCGCGGTACGCTGCCGCCCAGCGAAGGTCCAACGGCAAGCATCGACTTCACCAACAAGGCTCGCATCGTAATGGCCTCGTTTCCCGAAGTCACGCAAGTAGTAAGTCAGACCGGCCGACCCGACGATGGAACCGACACTGCCGGCTTTTTCAATACCGAGTATTTTGTCGATCTCAAGCGCAAGGAAGAGTGGCGACCTGCCTTCCATCAGGACAAGGAAGCTCTCATCGCCGCTATTGACCATGAGCTCTCCAAGTTTCCCGGCGTCATCTGGAATTATTCGCAGCCCATCTCCGACAACATGGAGGAAGCCGTCTCTGGCGTAAAAGGCGAACTGGCTGTAAAGCTGTACGGCGACGACCTCCGAACGCTGGAAAAGACAGCGAATGATATTCAGTCGCAGATGCAATCGATCAAGGGCATCGAGGATCTGGGGATCTTCCGCATTGTTGGCCAGCCCAATCTCACCTTGCAGATCGACAGATCAGCAGCCAAACGCTGGGGCATCAACGTATCCGATGTGCAGGATGCGATTCAGACCGCGGTCGGCGCCAACGCTATCACTCAGGTGCAGCAAGGCGAGGCACGATTCGACGTGACACTGCGCTATCAACAGAAATATCGCGACACTCGAGAAGCCATTGAGAACATCCGCTTGCTCTCGCCTACCGGCGAACGCGTGGCCTTATCGCAACTGACGAAAGTATCCACCGACGACGGGGCCGAACAGATCAACCGCGAGGGCGGCCAGCGCTATATCGCCATCAAGTACTCTGTGCGCGGACGCGATCTTGGCTCAGCCGTGGAAGAGGCCATCACCAAGGTTAAACACAATGTCAAACTGCCCGCCGGATACCATTTGGAGTGGGCTGGCGAGTATCAAAGTCAAAAGCGCGCCAATGCGCGCATGGCCATCATTGTGCCGGTCACCGTGTTAGTCATATTCCTGATTCTTTACACCATGTTCCGCTCCTACAAGTGGGCCGCCATGATTCTGATTTCCGTCATCATGGCCTCCGTGGGCGGACCGCTGGCCTTGTTTATCACTCACACAAACTTTTCCGTCTCTTCGGCGGTCGGCTTTCTCGCCCTGTTCGGCGTATCGGTGCAGACCGGCGTCATTATGATCGAGTTCATCAATCAGCTTCGAGCTAGCGGCTACGCCATTCCGGACGCTGCGGTGGAAGGAGCGGTGTTGCGGCTGAGACCCATCATGATGACCATGCTGGTGGCGACGCTCGGTCTGTTGCCGGCCGCTCTCTCCCATGCGATCGGGTCCGATTCGCAGCGACCGTTCGCCATCGTCATCGTCGGAGGCCTGTTGGCCAACCTGATCATTGGCGTATTCCTGCTCCCCACCTTGTATGTGTGGTTCGCGCGAGAGGACGACAAGCTGCCGGCATCCGAGCCTGGCTGGGCGGGTGAATAAATCCCCCGGCGGGGCGATGCAATGCATGGCCCCGCTGTTCGACGAGATGCGCCGGGCGTTTCCATCACGGCCTTTTCTTGACGAGGAGTATGCTGATGGGCCATCATGCTCCCCTGAATCACGTCTTATTCTGATCCGGAGGCTTAATGAACAGGCAAACGGTCTGCGACCAGATCACCCAGATTGGCATCATTCCCTGCGCGCGTGTGAAAGCCCCCGAGCACGCCCAGTTCGCGGCAGAGACGCTCTACGCAGCCGGCATTCCCAACATCGAGATTCCCCTCACGCTGCCTGAGGCGCCCGAGGTCATCCGCGACCTGGCTGTGCTCTATCCCAACATGGTAGTCGGCGCGGGCACCGTACTCGACGCCAAGCAGGCCGAGCGCGCGATCGAGGCAGGTTCGCGCTTCATCACCAGCCCGGGATTCATTCCCGACGTCGTGGGCTGCGCCAAAGAAGCCAATGTCACAGTGTTTCCCGGCGCCTTTACGCCCAGCGAAGTGATCGCAGCCTGGAAGGCGGGCTCCGATTTCGTGAAGATCTTCCCGGCGGCAACGGCTGGCGGCACGCATTATATTCGTGCGCTCAAGGTGCCGCTGTCGCAGATTCCACTTATCGTCACGGGCGGCGTCAACCAGCTCACCGCCTTCGACTACATCCTCGCCGGCGCAAGCGCCATCGGCGTTGGGGGGGAATTGGTTCCGAATGAAGCCCTGGTCCACCGTCAGACCGACCGCATTCATGAGCTCGCGCGCCGATTCCTCCAAATGGTGAGAGAGGCCCGCGCTGAACTTGAGTCCGAATGATGGGAATACTGCCGTCCGGGGTGGTCTTGCCGGTCAGCCCCTCAAAGTTCTTCCGTCGAATCCTCGGCAGCTTGGTATGAATCTATACCAAAATGTGGATTATTGTCGTTTTCTCCGGTTTCATGGAGCTTTTGAACCGTCTTCCGATACCACCATGCGGTCGCAATCCCGCCCAGGACAGCCGAGGCAACGGCAACGGCTCCAAGCTTCAACAATCTGCCGCGTGACCCGCCTGGGGTGGATGTCTTATTCGAAATATTTGATTCTGAATCGTTTGTCATCTTTCCTGAATGCCTCAATCTATCAGCTCACCCATTCCCCGCGCCTCTGGTGCGCTCTCGCCTCTCCGATTTCATTCGCCCTTTAGATGCCAGGTAGACGGAAAGGGCGGTCTTTTATTCGCAAAAAATAAATTCTGAAATTTGTACTTGCATTCTTCTGAATCTATGCTATCGTGTATATATTCCGGTTGAGGAGGTGGTAATTCCTACCCTCTGATCCGGAAGCAAATTGCGTCACTGGCCTCCCGGCACGGACAATTTACCGTTCGTGCCGTCTTTTTTTGCTTACAGAGCCAGGCCCCTCAACCCAATCTCTCCGTTTCGCAAAAACCATCCAGTTCAACAGACCCTTTTTCACCCTCGGGTAGAATGGCATTTGAAGAGGTGCCATGAAGAGTCGCTCCCACGCCCGCTGGATTCTCGGCTTTGCTGCCTGTGTTCTGACTGCGGCCAGCTACGCGCAATGGTCCAATCCCGCCGACGATGTGCCGGCTTACCACCCCTCCGCCCCGCTGAAGGTCTCCTCCCTGCCGCCCATCCTTTCGGGCAAGCAGATCACCGGGCCCCAGTTCCAGTATCCGTGGCAAAAGCATGTTTATCTAAAGGTTGCCAAGGTCAGCAGCGTGGTTTACCAGCTCCCCTGCAACTGCCGCTGCGACCGTGCCCTGGGCCACACCAGCCTGCGCAGTTGCTTTGAGAGTTTGCATGGAACAGAGTGCTCAACCTGCGCCAAGGAAGGGTTCTATGCCTTCGAGCAGACGAAGCTCGGAAAAACTCCGGCCGAGATACGGGCGGGCATAGCGCGCCATGAGTACGAGTCAATCGACCTCGATCAGCAGTAGCCGGCTTGTGCGGATTTGCCGGCAGGTCCGGGCGTGAAGGCTGTGCGCCGGGTCGGGTTCTGCTTGTCACACCTGCGTGTTTAAGCCCGATGCCAGATCGAAGTCCTTCCCGGTCAATCCGCCCGCATCATGCGTTACCAGCGCCAGCCGCACACGGTTGTAACGAATATCGATGTCCGGGTGATGACCGGCCGATTCCGCCGCCTCTCCCACACGGTTCACAAACGCGAGCGCTTCGCGAAAATCCTTGAAGTTGAAGGTCTTCACCAACTCACCGGCGTCGATCTTCCATCCTGGCAGACCGGCTAGCCGCCGCTCCGCTTCTTCCGCTGAAACTACGGTCATTTTTCGGCTCCTCGAAGAGATATTCCTGGATTGGATGCAGTGCGGAAGGAAGGGATTACAGTTCCGAGGCTTGCGCCTGGGACATTTGGAAGTTCGAGAACCGCTTATTTTGCCCGCTGATTTCGGAGCGCAGCTCCTGCCATAGTTCATTGGGAATCTTCAGGAAAACCTCAACCACCGAAGGATCGAACTGCGTCCCGGAACAACGCAGAATCTCCTCGCGGGCGGCGTCAAAGCTGCGGGCCCTGCGGTAGGGGCGATCGCTGGTGATCGCATCCAGTGTGTCGGCCACGGCAAAAACCCGCGCCCCGACGGGTATTTCGTGGCCCCGTATGCCGCTGGGGTAGCCGCTCCCGTCAAAATGCTCCTGGTGGCAGAAGACGATCTCCGCGGCGCCTGCCAGGAACGGAATCTTGCGCAGCATGTGATAACCCCGCGTACAGTGCTCGCGCATGACTGTCTGTTCATCCATTGTCAGCGTGCCCGGCTTGCGCAGGATCTCATCGGGAATCGCCATCTTGCCCACGTCATGCAAAAAGGCCCCGCGGGCAATCACCTTGATGTCGGCCGGTGGAATACCCATCGCCCGCGCCAGCGCAATCGTGTAAGCGGTGACTCGTTTGGAGTGGCCTTCAGTCTCTGAATCCTTCAAGTCCAGCGCGTCGCCCAGGGCTTCAAGCGTCACGTCGTAGGAGTGCTCCAGGTCTTCCATCGCATGCCGCAGCATTTCGGTGCGCGCCCGCACCATCTGCTCCAGGCTCTGCTGGTAGTTGTGGCTCTCGTCAAGAATCTGCTTGTGATCCAGCGCGCGATTCACCGTGTTCATCAGGTGTTCGCGCTCAAACGGCTTCAACAGATAGTCGTAGGCTCCCCGGCGCATCGAGTCGATGGCCACGCTGATGTCGTGGATCGCGGTCACCATCACTACCGGGAGATTTGGCAATTGGGAATGAATGCGTTCGAGAAGCGCGATCCCGTTCACGTCCTGCATCACGATGTCAGTCAACACCAGATCGAAGGAATTCAGCGAAATCATCCCGAGCGCTTCGCGGCCGTTCGACGCCAGTTGCACTTCGTATCCATGCCGCTCAAGCGTAGAGCCGATCATGGCTCTGACCTGGGTCTCGTCGTCGACCACCAGAATGCGCGCACTCTTGCGCGTGGCGTCGTTCGCCTGCGTCTCTTCGTCCCCGCCCGGCTTCTCCACGCGATTCGGTGCTCCCGGTCCTGCCAGGTCTACTGCCAAGCAGCTTCCTCCTCCATTTATACTGCCTCGACTGTAAACGTAACCTTTTGCTTCGGCTGCTCCCCCAAACACCCGAATTAAACAAGCCCGCTACTGAGATTTCCGGCGCCCGACAAATGTGGCTCCAACCGCTCGTCGAGCGTCCGGTCCCCAGCTGGCGGCCCTCCGGCCCACAATCGCCAACCAGGAAATCGAATCGGCAAGCGGCATTCAGATCGGCCATGACCGATCCCGGCACTCTATCCCTTTTAGGAAGTAAAGAATCAGGATCGTAAGGAAACCCTACACTGTACTCCCGCGCCGGGGCAACAGCTTTCACTGGAACCCCTGCATTAGATGCGTCAAAAGAGCGATTCGGACTCTTAAACGCAATGGTTTCTAGATCAAATGGCGAGCGTCCAGCGATTCGTCGGCATTATGTAATTTTCACTTCGATTCACTCCACAGAAACATTTTAATTCCCAGTTTTCCTGACAATAAAGCAGCTTGTCGGTTTCGCCAAATAAATTCCTCTTCCTGCAAGGTGTTCCAATCTGCAATCGGGTCTATAAGTTCCCGCGTCCATCCCGTTACTACTTATGCGCCTTGCCGGCTTCCCGGGCGGCGCGGCGCACCGCTGCCCAGTTCTCCTTCACGAACTGCCGGCCTCGGCCAACGGCCAGCGCATCCGCCGGCACATCCTTCGTTATGCACGACCCCGCGCCTATATATGCGCCATCCCCGACGCTGACCGGCGCCACCAGCGTTGAATCGCTGCCGACAAATGCGTTCTTGCCGATGCGAGTGCGGTGCTTGTTCACGCCATCGTAGTTGCAGGTGATCGTGCCCGCGCCGATGTTCGCCCCTTCGCCGATCTCGGCATCGCCAAGATAGGTGAGATGATTTGCCTTCGCGCCCTTGCCCAGCCGCGCTTTCTTGGTTTCAACAAAGTTGCCCACGTGCGCGCTCTCGCCAATCTCGCTCCCGGGGCGCAGGTGAGCGAACGGCCCGATGCGCGCGCCATTCTCAACGGCGCTCTCGCTCAGCACGCATCCCTGCCTCACCAGCACGTCGTCGCCGATGGTGCAGTTTTCAATCACCGTGTATGAACGGATTGTCGAATCGGCCCCAATCCGCGTCTTCCCAAGCAACTGCACAAAAGGCTCAATCACCGTGTCCGGGCCAACCTCAACATCCGCATCGATCACGCATGTCTCGGGCTTGAAGATGGTCACTCCCTCGTCCATTAACCGGCACGCCGTCCGAGCGCGCAATGCCGAGTCCAGCGCGGCCAGTTCCGCAATTGTGTTCACGCCCAGCAGCTCCTCAAAATCTGAACTCTTGAACGCGACCACCCGCTCGCCAGCCGACTCCAGCAGCCCGGCCATATCGGTCAGGTAATACTCGCCGTGCGGATTCTCCGTCGTGAGTTTACCCAGGTGCGCGAGCAGAGGCGCGGTTCTGAATGCGTACATGCCCATGTTGATCTCGCGCAGTGAAACCTGCTCCGGCTTCAGGCACTTCTGCTCAATGATCGCCGCAACCTCGGCGGATCCGGGCGATTTGCGAATCACGCGGCCGTAGTTCCTTGGATCGGGCAGGTCGGCGCTCAGCAGTGTCATGGCCGCTCGCTCTTTTTGATGGAACTTCCACACCGCCTCGATGGTCTGGGGCCGGATCAACGGCACGTCGCCGGAGAGCACAAGGAAGTTCTCGTACCCGGCGATCGACTCGGACGCGCATTGAACTGCATGCCCGGTGCCGCGCTGTTCGGCCTGTTCTACAAAGCGCACGCCGGTTTGTTCAGTGGCCGCGCGAACCCGGTCAGCCTGGTGGCCGATCACCACGAAGATGTCATGCGGGGGGGCCACCTTGCTGGCCGCCGCGATTACGTGCATCAACAGCGGCTTGCCGCCGATTTCATGCAGAACCTTGGGCCGTTTCGATTTGAGCCGCGTGCCTTTGCCCGCGGCCATGATCACAATGGCCGGGGTGGACTGCGATCTTTTCTGCCTGCTTTCCATATCCGTGCTCACTCTTGGCTCACTCTTGCTTTCCCGGGCCGCTTGCTGCGCCCGGCGGCATCGGCGGTCGCGGAATGGCGATGTCGATCGGCTTTACCGCGCCCATGCTCAACTTATCCAGTCCCGGCTTGATCTCCGATTCGTTGCCCACCACCAGCACCGCCAGCTTCTCGGGATGAATATACCGCTTTGCCGCCGCCGTCACATCGGCGACGGTAACCTTTTCGATGGCCGACTTGTAGGTCTCGAGATAATCCGCGGGGTACGAGTAGAACTCGAGCTTCTCGCGCTCGGCCAGCACCTTGTCTTTGGTGTCGTACTGGAAGATGAATGAGTTCAGAATGCTGTCCTTGGCGCGCTGCAATTCCTCTTCTGTGAAAGGTTGCGTGTTCAGGCCGGCAATCACTTCCATTGCCGCCTTTGTCGCATCCACTGTCGAAACGCTCTTGGTGAGCACCTCGGCCCTGAACCCGCCCACATGGTCGTAGGGCATTGAGACGCCCCCGCCCACCGAGTAAGCGAGTCCCAGTTTGGTTCGGACTGTCTGAAAGAGGCGGCTGCCGAATCCTCCGCCGAGAATCTCGTCGAGCACCGTGATGGTCGGCGCGTCAGGATTGTGGCGGTCCGTCCCAACGCCCACAATCTCCACGTTCGATTGATTCACGTCGGGCTTGTTGATGAAATACACGCCCGGCGCCGGGCCGGGAGTGACGTCGTGGCGCGGCGGCGCCGAGGTCACCTCAGGCAGCGGTTCGAAGGCGGCGCGCACCTTCGCCTCCATCGCAGCCGCATCGAAGTCTCCACTGATGCCGACAATGAGCTTGCCTTTGAGCGACCGGTCGTGCCAGGCCTGCAGGTCGGCAACGGTCACTGAGCCGATGGTGGCGAACTCTGGCTGCCGCGTGTAAGGACTGCCGGCCCCATAGATCAGCTTGGCCGCTTCGCGTTCGGCAATGCCGCCCTCGTCGTCGTTGCGGCGGATGATTCCGGTAGCTTCCTGCTGCTTGGCCAGCGCCAGCTTCTCCTGGCTGAACTTGGGGTGGAACAGCAGGGCCATCGCCAGATCGAAGACCTGGTCCGCGTCGCCTTTCAACGAGTCCCACTCGACGGCGGTCGAGTCGTCATCGCCCGCAGTCTCAATGTGCGCGGCGCGCGCCTCAAGAAAGTCGTCCATGGCGTCGCCGTCCATCTTTTCTGAGCCGCTGGTGCGCCAAGCTTCGCCATAGAGATCGATCAGGCCGGCCTTCTTCTGGTCAATGTCGCGCGAGCCGCCGGGAATGAGCACCGAGCCCGAGACAAACGGCAGCTCATGGTCCTCCTGCAAAAACACCACGATGCCGTTCTTGAGCTCGATCCGTTTGGGCTGCTGCGGATGGAACTCGTGCAGCGGCGGAACGGGAACTTTTTCCCAGGGCTTGGATTGCTGCGCGGCGAGAGGCGACGGCGCAAAGGCAAGCGCGACGAGAGCGGCCAGAATGGCGGCAGAATGGGGCACGGAGCTTCCCCACCCTAGCCGGAAAAACAACGACCCGGCGAGGGTGGGGCACCCGCACCTCATTCCCGATCCCTGATCCCCGATCCCTGACCCCTGTTCCCTGATCCCTGATCCCTGACCCCTGATCCCTGCTTTTCTCATTGCGCACCTCCGTTGGCCTGCGGGGCTTCAGCCGGCGGCGCGTCCGTGTCGATCTCGGCGCTGGTGCGGTTTGAGGCGATGAACACCTTGTTGGCCACGCGCCGGATGTCGGCTTTGGTCACCGCGTCCACCTCTTTGAGCTGCAGGAAGAGCTGGCGCCAGTCGCCGTAGCGCGTCTGGTACTCGGCCAGCGAGTTGGCCAATCCCTGGTTATCTGCCAGGCCGCGCAAAAGATCGGCGCGGGCGCGCGTCTTGTACATCTGCAATTCAGCGTCGGTCACGTCGGTGGTCTTCAGCTTTTCTATCTCTTTGTGAATGGCGTCGCGCATCTCGGCCGGGGTGTGTCCGGGGATCGGCACGGCGTAGAAGGCGAACAGGCTGGGATATTTTTCGCCTGGATATCCCGAAAAGCCCTGCGCCACGGCCGCAATCTGCCGCTGCTCGACCAGGCTGCGATATAGGCGCGAAACGCGGCCGTTCGACATGATGTCGCCGATCGCGTCGTAGACGGCATCGTCGGGATCGCGGTAGCCTGGCCGGTGGTAGCCCTCGACGTAGAAGGGCTGCGTCTGCTCGTGGACGACGATGGATTTCTCCGCGGTCTGCGAGGGTTCGACGGTGGTGAGATCTTCAGGCCGGGGCCCGGCGGGCACGCGGCTGAAGTATTTCTCCAGCATGGGCATGGCGGTCTGCGCATCCACGTCGCCCACGATGGAGATGACGATGTTGGAGCCAGCGTAGTACTTGCGGTGGAAGGCCATTGCCTCGGTGGCGTTAATCTGGCTTACTTCACTCGGCCAGCCGATGTTCGGCCGGCGGTAGGGGTGAGTCTCATAGGCCGTAGCCACAAACTGCTCCACCAGGCGGCCAATTGGGTCGGAGTCGACGCGCATGCGGCGTTCTTCCATGACCACATCGCGCTCCTTGTAGAACTGGCGCGGAACCACGTCGGACAGACGGGCACTCTCAAGCCAGGCCCAAAGCTCGAGGCGATTCTCGGGCATCGACCAGAAATACTGCGTGTCATCGAGGCCGGTCTCGGCGTTCAGGCCATGGGCGCCACTCTGCTCCGCCACCTCGGTGAACTGGTTGGGGATCACGAATTTATCGGCTTCGGCCTGCGCCTTGAGGAAGGCCTGGTGCAGCTCTTCGAGCTTTTGGGGGTCGCGGCCGACGGGCTTCAGGTACTCGGCCTCGTAGGCGTCATTGGCGGCTTCGACCTTCTCGAGGGCGACCTTTTCGGCGGCGTAGTCGGTGGTGCCGATTTCTGAGGTGCCCTTGAAGGCCAGGTGCTCGAACATGTGGGCCAGGCCGCTTTCGCCCGAGGGGTCGTCAACGTCGCCAGCATCGATGAACGTGTCGTAGCTGAATACCGGCGCCTCTGGCCGGTAGCAGATGATGATGGTGAGTCCGTTGGGCAGCACCTTGGTGGTGATGCGCTGCTCGAAGCTCTTCAGATCCTGGGCGCGGGCGGACGGGAACGCAATCAGGAATGTGAGCGCAACCAGGCAGGCAAAACCTCGACGGATTGAGCGGGGGGAATGCATGATGCCTCCAGGCCGCGGAATTGGGATGAACTGAAGCGTACATTCCCAAACTAGTTGGCTGGGCGGGGGGTTAGCAAGTTGGGGGGCGCGGGGACACAGAGTTCGTGTAAGAGATAATCGAGCATCCGGGACGGAAGACGGTGACAGCATTGGCGATCACGACCGAGCGGCTGATTTTGCGGCGATGGCGGCAGGAAGACCGCGAGCCGTTTGCGCGGCTGAACAGCGATCCCGCGGTGATGGAGTTTATGCCGGCGCTGCTGGCGCGAGCCGAGAGCGACGCAATGGTTGACCGCATCGAGGCGCACTTTGCCGTGAACGGATTCGGGTTGTGGGCGGCGGAGCTGAAGGCGACGGCCGAGTTTATCGGCTTCATCGGGCTCTCAATTCCGCGATTTGAAGCGCACTTTACGCCGTGCGTGGAGATTGGCTGGCGGCTGGCCAGGGAGCATTGGGGCAGGGGGTTGGCGACGGAGGGCGGGCAGGCGGTGGTGGATCACGCTTTCAGAAACCTCGGGCTGCGTGAGCTGGTGTCGTTCACATATGAGGGCAACACCAGGTCGCGGCGGGTGATGGAGAAGATCGGAATGACGCACCATGCCGCCGATGACTTCGACCACCCCGCATTGGCTGCAGGGCACAGGCTGAGGAGGCATGTGCTGTACAGAAAAGGCAGGGAACAAGGGAACAGTGAGTAGCCGGCAGCCGGCGGCTGCGAGCTACGGGCTGTTCTGAAGCACAATTTCTTGACCGGGCGAGGAATGGCAACTATGCTCAGTGCGACCAATCATTTCAGCTGCAGGTGAACAGATTTTGGCGGACGGATCGTCGCACCGGGGGAGATTCATGGTTCAGCAGCAGCGTGTTCTTCGCATCGTGCAGATTTGTTTTCTTGTCTACGCAATAGGACTGTTCTGGCTCATGCACATCATCAAGCCGCAGAACGGTTCCCCCGCCGACCCAGTCGTCTACCAGTCGATCGCGGCATTGGCAGTCGCCGACGGGTTTATCGGGATCTTCGTTCAGCGACTGATGCTGAAGGGCAAGGCCAGGCCGTTGCCAAATGGCAAGATGCCAACAGCCGCTCAGCGATGGTTCGCAGCCAATATCGTACGGCTCGCCTTTGCCTTGTCGACGAGCCTCTTTGGTTTTGCGTTGCACGTGCTGGGAGCGCCGGAGCGACTGGCGCAGGCGCTGGTGGGATTGGGAATCCTATACATGCTGGTGAGCCCGGGCAAGCCGCCAGCCGAGCCGGGGAGTTCGCCGTACGGCACAATCGGCTAGCGGCGCGGTCCGCCTTGACCCCGCTAAGTAAACTTCCGTATGCTGCCTGCGGTTGTGGGCGGAGGGGTTTTTCGCCGGACGCGCCAGGAGGGCGGTCATGACCGAAGCAAGCCTGGCCACGGCTCCCGCAAGTCCAACCTCGTCCCAGCCCCTGCTGGTGCGCCGCGCCGCTGTGCTTGGCGCCGGAACCATGGGCTCGCGTATTGCCGCGCACCTGGCGAACGCGGGAATTCCGACGCTGTTACTTGACCTTCCTCCCAAAAGTGAAACCGCTGAGCGGGCCCTGATTGGTTTGGCCAAGGCCAGGCCTGCGTCGTTTTATGATCCTGCGCTGGCCGCGCTGGTCACCACAGGCGACTTCGATTGCGATCTCGAGAAGCTGGCCGGCTGCGACTGGGTGATTGAGGCAGTCGCCGAGAATCTCGAAATCAAGACGGCGCTGCTTGAGCGGGTGCTGCCGCACCTGAAAAAAGACGCGGTGCTGACCACGAATACTTCGGGGCTGCCGGTTGCCAGGATCGGCGCGGCGCTCAGCTCGCACCGGGAGAGGTTCTTCGGGACGCACTTCTTCAATCCGCCGCGCTACATGCGGCTGCTCGAGGTGATTCCGGCTGCCGAGTCTGACCCCGGTCTGGTGGCGGCATTTGCCGCGTTTGCTGACCGGCTGCTGGGCAAGCAGGTGGTATTTGCCAACGATACGCCCAACTTCATCGCCAACCGCATCGGGATTGCGGTGATGTTCAACGCCGCCAGCCTGATGCTGGAGCAGGGGTTGACGGTTGAAGAGGTGGACGCGTTGACCGGAACGGCGCTGGGCTTTCCGCGAACGGGGACGTTCCGGCTGGCCGACATGGTTGGCATCGACATTCTGGCGCACGTGGCGGCGAACTTCCCCGCGGGAGTGACGCGCGGGCGGTTTGGCGCGGTGCTGGACGAGTTGATGAAGCGCGGCTGGCTTGGCGACAAGGCTGGCCAGGGCTTCTACAAGAAGATGCGCGGGGCCGACGGGAAAGAAGAGCGGCTGGCGCTGGATCTGACGGCCTTTGAGTACCGGCCCGCGGCGAAGCCTGCGCTCCCGGCCCTGGAGATGGCGAAAAACGCCGGAACGGTGGCGGAGCGGTTGAGGCTGCTGCTCGCGAACGATCCGGCAAAGGACAAGACCGCGGCGTTTTTGTGGTCGTTTTTGGCGGGGATGTGGAATTACGCGGCCGACCGGATTGGCGAGGTGGCCGCCGATGCAGTGTCGATCGACCGGTCGATGAAGGCGGGCTTCAACTGGGAGCTTGGTCCGTTTGAGATGTGGGACGCGGCCGGCGTGAATTCGACTGTGGCGCGAATGAAGGCGCTGGGCCTGCCGGTGAGCGCGCGGGTTGAGAGGCTGCTTGATTCGGCGCCCGGTGCTGCGGAGGTTCCCTGGTACTCGCCGGACGGTCCGCAGTGCTACAACCCTGTGACGGGCGGATGGGAGACGATCCTCCCGATCCCCGGCCACGCGCGGGTTGCGGATTTCAAACGGGCGAATGGGGTGGTCAAGACCAATCCCGGTGCGTCGCTGGTGGATTTGGGCAACGGAATCGGGTGCATTGAGCTGCACTCGCTGAAGAATGCGATTGGCGGCGATGTGTTGGCAATGATTTCGCAGGTGCTGAATCCGGCGTCGGACGCGGTGCGGGATTTTGCGGGGTTTGTGATTACCGGCGACCGCGAGAACTTCAGCGTGGGCGCGAACCTGATGCAACTGCTGATGTTGGCGCAGGAGGGCGAGTGGGACGAGGTCGCGGGCGTGATCAGGGCGTTCCAGCAGATGACCGCGGCCATCAAGTTCTGTCCCAGGCCGGTGGTTGCTGCGCCGTTTGGGCTTACGCTGGGCGGCGGCGCGGAGATTTGCCTGCACGCGGCTCGAAGGCAGCCGCATGCCGAGACGTACATCGGACTGGTAGAGGCGGGGGTCGGGCTGATTCCCGCAGGCGGCGGGACCAAAGAGATGTTATTGCGCGCGGTGGACTGGGCCGCGGAGCTGGTTGGGCCTGAAGCCGCGCAAACTGGGCCGCGGTTTGCGCAATCGGCCGAGATGGGGACGGCGCTGAAGCGGGTGCTGGAAGCGATTGCCATGGCCAGGGTGTCGACCTCGGGGTTGGAGGCGCGGGGCCTGGGACTCTTGCTGCCGGCCGACCGGATCACAATGAATCGCGAACGGCTGCTGCTTGAGGCCAGGGCGCAGGCGGCGGTGCTGGCCGAGACGGGCTACACTGCGCCGCAGCCGAGGACCTTTCCGGCGCCGGGTATTGCGGCGCTGGCGACCATGGAGACGGGCATCTACCTGATGGGCGAGGCGGGGTACGCCTCGGAGCACGACCAGAAGGTGGCGCGCTGGGCGGCTTACATCCTTGCCGGCGGGCGGGTGACGGCGGGCGCGATGGTTACTGAACAATACCTGCTGGACTTGGAACTCGAGGCGTTTTTGTCGTTGTGCGGCGAGCGCAAGACGCAGGAGCGGATCGCCTACACGCTGAAGACCGGAAAGCCGCTGCGGAACTGATGATGAAAGACTGCGGTGGGGTGGGATTGCGAGCGGCGCTGATGGCGCTGGCCGTGGTGGTGTGCTGCGGCGCAGTGCTCTGGGCGCAGGGTCCCGAATTGCAGGCAATCGATGCGTTCAGCAACTCTGGCACGGTGACGGTGAATGGGCAGGCGCGACCGTATAAGGTGGAGCATTTGCCGGCATCGTCATTTCCCGCGCTGCCTGCGGCGGTGGCGGCGGAGTTGAACCGGAGAGGGTGCCTGATTCCGCAGACCTACGAGGCGCACGGACCTGAGAACGTGATTCATGGGAATTTCAGGCGGTCTGGCGAAAAGGATTGGGCTGCGTTGTGCTCGGTGCACGGAACGGTGACACTGCTGGTTTTTTTCGACGGTGAAGCAACAAATCCTGCTGTGCTGGCGACAGCGGCCGAAACCGAGCGGCTTGAAGCACACGGCGCTAGTGGTGTGCTTGGGTTTGACTGGGGTATCGACGTGGCGTCGCCTGAATTGGTGCACGAGGCGCAGGCGGGGATGCGGCACAGGCCGGCGCGGCTCGATCACGATGCGGTTGCCGATTCCATGATCGACGGGGTCACCGTGTACCACTTCTATGCAGGCAATGCGTGGACGGTGGTAGAAACGAGTGACTGAGTAAAACAGCGGAGCTGGAAGGGCAGGTTAGCTGAGCAAACCACCATTTGTCATGCGGTGATCGGACCTTCTGTTCACTGCCATCTGTCCACTTTTCACTGTCCACTCTCCACTGAAGCGGAGCGACTATGGCTGAAGCCGTAATTGTGAGCGCCATGAGAACGCCGGTCGGTCGGGCGCCGAAGGGCGCTCTCTCGACCACCCGTCCCGATGACTTGGCGGCAACCGCGTTGAGCGGCGCTTTGGACAGGATTCCTGCCCTGGAGAAGCGCGAGATCGACGACGTGATCCTGGGCTGCGCGCAACCGGAGGGCGAACAGGGATGGAACTTGGCACGGATGGCGGCTCTTCGCGCCGGTCTGCCGGTGGAGATCCCCGGCGCGACCGTGAACCGGCTGTGCGCCTCGGGCCTCGAGGCCATCGCGCAGGCCGATATGCGGATCCGGTCGGGCGGAATGCGTGTGGTGGTGGCGGGCGGGGCGGAGTCGATGAGCCTGATCCCCATGGGCGGCAACAAGCCGAGCCCCAATCCCTGGCTGGCCGGGCACTACCCGGCGTCGCTTCTGACCATGGGACTGACGGCGGAACGCGTAGCGAAGCGCTACGGCGTATCTCGCCAAGACCAGGACGCGTTTGCGCATGCGAGCCACCGGAAAGCCCTGGCGGCGCAGGCCGAGGGGCGGTTTGCTGAGGAGTTGGTTCCGGTAAAGGTGGAGGGCGCGAGGCCCGGCGCGAAGGCGGGCAAGCCAATCGCGATGGATGCCGTATTTGCAGCCGACGAGGGGCCGAGGGCGGATACCTCGGTCGAGGCGCTGGCCAGGCTCAATCCTGCTTTTCACTCGGCAGGCACGGTGACGGCTGGCAACTCATCGCAGATGTCGGACGGTGCAGCGGCCGCGGTTCTCATGGAGGTCGGGCGCGCGCGGGAACTGGGCATTGCCCCGCTGGCGCGGCTGGTTGCGTACGCGGTGACCGGCTGCCTGCCTGAGGAGATGGGCATGGGGCCGGTGACGGCGGTGCCGAAGGCGCTGGCGTGGGCCGGACTCAGGCTCGACGAGATTGAGCTGATTGAGCTGAACGAGGCGTTTGCTGCGCAGGCGCTGGCCGTGATCCGCACGCTGGGGCTCGATCCGGAACGGGTGAATGTGAACGGCGGGGCGATTGCGCTGGGCCATCCGCTGGGGTGCACGGGCGCCAAGCTTACGGCCGCTCTGCTGGCCGAGATGGGCCGGCGCAATGCGCGCTACGGCATGGTGACCATGTGCGTGGGCGGCGGAATGGGTGCGGCGGGGATTTTTGAGCGGCTGGGGTAATTCCTGGCCGGAGGCACGATCTAGGCATGGCAAGTCAAGAGATGAAGTGGTGGCATGTCCGGTGGGGGCTGTTCGGCCGGGGGCTGAAAAGGTTCGGGCTCTGGGTAGCGATCCTGCTGGCCTCAGGCTTGACGCTGATCGTTGCCGTGTCCTACGTGGAAGGGTTCATCGGACCCTGGCTGGCGATGAGGAATCTGAGCAGGGAACCGTCGGCGTGGGTGGTTCCCAAGCCGCTGCCTGATCAGAGCGTGGCGCAGCTTTCCGGGGCGAGAATCGAGGCGTACGGGTATTCGATTCAGACCCCGTGGAACGATCCGGCCATCTTCGAGGGCCTGCGGGATTCAATCACATACGTGAGTTTCCGCAAAGACAACGTGGCCATGCTGCTGTTTAACCCGGCTGACAAGTGGGACCCGTGGGGAATCATAAAATCGAGCCCCGAAGCTGGTCCGGTCTTCGGTAAGCAGGCGCTGCGATCCAAATACGATCTTATGAATGCCGAGTTGACCGCGACGCCGGACCAGGCGAAGTGGTGGAAGATGCCGCGCGAAAATACCGACACGCTGATGCTGGTGGTGGCCAAGACCACGCACCTTTACGAATGCGGGAATGTGTGGAGGGTTGTCGGGGCCGGCGTACGGGGGTTTCAGCTGGGCGACCCGGCAAAGCCGCCCTACCGCGTGCAGATTCATCTCTACGATGAGGCCGATCGGCACATCAGGATTGACATCGGTGCTCTCGGGGGCGAGGGCAATCCGCTGACGCAGGCCGAGGTGAATGCGATGGTGGCGTCGATCCGGCCGGCGGGGAAGAAGTAGCCCCGGCGGCGGAATGGGCGCCGCGGGATTTTTGAGCGGCCGGGAATCTAGCGAGTCAG
>Ga0326727_10007448_pt1 | contig 28930 bp, 17 predicted proteins | sample MB2enrmetagenome_FD_207643 | JGI IMG/M metagenome (GOLD analysis project Ga0326727, IMG submission 207643) | Lab enriched peat soil microbial communities from McLean, Ithaca, NY, United States - MB29MY | ecosystem: Environmental > Terrestrial > Soil > Wetlands > Peat | place: USA: New York... | reverse complement strand
GCTGGGTTTGGCTGGGCGGCTTCCGACGCTGCGGCAGGCGGAGACGGTCAGTTGGACAGGCCACGACTTCTTTTCCAGCCTGATCGCAGTCAACGTGTGGCTGGTGTTATTCAACTTGATTCCAGCCTTTCCCATGGATGGAGGCCGCGTCTTGCGCGCCCTGCTGGCCAAGAGAATGGACTACACGGACGCCACCCAGGTGGCCGCGCACGTCGGCCAGGGAATCGCCTTTGTTTTTGGATTCCTGGGCTTGTTCTTCGATCCTTTCCTGCTTTTCATCGCCCTCTTCGTGTGGATGGGCGCCAGCGGCGAAGCGGGGATGGTGCAAATGCGCACTTCGTTGGGTGGCATCCCTGTGCAGCGGGTGATGTTAACGGACTTCCAGACTTTGCTGCCCGACAACACGCTGGACCAGGCAGTGGAGCATATTCTTTCCGGTTGGCAGCAGGACTTTCCCGTGGTGTTCGGCACGCACGTGCTGGGTCTACTGACGCGCGAGGACCTGATGCGCGCCATTGCCCAGGGTGGAACCGGAAAGCTGGTGCGCGACGCGATGCGGCGCGATCCCGAAACGGTCGACTCTCATGACATGCTGGAGCAGGCGGTCCAGGCGCTGCACCGCTGCGGTTGCCGATCGCTCCCCGTGCAGCACAACGGGGAATTGGTTGGGATGCTGGCGCTCGAAAACGTGGGCGAGTTCATGATGATCCAGTCCGCGATGCGACGGGCGCTTCGCGTTAAGGGTACGGCCGTCGCGCGGCCGGAGTTGGGTGCGACCACCTTGCAGGAGCATAACAAAACGCCGTAAAAAGTCAAAAGGATAAAGGCTAAAGTATAAAGTAGAACTTCAAAAACGGCTGTAAAACACATTAATCCCTGAGCCTTAATGTCACGGACATTTTGCCCCTCACTTTGCCCTTTACCTTTTAGCCTTTACCCTTCACCCTTTAGCCTCCCTTCCACCTTCCTGCCAACTCCCGTTCGCAATTCGGTAAGATTTTGCATATAATTGCCACCCTGTAAACCGGCGAAGCCGTGCCGGGGGAGAACGCACTCAGCAAGCACGGAGGGCCTGCCCCCTGGAGTGAGTCACTCAGGGGCGGCAGGCGGCCAGCGATGGGACGTGCACGGGTTTTGTTAGGGGATGATCACGTCATGTTCGGCGAAGGATTGCGGCGTATCCTCGAGCCGCACTTTGAGGTGGTGGGTCTCATCGGCAACGGACGAGAGCTGATCGATGCGGTCGACCGACTGCGGCCGGACGTGATTGTCGCCGACATCTCAATGCCGTCGCTCAACGGCATCGAAGTTGCGCGGCGGATCCGCAAGATGCCGCACCCACCGAAGATCGTGTTCCTCACCATGCACGACGACGCGACCTTCGCCACCTCCGCCTTTCAGGCCGGTGCTTCCGGTTACGTTTTAAAGCGGTCCGCGCCCTCGGAAATCATCACGGCCATTCACGAGGCGACCCGGGGGCGAACCTATATCTCGCCGCTCGTCGCGGGCGATGTTCTGAATGCTCTCCTGGCAAAGCGCGACCATCCGGAGGATCTTAAGCCGGAGCTGACCTCGCGACAGCGGGAGATCCTTCAGCTCCTGGCGGAAGGAAAATCACCCAAGGAGATCGGAGCCGCGTTGAATATCTCAACTCGAACGGTGGAGTTCCACAAGTACCGCATCATGGAGGCCACCGGTGTACGAACCATCGCTGAGTTGACCACCTATGCCATCACCCACGGTATTATCCAGCCGACGTAGGTTTGACTTTCCACCCCCTGGTATCTTCGCCACTGAAAACTAGCAAGTTTCCCAGTAGCTTTCGCCCGGGTAGGGCGTTACGCTTGAAGGAACGCTAGGTAGTTGTTAGAGAAGCGGCCGCAATTGAAAAAGCTCTCTCCGTGCTCCCTTTAGTTGGGAATAGGCTGAAAGGGGAGCACGGAGAATTCGAGCCACCCCCGTAAAGGCATCCCAAGAAACTGGAAAGTCTCCGAGTTGGCAGGAAAGCAAGCCCCGATTAATCTGCTGCCTTGGAAGCAGGATCTTTTCTAATCCGAAAAGGCGTGACTTTCGTGGTGGCTTTCGAAGGCTTGCTCTCTGGGCGTGACCAGACAGCGGGTGGAGCTGACTCTGGCGACAACTGGCAGGTAGGGGAAGGCAGGCGCGCCCGGCTTCCCAGCCGGGCGCACCTCGCAGACCAGCCGCAGCATCTAACCCTCGTCAGCGACAGGCGGCAGGGATGCTGACCCGAAGGTCATCACCATAGAATCAAAGGTGCAGAGGTGAGATAAATGTCGGACGATGCCAGTTGGATGCAGCCTGAGCACATTGACACTAGTGTTTCGCGGAGCGCCTATCGTTATTCCGTTCCGCACGCCGTGAGCGACGGCCGCTCCAATGTTTCACCGGGCGTCGCGGTCTCCATCGAGGAGAAGGTCTCCGACTTGATTCAAAGTTATCCCCGTCTGAAGACCTTGCTGAAATCCCATTCGAAGGACGGGGACGCGCGCCTTCGGGACCTGGCGATTTCCAGCCAGGAGCGAGACCAACTGCTGCTCCAGATCATTGCTGCGCGCCGCCAGCAACAGCTCGCCTCCGGCGCGACGGGGCCGGCGCCGCAAACGGTCCGCGGTTCGCAGTTACGCGTCGCCATCCACCAGCATCGGCGCAGGAAGCCTGCACAAGCGTGGCTGAAGGACCTTCCGAAGTCGTCTGCCCTCGGTAGCGTCACGGGGAAATGGCATAAGAGACTCTGGGGTTGATCGTTCGTAGCGGCGACCCTTGTGGTTTCCCAGGGCGGCCACAAGGGTCGGCCCTGCTACGGTGAGTTGCCACGTTGAGGTCGCCGGGGTTCGTTAAGCTGGCGCCGTTGAACACACTGTAGACTTCCCGCCGCAGCTGCATTTTGAAATTCCCGCTGATCGCGAAATCCTTCCTCAGCACCCAATCGGCCGTGAAGCGCGAGGGACCCTCGACGGCACCGCGAGACGGGTGAGGGATACTTCCGTCGCCATCGCAATTCGTTCGGCCGGCGTCACTTGCGCGCTATTGTTGATTGTCCTCGCCGTCTGCGTTCGGTGAAACGACGATGAAGGCCCCGTTCCCTTGTCGATTGATGCGCAGCAGCGTGTCGCCCTTCGCCTCAGCCGCCAGGCGCTCGAAATCTGCGACCGAGTTTACGCGATGGTGATTGATTTCCTCGATCACATCTCCAGGCTGCAAACCTGCCTGGACCGCCGGGCTCTCCGGGTCGAGGTTGGTGATGACAACACCTTGCTCATCCGACGGCAGGCCGAACTGCTGGCGAATTTCCGGAGTTAGAGCCTGGGCTGAGATCCCTTGCAGCGTGCCTTGCGAAGGAGCCGAGCCGAGGCCGGCGTGAACGCTCAGGTTCTCGGGACGTTCGGCCAGTGTCACCTGGATGGTCATGGGCTGACCGTCCCGGAGTATGTCGAGCTTCACCGTGGTCCCGGGATTCGTATCGGTCACCAAGGCAATCAATTGGCCGGAGCCGGCGACGGGCTGCCCGTTGTACTTCCGAACCACATCGCCGTTCTTCAACCCTGCCTTGGCGGCAGGGCCTCCCGCAGTGACGTCCTCAATGATGGCCCCCGAGGTGTCAGGTACCTTGAAAGCATGCGCCACGCCTTCGTCCAAACTCTTGATGCTGGCGCCCAAGTAACCTCGCGTCACTTTGCCGTTCTTGATCAGGTTTTCCATCACGTGCTTGGCCATATTGATGGGGATTGCGAAGCCGATGCCGATAAATCCGCCTTCCCCTCCCATACCGCCTTCGCCGCTCACGATGGCGGTGTTGATGCCTACCACCTGGCCGTCGACATTCACCAAAGCCCCGCCGGAGTTGCCGGGATTGATAGGAGCGTCGATTTGAATGAAGTTTTGAATGTCTTCAATGCCGCCTTCCGTCCGGTTCAAGGCGCTGACGCCTCCGCGGGTCACGGTGAAATTGAGGCCGAAGGGATTTCCGAAGGCCATGACAATGTCGCCCACTCGCAGGCTGGATGAGTCGCCCAGGGCGGCCGCCTCTGGCAGGTTCTTGCCCGCGATTTTGACCACGGCAACGTCCGTCTGGGGGTCCGCTCCGACGACTTTCGCGTCAAAGGTGCGCGTGTCCGAAAGCATCACTTTGATCGACGTCGCATGCCGAACCACATGGTTGTTGGTCAGGATGTATCCGTCGGAGGAAACCAGGACCCCGCTGCCGAGCGCGTGCTCTCGTTGCTCGCGTGGAATCTGGCCCTGCGGTCCAAAGAACTGCCGGAAGAACGGATCTGAGGAGAAAGGAGACATCTGCGTCTTAACAACTTGCGTCGATTGAATTGAGACGATCGACGGGGTCATCGACTGGGCGATCTGCTCGTAGGCCTTGTTGAGCGTCCGCAAGGCGTCGATATTCGGCCCATCCAGCGCTTTCCCCGCCGCGCTTGCGAACCTCCCGTGGCCGCTGCGTTCGATATAGGCAACCGTCACGGCTGCCATACAGAGCAGGCCAATAAGGGTCAGGCTGATTCCTAACAGATTGTCGCGCAAAAAGTGTCGATGGCTCGGCTTCATGGATGTTCTCCTCTCGTTTACCCCAGCTTATTGGATGCCTGCGGGAAAGGAATGGTGCCCGCTGGAGACTCATGGCGAGGCTCGCCTCGGATTTAGCAAGCCGTAAATAAACTCTTGAACGCTGTCATGCTGAGCGAAGCCCCGGACCGAACGGTCCAGGGCGAAGCGAAGAATCCCCGCAGCTCTTGTTTCAGGGGGAAGTTATAGATGTCTGGGCTAGTCTCAGAAAACGAAAACTTCGGCCTTGATTAGGCAAGGATTACATGCTCGTTGGGTAACGGCCTTTGAGTCTCGCTACATACCGGGCGATACTACGGACCTCAGCGACGCGCAAGATAACGCGTACATCAACGAATTCTTAAGGTGGGCGCGCTCAGTCGAAGAGTTCGGCGGTAGCGAGGTACCCGGTATTGCCGCCATTCCCGTCGTACCCTCCCGGAACCAGCACTTCGCCATCGTTCAACAACACTGCCGGCTGGTCTTGACGCGGGGTGTTTAAGCTTCCGGTAACGCTGAACGATCCGCTCAAGGGATTATAGAGCTCCGAACTGGCAATCGAGCCGCTGTGGTTCCCCCCTGCGATTAACACCTCTCCGTTATCGAGGAGCGTGGCTGTCTGCCCGAAGCGCGAGGTGCTCAAGCTTCCCGTAGTTTTCCAAGTGGCTGTGGAAGGATTGTAGAGTTCCGCGCCGGCAAGCCAGACATTGCTGCTGTTTTCGCCACCGGCGACCAGGACGTCTCCGTTCGTCAGGAGAGTCGCCGTGAAAGCCGTGCGCGCCACTTCCAAGCTCCCCGTGAGCGTGAATTCGCCGGTCGAGGGGTTGTAGAGTTCCGCGCTCGCCAGGTAAGTCGTGGCATTTCCGCCGCCTGCAATCAGCACCTCGCCGTCCGCCAGCAGGGTGGCTGTCTGCCCCGCGCGCGCCGCCTTCAAACTCCCCGTGGAGACGAAAGTTCCTGTCGAGGGATCGTAGAGCTCCGCGGAAGACAGAACAACGCCATTGTTCGATCCTCCCGCAACGAGCACCATGCCGTTCTCGAGGAGCGTCGCGGTGAAGCCGCAACGCGGGGTTTGCATGCTGCCGCTAATCGTAAACTTTCCTGTCGAGGGGTTGTACAACTCCGCGCTCGCGAGGCACGTAATTTCGCTGTTGGTTTCATTGCTGCCCCCCACGATCAGCACTTCGCCGCTCTTGAGCAGCGTTGCGGTGTGCGAATTGCGCCCCGTGGACAGGCTCCCCGTGCTGGCGAAGGTTCCGGTCGTGGAATTGTATATCTCCGCACTCGCAAGCCCGTAATTGCCCCTCTGGCGTCCCCCTGCTACCAGAACGTTCCCATTCTCGAGCAGCGTAGCGCTCTGATTCGCGCGCTCGGTTTCCATACTCCCGGTAAACGACCAGGTTTGCGCCCGCACGTTCAGGCTCGCTCCGGTAAACAGCAACAAGGAGCACAGGTATCCAATGGATTTCGCTCTCCTCAACAGAACCCTCCTACTCGAACCGGGATTTGCGTATTGCCCCTGAGACCTGTTAATAATATACGCCCCACGGCGTCCGGCTGCAACCACGGGCGGTTCGGATGTCAACCTCTTGGCATTGCAGAGCCTGCGACTACCCATGAGCCAGGCGGGCCGGAAACGCCATTTGGTCGATGGAGTCAAGAGACGGAAACGTCGCGGGTGCCGCAAAAAGCGAAACGGCCGGCAGTACCAACTGCCGGCCGTTAAGGAGGGACTCAAGGGTGTGCTCTACCGGTGTGCGCCGCCGTGAAAACCTCCACCTGCGTGGAAGCCGCCTGTTGAGCCTCCTCGCGTGAAGCCACCGCGGTTCGCGCCGCCCACTGGACCGCGTCCGCCACCCACCGGTCCGCGTGCCACGGGGCCTCCTCTAAACCCTTCTCGTCCAGCATAGCCCGGGCGAGCATAGCCTCGGCCGTAGTAGCCTGGACGGCCCCAATAGCCAGGGCCTCCATGCCAGCCGTGGAACCAGGGCCCCGCGCCAATGAAGACCCCGCCGACGAACCAGTCCGGTCCATAGTAGCCGTAAGGCGCACACGCGTAGGGGTAGTCCGGGTAGTAGCCGTACGCGCACACCGGAGCCGCTCCGACGTAAACCGGTCCTACTCCGACTCCGAAAACCACCGGTTGAGCCTGAACGGAAGGCGCTGCCATCAAACCCACACCAAGCAAGCTGAGTAGCATTAGCTTTTTCATGGTTCATACCTCCTCGGCTCCCAAGAGCCCTTTCAAACTTCAATCTCGTAAGAGGCAAGGGAGTTGCCAAACCGGTGTTTTCCCGCCGACGCGCTAAGGACCCTGGAATTAGGGTAATGGCAGGAATCGGGAGGGATTGTCGATTTTGCCCTGTAACCGCCGATCTGGTGCTTTTCAGTTAAGGCGGTGTTTTTCGGCCACCAGAAGATTGGACGGTTGTCCCCAGTTAGAAGTTTGTCAACACGTCTTTCCCGCGCGGGCCTGTGCAAATTAAGAATGCCTCAATTGCGGTGGGCGTGCGGCTCCGCCGCTTGCGGTGCGGAAAGGCGAGGAAGGTGGGACGCCGACCTCAATTCACCGTTAGGGTGAGCTGAATCGTGTGGGTAAGCGTGGAAGTCGAGGCATCCGTCGCCGTTACGTCCACAGTATAAGTTCCCGCCGGCGTGCCGGGATGGATGGGCGGTGGGACCGTCTTGGTTCCTCCTCCTCCGCAGGCGCTCCACAACATCGCCAGCAGCAAGCACGCGCCCAGCAGATAGGCGGCGCGACGCTTCCTGGCGGCAGCCAGCGTCGCCAAACTTGCCAGCCACAACAACGCGTACAGCCAGAATACTCTCCCTAACCCTCTCATGCCGGGCGGCAGGAGTCGTCCCTGCGGCGGCGCGAGCGATGGCGCCGTGGTGGAAACTGCCACTGCCACCGCCACCGATGCCGTCCCGTTCAGCGTCACAGTGTTGGGCGTGAGCGTGCACGTGGATTCCGACGGTGCGCCAGTGCAAGTCAGGTTTACTGTCTGGCTGAACCCTCCTTGAGGAGCGAGCGTCAGAGAGTAATTCGCCGTCTGTCCCGCTGACACCGTCTGGCTCGTGGTGGAACTCGTCACGGCGAAGTCCATTCCCGTGCCGGAAAGCTCAACCACCCGCGGGCTATCGGCGGCGTTGTCCGTCAGCGTTATTGTCCCGCTTTGACTGCCAGCCCCGAGCGGCGAGAAAGTGACGCTGATGGTGCAACTCGCGCCCGCAGCCACCGAGTCGCCGCAAGTGTTGGTCTGGGCGAAGGGACCGGTTCGAGTGATCTTGAGAGGAGTCAGGGCCCCATTGCCGGCGTTGGTAAGTGTGATCGTCTGCGGCGCGCTCTTGGTGGAGACTGTCTGCGCGGAAAACGTCAGGCTCGTACTCGAAAGGTTCACCACTGGCGCAAGTGCCGTACCGCTGAGCGTAACAGCCTGAGGGCTGTTTGTAGCCGCGTCCGTAATCGTGAGAGTGCCGGTCTGTGGCCCGAAAAAAGCGGGCTGGAAGCTAACGTTGATCGTACAACTGGAATTGGCAGCAACGGAAGGAAGGCAGTTGTTGGTCTCTATCCAGCCGCTCGAGGTCGCCACGGCGCTGATACCCAGCACCAACGGACCTTGGTTGGTGAGGGTCACAGCTTGAGGAGCGCTCGATGATCCCACATCCTGATTACTGAAACTTAAGATGGCGGGAGAGATACTTGCAGGAGGCGCAATTCCAACGCCGCTCAATGCCACGGTTTCAGGGCTGCCGGCACCCGTGTAGTTGATGGTCACCGTGCCGGTCCTGTTGCCCGTTGCGGTGGGCGAAAAAGTGGCGTCGATCGTACAAGTGGCTTCTGCTGCCACTGTGCCGCCGCCATAGGGGCAGGAAGTGGGCGTGGTCACCAAGGCAAAGTCGCCGCTCGCTGTAATACTAGTGCTGCTCACAGATGCTGTGCTGAGGGGAGTGGCCACGACGCTCTGCGGAGGACTGGTTGTACCGCCGACCACCGTCCCGAAACTGAGCGTGCCTGGTAGAATCGTGAGCGCGGGCGGCGGTGAAATCATGGCAACAAAGGCGCCTCCCACGCTTGCCTGGAACGGGTTGACGGTTGGGAAGCCACTGCCCTCCATAGCGCCGGCCACATAGGCGTTCCCTGAGGCGTCGACAGCAATCCCGTTGGCTTGGGCCTGGCTGTTCCCCCCGAGATAAGTGGAATAGGCAAGAGCCGATCCCGCCCCATTCAGGCAAGCCACAAAGCCGGTGAAGCTAAATGGACTGTACGTGTTGTTATCGGTAGCTTGAATGGCGTTGACGGTGGGGAAATCAGTCGATGCTGTCTGCCCGCCCACGCAGGCGACCCCGGTGGGGTTAATGGCGATGGCAAGGCCGTAATCGCCATACGGCCCGACTCCCGGGTTAAATAAAACACCGCTGCCGCCGAGGTAGGTGGAATATACCAGGGCCGAACCAGCCGGGTTCAGTTTCGAAACAAAGGCGTTAGAAGCCAACGATGCGGCCGCCTGATTTGTTGGCTGCAAGGGATTGACTGTGGGGAAGTTCGACGACCAGGTGGCTCCGGTCAGGTAGGCGTTGCCGGCGGAATCGACGGCGATCCCTTTGCCCTCTTCACTCACGCCGCCGCCTAAGTAGGAGGAGTAGACCAAAGCGGAGCCGGTGGAATTCAGCTTGGCCATGAAGGCCGTGCCATAGATCTCCACGTATTCCCCTGGGAGCCCCTCAAATGCGTTCACTAAGGGAAAGTCTACCGAAAGGGTGGTTCCAATCACGTAGGCATTGCCTGAGGAGTCCACGGCGATACCGGCCCCTTTGTCATAGGCGCTCCCACCGAGATAAGTGGAATAGACAAGGGTCGTGCCATTCACATTGAACTTGCAGAGAAACGCATTACTACCGCCGCCAAAGCCCTGAATCGGATTGACGGTGGGAAAGTCCGTTGACAAGGTGACGCCGGTCACGTAGGCGCTTCCGGCGGAGTCGACCGCAATGCCCGTGCCTTCATCAGTCAGAGCGGGATTTGGGTAGTTGGCTGGAACCCCGCTCCCCCCGAGGAAAGTGGAATAGACAAGACTCGTTCCGGAGGCATTCAATTTGGTCACAAACCCGTCGCAGGGACCCTTGAGGCTCGCTTGCAGCGGAAGTGCTGTGGGGAAATCGCTCGAGCAGGTCGAGCCCGTAACATAAGCACTGCCGGCTGAGTCTACAGCGATGGCGTTGCCCTGATCGCTCGCGCTCCCGCCCAGGTAGGTGGAGTAGATAAGTGAAGAGCCGGAGACGTTGAACTTGGACACGAAGGCGGTACCGTCCGCAGCCTTGTTGGTCGGCTGGAATGCATTCGCTACCGGGAACTTGGTCGAAACCGTTATCCCCGTCACATAGGCGTCACCGGAAGAATCGACGGCAATCGCGCTGGCTTGGTCTGTTAACCCGTTAATATTGGTGTCCCCGCCGAGGTAGGTCGAGTAGACGAGTTCGGGGTCAATCACCAAGGGCTTCGAGTGGTCGTACGGACCCAACGCGAAGCGAACGCGATTCTGCGCGTCGAGGCGGAAGCGGCCCTCGCGGAATTGACGATGGACGATTGTCGATTGTCGGTTGACGACTTTTGGTTTTCGTGTTTCGTTCCGAACTTTTAACTGTGGACTGTCGACTGTCGACTGCTCTTGATAGACCCGTGGCTTACGGAATCGGACCTCGCCGCCTTTGGCTGAAATCACCAAGTCGCCATGAGCGTCGATCCGTAGGGGCGGTTCGCGAGCCGCCCCTGCATCCAATGCGATGGCGCCCGGATCGGCGCCCGGCGCGACGATGAAGTCATATTCGAGTTGTCCGCCCTGGTTGCCGTAGTAAACCAAATCGATGCCGGGATAAACGTTTTGGTATCTCACCTTCGCGTAGGTCGGCACATCGGCCCGCCACTTCTTCGGATCGTTGCCGATAAAATAATTGGCCTTGCCCGGAAGCTCCTCGCTTCCCGTCACTGCGGCGTGCGGCTTCGCACCCACCAGCCGCAGGCGGACAACTTGATTTTCGATTTTCGATTGCCGATTTTCGATTAGGAAGTTCGTCCGTCGTCCGCGCTTCCCATCTGGTGCCTGAGTTCTGACTCTAGGGTTCTGCTTTGTTCCTACTGACAACCGACCACTGACAACTGACGACTTCCTTAGCTCCAACACCGCCTCACTGCTGGTGAGGAACAGACCGTAGCCGCGTCCGCGAGAGAGAAACTTCACCCCCGCGTCGGCCTGCCCCTGGTTCGCTTCAAAACTCAGCGGAAGCTTCCCGTAGCTCGCCACGAGCCGGGGCTGGTTTTGCGCGACAACGCCGAAGATTCCGCGCTTAACAGAGGTGTCCTTTGGGGCTTGCAACCCGCCACGAAAAACGAATGACAGGGCTGCGAGAACTAAGACAGACACACAAGCCGAGTAAACCACGATGCGCTTGATCGCATTTTGCGACTCGGAGCTGAGCGCGGAAAACATGGGCGCCTCCCCGCTGACATGGAGTATGACTTGGCACACTATAGCCCTACAAGCAGGCGAATGCCAGGGCAAACCTGTGGCGACTCAGGGCACGTGCCCCGGGCGGGGCCGGCCGGTAACCCAAGCTTGTCCAGCCCGCGCCAAAGCTCCTACTTCGCATCCACCACGCAACGGAATCCCAGCGTGCCCGCGCGGTCCTTGCTGGGCGCGATCAGGAGATACTTCCCATGCTCCGTCAACTCATAAGCCTGGGGAAAGTACCACAGCGAGCCTTGCGGTTGATAGTAGCTTCCTCCTTTGACGATTCCGGCGCGGGTATGCTCATCGACGAACTCATCCGTCCACTGCCAGACGTTGCCGACCAGGTCCGTCACTCCGAAGGGGCTCGCGCCCTGGGGGTAGGCGTCCACACTCGTGGGCGGGCGCATATCCCGGCCCTTTTCAGGCGCGGGAACTCGTGCCGCGTCCCATTCGTTGCCCCAGGGATAAGTGCGGCCGTCCGTGCCTTGCGCGGCGTATTGCCATTCCCATTCGTGGGGCAACCGCTTACCCGCCCACTGCGCATAAGCGCGCGCGTCCTCGAGCGAGACCCAGGTGACGGGCTTCTGGTCCCAGCCGTCGGGGTAGCTGCCGTTTCGCCAATCGCGCAGGAAATTGTGATCGTCTTTGGGGCGATAGCCGGACGCCTCCAGGAATTTCTTGAACTCAGCATTCGTAACCGGGTATTTATCGATATAGAAAGACCTCACGTGCATCTTATGAAGATGATAACGGCGCGGCGCGTCTTCCCACGGAAACTGCACGTCCACCCCCACGTCATTTCCGCCTTCGATCATGATCCCGTCGGTGCGAAACAGATAATCCGCCTCCGGGATCTTGACCATCCCTTCCGGGGTCGAGGCGGCGGGCGAGGTGGAAGAAATCTCCGCGAGTTTCTGCGGCAGGAACTTCCACTGGTTCGATAGACTCTGAAGGGGCGTCCGCGAAAGCTCCCGCATCTGGCTGAGCAAGGTGGCGACGGCCCCCTCGGCCTCCTGGTCCTGAGCGACCAGAGCGCCGAAACCATCGCCCTCGATCTCAAAGCTGAGCACCGCGCGGTCGCCTTGCACCTCGGCCTTCAGTTCCTCGCCGTGCCAGAGGTCATAGAAGCGCTCCCCGGCGTGATAAGGGACCTCGATCTGGCGTCCGCCGAGGTCATACTGATTGCGGTTGACGACGGTCCAGAGCGTCCGGCCCTGTCCGGGGAACTTGCTGGCGAACACGCCATAGCGGAGCGTCGGAGTGTGAGGCTCCCAATCCGGGCTGATGAGCAAGGCTGCCATGGCGCGCTCAATTTTGGCGACGCGCCGCAAGGCCTCCGCGTCGCGCGGCGTGATCTGGTTCCAGATTCCCCAGATGTTCTCCCAGCTCTCATAACCTACGCCGTTGAAAAATGCCAATTGCAGGTTGTCAGTCTTTCGGCGGTTCCAGCGGTCGCAGACATTCACCATGTGGCGGGGCTCCAGCCATTTGAAGCGGCTGATCATGGGCACAAACGTGTATTTCCAATAGCCCCAGGAAAGGTTGTTCCACTCGAGCGCTTCGTCGGCGGGGCCGCCCTCGGGCTCCAGCGCAATCGGGTGACCGGTCTGGTCGGAAGCCGTGCGGAACGAGCGAGGCACGCCATCGAGCGTATCGCCGTTGATGCCGTCCGCGCCGATTTCCGCCATGGCTTGGGCGGTCGCCACGGCGTTGGGCAGTTTCGGGTCGCGCGTCCCCTGGTCCCAGAGCATCACCGGGAAGAGCACGCGCACTCCGCGCCGGTGGAAGTCCTGGATCATCTGGCGCAAACCCTCGACCCCGCCCGGCATATCGCGCAACAGGTCGTATTGGTCGCGATTGTCGATTCCTATGTTGGGATACGTGTGCCAGATCAGCACCGAGTCGATGCCGCCGTAGCGCTTCTCGAGGTCGTCGAGGTAGCGGTCCACGGTGTACTTGCCCGCCACGGGGTCGTAGAAGTAGCGATCCTCGATCATCATTTGCGGCTGGATGAAGCTCGACTGCGTCCAGAGCAGCTCGGGCCGTTCGTACTGCGAGCCGTCGTAGCCAATTCGAATCCGGCGCTCGCTTCTCCAGTGGCGAACGTCGGTGATCCAGGATTGGAAAGCCCTCACGGGATCCTGAACTTCATCACTGCGATAGCAACACTGGTCGGCGTCGACCTTGGCGTTGTCGGGCCCAGGGATCTGCTCGCCTTGGGGTTCAAATCTCGTGTCCTGCGCCCATAGGCAGGATGCCAGGAGCAGAGAAGAAATGCCTGCGGATAACCAGCGCTTTGCGTTCATGGGGATTCCTCGGTTGTGAAGCGTAACGACTGCACTGCGCATTATGCTGACAATTCGCGGGCGCATCAACAACATTCCCGCAGGGAACGATGGACCACCAAGACACGCAGACACCAAGGCCAAGCAGCTTGGGCTGCTCGGGCCTTTAGGCCTTGGTGTCTTTGTGCCTTGGTGGTTAGATTGCACTATGGGTGGCAATGGATCTCGAACTCGGCTTTATCCGAGCGAGATGACGTAATAAAAAGCCTCCGGTAATAAGTTTTGTAGAAAGCTAAGGCCTCGGCATCTGGAGATCCATCTTTTGTGGTTCGCCTTTGATGTGCGAGGTTTCGTTGCTCAGCACTTTCTCGAGCACCATCGTCATCTCGCCGCTGGTCATTTTCACTGTTCCGTAAGGAGAGACTTTTGCGGATACCCAGAAATCCACGGGCCCGCCCTGAGTCTGCTTGCGGTAGTGTTCGCAATCGAAAGTGCCGGCAGGGACGGTGATGGTCTCCGATCCCACCTTCACGCCGGGGTCAGTGTCGCCCGTCCGTCCCCCACTCCCACGCTGCGTCATGTTCATCATGGACATGGGCATTTCCATCGGCGGACGCCCGGGAGATTGCATGATCATTCGCTTGATCTGGGGCTTGTCTCCACTCGTAACCACGAGTTCTTTCATTACCATTTCGCCGGCCATCTCTCCGCCTGAGGTGCGAATTTCCATCCAGTAGCCGGTGCTTCCCTCCACATCTTCCTGGCCGACGATGACGTAAGCGAACTCCATGGGCCGATCCTTGGTGGTCGCCTGGTACTGCGCTCCCGTGCCGACCACGGGCTTGAATGCGCCGAACATCTGCGGGGCGTGCGAGCCCCTACGGCCGCCCATGCCTTGACTCAGCCCGCTGACGGCCAGGCTCAGCACCATGACGACGATTAATCCTGCTATTTTCACTCGCTTCATGATTCCTCCTCTTAGTTGGGTGAATGACTTCGAGCCTTCCAGTACGTCCGTCATAAAGATTGCGTCGTGTTTCGGACGCTGAGAGGGATTGTACCAGCCTGCGCAAGCGCCCGGAGAAATAACTTCATCAACCGCGGCGCCAAGACAAAAGTAATTACGGGAGTACTTGGTGTCTTCGTGCCTTGGTGGTTAAATGGGGGTATGAGCATTTCGGCTCTCGATGTTATTCGTAAGAAGCGAGGCGGAGAAGAGCTCTCGCGCGAGGAGATCGACTTCTTTATTCGCGGCTACACGCGGGGTGAGATTCCGGACTCGCAGGCGGCGGACTGGCTCATGGCGGTGGTGCTGCGCGGCCTCACGGTGCAGGAAACCGCCTGCCTGACTGACGCCATGTTGTATTCGGGCGGAGTGCTGGACCTCTCCGCGCTCCCCGCCCCCAAGGTCGACAAGCACTCCACGGGAGGTGTTGGCGACAAGACCTCGTTGGTGCTGGCTCCGCTGGCCGCCGCGGGCGGCCTGATTGTGCCCATGATCAGCGGCCGCGGCCTCGGTCATACGGGCGGCACGCTGGACAAATACGAAGCCATCCCGGGTGTTTCGGTCAACCTCCCGCTGCCGCGCTTCCGGGAAATCCTCGAAACCTGCGGCTGCGCCATTGTGAGCGCGACGGCCGAAATCGCCCCCGCAGACCGAAAGCTCTACGCCCTGCGAAACGCCACGGGCACGGTGGAGAGCCCGTTTCTGATCTGCGCTTCCATCATGAGCAAGAAACTGGCCGAAGGCATTGATGCGCTGGTCCTCGACGTCAAGGCCGGCTCCGGCTCTTTTATGAAGAACGACGAAGATGCCGCGCACGTGGCAAAACTGATGGTTGAGACCGGCCGGCGCATGGGCAAGAAAACCGTGGCGCTCATTACGGACATGGATCAACCGTTGGGCTTTAACGTTGGCAATGCACTGGAAGTCGAGGAGGCTATTTCGGTTCTGCGCGGAGGAGGACCGGAGGACCTGCGCGACTTGTGCCTGGAATTGGCAGGATGGATGTTCTACCTGGGAGGAAGGGTTTATACCGTGGGCATAGGCAAAGAACTGGCCGGGAAACTTATTGGTTCCGGTTGTGCATTTGACAAGTTTCGGCAAATGGTCGGGTTGCAAGGAGGGGACGTGAAGGCGGTGGACGACCCGAGCTGCCTGCCGAAGTCGCAAGGCAAGTTGGAGGTCGCGAGCCCCAAGACCGGATATGTCACTTCGATCCAGTGCGAAGCCCTCGGCAAAGCGAGTGTGATCCTGGGTGGCGGACGCGAGTGGGAAAGTGATGCCGTGGATCCTGCGGTGGGGATCGTGCTGCACAAAAAAGTTGCACAGCCGGTGAACGCCGGTGAACCGCTCTGCACGATTCACTACAATTCCCAGGCGCGCCTCAACCGCGCACTGCCGCTGATTGCGCAGAGCTTCCAGACCGGTGACGCACCGCCGGAGCCAAGGCCAATCGTCCGGCGGGTGATCGTCGAGCCGAGATAGGGAAGTAAAACGCCTACGCCACGCCAGGGTGAGTGGACGTTCGTTGTTATTCTTTGGAACTGTTCTCCATGTTTTGTTGAATTGGGAATGGGTAGAGATTTTAGAGGCAAGCATTTTATCCCGCGGGACAACCGCCTTCCGGCTCGGCGCGTCTCAGAGGTGAGAAGGTGTGAGGAAATTCGGAATGGGTCATCCTGAGCGAAGCGAAGGATCTCGGCAGTTGGCCGTGAGTCGTCGCGCTGCGGCAAACTGCGGAGATCCTTCGCTTCGCTCAGGATGACCAGGCGGCTGATTTTTTGACACGTTCTCAATAACAGGGCGAAGTTTTCACTCGTGAGGTCGGTCATATGGCGGATTGGCGTGAACCGCTGCCGGAAGAGCAGCGCGCTTGGCATTTGCTGAACCGTGTGACGTTCGGCCCTCGCCCAGGTGATGCGGCGCGGGTCGAGAAGATGGGCGCGAAGGCGTTTCTCGAGCAGCAGCTCCATCCTGAAAGGATTAACGACTCGGCCGTTGAACGCAAGATTGCCGGCCTTCCCACGCTCTCCATGACCTCCGAAGAGCTGGCGGAAAACTTTCCCGCCAAGAACCAGGCTCAACAACAGGCTCAAGCGCGGGCGCAGGAGAGAGGGAAGGGAAGCGAGGGCTCGGACTCGGCGGAGATGACTCGCCCGAACCCCGGACGCGACATGGCGGCGATGCAAGGGCCGGGCGCGATGCAGGAGCCGGAAGGCCCGCGCCGCATCACCATGGAACTGGCGCGCGAGCAACTCTGGCGCGCTATTTACAGCCAACGCCAGCTCGAAGAAGTGATGGTCCAGTTCTGGATGAATCACTTCAACATTTTCGCCGGCAAGGGCGCGGACCGTTGGCTGATCACCTCTTTCGAGCGCCAGGCCATCCGCCCTCATGCTCTCGGCAAGTTCGAGGATCTGCTGGTGGCGACCGCCAAGAGTCCTGCCATGCTGTTCTATCTCGACAACTGGCTGAGCGTGGCGCCCTATACGACCACGGAAGGCAGTGTTTATCGGACCTTGAGTGGCATGGCCCCCCAGACAGAAGAGCCCGGGCCTCAGGCTGTTGCGCGTCCCGTAAACTGGAATCCGGCGCGCTTTCCACAGAGCCCCGGGCAACCACGCCCGCGGCCTTTCGCGAAGCTTCAGAACCGCCGCGGGCTGAACGAAAACTACGCCCGCGAGCTGATGGAACTCCACACCCTGGGCGTGGAGGGCGGCTACACGCAGCACGACGTTCGAGAAGTGGCGCGATGTTTCACCGGCTGGACCATCAACCGTCCTCTGCAAGGCGGCAGCTTCTCTTTCAATCCCCGCTTGCACGACTTCGGCGAGAAGCTTGTCTTGCGGCAAAAGATCAAGCAAGGTGGCGGCGAAAAAGACGGTCTCGAAGTGCTTCACCTGCTGGCGCGCCATCCCTCCACGGCGCATTTCATTTCGCTCAAGCTCTGCCGGCGCTTTGTGGCGGACGATCCACCGGCTTCGGTTCTCAATCGAGCCGGTAAGGCATTTCTGAAGTCGAAGGGCGATATCCGGGCGGTGCTGCGGAGCATTGTGGCTTCGCCGGAGTTCAACTCGAGCGCGGCGTTCCGCGCCAAAGTGAAATCGCCCTTCGAACTGGTGGCCAGTTCGCTTCGCGCCCTCGACGGCCAGACCGACGCCGGACCTCCGCTGCTGGCGGCGATGGTGCGGATGGGGCAGCCGTTGTTTTATTACCAGGCGCCGACAGGGTTTCCCGATCGGGGCAGCGCCTGGATCAACTCCGGCACGCTTCTCCAGCGGATAAACTTCGCAACGCTGCTGGCCGCCAATCGCATTCGCGGGACACAGGTGGATTTGCACGCCGTCGCGCCGGACAGCGCTCCCAACGAAGTTGTAAAGGAACTTTCGGATCGGCTGGTCGGCGGAGAGCTTTCGCCTGAAACGCGCCAGGCGATTCTGAAGACTGTGGATGGTTCCGAAGCGCTTGGCATGGGCGGCGCTTGGGCCGCACCGGCGCTCAAGGTCGCCGCTGTATTAGTTGCGTCGCCGGATTTTCAGAGAAGATAAGCCATGCTGATTGTCGATTGCCGATGGTCGATTGTCGATTGCGTCTTGTCGTGGTTGGCGCTGGCCGTCTCAATCGGCAATCGACCCTCGGCCATCCAAAATCCGTGGAGTGAACCATGACCATTCCTCGTCGCTATTTCCTCAAGACCGCAGGCCTGAGCCTCTTCGGCGTGGGCTTGGTCCCGAGTTTTTTGAGGCGCACCGCGTTCGCCCTCGAGCAGCCGTTGGGCAGCGCGCGCCGGAAAATCCTGGTAGCGGTCTTTCAGCGCGGCGCCGCGGACGGGCTCAACATCGTGGTGCCTTTTGGGGAGCGGGACTACTTCGCGATGCGGCCCACGATCGCCATCCCGCCGCCCGGCAGGAACGCCGGGGAAGGCCAGGGCGTCATCGACCTTAACGGATTTTTCGGACTCCACCCGGCCCTGGCTTCATTGAAGCCGCTGTTTGACTCGCGGTGTCTGGCGATCGTACACGCCGCCGGCTCGCCGGACAACTCGCGTTCGCACTTCGACGCGCAAGACTACATGGAAACGGCGACGCCGGGCGTCCGGTCTACTTCGGACGGCTGGCTGAACCGACTGCTCCAGGTGAATCCGGAGGCCGACGCCACGCCTTTTCGGGCCGTGGCGTTTGCGCCCAGCATGCCGCGCACCTTGGCCGGGCCGGCGTCGGCGCTTTGCGCGCAGGATTTGCGAGGTTTCCACCTGGCTGCCAATCTGGGCCGCGGCGGGCCGAATGCCGGCGGGTTGGCGAGCGCTTTCGAGGCGATGTATGCTTCCACCGCCGATCCTCTTCTGGGCAGCGCCGCCCACGAAACATTTGACGCTATATCCACTTTGCAACGTATTGGAGTTGAGAATTATCAACCTGGGAACACCGCGGCCTACCCGCCGGGGCCGCTGGGCCGCAGCCTTCAGCAAGTGGCGCAACTCATCAAGGCGGATTTGGGGCTCGAAGTTGCCTTCGCGGAAGTCGGAGGCTGGGACCACCACGTCAACGAGGGCGGCGTGCAGGGCCAGTTGGCGGCGGGCTTGAAGGTCTTCGGCGAGGCGCTCGCCGCGTTTCACCAGGATTTGGGCGACCGCATGGAGCAGGTTGTGCTCCTGACCATGTCGGAGTTCGGCCGCACCGCGCGCGAAAACGGCAATCGCGGGACAGACCACGGCCACGCCAACTGCATGTTCGTGCTGGGCGGGCCGGTAAAAGGCGGAAAGGTGTACGGTCAGTGGCCGGGACTGAGGCCCGATGACCTCAACGAAGGGCGAGACCTGGCGCTGACCACCGATTTCCGCGACGTCTTCGCGGAAGTGGCTGTGCGCCATCTGGGAGCGCGACGGCCGGAAAGCATTTTCCCGGGCTTCACGGTTTCGCCCGCGCGCTTCCGGGGATTTCTGTCCTGAAATTGGTAGCTCAACGCAGCAGAGATGCAACCAAGAGCCTCCAACACAGAGGGCACAGAGAGAAAGCCCACGAGATCACGGAGAAAGAAATAGAGAACGTTTTTTCTTCTCCGTGCGCTCAGTGAGCTATTCTCTGTGATCTTTGTGTTTCGCTCTTTTGGGTCGCCCGTGTCGATTGAAAAAGACGTAGTTCCTGCGGCGTGCCCCGCGGTGACCTTCTCACTGTGGCCCGGGCGGCAGGTGTTCTTCCAGGTAGCGGGCCAGCAGGCAGAACAGATGGTAGTGCGTGTCCTTGCCCTCGGATAGGCTGTGTGTCCTTCCTGGGTATTCCATCATATCGAACTGTTTACCAAATTCGACAAGGCGATTAATCAGCAGTTCGCTGCCCTGGAAGTGCACGTTGTCGTCGTCGGAACCATGCACGAGCAACAAGCGGCCTTCGAGGCCCTGGGCGAAGTTGATGGCCGATCCCTGCTTGTAGCCTTCCGTGTTCTGTTGCGGAAGTCCCATATACCTTTCCTGGTATATCGTATCGTATAACCTCTGGTCTGGGACAGGCGCCACGGACATGCCGACTTTGTAAACATCCGGGTAGCGGAACATCAGGTTGAGGGTGTTGGTGCCCCCGCCGCTCCAGCCCCACACGGCCGTGCGGCCGGCGTCAATGTAGGGGCGCGCCTTTTCCATGGCCAGCAAGGCCGCCGCCTGATCCTGGGACGAGAGCACGCCCACCGAGCCATAGACGACCTTGCGCCAGGCTCGGCCCTTGGGCGCGGGCGTGCCGCGATTGTCCACGCTGGCGATCAGGTACCCCTCCTTGGCGAGCAGGCGATGGAATATCACCGTCTTGCCTCCCCAACCGTCGACCACGGTCAGCCCCGCCGGCTCGCCGTAGATGTTAATCAGGATGGGATACTTCTTGGCAGGATCGAACAGCGGGGGCTTGATCATATAGGCGTCAAGGGTCACGCCGTGGCCGACATCGACGGGAAAGAATTCCGTGGGCGTCGCGAAGAGCTGCGCCGTCTTGGCTCGCAGGCCGTGATTATCCTCGAGCAGGCGCTTCACCTGATGCGCAGGGAGCGTGACCAGGTCGATGACGGGAGGCGTGTCGGAAGTTGAGAAAGTGTGAAGGGCCCACTGGAAGTTGGGTGAAATCTGGTAGGAATGGGAGCCGGCCGAACCGGGCGGAGTCACTCGCTCCGGCGCGGTCAAGCCATCCAGGCGGCTGCGGTAAAGGTACCGCTGCGAAGCGTTGTCCGGCGAGGCGATGTAGTACACCCACGCCTCCTGCGAATCAACACCCTCGAGATCGATGACATCGAACTGGCCCGGAGTCACCAGCCGCGACTGCTTCCCGTCCCGCGAGATCGCGTACACATGGCGCCAGCCGTCCTTTTCGCTCACCCAAAGGAATTCCTTTCCCTGGCGAATCCAGTTCACATCACTCTCCACATCCAGCCAGGCATCGTCGTGCTCGCGATAGACTTCCGCCACCGAGCCGGTTTGGGCGTCCGCCAGCAGCACGTCGTTGGTGTTTTGCAGGCGATTCATATGTTCGAGCAGGACGGAATTCCCGGCCCAAGCTATGTAGGGGATGTAGTTGTTTCGCGGATCGCCCGGCACTTCGAGCCAGGTCGTGGGCCCTCCCGATGCTTTCACAACCCCCACCCGGGCGGCGGGATTGGTGGTTCCGGGCTGGGGATAAGGGATATTCACGACGTGCGGGTACACGCCGTAAAGCGGGTAAGGAAGCTGGCTGACTACGTCGTACGGGCCGCCGCTGTCATAGATCAGCGGGAAGATGCCTTCCTCCGACGAGTCGATCTGCCAGTAGGCGATGCTCTGCCCATCAGGGCTCCAGCGGAATCCGTCGCGGAGATCGAATTCCTCTTCGTAAACCCAGTCGGAAGTGCCATTGGCCAAGGTGGGAGAGCCAGTCGCGGTCAGGGCGAGAATCGCTCCGCCGGCAAGATCCTCCACGTAGATATTCTGCTCGCGCACGTAGGCCACCTTCGAGCCGTCGGCCGAAAACTTGGCAAACATCAGGGTGGAAGGAGCAGCGTTCCCTCCCAGCTTTTGCAGTCTGCGGGTGGTGAGGTCGAGGACCCAATAATCTCCGCGCGTGTTCTGCCGCCAGACACGCCGGGAATTCGTAAAGACCAGCAGGCGCTTCATGTCCTTTGACCAGGAATAGCCATCGATGGCAAGCGGGGCTTTCGCCTCGGGAGGAATCAGCTCCTTGGCGGGAACCAGGACGGTGCGGGCGCCGCTGGCGGTGTCGTATTTCACAATGTCCCGGGCATCCTTGGTGTCCGCGGAGGCCTCGAGCGTGGTGTAGGACTCGCCCTCGTTCAGCCAGCGCGCCGGGCCGAACCCCTTGCCGTCGAACTCGCTGCCCACAAAGACGCGGTGAAGCATCTCCGTCAGTTGCGATGAGAGTTGCGCGCGCGCCATGCCGGGCCAGACGCAGAGAGCTACGAGGCCGGCCAGGATTACGCGCGGCGCAATGCGGTTTGGGTCCCAGCCCTCTCCCCCTTGGGGGAGAGGGTGGACCGCACCGGCGCTTTCATCAGCCGGGGCGGGCCGGGTGAGGGGGTCGCTTTCTGTCATCACAACGCGGGAGCGGGACTCTCCCGCGACTGCGGGCGAGACGCCCGCACCACGCCGGGTGGTCATTTGAAGTCCTCCTGAATTCACTTCACGCCGCCCATCAGCTTCTTCACCGACGGGACGAAAAGGAACAGGGCAAGGGCGGCGGCAAGGGCCGCCAGGCCCGCGAATCCAAACAGTCTAGGCAAAGCGACGGACTGATAAAACGAAGCGAGAGTGCCGCCGACGTAGTTGCCTACGGAATCGGAAAGGAACCAGAAGCCCATCATCAGGCCTGCGACTCGAGCGGGCGCGAGCTTGGTGGTTACACTGAGGCCCACCGGGCTCACGCAGAGTTCGCCCACGGTGACCAGGAGATAGCTCCAGGTGAGCCACAAGGGACTGTTGTGGGTCCGTCCGGCGACGGGAACCAGAATCAGAAATGAGAACCCGGCGAACAGCAGGCCCGTGGCGAACTTCGATCCGGTCGAGAGTTCCCATTTGCCCATGTGCACCCAAAGCCAGGCAAAGGCCGGCGCCAGCATGATCACAAACAAGGGCTCCTCGGATTGAAACCATCCGGCCGGGAAGCCTCCAAACAGGCTGCGATTGGTGTTTAACTCGGCGAAGAGATTCAGCGTGGACCCCGCTTGTTCGAAGAGCGACCAGAACAAGGCGGAAGCGAAGAAAAAGACCAGAACGGCTGCCAGGCGCTTGCGCTCGAGCGGCGTCCATCCCTTCATTCGGAAGAGCCACGTGAACGTGGCCGCGACGATGATGAGCAGCATTAATCCCAGGGATTTTGAAAGACCGGCAGGCGTGACCTTGAAGACTCCGGCCCATCCCAGGAGGACGGCGGCGGCGGCCAGCAGTGCCGCGAGACCCAGCGACTTCCGGAGCTGGCGCCGGGCGGAGAAGGTGTCTCGAGGAGCGGCGCCGACGCCGGGAAGGTGCTTCCAGCCGGCGCGGTATTGGATGACGCCCAGCGTCATGCCTAGCCCGGCGACCGCGAAACCGAGATGCCAATTGATCTTCTCGCCCAGATAGCTGCACACCAGCGGCGAAACCAGCGCGCCGAGATTGATTCCCATGTAGAAGATTGAAAAACCGGCATCGCGGCGGGAGTGGTCCTGTCCGTACAACTGCCCAACCATGGTGCTCACGTTGGGCTTCAGGAGGCCCGTGCCGATCACGATCAGTCCTAGGCCAAGATAGAAGGTCAAGGTCAGCGGGAGCGCCAGGGCGTAGTTGCCGGCGGCAATCACCAGTCCGCCGTAGAGCACGGCTTTCCGCTGGCCCATCACGCGGTCGGCAATCCATCCCCCGGGCAAGGTGATGAGGTAACTCATCCCCGCATACATGCCGTAGATCGCGCCCGCCTTGACGACGTCGAAGCCCAGGCCGCCTCTTTCCAGCGATGCCGTCATGAAGAGAATCAGCAGGGCGCGCATGCCGTAGTAGCTGAAGCGCTCCCAGTACTCGGTGAGGAAGAGAGTTGCGAGCCCGCGAGGGTGACCGAAAAAAGTTGCCATGAGAGACGAGCTTCTCCGCAGATTACGCAGATTTCACAGATCAGCAAGGCTAAAAAAACCAACTGTCCCTTCGGGTTCTCGACTCCTGTTCCGACGGAGCAAAGAAAACTCCCTTTGCCCTCGGAGTCTCGAATCTCGCTTTGGAAAACTCGCCGCGCGGTCAGAGTCTCTTGTTCTTTATCTGCGTAATCCGCGTAATCTGTGGACGCCTTACTGCCGCTGGGCGAGGTGGCGGTCCAGCATGAACAGTGCCTGCTTGGACTCCCCGATCATTTTGAGCTGGTGCTGGATGTCGCTGGCGTTGGCTTCTTCTTCCACCTGTTCGGTAACGAACCACTGGAGGAAGGCGTTGCTGGCGTGGTCCTTCTCGGCCGCCGCCAGATCCACCAGCTTGTCAATCGAGCCGCTCACGTGGCGCTCGTGGTTATAAACGTCGTCGAAGATAGCGTGCGGTGAACCCCACTTGGCGGGCGGGGCGGCGATGGAAGTGAGAATCACCCGTCCGCCGCGCTCCACGATGTACTTGAAGAACTTGAGAGCGTGGCCAGCCTCTTCCTTGGCCTGGATTTGCATCCAATGCGCCATGCCGTGCAGGTTCGCCTCTTCAAAATCGGCCGCCATGGCGAGATAGAGGTAAGCGGAATAAAGTTCAGCGTTGACCTGCTGGTTCATGGCTTCTTGCATTGCGGAACTGAACATGTGTCCTCCTTTTGTGAATTACTGCCCTGAAGTTTGAGCAAGTATAGTAATCCTTTCGGGCCGAACTGAGCAACGAGGATTAGCGCCGAGTCACTGACACGCGGAGAGGAGCCTTCAAGTTTTGCCTTGGCAGCCCCGAAGGGGCGGAATACCACAGCCCAGGCCAGCGGCCTGGGTCCCTTAATCCGCCCATTCTCTGTCGCAAGCCCTGAAAGGGCGGAATAACTTTAGCGGATGTCCTGGGACGGCTCTGCGTGGCGTGTGGTTTTATTGCGCCCTTACAGGGCTTGCTGACGCGTGGGAGTGGACTCTGAACCCAGGCCGCCGGCCTGGGCTGTGGTATCACGCCCCTTCGGGGCTAAGTAGTTGGGCTGGATTGGACGAGGCACTCACCGAGCGCCGGTATGGCGCGAATGCTAGGCTACGATTTGTTCAGGACCAACTCGTGCACTTCGTTGTAGCCATTGTAGCGCAGGCGATACTGGTAGCTGCCGGAGGCGTATTTCGCGGTGTTCCACGCTGCCATGTGGTAGCCGGGCTCGCAAATGGAGTTTGAGATCACTTCCAGGTTCCTGCCCGCCGGATCGAGGATTTCGACGAGCACCCATCCCTTCTGAGGGACGCTGAACTCAATGGCCATTTGCGGATTGCCGGCGTTGGGATAATGCTGGTTGAACACACGCGTGGTAGGTTTCGGGGGAACGCTGAGTTTCTTTTCGCTGACCTTGGCGTAGTCAAACGGCTGGTCAACAAGGTGCCAAAGCGGCTCTTGGCCGCGCTGGTGGAGGTAGAACGACCGCAAAGGCGTGCGGGTGAAGCTCGCGAGCGGCCGGCGGACCGCGATGCCGTCCTGCCACTCATAGACGGGAATGTGCATGGGGTTGATCATACCGGCCTTGCCGCGCTCCATGGCAATGTGGAACAGCCCGAAGTTCCCCGGTTCGTGGCCGCCCAGCCAGTGGCCGATGATATCCACCAGGTAAGAGTTCTTGCCGAAGATCACGACGTTAGTCATGTAGTCCCAGGCCCTGCCGTCGTAGTTGTTCTCGTTGCCCAAGGGATTGGGTCCCTGGTTGAAGTCGCCGTCGCGGCCGTAGATGCCCTCGACGATCTGAAGCCCCATGGGAGAGGCGGCGTGGTTATCGATGGTCCGCTGTGCCCACAATTCCATGCAGAGAGTGTTGTACCAATAAGCGTCGTTGAAGCCGGGATCGTTCTTGGGCACATCCGGGGTATTCCAGCGGGGAATATACTCGGCGTGCCGCTTGAAGCTCGCTTCGACCAGTTCATGAACTTTAGGATTGATACTCTCCTTATTAATCACTTCCTCAAGCTTTTGCATTTCATCAATATTCTGCCATTTCTGGCAGTAGCCCTGGAACGGCGCCGCGTGGGTGCCCTGCCAGTTCTTGGCGGTGAGGGTCAAACCCATTTCGTGGGCTTTGAATTTGGCCACGTTCAGGTTCCAGGAATCCCGGGCGTTGAAGGGCCAGAGGTAAGGGACCTGCGTCCAGATCACGCCGCCCGGCACTTCTTTCCACACAAACGCCCGCTCGTCACCCGCGTCGTCCTCCGTCTTGATGGTGTTCTTGGCGGTTCGGACCGTGGCGCCCACACGCCGGCCCATCGCCAGGTACCCGCGGGCGTCGAGCACGCCGTCGCCGTTGACATCGCGGGTATGCATCTTGCTTCCGGCAACGCCCACCTCCTTCAAGGATTCGAACAGGCCCTCGACGAAGTTAACGTCGGTGGCGATGCCCATGGTGTCCTCGAGCGTGAATCCTCTCTCGGTATCGACCGGCTCGTGGGCGGTAAGGTTCGGCTTGGTGGCAATGTTGTGAGTAACCGGAACCCCGGTGCTGTCCATGGGAACGAAGATCGACCGCCCAAGGTCAAGCCCGACCTGCTTGCAGGCGGCGGAATTCGTCTTGCGGTCAACGTGGGTCCGCAGGATGAAGACCGCCTCAGGGTGCTGCTCCACGAACGGGTGAACGCCGAAAAACCCGGAGGGGGCGGACTCGGCCGCAAACACGGAGGATCGGCCAGTGAATGCCGCCGCACCCACCAGCAATGAAGACGATTTTATGAAATTCCTGCGATTAATCATGTCAACCCTCCCGCTGGCTACAAAGGGGCGCGGCGAAAGATAGACAAACTGTCGGAGTTTCCGCCCCTACCCTCTCACATTGGGTCGTTCGACGCATGTGCCGTGAGAATTGGCCCCTCTCCGCCCCATAATCTTCCTTCGAAGCAGGTGGATTGCCAAAGTTAATCAACAACCCTCTCCCTTGGGGAGAGGGCGTCGAACTCCGGCGTTTTCATCAGCCGGAGGACGACGGGTGAGGGGTTACTTGCGTGGCAGCGTTACCGGTCAGGGGCCAGTTCGCAAGAGGCAAGACCACGAACAATTCAAATGGCAAATTGCAAAGGTCAAATGACAAATGGTTTAGGATCTGAGAAATCGGCAAATCGCAAACCATTTGAATTTTGCCATTTGCCATTTGCCGTTTGAACTCGTTGTTTCTGCCACGAGGAGAAGCGACCCCTCACCCGTCCCGCAAAGTCTGGAGAAGGCGCCGTTGCGGGACACCCTCTCCCCGGGGGAGAGGGCTGTGGGTCGACCTTGGCTATCGCACGCAGCCCCCGCGACCTGAGCCGTCCTGGTCACAGGGTTGCCCCCTCAAACTCCAGCGCGCAATAGAGCGAGAGAGGGGGAAGCCTGAACTCTGTTCCCGGGGAAGCCGCGACGCCTTGAACGGTGACGGCCTGGCTTACTCCCGGCTGCCAGAGACTCGCCGACTTGACGTCGTCGTTCACCCAGAGGGTGACGGAATCGGCGGGCTTCACCGAGTAGTTCAGGACTTGCACGAGCCGCCTTTTGCGGGCGGGATCGATGCTGGAATGGCAGTTCACCGTCGCCCGGTTGTAAAGGCGGACGATATCGTTCCGGCGGCTCAGCAGCAGGTGCGCGTCCACGGCCACCTGGTCGGGCGCCTGGAAACCTTCCTCGGCCACCGCGATCTGTCCCGCGCCGACGCTATAGAGGTCGTAGTGAAGCGAGGGTTCGCCTTTGGTTGGCTTCACCTCGGGGGGGCCCCAATAGGCGGCCGCGATCAGCAGTCCGCCTTGCCGGACGAAAGCGAGGAATTGCGAGAGCTGGCCGGCGCTGGGCGCCTCTTTGTCGAGCCAGAGGACAGCCTTCAACTCCTGGTCCGGCGCGGGCAGGGGGCGCGATCGCTCGACGATTTGGAGCTGAATCTGGCGGCGGTTGAGCAGGTTCAACACCTCTCCGCTGAAGTACGCATTCTCCCCGCGGAAGTCCGAGAAAACCGCCAGGGTGCCTTCCGCTTGGAAGACTTGCCATTCCTTGTGGCTCTCGAAAAAGGCAAGCGCCTCGCACAGCGCCGCCCAAACGCCCTTAGCCAGGGGATCGCCGTTGGGGAGCGCGGCCCGGAGTTGGTCATCCAGGGAGACGATCCACCGGCTTCCATAGGCTCGGCTGTCGGCTACGGCCAGGCCGTAGTGGGCGGGGTGAACGAGACCGGAAGAGTCCGGAGCGTCGAAGTCCAGCCAGAGGGTTTTTCCGGGCTGCAAGGCGCCCGCCACGAGCGATACCCAGGCGTTCGAGTTCACCCAGGGGTTCGCCGTTGCCCCGGCTCGGGCGTTGTCTCCCGCCATGGTCTCGAGGTTCACTCCCGGCCAAACGTTGCCGCTGGTGCAGAAGACGCTGGAGACGGTTTCTCCCACAACGTTCTCGCGGGATACCTGCCGGATGGCCGGGAGGTCGAAGCTTTCGCCGGAGGACTGGCGGAGCAGCACGGCGGAAAGGCCGGCGGTTCGCGCCGCGGCCACGGCGGGCCCCGCACCCTCCTTCATCGCGACTCTGCCCACGAAACTTAGCCCCAGGCGGCGTCCCGCTTCGAGGAGAGGCTGCAAGGCCTGCTGCTGAGCGGCATCCTCGGGCTTCCCGTTCGCCCAGTCCACCACCAGGCAGTTGACCGGCGTGCCCTTCAGGAAATCCAGGGCGGCGGGCTGAGCCCATGCCTCTAGCGTATCCTTGAGGCCGGGGTTGAAACTAATCGACCGGCTGCGGCGCGCGATTTCGAGCGGGCCGCACGGCCACTTCATCGGCACCCACGTTGTGTCCAGATCCATGTCTCTCCCCTCGCCCCCCTAGTAGCGCCGAGGAGGGCAGCAGACGCCCACCTCTGCAGCACTAGTTCACGAGACCTTGTTGTGCCAGAAAGATTTTTCTTTACCCAGCAACGCCTCCGTGGCCTCTGTGGCCAGAAGATCATTAAACACAAAGGCCACTGAGACCCTCCGTGTTCTCTGTGTTGAGCTTTCTGACGCACAGAGAGCACGGAGAAGCCATCTTGGTTGCGGCTTTGCCGCGCTGTGCTACTGCCCCGCCCAATAGCGGTTGAATCCTTCGTAGTCGGAGGGCAGATTCGCCAGAATGGTTCTTCTTAACTCCAGGATGTCCAGCGAGCCTTGCTTTTGGTACAGCACTTTTCCGTCGGGGGCGATAAGGACGGTGTAAGGCACCGCGGATTCCCACTGGGGGTCGAAGGCGGCCTGGAGCGCCGCCGTGTCGTCGGACGCAAACAGCAAGTTGCGGCTGGTGGCGTGCATCTTGTCCAGCACGCGCAGGACGCTGGCCTTCTCCTCCGGCAGGTTGGCCGCCACCGTCACCAACTCCAGATCGCGCACGCCGTACATGCGGAAAGTGTCCTCGAGGTCGGGGAACTCGTGGATGCAGGACCCGCACCAGGTGGCCCAGAAGCTCA